>Ga0316626_10000883_pt1 | contig 12621 bp, 8 predicted proteins | sample OWC_Aug_T1_C1_D5_FD_207656 | JGI IMG/M metagenome (GOLD analysis project Ga0316626, IMG submission 207656) | Wetland soil microbial communities from Old Woman Creek delta, Ohio, United States - OWC_Aug_T1_C1_D5_A | ecosystem: Environmental > Terrestrial > Soil > Wetlands | place: USA: Ohio...
GGAACGGGCGTGAACGTATGCGTGGGCACGGGGGTAAAGGTGTCCGTCGGTACCGGGGTGTAGGTGTCGGTGGGCACCGGGGTGTTGGTCGACGTGGCCGTGTAGGTCTGAGTTGGCGTACTCGTCAGGGTTTGCGTAACCGTCGGCGTGGGTGTGGGAGCAACGTGCGACACGCAAATTTGAACGCTGTCGACTCGAGCCGTGCGGTTATTGCCGGTGGCATCTTTCACGGCCGACAGCGCGGCGCCGAAGTCCGTGGCGTTGATGTCACTGGGCGTCCAGGACAGCGCCCACAGGTCGGCACTCCCGCCGTACGTCTTGACGTTATCGGTGGTGGGCCATGCGACGGCGTCGGCTTTGTCGGTTGCCTGGATCGTGCCGCCCTTTACGACGCGGACGCGATCGTCAGAAACGCGCAGGGGCGTGGCGTTCTCGCTGACCTCCCAGCGGACCTCAATACCGGTGATCGTATTCGCAGCCGGGATACCGAAACCGAAATTGGTACAGTTGAGGTACTGCGTATTCTGCGAGGCGCTGGCGAGATCCGAGGTTGCATAGGTGTTGGTCCCGTCCGGTTGCGCTGTGGCCACCGCATTGCCCGGACTGGTCCACGCGATGTTGCCGGTACCGCCGCGGCTGCTGTCACTCACGCAGCCACCAGCCGCCGGGAAGCGGCAGTCAGTGGTTTGCGCTACCGCCGCATCGACGAACGGGGGTGCCGTCGGCAATCCGGCGACTAGTGCCAGCGCAGACAGACAGAACACGACCCGGGCAATGTTCATTCCTCCAACTCTACGGTGCCTCACCACAGCCAACCGCCCGGTTCGGATGATTCGGCTCGCGGGCAGACCCGCTGCGCGAGAACCCCGAGCTGGAGCTTCATTACTGAACGAGTGCGAGCTTGCCAGTTTGCGGAGCCGAGTATCCCGAATCGCTGCTTGCACCATGCTTGCCCTTTCTGCCAAAGATCGGTGGCTGGGTGCATGACCTATGCCACGGCTAGGTATGACCAATGTCATACCGGCTCCGGCAGCAAGAGGCGACGGGGATTTCAATCAGCACTGTCGGGAATTTGCTAGGAAATGGGCAAAACGTCATCCTCCGGAACAATCGGCGAGGACTGTCGCGCCCGCTTGAAGATGCCAGCACGCCGACGCGTTTGCCCGGTAGCCCGTGCGGGCTTTTCCAGCGCGGCGCGGTAGCGTATACTCTCCCGGGAGGTACACGATGGTCCGGGAACGGTCGCGGTTTTTGTCGCTATTTGGAGTGCTTACGGCGGTTTTCTTTGTCATGGCTGGAGGCGCCCACGCCGGGTCATCGTGCCCCGGGGACGACAACAACGACAAGCAGGTCACCGTTGACGAACTCGTCTCCGCGGTGAACGCCGCTCTCAAGGAGTGCCCATCGCGAGCGGGGTGCGGGGACGGCGTCGTGCAAGCGGCGCTCGGCGAGCAGTGTGACGGAACAGAACTGAGCGGGGAGTCGTGCGCCTCCGTGGGCTTCGGCGGTGGAACGCTCGCATGCAATGTGGCCTGCGAGTTCGACACTCGCGGGTGCGCGGCGCCAACCGGTGGCCGGCTGCTGGAGACGGGGCAGACGGAGTGCGATCAGGGCGATGGAACGCTCGGGGCATGCCCCGGCGCGCCGGCGGATCAGGACGGGGCGGTTCTCGCTGGCGTGCCGCTCAACTACACGGACAACGGGGACGGGACGATCACGGACAACGTGACCGGACTCATGTGGGAGAAGTTGTCGGACGACGACAGCATCCACGACCTCGACAATGTCTACACCTGGCAGAACGCCTTCGACGTGAAGGTTGCCGAGCTCAACAAAGCTCCGGGCTTTGCGAACCAGACCGACTGGCGGCTGCCAAACCGACGCGAGGTCGAAAGCATCGTGGATGCGGGGCGCGCTGGACCGGCGGCCGATCCGGTCTTCCAAACGGGATGTGTGCCTGGCTGCAAAGTAACACAGTGTAGCTGCACACAGAAGCTGCAGCTCCAGTACGACTATACCTGGACGTCGACGACCTACCAGAAGCTCCCGAGCTTTGCGTGGGCCGTGAATTTCGACGTGGGCGACGTCAGCTTCGGCGAAAAGGCCGAGTTGCGGCTCGGCGTGCGAGCGGTGCGTGGCGGCCTGTGACCTTGATCCGAAAATGCAAAGCACAGAGGCACCGTGAGCTTCGCTCGCCGTGGATCGATGAAGATGGCTACTTCTCGCCCCTCGTCATTCCCGCGGAAGGGACTGTCGATTTTCTCGTGCGCGATCTGCGTGCCACGTGGAGTGGGGCTGTAGTCGCGGTCCTTGTGCCCGCCGGGCGGAGTGTCCAGAGCGGCCACAAGGGCCGCGGCTACAGCTTATCGACAGTCCCGGAAGCGGGAATCCAGACCCCGTGGCCGCCCGTGGGTCCCCGCTTTCGCGGGGACGACGAGATAGTAGGCGGCCCCCCGCCGTCACTCGGCCTTCGTCCCGGGCTTTGACGTTTCTGGCTTCTTGCCCGGGCTCTTGCGGTCGTAATACTTCGGCTTGTGACATCCGGGCGAGCAGCCGCCGCCCGTTTCCGTCTTCACGAACCTCAGGGGGAGGTTCCACTGCCCGAACGTCACGCTGTCGGCAATCAACTTGGCGCCGGCGCTCCCGTGGATGTTGTGACACAGGCGGCAACTGCGGCCCTTCTGCTTGTTGTTCACGTGCAGGTAGTGGAGATTTCTCTCTCCGTCACGGAAGTTCGTGGCGAAAGAGGTTTCGGGAAACTGCAGCAGATCCCGCTTGTGGCAGGTGAAACAAAACGCGAACGCGGTGTCGGTGTAGGGAACGTACTGATCGGTCGGGAACTCTTTCGCGAGCAACTTCGGATACTGACCGCCGTGTGGATTGTGGCAAGGAGTGCACTTTCCGTTGTTGATCGGACCGTGAAAGACCTTCATGGCTTTCGTGAGGATCCCGTCATGGCAGGTCAGACACGTCTCCTTCTCCGGATTCAGCAGCAGGCGGTCATTGTCGCTGGCATGGGGGGTATGGCAGGAGCCGCAGCCGGACATGACGGCGGGATGCGCCACGGGCGCATTCTTGACCACCTCTCCGACTTCGCCATGGCAGATAAAGCACACTGCCTCGCCCTCGTCCGCCAACATCTTCGGGTGGTCGGATCCGTGCGGGTTGTGACATGACGTGCACCCCCCGGCGAGTGCCGGATGGACGTTCTTCTTCTTCAGCGCCTCCGGCATTTCGAGATGACAGCCAACGCACAGCTCTTCGCCTTCCTTCAGGAGCAGCTTCGGTTTGTCGGATGTGTGCGGGGTGTGGCAGGCGGTGCAGGCACCGGCGGACACGGGACCATGGACGACCTTGAAGTCGATATGATCGGCGTGACATGTCCCGCAGAGCTTCTTCATCGGTTGCGCCAGTAGCTTCGGTTCGTCCGAGGCGTGGGGATTGTGACAGGTCGTGCACATGCCTTGGGCGACGGGAAAATGCACCTCCTTCTTGTCCGCAACCGAATGGCACGTGTTGCACAGGTCGGGCGGGTCCTGCGTGAGCTTGAACGTCTTGGCGCCCTTCTTTGGGTGCGGCGTCGTCACGGACTCGTGACAGCCCTCGCAGGGCTCCGCGACGGGATGGACCGTCGCGGCCTTCAACAGCTTGGCGTGACACTTCTCCGTGACGCAGCCTTCCTGCGCGACGGCATCGCCGCAAAAGAGAAACAGTCGGCTCAGCACAGCCACGCCAAGAAGAAGGCGAAGCGGGCTCCGACCGACGCGCGGATGCTGCCGCGCTCGGGCGCGGTCGCGCGAATCAAGGATAGACACTGCACACCACGCGCGTATAGGAACAGGCGTCTTGTGTTCCGGTGACGTTAGGTACCCCAGTTGCCTTTGGCGCTCCGATCGCATTTGCCGCTCCCATGGTGTTCAGTGTGCTGGTCGTCTTCAGCGTACCCGCCACGCCACACGCGCCGCCGGGGCCGCTTTCGTGAAGTACATTGTGGCAACACAGATTGCAGCTGCCTGAAAATGTTCCGTTGGACTGGAACACGGGATCGCCGGTCGTGGCCGACACGATCCGCGTGTCGAAGTTGATCAGGTATCGGTGACGTAGCAGTGCGTCGGCGCTCACGTCGTTCACGCCGTGGGGGTCGTGACAGGTGGAACACGGAGCACCTGCCCCGAGATGTCCACTGTGACCGCCGCGAGAGGGAGTCGTACTCGGTCCCCTCCGTTTCTGGAAGCTCGCGTCGCTCAGGATGCTGGAGCGTTCGTGACAACGGTAGCAGAGGGCGTAGTTTTCGTAACTCTCCGGAGTCCCGTCCGTCGTCTCGTAACGCTCCTTCAGGAGGGGCCTGAAGGAGGATCCGTGCGGCCCCCTCGATCCACCCTCGTCGTCGGCGTGGCAGGTTGTGCAGTAGATCACCACGGAGGGACGCATGTCGGGTTCGAACTGGGATGGAATGCTGGGGATGTTGAGATTCTTCCCCATGCTGACGACCGGGTGGTAGGAGGGGTTGGAGGGGTCGAAGGCCAGCCGCGTGTTGGTGACGTCGACGACACGGGGAACGTAATCCAGGTCCGGTGTGTTGTCGGCGTGGCACTTGAAGCAGATCTCGTATTCGTAGGTTGCCGAACGGAGCGGCGCGGAGTTGATGTCGATCCCGCTCACTCCCTGCAGGAGGCCGGAGACGTGGGGCGCCTCTGCTCTCCAGCGACCGCTGACGTGCGGGTTATGGCAATCCGCGCACGTGACCGTGCGAATGCCGGTACGGGCTGCTCCCCCGGGTAGGCGTGTCGCCATCGTGGTCGTGCCGAGCGCTTCGCGGTGTGCCGAGACCTTCCGCGTTTGCCGGGCAATATCCACTGTTTCGGCAGGAGCGCGCGCCATCATCGCGGGGCGCACCACGGCTACTGAGGCGGCGCCGCCGTGCGGCGCCGGCGGGGCGCCAGTGTGGCAGCCTGCGGTGGTGCAGGAGTAGGGGTCTGGGGGCGCGGCGGTGAAGTTCAGCAACTGCTCCGCGTTTGGGGCGAAGTGCGGCGTATGGCAGACCTCGCATCCCCATTCGTTCAGCTGCGTGTACGTCGGCCACGTCTTCGGCGGCCGGGGCAGGATCCCGACCACGGATGCCGTCGAGGTCGCATGCGCCGAACTGCTCCACCCGGTGATCTGGTGGCAGCTGACGCAGAGCGCGGAGTAGCGGTTGTCCTTTGCCAGGAACTTGCCATTGGCGTCGTTGTGCGGATCGTGACAGGTGATGCAGTGCACCTCGTCCGCACCCCCAAACGTGAGATCGGCGGGAGGCGACGAGAGCAGTTCGGGATTGGGGAGGGCGGTGTGATAGGGGAACGAGACCGGGTGATGTCCCGACAGGTCGAGACCGAAGTTGGAGAGGCTCCCGAGCCCCAGCGTGTCGCCGCCGGCCATCGTGATGCCCCCGGCCGGATTGACCACGGCACCCATCGCAATCGTGCCGTCGTGACAGCTCAGGCAGAGTTTTGTCGGACCGAACGGTTGCGGCAGCGGACCTGCCCTCAACGTCGGGCTCGCGTAGACATTGTAGGCCTGTGGCTCGAGCTCCTTGTTCCAAAGCGGCGAGAGCGGCGTGGCGTTGTGCGGGGTATGGCAGAACACGCAGATCCGGGTCTCGGTCAACGCCCGGATCGGTCCAGGCCCCGACAGCGACAGGTTGTGCTTGGTATTGACCATGTCCGCTGGCGCCTGCGCCTTGAGGGCGGCAACGGGTGCCAAGGCGAGCAGGAAGAGGGCGAGGAAGGACGCGGCGACCGAGGTCAGAAGTGACGCGGGGAACGGGAAACGGCTTCTTCGGAATGTCATCGGATGAGTGTAGCGAAGTGATCTCGTCTCCGCGTCGCGGCGTCGCCGCGTCCGCTTGCGGGGGGACGTTGCCATATCAAGGCTAGGAGGTACCATCCGCGTACTGCTCTGTGATCCGGAAGACCTGAATGCGCCGATTGTAGGTGTCGCACACATAGAGGTTCCCATTGTCACTGATGAAGGCCCCCGAGGGGAGCCAGAATTCGCCGAAATCGACACCTCGCTTTCCGAGCGTCAGCAGGAAGTCCCCTTGGCGGTTGAAGAGTTGCACGTTGTCGAGCAGGCCGTCCACGACATACACGATGCCGTCCCCGTCCACCACTACCCCCTTCGGCATCGCCAGGTCGCCGGAGCCATCGCCGTGATGACCGAAGGCGCCTAGGACGTGCCCCTGCTCGTCGAAGATCTGGACGCGGAAATTGAGGGAATCCGTCACGTAGAGTTCTCCGGCAGGAGAGCGGAAGATGTGCGTGGGAAAATTGAATTGGCCTTCGGCGCTGCCTCGCTCGCCGAAGGAGAAGACGTAGTCGCCGTTCGTGCGAAACGCATTGACCTTGTTTGCGAGCGTGTCGACGACGTAGAGCAGTTTCTGGCGCGGACTGTAGGCCACGCCGGTCGGCCGCTGGAGCCGCTCCGTGCCGGCTGTCTGCAGCGTGAAGAGCGGCGTACCGTCTGGGGCAAAGACGAAGACCCTGCCCGCTGAATCGGCAAGGTAGAGATGGAGATCTTCGTCGAAGATCAGACCGACGGGCGAGGAGATCGCCTGCCCCTGCACCGCGGAAAGGCGAAGATAGCGCTGTTCCCCGGGAACGTAGAGGTGAACGCAGCGGCGCCCCGTATCGGCAACGGCGATGCGCCCATCACTGCCGGTTGCCACGGCGACGGGCAGGATGAAGGCGTTGCGATCCTCCGCCTCGCTGCCGAAGACGATGGCCTTGAGCACCGTGCTGGAGTCCGTGCTTCGCGCGAAGCCGCTGACGGACTCGAGATACTTCACCTTGGCCCGGCTCGGCTGGTACGGCCACTGGAGACCGATGACCGGCTGTGCCGTTCTCAGCGTCCACTTCGCCGCGCAACCCCAGGAGAGAGCGACGAAAGCGAACAGCAGCGCCCACGAACCTGCGTGCGGTGTCGTCCTGCACTCGGCTGCGAGCGCCGGCCCGCGATGGGCCGCCGTGGAGAGTTCCGTCATCTGGCTCAGAAGAGGCGTCTGCGAAAATTCAAGTAGAACAACTCGTGGTCACGTCGGGTGGGGAACGTCCCCGCCCCGGAGGAGTCGGACGCATAGGCGCTGGCCCCGGCACTGATGTCAATCTCTCCGATTGTCCACGTCCACGTCGCATTCCCCGCATACGCGTTGCTGTCGACCAGGCCGTTCAGCCGGGTGTAGGAGCCGCCCAGTCCGAAGGACATGTTCCAGGGGGGGTAAAGCCGCTTCACGAGGTTGGCGGAGACGGACTCCGAATCCTCCGTGAAGGCCGCGGTTTCGGGTCCGGATGCGCTCGGGTCGGCCGATGTGCCCCTCGGGTAGTGCGTGTTCAGATAGGAAGCCGTTGCATATGCGTCAAGCGTCGGACTCAATGCCGATACATACTGCAGCTCTGCCCGCCAGGACTCGTACGGGCTCACCTCCCACTCGAACTTCTGGTACTCGCCGCGCAACCGCACGGGGCCGTACTGCGTAAGCAGGCCAGCCGTGTAGGTCGTGGAATCGTTCGGTATTCCGGGAAATGTGCCCGACAAGACGGTCGAGTTGACCTGGACGTAGCTGAAGTAGGGCGTCAGCAGGTTCTCAAACAGTTGTGCGCTGGTGTTGCCGGCGATCGTATCGGTCCGAAGCGAAAAATCTCCGGTTGTCAGAAGATACGAGACGAAAAAATCATAAGTTCCGGGATAGACAAGGTCGCCTGGCAGAGAACGGACAATGATCTGAACGGGGTCTGTTGCCGTATTGACCGTGTAGTTCTCCGGCCCCAACTGAACGTACTCGGTCAGGGGTTCCCTGACGACCACGAACACGATGATGCTTGGCACGTCGACGTTGCGCTGCCGCAGTGCAAACGACCCGGGAACCGGGATCCCAAAGAAGGACTCATTGGAGCTGCCAGCTTGTCCGTTGGTGTCCGTATCGGATCGCCCGAAGCTGACTCCGGCCATGAGCCGGCCGCGCGGAATGGACTTGCTGTAGTTGGTGGCTATCGAATTGGTCAGGCCGCTCGTCTCCCCGCCGGTGAATGTCCGGTGGTTGCGCAGGAACGTGTAGGTCGTATCGAGGCTCTGGTAGAGCCGGTGCGCGACGTCGACCTGAAGGTCACCGCCCTTGTCAGACAGATCGCGCTTCTCCCCGCCCGGTTGGTCAACGGTGTTGTCGTTCGCGACATAACGGTACGAGAGGTCGCTGCGGAAGTTCCAGGGGAGCTTCGCATCCAGGAGCTCGTACCAGGTCAGCTGGTCGGTCTTGAACGTCCCGGCTGTGTCACTCTGCTGCTCGAAAAAATTCTGGGATACGTTGGAGGTGAGCCGGACGCGCTGCAGGTTGACCATGTTCCCGAACGAGTACTGCATCGCGTTCCCGTCGAGCCCTTCGGAGTTGCTGAACCATGCGGGATTGAAGCCGCCGGTGAAGGAGATTTCGTTCCCGTTCACGAAACGCTTGAAGTATTGGCCGTCGGCCGAGACTTTGTCGACGTCGGAGGTGGTCTCCCCGGAGTCGATGCTGTTCCTGACGTAGCCGAGGTGGAGAAAATACGGCTTCTGCCGGTAGCGAAACGTGGTGCCGTAGGTCGTTCCCACGTTGCCGTGCTGCGGTGCGGATTGCTCCTTGAACAAGGGTTCGTAGCGGGACGCAAACACGTAGAGATTGTACGGATGCTCGGGCAGAAAGATCAGCCGCAAATCGTACTCCAGACCGGTACCGGTCGTCCATCCGGTCGAGCCGGTGTACGTGGAGTAGTAGTCTTCCTCCCGCAGCGCGCCGGCAATGGAGAAGTGGTACTGGAGAAACCGCGGATCATAGGAGTAACCGTCCGAGAACAGGGTGATTTTCTGCCGGAGAAACGTGTCGTTCCACCGCCGTGACGGTACCGCGCCGGCGCGCAGGTAGTCCCGCTCGTAGGAGCCGAAGACATCGAGAAAGGCCCCGTTTTCGAATGGCACCGGGGCGAAGTCCGTCCAGTCGGCAAAGACGAGTGACGGAGCGAAGGCCATAACGATACCGAGAGCGAGGAGTACCTTAGTACACCTCCCTACAAATTTCCGGCCGGTCACGGGGTACACCAAATCCCCCCGCCGCTGCGCGGCACCCCCCTTTTTCGGCCCTCCGTCAGAATCTGCGGGTAGTCCGACGGTCCTGTCGGGGCAAACCGTTGCGGCGGAATGGATTCCGCTTCCGAGACTGTCAAAAAAACGGTGGCGACGTGACGAACGGACGAGCGCAAAACGGGTGCCGTCGCGGCCTCGGCGTAGCCGCGGGGCTTGTCCCCGCTCGGATTCGCCGCGAACAGCGGCCACAAGGGCCGCGGCTACACGGACACGGAGAAAATCGACAGTCTCTTCCGCGGGAATCCAGTGCGCCACAACGGTTTGCTCCCGACAGGGCGATCTGGATGCCCGCCCCACGCTTTCGCGGGGGCAGGCCGTGCGCGGGCATGACGGAAGTGAGCACCGAAATCGTTGGTGCCTTCTCGAAGCGGAATGCGCGGTCCTGCAGGGCTCTTCTCGCGCGTGAACCGTCGGAGTACCCACGGATTCTGGCGAAGCCTCCTTTTTCAAAACGGGTCCGGGGAAGGCCCCTTCCGTCTTCTGCGCCGCGCCGCGCGTCATCGCAGCAGGTACTCGTTGTCAGACATGTGGGCGTCGTGGCAGTCGGTGCACTGCTCTGACGCGCCCGCATGCGCTGCTACGCGCGCAACGTCCTGGCGGTCGTGGCAGTACAAGCAGAAACTGTCGGACTCGGACACCAGGAGATATCGGTATCGCGACCCGTGCGGATCATGGCAGGCGGTACAACCGCCCGAGGCGAGCGGACCGTGGATGTACTTCTTGTCCAGCTTGAGCTCGTGACACTTGAAGCAGAGCTGCTCACGGGGGACCACGAACGCATTGGTCGCCGCAGCCTCGTGACAGGCATTGCAGAGTCTGGCTGCGTAGGGGCCATGGTCCCGCGGTTGGATGCGTGTCACCTGGACGGCACCCGGTGGCGCTCCGGCCCCTTCGGCTTCGAGCGGCTCGGGCGGCTTGGGCGGCGGCACGCCGTCGAAAATGGTCGAGAGGATCTTGTACCGGGTTTCGGCGCTGCAACCAATCGACAGCACCGCCAGCGTGCCCAGAAAAACCAGTACCGTCCAGAGCTTCATGGAAACCCGAGATGAAACGGGGTACAGAGGCCTGACGGGTCACTGTTTCTGCTGCAGTTTCTCCAGTTCCTTCTTGCGCAGCTCGTCGATCAGCTGCAGCAGCTCCGCATCAGTGGGATAGCTCTTCCCCTTCTCCTTCCCGTACGCCCAAACGCTGACGCGGCGACCGCCGAACTGATTGGTCACCAGGAGGAGATATTCCGGCTCGAAGTTGGGCTCGAAGTACTGCTGAAAGTACTGCAGGTTGTCGCGGTCGATGGCGACCTTTGCGGGCAACAGGAGACCCCCGGGCTTGTCACCGCTTTCCCCAAAGAACATGAGCAGGCGTCCTTCCTTGTTGAAAATCTGCACGTTATTGAAGGAGGCATCGACCGCATACAGACGGCCTTCACGATCGATGGCAATGCCCTTGGGTCTGGCGAAGTGTCCGAGGTTGTCTCCGAGCTTTCCGACGGTCGACTTGAAATGCCCGTCCCGGTCGAACTTCACGACCTGAAACCGTCCGACATCCGTGACGTAGAGATACCCATCGGGATCGAAGGCGAGGTTGGTTGGGCGGTCAAGACGCTCGGAAGGCGGGCCCTTGTCACCGATGGTATTGGCCAGCTCCCCGCTCTGCAGATCAAAGACCTTGACCACGCCGTTGCCGATGTCGGCGACGTACAGACGGTCGTCGAAGGGAACGGCATCGGTGGGCCGCCACTTTCCCGGCGTTCCATATGCGTTCAGGTACTCGTCGTTTCGGTCGAACGCGACAATCTGGCCGCGGACGGGATCGGTCACGTACTTGATGCCATCGGAGGTGATGCTGATGTTGAGAGGTTGATTCAGCTTGCCGGGGCCCACCGCGCCTTTCAGATACGCATAGCGGTGGCGCTTGAGATCGAACACCGTGACCGGACCGTTGGTGTCGCAGACGTAGATCTTGCCCTCGTAAATGCCGACCCCGTACGGCTTGTCGACTTTCAGGTCCAGCTTCGCGCCCACCACGAAACGGTTGAACGCGGACTGCTCCTCGATATCCCCGAGCCCGGTGAAGAAGGTCAGGTACTGGATGCGCGGGAGTTCGGGGGCGGCCGGGTAGAACACCGGCGGCTCCTTCTGGCGCACGCGTGCAGCGCACCCCCCCAGAAGCAGAAAGGCAACACTCACGGCGCCGAAAAGCTTTGCGGGTCTAGTCACGCCAGAATCTTCCCTCCGCCCACTCGCAGAGCCGTATCACCTGCGAGCGTCCATCGCAACAAAGCGCCTGAAGGTTCACTTACAAAGCTGATTCGTCGCAGGATCACTCAAAAAGGGGAGAGAACGCGGAGCAGAAAGGAAGGGAAGATGAGGCGAGAGGGGAATGGCAGCCATTCCCCTCTCGCCCGATGGACTGAGAAGGAGCGTTACGGAGCCGTGTAGAGGCCCTTGTCGTGGCAGGTCAGGCACAACTCGCTGTTCTGGTCGCTTCTCCAGAGCAGCGTTTCACCCGAGTTGCCCTTGTTGTGCACCGCGTGGCAGGTGCCGCACTCCATCAACGTGTTCCCCGCTCCCAGCAGGTGGTCGCGGACGAAACTGGTGGGGGTCAGCTGCGCGACATCCGCGCCCCGGATCTCGGGGTCGCCCGCCGCCACGGCGTCGTAGTCGAAGCCGATCGGGTGATGGTTGCCCAGGTACCTGTCCTTCCCGATCTGATACGCTGAGCTGATGAAGGCGCCGCCAGCGCCGATGGAACCGGGCAGCTGGGAGCTGTTGCCATAGGAGTTGACCGCAATCTGTCCGTCATGGCAGCTCAGGCAGAGCAGCGAGGTGCTGCCCGGAACCATGCCGTTCAGCATGGCCTGGGAGGCCTTGGCACCGCTCTGCGGGGCCCCCGGACCGTTGTTGTACATCGCGTAGGAGGTGTTCGATTGAAGGGTGTGGTTCCACAGGGGCAGATAGGTGAAGTCATCCGTCGGCGCCTCCGGGCCACCGCCAATCCCGGCGCCGGGGCCGCCGTTCGCCACGGTCAGCTTGTAGGTGTTGTGTGGGGCGTGGCAGAAGATGCAGATTCGGTTGAGGGAATCGGCCGGCGTGTACGCCATGCCATGGGCGGCCTGGTTCGGCGCACTCAGATCATGGACGGTGCCGTTGATTCCGGTGCCTGGCGTGTACGAGCCCGTGAAGGCTGGGGCGGAAGACGCCAGGAACAGCCCAAGGGCAACGACGCACAATGCTTGCAGATATCTTTTCATGCTTCCTCCGTGTTTCGCTCTGTTCGTGGTTTTGTTGGTTTGCATTGTCTCATCTCTTCCTCAGGAGGCGGCAGGCGGGTTCCCCCGCCTGCCGTTCCTGACGGACTTCACGGTGCGGTCGCCTGGATGACGAGGCCCGCTTGGTCGGGCCCGATGTCGAACGGGCCTGCCGCCGGAACTGTGAACGTGTACCCGAGCTTGTTCACCACGAGGGTGTAGTT
>Ga0316626_10000884_pt1 | contig 12612 bp, 9 predicted proteins | sample OWC_Aug_T1_C1_D5_FD_207656 | JGI IMG/M metagenome (GOLD analysis project Ga0316626, IMG submission 207656) | Wetland soil microbial communities from Old Woman Creek delta, Ohio, United States - OWC_Aug_T1_C1_D5_A | ecosystem: Environmental > Terrestrial > Soil > Wetlands | place: USA: Ohio...
AGCCAGCCAGGGAACGTCCATTCGCTCAACGATACAGTCTCCGACACCGTTATGTTCCTGTCGGTGAGGCCGGGAGTGAGCGCCATGAGGATTCCGTGCTTGGTGGTGGTAGTGACCTCTGGAGTTCCAGACGCACGGGTGAGCGTGGCATCGACGTTGCCCGTGGCCCCGCTCCCCGACCAGACCTGCGAGGACAGGGCCAGCCATGTGTCGGGAGCCGTGTTCCCACTGTCGTAGTGCTCCGTCCAGCCAGCGGGATTCGTCGGCGTGCTGAAGATGACGCCCGTTCCGTCATAGGCGGACATGAGCACGAGCAGCGGTGAATCCACCGCTTCGACAGCGATGCTCGCGGCACGGCAGGTCGAGTTGGATGTCGTGTAAAGCGTGTTCGAGTAGGTGTCGATGGGGTCGTCTGGGTCATAGTCGCCGTAGAAGCCGAATATGCGGCCCTGCGTCTTGACGCTGGTAGCGCCCCAGTCCCATGTGTAGTCGGTCGGCTCGCTGGCGGTGGCTACCTTGTAGTACACCCACACGGTCTGGTTCGCGTGGTCGCCGATGGCGGACTTGCACAGCAGGTTCCAGTCCTCGGGCACGGTGCTCGCGTCCGTGGCATTGGCTCGCGTCAACCAGACGAGGATGAAGTCATGCTCCTGCGTCCCGTCAGGCACTCCAACGGTGGCATAGGTGATGGCGTTCGATAGCATCCCATCGCCGATGGCGCGGAGAGTGAAGGCCATCTACAACCAACGCTTCGTGAGCGTGACCGTCCCTGTGATGCCTACGCCCGTGTCGGCGAGGACGTTGACCGTGCTGCTGCCCGTGGGGAGGTAGAAGAAGGACGATCCGAGATCGACCAGCGCGTTCATCGGGATGTTCCCGCCCAAGTCGGATGGGACGCGACTGTATGGCGTGTAGTCCGATTCCCCGGATCGCTTCAGCATGACGACGCCCTGCCGATGGTCGAACTTGATGGTGTCCCCGTCGAGGAAGTAGTACCCGCCCGAGAACACGGTGTCGCCGAGGTTCTCCACGACGATGTCGCTCACCTCGAAGGTCGCCGTGGCTAGACCCTCGACTATCGTGGGCGTGTCGTAGGCGGCATAGCCCATCATGTTGACACCGATGGCGGCGAGGTCGTCGGTGCCGATATCGGGAAGCGTCATCGTCCACGCATAGGTATTCTGCGCCTGGAAGAAGAACTGCCAGGTGTCCACATTCCTCATCACCTGCATCTTGCCGCTGTTCTGAGGGAAGTAGCAGTTGTTCCAGAGGTACATCCCCTGCGGATGGACGCCATGCGCGACCTGCTGCGTCCCCACGAAGGCCGTCGCCATCAACTGCGTGCCCGTATCCCACGCATCCGCCATCCCGATGTGGGCGAAGACATTACCATCGCCATTGATGAGTAGGATGGTGATGCTGCCCAACTCGTTCAGGTTCGTTGGGTACGACCCCAGTTGGAACAGCGTAGTCACGATGAAGTTGGTCGCGGGAGCCAACGGCCCAGCAGGGAGGGACTTCGTGATGGTCGGCCCGTGCCAACCTGCGCCTGTGCCGATGTCGCCGTCCCCATAGTCCGGGGAGATGGAACTGCCCGTCTGCCCCATGACCATCGGGTTGTCTGCGTGGTCGTCCATATTCACGGTCGGCGTCTTGAAGGTCATGTTGTAGAGCGGCTTCAGCGTCGAGGATGCCCACCCGCTGATGTCATTGAACGCCTCGTGCATCGCCACACCAGTCGGGGTGTCGGGCGTCGCAGGAGTCCCCGAGACACCCGTGACATCGCCGACATGGACGTACTCGCCCGTCTCCTCGCTGCTCACGGATACGAACGTCGAGTCCGCGTCGATGGTCGCCTCGATGACCGGGAAGGCGTACATCCCACCCGCGTTGCTGATGCTGTTAGCGCCCTCGGTGATGTTCGTGCTGTCGTCCGTGTCGGCATAGGCGAACGGATCGGTGCAGATGAACCGCAGCGTGCCGCGACGGAACGCACCGATGGCTTCCAAGTCCGTCGATCCGTCGAGCACCGCGTAATAGAGCAGGTCGGGTTCGTCATCGAACGTGAGCAGTTCGGGCGTGGTCGAGTAGAGCCACTGGGCGAGCGTGTGCGTGTCGGTCATGGCATCCGCGACCGAGGAGCCTGTGAAGTTCACATCTATCTCGATGAGGCGCGGGCGGATGTCGTTCCGCATGAACACGGTGCCCGCGTACCCGGGAACATCCTGCGTGACGTTCGCCATCTCGGGCAGCACGCCGCGTCGGATGTCCGTAGTCCCGAGTCCCATCGAGACGGAGGTTATCTCCTTGAATGAGAACGCCATCTATCCCACCACTCCCGCTGCCGCCAGTTCACGGTTGATGATAGTCGCCAGTTTCGCGGCGAACTGCTCCGCGCTCATGCCGCTGCCGATGGTGACGCCGCCGAAGTTGATGGTGACGTTCGCCCCAGCCTCGCGTGCCGTCTTGTAGGCGGATGCCGCAATCTCACCACGGGTAGTCTCTATCTCGCCTGCCATCGTCACGGACGCGATCTGCTTGCCGATAGCGGCCCGCTGCTGCATGAGCTTCACCCACTGGCTCGTGGAGCCACGGGCGAGCCTGATGACCTCGTCCATCGCGCCCGTGCCGGCGGCGACGATCTCGGAGAAGACATCCGAGGGCATCGTGCCCTTGAGCTTGAGCAGGGCGTCGCGGTACTTCGCGAGCTTCCTGACCTGTGCCCGTGCCGCTGCCGTCAGGCCGCTCACGCGCTTGCGCTCGGGGCGCTCCCCGATCGCGCCGGCAGCGTTCGCAGCCTCGCGGGCGGCGTCCTTGAACCGCTCGGCGAGTTGCTTCGCCTTGTCGACCACATCGCCCATGAGGTCGCGGAGCTTGGAGATGGCGTCCTTGATCTTGTTCGCTGCCGACGCCGCTCCTCCACCACCGCCGCCGCCGCCACCGCCATCCAACTTCGGGACGCTGACCTTCACTGGCTTGAAATTCCTCAAGCGTTCCTGCGCTGCCGCAAGGGCTTCGGCTCGCTTCTTCGTTTCACCAATCTCATTTATGTACGCGATCTCGCCTTGGATGAAGCCACGCTGGGCTTGTACGTCCGCTGCATATCCTTCGGCCTGTGCAGCGGCTATGGCAGCGGCTGCCACGTTCATCCAAGCTGCAGCGGTGCCGTTCAGGACGCCGGCAAGCTGTCCTTGTGCTGCAGCGGCGGCTGTCGCGCCACCGACCGCCGCTTCGGCTGCCCAGATGGCGGTTTCGCCGCCATATTGAGTCTGGAGTGTGGAAGCGACCCACGCTTCCTTGTACAGATTCAGGGCCGATGCAGCCTGTGCCTCTGCGGCTGCTGCCTCCAATACCGCCACTTTGGCCTGACCCGAGGTAGCGCCGAAGTCCTTGGTCGCCTGCGTGACCTTCTGCCGTGCCTCCGCAGCTTTGATGGCTGTCTCGTAGGCGTTCTTCTCGGTCGACTGGAGATCGGACAGACCTTCGACCTTGATGTCCTTCACGGCTTCGGCGAACCGAGTTGAGGCCGCCTTCGCTTCATCGATCGAGAAGCTATAGCGCCCAGTGACGTTCGTCAGGTTCTCGAGGGATCGCTGGAGCTGGGCGTTGGCATCGATCCAGGCTTTGGTGCCCTTCCCGCCCTCGGCCTCTATCGCCTCGAGCATCTTCCTGGCTTCCTTCACCTGGGCAATCGCCTGCTGCTTCGGCGTCTGTATCTTGGGTTCCGCCGCAGCCCTCTTGCGTGCCTCGGGCGACCTCGTGTCCACTGGCTCCCCAGCGAGTCCCGCCATCTGACCCGCGATCCAAGAGGGGACGGCTGTCCCGAGAGCGCCCATAGGGACTTTCTTCGTGAAGTCGTAGAACTTCTGCCATCCCTCACCCTCGGTCTTTGCCGGGTTCTTCCCGAAGGCTTGGTCGGCTGCCGAGTAGATGACCTTGGTGATTGCGGTTATCAGACCCGCGACGAGTGCCACTCCACCGACCACTCCGATGGCTCCGCCGGCTGCCCCAGCGCCTCCTGCTGCTCCCGCGCCGGCAGCGCCAGCACCAGTAGCTCCAGCGGCTGCCGCTCCCTGAGCTTCCGCGATCGCGTATATCTGTGCTGTCGTGGCGGCTTTCGCAGCGAAGCCGACACGAATCCATGAGAGGGCGAGCTTATCGACAGCAAGACTGGCAGCGACGATGCCCTTGATAAGCAGGGTGTATCCGCCGTAGAGCGAGAGCACGAAGAGGGCCGCCACCTGTGAATGGTCGCGGATCTTCTGGAACAGACCGGGCATGTTGAATGCGAGCAATGAGGCCCACATACTGCCGAGGTCGCTGAATGCCTTCACTATCGGGGCGATCCCAGCCCAGAGAGCCTGTAGGATAGCTCCCAGGGTCTTGAGAGCCTTGCCGAGATCGTTGGCCCCAGTCACGGTATCCTTCAGGAACTTCGTGATCTGTGGGAGGTAGCCCGCCGCTAGGGCGACGAAGTCCTTCAGCGCCGGCAGCATCTCTGTTCCCACGGCACGGGCGGCGAGCGTGATCTTGTCCTTGAAGTTCGACCACTGACCCACCAGCGTCTTCATCTGCTCTTCCATCATGCCGCCGAATCGCTGCTGCATACCAGCTCGGATAGCCTTGATGGCCTGAGCTGAGGGGATCAGCCCCTTCTCGGTGAGGTCACGGACTTCGCCCGCAGTCTTGCCCATCGCCTGACCGATGAGATCCCAGGCTGGAATGAACGCCTCGGTGAGCTGCAGCATGTCACGAGAATTGACCCTGCCGGCGGAGCGCATCTGACCGAGGGCCAACGTGATGCGGTTGATGCCTTCCGCTCCAGTCCCGAGTGCGGCTGCGGCGTCGCCGACATCCGTGAGGATCGGTATCACCTGTTCTGCGGCGAATCCGTAGGCCTTCAGACGCATCGCCTGCTGCTCTACGTCGACCAACTCGAACGGCGTGCGCGAAGCGAAGTTCGCGAGGTCTTGCAGCATCGTCTTGGCGGCTTGGACGCCGCCGTAGAGCTTCTGGAAGGCAATGGTGATGACCTCGAAGCGAGCGCCCTCGGCTACTGCCGCTCGTATTGCCGCACCGATTCCCTCCATGGCGGCTTTCAACGCCATGATGCCGATGAAGACGCCAGCGGCCTTCTTCATGGTGCGCCACAGGGTTGAGAACGACCCTTCAGCAGCCTCCGTTTTCCCTCGAGCGGCGTCGAGCCTCTGGTTCAATCCCCCGAGTGCGGTATCTATCTTGGCGATCGCGGCCTGTGCGTCTGCCTGGTCGCGTGGGGTGAGAATGGTCAGACCACCGGGCTTGGCTCCCATGCCGCCGACCTTGCCCATCTGCTTGGTGATGTCGGCCTTGGCCTTCGTCAGTACGCCTATCTCGCGGGAGATGTCCGAGGTCTTCGTGAGCGAAGGCGAGATGCGACTGAACTCGGCTACCGCCGCGCCCCCGCGCTTCGTCGCATCAGTCAGCTTGGCGACGGCAGTCGTCTCTTTCGCGATGACCTTGGCAGCCGCGTCAGCCTGCTTGATCCGAGAGGCGTTGTCCCTCGAGGCTTCGCTGTTCATCGACTTCCACTCGCGCTGCTGCTGCCTCATCAGCGATGAGCGGACGCGAGACTCCCGCTCGACCATGTCGAGTGCGCCAGTCTTGCCCGTCTGCGTGGGCATCTTGATCTGAGCCGCAGTGAGGTCTTTCGGCGGCTTCAGATAGGTGTCGATGCCGATAGCCCGATGCTTGTAGCCCGTGAGCTGCAGGGGCTTGGCGAGCTTGGTGGGGATGACGATCTGCTTCGATACGAGTCCCGCCAGGGTCTTCTTAGCCCCAGCAAGCTTCGTCTCGAAAGGGGTGGTATTGAGATTGAGTCTTGCCTCTACCTCGCCGACTAGCATCGGCTCACTCCCATCCGAACCGCTTCATCCTGCGATGGAACTCCTCGGTGCTCGGTTCCTCACGGGCCGCAGGTTCATCCGAGAGAAGCTCGGCGAGGTCGGGCAACCCTTCTGAGCCATTGGTGAACGCCGCCGTATACCAGGCGGTTGAGATGGCGAGTTGCTTCGCCCGCCATCCGTACCCGGCGAACACCTCTCCGAGTTCCAGCGGGTCGAGTTGCCAGAACTCGGTTGGCGGCAGACCTACTCTGCAGGCGTCTCGGAAGAGGCCTTCGCTGTAGGTGCCGCTTTCGTAGGGTTGGCGAACCACCCGCTGCTCACAACAGCATCCGAGATACCGTTGATCACAGGCTCGATATCGCCGCCCTTCTCAAGGAACGTGTCGAGCATCTCATCGATGTCATCCATCGTCACCTCGGGGTGGTGATACACCATGCCCGCGTAGAGCAGGCAGGCGATCGTGTCCACCCCGAAGCGATTCCCGAGTTCGTTGATCGGGATGTCCGACTCACGCTCAAAGCGGCGGAGAGCCTTCGTCCCGAACGCCAACGTGTACGGCTTGCCGATCTTCACCTTCGTCTCACGCATGGAACTCCCCCATCCTCATGCTACGGAGTCGCTGGCGTCCCGGCGAACGGAATCACCGCGCCGTTGACTGCGATCTCGAAGGTACAGGTCACGGCACCCGCAACGCCCGTGGTGACCTCGCGGCTGACGACGACCCCAGAACCCTGGAAGCCGCTGTCCGTGTCCGTGAAGAGGGCCACATGGACTTCGCTGCCATCAGCGAACGCCTCGTGGAGATCTCCCTGGAACGTGTCCGCGTCGTCGTAGAAGCCTGAGAACCTGAGCGTCGACTCCTTGAAGCCAGCCAGGTACTCCTTGTCAGTGGCTCCGAACGAGGTGACCTCGATGCGGTCGGCGTTGGACGTAAGTGACCACTCGTTCAACGCAGCGACAACGCTCGTGAGGCTGTCCCCGATCTTCACCATCCCGTCCTTGCCTAGCATCTTCGCCATTGGTCTACCTCTCCTTCCTGAGAGTTAGGAACCGCTGATGTCAACGGCTTCCACCTGTGCCGCTGCAATCCAGCGACCTACATCATCCCGACCCATCGACATGGTCGGGCTGATTGCAAGATAACCCATCGCCAGCAGCGCGGAATACCCCGAATCGCAGAGGGTTCTCGCGTCGGCCTGGGTGGCTGCCCGCGCCCACACGGTAATACCGTAGGGGGTAAACGCCGGCATGGCCTGTCCGAACTCGTGAGTGGGGGGATGACTCGGGTAGTCCACGAGCGAGAGGAGGGTGTCGAGCGACCCGTCCGCCTCGTCTGGCGTGAACCCGTAGTAGACGGTGGTGCTGAGAATGGTGCTCAGGGCTGATGCATCGGCTGCGATCGTCATATCGGCATCTTCAATCTCATCCGCACCTTCGCTTCGATGCGCTTGAACGTGGTCTGGTTCACGCGCCCGGACGCCATGTCCCCGAAGACCCGCAGGAACCCTGTCGTCAGATACTTGGAGTGCGTACCCGTAGTGGTGTAGTGCCTCGCCTCGACCATCTCGCGGATGACGGCATAGTCGACCTTGGAGTTCCCGTACTTCAACGTCATGTCCATGCCACCGAAGCTCTCGAGCCGTGCCGAGTTCCGCAGTGCGCCCGTCTTGCGGGGAGTACGGGCCTGAGCGGTGTTTCCCATGAAGATCATCTCGTCCTCGGACGCCTCGCGCAGCCCTTCTTTCGCCGCATCGATGACGGCCTGTGAGTTCCACCAGCTCGGCATCAGAGCCACACCTCGTAGTGCGACAGGGAATCCATGCCCCATCGCTCGAAGACGGCCTGCACGACCCAGGTGCGGCCCGCATAGACGATGCTGTCGCCGATCTTCACGGGAGTGATGGTGTAGATAGCCGCCTGACTCTGGACGACCTCGCCCTTCTCACTCGTGAACTGACGGGTCTTCGGCTCGAAACGGCAGACGATGGGGACATCGGTATAGGCACGCGAGCCGTCGACGGAGATCGTGCCCGACCGCTTCAGAGTCGCTGACTGGTTGAGGTAGTCGCTGATCATACGAAGGCCGCGTTCCCTGCCAGGTACGGACGCATCAGAAGCGTGGCGTCGGAGGAACGCATCGCCGTCTTGGTGACAGCCGAGCGCCCGCCGGCACCGTATGTCTCGTAGAAGTCACCGATGCGGACGCTCGTGACGCCCTGTGCCTGCAGCGCGATCCGATCGGTCGTCTGGGCTACCGACTTGAGGATGTCCAAGGCCTCTTCGCACTCCGCATCCTTGATGGCCTGCGGGACTTCCTCCTCGCCGATCCAGCCGGCGTTCGGGGCGATAGAGGTGTACCGCTCGTGTTCCTCGGAGTATCGCTGCTCGCCCTTGCCCCACATGAGGCGCGGGAACTCGAGCACCTGCTCGTCGTCGTACTTGATGCCCCGCAACCGTTCCGAATCGATCCGTCTGGTAGCCATGATGAGCGCGGCGGCGTTGTCGGCGTCGGAGGCGGAGAGCCATGTCTCGGCTCCTATCCGCGTCAGCATGTAGGCATTCGCCTCCGCCAGCGTGACGTAGGTGTTCTCGCCCACGGTGAGTTCGGGCACCGCCGTCGAACCCTTGACCACGGGAACCGTCTCGTAATCGGAGAGGGTCTGGGTGACGGCATCGACCACATATGTCCAGAGCCACTCGAACTCCCAATCGGTGCCGATGTGGGTGCTCGTACATTCGTCGTACTCGATGACGAGCGTGTACGCCCCGAGTTCACCGTCATCGTTGACGTAGGCGGCGTCCCACGCAGGGGTGCCAGCGATAGTGACCTCGTCCCCAGCAGCGTCGAGGATCGTCACAGCCATCGTATCGCCCTCGACTGGGACGCCATCGACCCGTGGCGTGTAGTAGACGACGTTCGTGCTACCAGCGTACAGAACAGCCATGACGCGCCCTTTCCCTCGGCCTAAGCCATCCTAGCATCGTGTATCGGCTGTCGTCAGAGGGCATCCATGTCACCCGACATCCGCGTTCGGATTATCATGCCGCTGCCAAGCCGCTTGCGGCCCGTCATCGACCCGGTCATCTTGCCCATGTCCGCACCGTAGATGGGGATGTAGAGGCGGACGTACTCGGTGACGGTGACGCCCTGCGTGATGTGCAGGTAGAGTTCGGGCAGCAGCAGCGTGGCTACGTCCGTGACCGTGACCGACTCGCTGACGGCGATCTGCGGGGTCTGCGGCTCTGCGACGGCGACGGTGGCGGCGTCGGTGACGGTCGCCGTATCGCTCCCGCTCGCCGAAAGGTCGGGCACGACGCCGAAGTTGAGCGATACCGCCTCGCTGATGCTCGCCGTGTCCGAGACGGAGATGCTCAGAGGCACGACCGCCGTGATGGAGAGCGTGGCGGCCTCGGATACCGTGACCGTGTCTGCGACGCTCAGGTTCAGCGCGGGGCGTTCGCCCAACGCGACCGTGACGGCCTCGGATACGCTCACCGTCTCCGATGCGCTGATGTAGAGCAGCCCCGCCTCGGGGAGCAGGAGCGATGCCTCGTCGGAGACGGTCACGCTCTCCGCTACCGATATGGGCGCGACGTTGCCGACCTGTGCCGCTTCCCCGACCGTGACGCCATCGGTAACGCTGATGGACGCATCGAATCGGACGGTGGCGGCGTCGCCCACGCTCACCGAATCGCTCACCGGGATGTTCGGGATGCCGCCGATGCTCGCTACATCGCTGACGGTCACATCCGAGATCGTGGAGATTTCGATCTCCTCGGAGATGTGCAGGTTATCGATGATGAGTTGGTGGGTCGAGACGCCGTTGCCATCGGTGTGCGTGATGCGAATCTGCATCTGCCCGAGAGCCGAGGAGATGTAGTCGGATGTGGTGAAGACGGGCCACGAGTACGCCGAGGAAGATGTCGCCGAGGGGATGTCGTCGGTCGCTGCGGTGAGGTTCGTCCAGCCCAAGGTCGTGTAGTTGTACTGCTGGACTTTGACGTTGTGGGCGGGATTGCCCTTGTAGTAGCCGTAGAGGTGGACGCGCTTGGACTCGCCAACCTCGTCGTCGGGGTCGATGTTGTTGAAGATGAAATCGTAGGTGAAGGCCGGGACGGCGTTCTGAACCTCGGAGAGCGTCAGCAGCGTGCCGTCCTGCGCCCATGTGTCGGTGTACGCCCCGCTGACGACTGCCCCGACCTGCGCGGTGAGCGCGTCCACGAGGAACCACGGGGGACGGATGGTAAGGGCGACTGCCTCGGATACCGTGACGCTATCAGAAACGGAGATGGAGAGCGGCGTGGCCTGCTGGACTGCCACCACCGCCGACTCTGATAGGGTCGCAGCGTCGGCGACCGAGGCGTTCGGCGGGCCGTGGATGGTGAGCACATCGGCGATGTTCGCGGTATCGACCGCGCTGATGAACGAGGTCAGCGAGAGCGCGAGCGCCTCGGCGACCGTCACCCCCTGCGTCAAGGTGATGTTCGGGATGGCACCGCTGGTGAGCGATTCGGACAGCGTCACCGTGTCGGCAACACTCACTGTGAGGTCGGCTGCCCCTTCACCCTCGACGGCAGCCGTGGCGGCCTCGGTGACGGTGACGGAGTCGGCGACGGAGATGGAGAGCGGGGCCATGTAGTTGAGAGTGAGTTTCGGCCCGAAACCTGCCGTTTGGGAGAAGACGGGCTGGAAGCGGTAGGCGGTACTATCTGGCGTGGTGTTGTCGGTGTCGCGTGATTCGCGCAGACAGTACTGCGTATACCCCGTGCTCGAAACCAGCGCCAAGCCCGCCGCGTTCAGCGCCACGGTGTTCCACGCTGGGATGTTCCATGTGGTGACTCTCGTGGCGAGCGCCGTGGAACCGAATGCCTGGTAATCAGCAGCGACGAGTTCGGTCGTGCTCGCTTGGGTGCCCTCGAAGACATCCATCCCCGCGCCCGCAGCCCACGAGCCAGCCGAATAGAAGATCAGACTCGCAGACGTAGTGGTGCAACCATCAGGGAGGGTTGATGTGTCGAAGGCGAGAAAGGCACGAATACACTGATAGATACTGCCGTTGAGCCAAGTCCGACAACCGTAGTCCTGAGTCGTGTAGTTGATGTTCGCAGGGTCGGTGCCGTCCCGTGCGTGCGACCAAGATGTACTCTCGTGCCCGATGTAGCCGTCGCCTGCCGTTGACCTGACTGTGAGCATACCCCTATCGCCGACCCTGACGGCCTCGAAGACGCTTAGGGTATCGGAGACGGAGATGGTGACGGATGGGCTGACGGTCACGGCCTCGGAGACGGTGACCGTGTCTGCGACGGAGATGGAGAGCGGGGCGACATAGGTGACGATCAGTTTCGGTTCGGGATTGCTCGCGTGGTTGTAGGAATAGAAGGCATTACTCACATCGGAGACTGTCGTGCTGCCCGTCAGTTCCAGCGCGAGCGTGTTGCCACTGGCCCAGCCAGCGCGACTGATTACCGCCTGTAGGGGCGTGATGAGGCTCGGACTCTGATAGGTGGAACCCTGTGTCCACGCCTCTGGTCGCCAAGCCACATCGCTCGTGACCGCCGCGAAGTAGGTGTGGTGTCCATCGTGGTCGGTCGGTGCTGCTCCTGCGTTGTCCACCGCCGCGAAGTGAACCAGGCGGTCGGTGTTCGCCGCACCGATGTTCCCCGCAGACATGACTTCTAGGTACGCGCCCGTGATGGTCGAGCCAGCGGGGATGGTGACGTTGGGGAAGCGGATGCCCGTCAAATCAGGGTTGGAACCCGTCTTGCCGAAAGCGCAGTACGTCGAATCAGTGAACGTGGTGGTGCTTGTGATGAACCAGTCATCGCCGTTCGCGGCAGGCTTGAGGGTAGCCCCGAAACTGATAGTCACGGCCTCGGTGACGGTGACGGACTCGGTCACCGATACGTCGGGCACCTCGTAGGTGACGACGAGCCTCGGTGCCTCGTTGGCGGATTCTGCCTGATGCCAGGTGGCGCGCTGATAGGTAGTGGACGGCTCGGTTCCCGCCACGAGGTTCGCGCAGGCAAAGACGACCCGAAGGGTGCCGGTGGTGCTGATGCTCGTGAGGAGTGCGGATTCGGAGGTGAAGTCGTAGTACGTCCCCGCGCTCCTCGCCGCATGGTGCAGATGGGCGAGCAGCGTCAGTCCGCCGAGGTCGGCTCCCGGCACCCAGTCTTCGGGAGCGAGGCCCACGCCCCAGTCCCGCAGGTAACAGTTGATGTCATCGACGGCATCGGCATCAGAGTCCGCGTGCGCGTTCAGACCGATGGTCGCGCCGGTGATGCGTGCATTGTCGGGGATGACGCTCGTGTCCCAAGCGACGAAGAACTCGTAGCATGAGAAACCTGCGGGCGAGGTGCCCTTGCGCTGGCCCGTGAGCGCGGTCGCACCATTTACATCCACACTGAGCGACGAACCGCTGCGGGCGGTGGCATAGGTGTCGTTGGAACTGAGCAGATAGCCGTCGCCAGCACCACCAGTAACGGAATATATGGGGTCGCCTGATGCCACGGCGCTCTCCTACCCTAGCGACTCTGCTGTTCCGACACCATCATGCACGGCGACGCCCAGCGGAGGTAGACCTACTTCTTCCGCTTCTCGGGGTTCGGCATCATGTTCTGCGGCGGGTACATCGTCCCGTCCGGGCTGATGTGTCGGCAGAAGATGGAGGTGTCCACCAGGAACGGGTACTTCTTTCGTGCAATCTTCGTCCATCCTGCTCTCCCA
>Ga0316626_10000885_pt1 | contig 12609 bp, 9 predicted proteins | sample OWC_Aug_T1_C1_D5_FD_207656 | JGI IMG/M metagenome (GOLD analysis project Ga0316626, IMG submission 207656) | Wetland soil microbial communities from Old Woman Creek delta, Ohio, United States - OWC_Aug_T1_C1_D5_A | ecosystem: Environmental > Terrestrial > Soil > Wetlands | place: USA: Ohio...
CTCGAGCAGGCCTGCCAGCGGCTCCTCCTGCGTGTAGACGGTGACCTGGACCTTGTCCACGATGGCCGGATAGTCCGCCAGGAGGCGAGCGCGGATGATCTCGCCCATGTGCCGCAACTCGAATCCCTTTGCGTACGCTTCCTTGCTTATCCGTATCCAGACGATGTCGCGTTGCCCCATGTGGAACAGTCCCGAGGCCCCGTTGAGCTGGTGATGGATCTGACGCTCCAGGATGGGCTCGAAGTCCGGTTGCATCTTGCGCCCGGCCACCTCGACCAACATGCCACAGGGAAGCGCCGATCCCTCAGGCACGTCTTTGATTTCCGGTCCGCTCACCTCTATGCGCCCGTCCACCACCTCGTCCATCGCGCAGGTCGAGAGGAACTCGAAGGCCGTAGCCTTCTTTCCACCCAGCTCCACCTGGAAATCACCTTTGCGCACTCTCTCGCCCTCGAAGGCCGGGCCGTAATGAACCGGGACCGGCACCCTGGCGACTCTCACCTTGCATCCACGGACCTCCAGGCAGCGGTCCACGATCCTGTCGAGGGGGACATTCGAGACGACATGCTCGTAGGTGCAGATGCCGCTCGGCAGGATCTGAGGGATGTCGGTGTCGGCGATGGTCGGGAAGCCGTAGTTGATGGCGCCGGCTGCCGCTGCGTATTTCTCCTTATCCACGTGCCCCAGCGCCATGACGAAGGCGAAGGTACGCTCTTTATTGTAGAGCAAGTTGCGCCGGGCATCACCGGGCTCGACGCCGCCGAAGGAGAGCGCCACCCGGTTGGCGAATCCTAGCGCGTAGATGGCTGCCGAGGTCTCCTTGCCAAAAGGCACGAGCCGCGTGTCCCAGCCGAGCTGGACGCCTTCGGCCTCGAGCTGCTCTGCAAAGGAAAGCCCGTCCACGTGGCCGGCCATGAACACGTACAGGTTCTTTTCCTGGAGGGCCCGCGCGATGTCCACGGCAGTCTTGCTGTCAGGCGCCGCGCCGACGACGGCGGCAAAGCCAGGAGCGGTCCCGTCGACGAATTCTATGCCTCGCTGGCGTATGATCACGTCCTCCGCCGCGCCGAGCCAGATTCCGGAGACGGGGTGCGGGCCCGTCAAGTACTTGCAGGCTTCCTCGACCTCGAAGGCGAGCAGCGTGGCGGTTCCCGCGTCCAGGGCGGAGCCGAGATAGGGCAGCCAGATCTTCTCTTCCGGGAGCGCGGGCAACAGATCCTCGGCCCGCCGCAGGATCTGGTCCGCGTCCTTCAGTGTGCGGGCTGCCACGCCCAGCAGCGAGTACGCCACCGGCAGATGATAGGTCGTTCCTGGGAAACCGATCTCCGCCTCCCAACCCTTGGACGCCGCGGTGCCGCCGAGCTTCTCGCGAGCGCGATGCACCACGTCGGTTGCGCCGGCAATCGCCTGGGACGCAATGTGCCTAGACATGGATCTGGCGCCTCTCCTTCATGTCGAACAGCTTCCGCTCGCGCCTAAGATCGATGCCGAGCGCCTTCCTGCGGGCATTGATGTGTTCGATGATCCGGCCGGCGAGCTTGGCCGGGTCGGGCTCGATGCCCCAGCTGGCGCCGAGCTGTTCCGCTATCCCCGAGGTCAGGTACTCGGTGAAGGCGGTGGCTCCCTGCACCGGCAGGCCCACGCCGAACACCGTGTAGACGCCCGAGCTGACGAAGTACTGGCCAATCGCAATGGCCTTCTCGCTCATCCAGCCGGGGGCAACGCCGGCGAGCGGCAAATCGCTTATGTCCTCGCCCAGCCCGCCCTGGCGCACCACCCCTGAAGCTGCCATGAGCAGTCGGCTGTTATCTACGCACGACCCACAGTGAAGCACCGGCGGCATTCCCACCGCGGCGCAGACCTCGCGCAGGCCATCTCCCGCCTCCTCGGCGGCCTCGGGTATCATGAGGCGTCGCTCTGCACCGGCAAGAGCAGCGCAGCCGGTCTGGAGCACGAGCACGTTGTTCCGGATTAGCTCGCGCACGAGATCGGCAGTGGCATTCTCTTGGGACACCTTCGGATTCGAGCAACCGACCACGCCCGCCACGCCCAGGATCCGGCCATTGATGATGTTCTGGTTCAAAGGCGCGTACGACGAACGCAGGGTGCCGCCGAGCATGAAACGGATGCTCTCGTGGGTGAAACCAGCCACCAATGGTGTGCGATCCGGCGACTCTACTGCGTTCGCACGGCGATTTCGGAAGTTCTCTACGGCGCTCTGCACGATGCGTCGTGCCGATACCGCGGCGTCGCGGTGCTCGAAGGGAATGTGCAGCGCACCTTCCATTCTTGCCTGATCGCTGGTCGTCATGAGCTTGGTGTGGAAACCGGCGGCAACCGTGGCCAGAGCCTGCATCACGCACTGGAAATCCACCACCATACCGTCCACGATACCCGTGCCGATGGCCAGCTCCTGGTGCATGAAACTGCCGGCCACCGGAATGCCTCTCCGCATGAGCATCTCGTTGGCGGTGCAGCAGATGCCGGCCAGGTTGATTCCACCGGCGCCTTGCCTCCGAGCCAGCTCCAGCAGCTCCGGATCCTCGGCCGCATCGACCAGCATCTCGGCCAGCAACGGATCGTGTCCGTGCACGAGGAGGTTGACCTGCCGTGGATCGAGCACGCCCAGGCCCACTTCAGATTGCAGCGGGACAGGTGTGCCAAAGAGAATGTCCTGCAGCTCGGTGGCCAGCATCGAGCAACCCCATCCGTCGGCCAGGGAGCAACGGATCCCTTGGCGCATCAGGTTGCGGTAATCTTGATCCACCCCCACATGGCTGCGGTGCATGGCTTCGACCACCTCGCGGTCGACTGCCCGCGGCTGTACACCGATCCTGCTCCACAGCTCTTGACGCTTCTCGGGTGCGCGGGAGAGTAACACCTGCACGCCCTCCGGCTTGCCGAACTCCGAAAGCGCGGCACGTCCCACCTCCAGTGCCACATCCGTCGCCCCGCGTCCCTGCGTGGCTATCCCCATGTCCCGCGCTAGGGCATAGAGCTTCTCTTCGTCGCGAATGCCGTACCCGGGTGCCTCTCCACGGGCGGCCAGCAAGAAGGTCTCCGCCACATCACGGCTGTGCTCGGCGTGAGCCGAGCAGCCGGCTGCGATGGCACGCAGGAAGCTCCGTGCGGCGATCGTGTCGGCTGTCGCACCGCACACTCCGGTTTGCTTCCCTTCATCGTCGAACGGGTCGATGCGGCACGGGCCCATGTAGCAGTGGCGGCAGCAGAGGCCCAGGGTCCCGAAGCCGCAACGGGGCTCCTGCTCGAGGTGGCGCTCGTGTACCGTGGTAATTCCCATGTCGGCGAGGCTCCGGGCAATAGTTCCGCGACCCGAATCGCCGCTGGCTCTCTTCATGAACTCACCTCGCTAGCCTCCAGGATTTCGAAGTAGATGCTCGGGGCCGACTCATCTTCGATAAGCCGCAGGGCGCCGGTCGGGCAGGCATCTACGCAGCGCGGCTCACCGTCTCCACAGCGATCGCAGCTCGCGAAACTCCTGGTGGCTGGATTCCTCTCGATGGCTCCGCTCGGGCAAACCATGTAACACATCCCGCACGCCACGCACCTGCTGTCGTTGGTTCTGATCCCCTCATCGGTTCGCTGCCGTGCGCCGCTGATGCATGCGAACACGCACGGCGCATCAAGACAGTGACGGCAGGTCACAGGGGCGAATGCCTCGCCGTGCCGCCTCAGCCTGATGCGGCGAACCGGCCTCGTGGCCAGAGCCTCAGCTAGGCTCTCGTGGCCACTGTGGGAGAGAGCGCAGGCAAGCTCGCAGCTCTTGCAGCCGAGGCACGTGCGCAGGTTTACGACGACCTTTCTCATCCGCTCACGTCATCAGCGTTACAACGTTGCGGTAATCCGTCAATCCGCTCAGCACCAGCTCCTCTTTGAAGGAGGATACATCGACACGCGAACGGGCCAGACCCACCAGGCAGGAAGCGTCCGTGTCTCCGACGATTGCACACCCTACGAGCCTGCCTTCTCGCAGCACCAGCTTGCGGTAAACCTCTCGCCTCTCGTCTACGTGAGTCAACACCTCAAGGCCATCCTCCTGCCTCGCGGTGACCAAGCCCATGGTGACAACCGGCAATCCGAAAACCTGGAGCGAGTTCATGGCAAACCAGCCGGGATAGATCGCGTCACGGCCGGCCATGTTGCTGCCAGCCACCGAGCCCTGTTGGGCTGCCAGGGGCCACAGAGCATTGACGCGGGCTTCTCCGTGCAGCGCGTCGTGCGCTTGAGCCACGTCGCCGGCCGCGTAGATGTCACACACACTGGTTTGCATTCGCTCGTTCACCAGGATTCCCCACTCGGTCTCTATTCCTGCACCTCTCGCCAGCGACAGGTCGGGCCGCACACCCTTTCCGATCAGCACCATCTGGCACTCGATCTGCCGGCCGCCGCGCAGTGACACGCCGCGGACACGTCGACCCTGACCTCCTGGAGCATCCTCTCCGAACACAGCCTCAACCGACTCGCCCGTGTGGGTGTGAACCCCGTTCTCCGATAGCCTCTTAGTCAGAAGCGCGGCACCTCCCGCATCCATGGCCTGGGACATGACCCGGTCCGAGCCGACTACCAGGTGCACCTCTTCGACCCCGCGCTCGCGCAGTGCCTCGGCCGCCTTGAGGCTCACCAATCCGCCACCCATGGTGACACACACCCGTGCCCGCTCGATAGTTGCCGAGATCGCTCGCGTGTCTACCAGGGTGCGAAAGTGGAACACTCCGGCCAGGTCGACGCCCGGGATCTCCGGCTGTTCTGCCACGCCACCACAGGCAATGAGCAGCCTGTCGTACGGGAAAACCGAGCCGTCCGTACAGACCGCTTCGCGTGCATACACATCTAGACGCGCTACATCCTTTCCGGAAAGCAAGGTGGCGCGTATGCCGTTGAGATAATCGCCGCCACCGTACAAGAGGCCCTCCTCGTCGATCTTGCCGGCCAGATAATACGAGAGCAGGGGCCGGCTATAGTGCCGAGCATGCTCGCGTGTGAGCAGCAGGATCTCTCCGTCCGCGTCTGCCTTGCGAATGGCCGCTGCGGCGTTGAGTCCGGCGGCGGAGCTGCCGATGATTACGTATGTCATCTACACACACTCGCCCCGCCATCGAGCTGCCGCGGCCCAGTTCGCATTTCTCATCAGCTTGCGTCGCGAGGGGTCCTAGAGGGCCGCGTCCCTGCAACCCTTGGACCGGAGGACGCCGAAGGGGTACTAGATCGTACGTCGATACGGCCGGAGGGAGAAGGTCGCGAAGGCACGTTGCTGTCGGCGGCCGCAGTACGGAGGTGGTGAGGAAAACAGTCCAGCCCGAGCCGCGTGACAATGTCTGCTACGTGGCGTGCGAGTATGCTGTCCGGGTACAACGATGAGAGGCCGCCCAGCTCTTGGTCGCAACGGGTCACTTCCGGGTCCTCTGGGATGGAGCCCAGGAAGCTGAGGCCCCCCTCCTCGATTCTCCGCTCCGCCTCCGCCGACAGCCCTCCTTCGGGGCTACGGTTCACGAGTAAGGCCTTGGCCCCGACACGGGTTTCCACTTCTTCGGGGACACGACTCAGTCGCAAGGCGGTGTCTATTCCTCGCAGGGTTGGATCAGAGATGATGAGGAGCAGGTCCAGATCCTGCATCAAGCGGCGAGACAGATGTTCCATCCCGGCCTCGTTGTCGATCACGACGTACCGGTAGCGGTCGGCAACTCTGCGCAGGAGGTCGCGCAGAAGATTGTTGGCGTAACAGTAACAGCCCGGTCCCTCGGGCCGGCCCATTACCAGCAGGTCGAGGCCGTCACCTTCTGAGAGAGCCGTCTCGATCTTGTACTCGAGAAACTCCGCCCTGGTCATACTGCCAGAGGCTGCACCTGACGTATGCTTCATCTCTTCGCGAATCGCACCCACACTCTCCCCGGCGGGCATGCCCAGCACCTCGTTCACATTGGCGTTCGCGTCCGCATCGACTACCAGCACCGGCCCGGCACCGACATCGGCCAGGCGGCGCGCGAGCATACCGCACACGAGCGTCTTGCCCACGCCTCCCTTGCCGGCAATTGCGATGGAAAAGCTCATGACCGGCTCTCGGGCGTCACGCCGGGGCGCTCGCCGCCTTCTCCCGCATTATCAACGAAACCTCGCGCAGCAGATGGAAGGCTGCCTTGGCCACGCTTTCCTCTGTGGTTCCCAGGCCGCATGCCGGTGTGATCAGAGCCTGCCGCAGAAGGGCGCGGCGGGATACGCCGAGCTTCTCGATTCCGGCTATCGCCTCTTCGAGTCTCACGGACAGCGATTCGGCGGATTGCTCCTTCACCTCTGCAGAGGTCGGGACAACACCCCAGGCGATGATTCCTCCCCGCTGGAGGAAGGTCGTGATCGCCTCCGGGTAAAGTGGCAGCGAATAGGCAAACTCGAAGGCGTCGAATGAAATGATGTCCACTCCCGCCTCCGTGAGCAGGGTCCAGTCGGTGTTGCCGCAGCAATGAACCCCGCACAAGCCGCCCTCCTGGCGGATGGCTGATCCCACCTCTGCGAGCTGGGCGATCACCTCCTCGCGCCTGATGCTGACGTAGACGGACGAGCCGAAAGCAGACAGAACCGGTTCGTCCACGAAGCAGAGCAGCGTCGAGTGAAACGGCCTGAGCCTGCGGAGCATCCAACGCGCCTTCAGGGCACAACTCTTTACCACGACCTCCTGGAAGGTGTCGTTGTAGAAGACCGATCTCCTGTCCTGGTCCACCGTCGACAAACCCTGGGTTACGGGTCCGGTGACCTGGGTCTTCACCGCGGCGAGCGAGTCGGGTGAGCGCTCCAGGAGCCGGATCAACCCGGAGAGTCCGTGCAGGTAATCCTCCGAGATGGGAAATTTCTCGGGGTCGTCCTCGATCACTCGTATGTAGAACTCTTCCAGCTCCAAGAGGCCCTGCTCCGTGTCCACGTAAAGCTTCTCGTTTCTCTCGTCGAGCACGCGCCCGGGCAAGCCCTCGGTGTACTGGACCAGCATTGCCTCGTGCCAGCTCATCGCGGGGAGTTGCGGCACGTAGGGGATCTCGGGGATCGCGGCGCTCACCAGTTCCATGGCGCGCGCCGGCTCGGTGTGTGGCAGGCTGCCGATACCGGTGGCAAGGCAACACGGCTCAAAGGACACGGATCTGCTCCTCTATTCTTTTCAGGATCCGAGAGAACTCATCGCGTGTAACAGCTGCCATTCTTTCTTTTATACCGACGCCGGCCAGGTCAGCCTCGTTGATACCGCTGTCGAAGGGAACGCAGCCGAGCGTACGCTTCCCGTCGAAATGTGGACTCACGAAATCTGAGAAGCGATCTTCTGGTCTGAACCTGTTGCCAAGCACGAAGGCGCGCGCAATGCCGAGGTCGGCGGAGAGCTTGAGAATACTCTTGGCCGTTGCGACGCTGCGTTGACCCGGCTCCACCACCGCGATCATGGCCGTCACGGCAGAGGCAGTGGACCGCCCCAAGTGCTCGAGCCCCGCCTCCATGTCCATGACGACAGCTTCGGTGCGGGAAACCAGCACCTCGCTCACCAGGCGCTTCATCAGCACGTTCTGCGGGCAGGCACAGCCGCTCCCGCCCTGATCGATACTGTCCACGACCAGGAGCTTGATGCGGCCATGACGGCAGCAGTAAGTGTCGGGGATGTCCGAAACGTGCGGGTTGAGCTTGAAAATCCCTCCGTAACTACCCGGTGTTACCCCGGTACGCTGCTCGATCAGATCCGTCAGCGACGACAGTGGACGAATGGGGTGCACGTCCGCCGGGAAGCCAATTGCGCCTGCCAGGTTTGCGTCCGGATCGCAATCCATCGCCAGGACGTCGTACCCCCTGCCCTCGAGTGCCAGGCAGAGCCCGGCTGCCACCGTGGTCTTTCCAGCCCCCCCCTTGCCCGAAACTGCAATCTTCAACGGAGCGCTCATTGCGCATCTTCCTTTCCGGGAGATAATGAAAACTACACCAACGGGTCATGCGCGTCCACGACTGGCCGGAAATTAAGTGGCTGGCGAGGCTTGGCCCCAGAGCGACGAGGCAGGGCGAAAATGGGGCGAACAAGACTTGACTCACCCCAACAAGCTTGAGCCAGTCAAGGGTTCCAGTCGTCGGGGGTCGGCGCCCTGCAGCGGTACTGCGGTGGAGCTCCTACTGGGGCGCGCGTTTGGAGATGCCTTGCAGCCCGATTCGGGTGAGTTGGCGCGCTGGTTTCGCAGCCTGGGAATGAAGACGACTCGCCCACCAAAGGGGGCTCCTGCGCCGTCGGGGAAAAGGTCTATAGGAAAAGGTCCATAAACGTCTATAATCGACCGGTGGCTGTCGTCTCTAGCGCACTCGGCCGGGGCAAACGCTTACGGAGCAGGGCCTCGGCGTCGATGGGCCGTAAGTCAGTCAGGATCAGCAACGAGAGGGCCATCGCCCCTGGAAAGGATCAGGCTGGATGAAAGGTCTAGCTACTGATTTGGCGCGGCTGGTGAGTGGAGTCCGGGTCAGAGCGGACACGGAGGACCTTTTCTCGTATTCGAGCGACGCTACTCGTTACTTCGTATCGCACATGCCAGATGCCGTCGTTCTTCCCGACACCACCGAGCAGGTCTCTAAAGTGGTCCGATACGCCTTTGACCATGATATTCCCCTGACGCCCAGAGGAGCCGGTAGCGGTCTTTCAGCCGGTTGCACTCCCATACGAGGAGGCATCGTGCTGGACATGAAAAGAATGCGCCGGATTGTCGACATCAACCGGGGAAACATGACTGCCACCGTCGAGGCGGGTGTCGTGCTGAGCGCGTTTCACCGAGCGGTCGAAAAGCAACGCCTCTTCTATCCTCCTGATCCTCAGAGCATGGATGTCTGTACCATTGGCGGGAATGTGGCTACTCAGGCCGGAGGGCCTCATGGCGTCAAGTACGGTACGACCAAGAACTATGTCCTCGGTCTCGAGGTCGTCCTTCCGGATGGAGAGGTGATCAATACGGGCGGCGTGTGCGTGAAGCAATCGACGGGATATGATCTCACCCATCTGCTGACCGGATCGGAAGGCACCCTGGGTGTCATTACCAGGGCGAACCTTCGACTCCTACCGCTTCCACCGAGCCATCGGACAGTGGTCGTCATATGCAAGACCGTCGATCAGGCTGCGGAAATGGTCTCCGAGATCATCGCAGCCGGCACGGTCCCCGCCAGGCTGGAGTACCTACCCCAGGGCGCCATCGCCTTGATGAATCAATTCATTTCCCCACCGCTCACCATGGACGGCCAGGCCTGCCTGCTGATGGACATTGACGGCTCCAAGACCCAGATAGAAGAGGACTCATCGGAGATACGTGCTCTCTCTAACTCGATGGGGGCGATGGATGTTCGCGTCATTGAAGACGAGAAAGAGGCCGAGACATACTGGAAGGCCCGCAGAAACCTCCATTCATCCATTCTGGCGGTGTTCAGGAGGGCCATTGTCGAAGACGTCACGGTGCCTCGAAACCGGATCCCCGAGTTTGTCCGGGCAGTGCAAGACATCTCGGCTTCGTTGGGCACCTTCATCGGAATGGGCGGACATGCCGGCGACGGTAACGTTCATCCCAACATCATCCTTGATGAGATAACTGAGGAAACGGAAAAGAAGGCACAGGTGGCGGTCGAACGGATAATTAGGGCGGGACTGGAGCTTGGGGGGACGATCTCGGGAGAACACGGGATCGGTCTACACAAAGCCCGCTTTCTCGCCTGGGAGTTGGGGGAGGCGCAGATCGAACTCCTCAAGCGAGTCAAGGCTGCTTTCGACCCCAAGGGCATCATGAACCCCGGAAAGATCTGGGAGCACGGCGGGTAGGATGATGCTGGACCTACGGACATACAAGGCCGCCATGGACAAGTGCTGTGACTGTGGATTCTGCCAGGCGACCTGCCCCGTGTTCCTGGAGGACCTGCTGGAAACCCACGTAGCGAGAGCAAGGATGGCGCTCATCCGCGCCTGTCTGTTGGAGGGCACCCATCCAGTAACGGAGCGTCTGCGGGAAGTGGTGGGTAGGTGTCTCTTGTGTACGAGCTGTGTGCAGACGTGCCCGGCGCGGCTTCCGGTCGACGAAATCGTGGTGGCGGCACGGCACCAGTTGCAGCAGCAGAATTCGCGAGGTCGTCTCAGGCGTCGCATGACGCGCAAGTTCATGAAGGAGCGGGGTTTCAGAGGGCTCGTAGGGAAAGCAGGAAGGTTGGCCAGGTCGATGGGGCTAGGCCCTGAGGAACTCCCGCCTCCCGCCCGCAAGCGCTTCGAAGAACTCCGTCGGGGTGTGATTTCCCCGAAGGGCGAGATCAGGGCGAGAGTCGCCTACTACGTCGGTTGCGCCACGAACACCTTCTATCCGGAAACTGCGCTGGATGTCGTGCGTGTACTCGCCCACAACGGAATTGAGGTGCTCCTTCCAGAGGGGCTCGTGTGCTGTGGCATGCCCGCGCTTGGTGAAGGAGACCTCGAGACAGCCCAGGAGCTGGTGCGGACGAATATCAGGGTGCTGTCTCGACAGGACGTGGATGCGATAGTGACCGACTGCACGTCTTGCGGCCTCGTTCTGAAAACCAAGACCGTCAAGGTGCTTCCGGAAGACGACGAGCTGAGAGAGCAGGCAACCCTCCTATCGCCTAAGATACATGAAATTACCGACTATCTGAGCCAGATAGGTCTCACGGAAGAGCCGTCTTCTGTGCCCGGAAAGCTCACGTATCACATGCCGTGCCACCGGAGCTGGACACCCACCATGGACGACGCACCAAGAAACATCCTAAGGAGCATACCCAAAACAGAGTTCGTCGAGATGGAATATCCCGAACGATGTTGTGGTGGCGGGGGGACGTTCTTCATGGACTACAAGGAATTATCTGAGGGTATCCGCTCCCATAAGATCGAGGACATCGACCACACGGGCGCCAGGACCGTTGTGACCCAGTGCCCGTCATGCCGTTCATACATGAGCCCGATGTTGAAGGAGCGGGAAGTGATGCACCCCGTATCGTTTCTGGCCAGGGCGTATGGATTTAGGCCTGACGCCTGAGAGGGGGATGGGGCAGCATCGCGTGTTCCCGGAGGACTTCTACCCACGGGGCACTACCGCACCGCGCCCGCTTCGAGGCGCTCTAGACCTTGATTACCCACCAGTTACCGCAGCTATACGAGGACGCAGTCGCAAGGACAGGCAGCGCGGCCGCGTCATTGCTTCAGATTCACCCTGCTGAACGTCTCGTCGGGAATGTCGGCGTTGTACTCGACGCTGCGCAGCTCGATGCGCGACTCGGTGTCGTCCTGGACGTTCTGCATGCTGTGCGCCGTCGGCGTGAGGAACCCGTCTATCTTCTCCACCTTATCGAGCGTCCACACCTTCAGGAGGTGTCCCTTCGGGTCGAAGAAATCCATCTTCGCGACCAACAGATCCGCCAGGTCGATGGCGAGGACGACCTTCCCATAGAGCGCGCCCTCCAGGCTCTTCGGCACGCTCGCCACCAACGTGCACCGCCGCTCGCCGACGAGCTCCTCGCCGGCGCGCTCGTGCGTGTACGTGTCGAGGTTTGGCAGCACGAGGTCCGAGACGTAGAAGTCCGATCCGAGAAACGGCTGCTTGCGCGACTCCTCGTGGACGGGAACGACGCGGTTCAATGCCGGCGCGAACACGAACAGCTCGTCGACGCCCTCGGTGCGCTCGAAGAGGAGGAACCGCGTGCCTTTGAGGTTGGCGGGGTCGGTCACCTCCATGAAGGTCACGTCGGAATCGTCGATGCGCCGATGGCTGAGCGCGAGCTCGCGCGCGAACCCACCGGGCGTCGTAAGCTTCACCTCCGCGACGAAGGGCACCCTCGGCGCGGCCTCGAAGACACGCTTGAGGAGATCGCTCGCCGACTCTTCCGTATCCGCCGCGGCCGTGCCTCCGGCCGCCGCCAGTGCCATCGCCGCCTGCAGCAACGCCAGGCGCATGAACGCGATCGATCGACGCTTCTGCCGTGCTCCCATGATCCCCTCCTCCTTCTCGGGTCGTGGTAATCGTCTCGCTCGCCCCGCCGAGCTCGTCATCGTCATCGTCGTCGGGCCCTTCCCGGGCCTTCGCGCCAGGGATTATCTTTCCATACTGATCGACATTCCGAGACGCATCTGCGCGTGCCGTTCACCTCCTGGGCGTTGCCACCCAGTCATCGGTGGTGCGCTCGATCCGGTCGCTCAGGATCCGCGTAAGGTTGAGGAAGACCCGGGACGCAATGCGTGGGTACCGGCGAGGTAGCCGCCGGAGAAAGCGGCGGTCGAGCACCAGGTACTCTGCGTTCTCGGTCGCCACGACGTCGGCCGAACGCGGCTGTTCCCGGACGAGGCCCATCTCGCCGACGACGTCACCACGCCCGAGCGTACGAATCACCTGGGAGTTGCCGCCGACGCGCACCTCGACTCTGCCTTTCAACAGGACGTAGAGCTCCGGCTTCAGCTCTCCCTGCCGCGCAACAAATGTGCCTGGCGCCGCAGATTCGAGATACCCCATCAGCACCGCAATCCTCGCCTGGAACGGCCGCAGCCCGGCGAACAACGGGACCTGCTTGTGCGGCTCCGGGCCGAGCTTCAGGAAGAGAAGGTCCCAGAGG
>Ga0316626_10000886_pt1 | contig 12604 bp, 20 predicted proteins | sample OWC_Aug_T1_C1_D5_FD_207656 | JGI IMG/M metagenome (GOLD analysis project Ga0316626, IMG submission 207656) | Wetland soil microbial communities from Old Woman Creek delta, Ohio, United States - OWC_Aug_T1_C1_D5_A | ecosystem: Environmental > Terrestrial > Soil > Wetlands | place: USA: Ohio...
GATGACCGATTGCCAGCATCAGCACGACTGGCACGTTGAACGCCTTGGACGCCGACCACGTTGCCGCCAGCACCTTCGGCGACGGCACAACCCAGGGAGTCGGCTTGCCCTTCAACATGCCGGATTGTGGCCACGCAAACAGCGACGGCCCTGCCCCGCTGAGGAAGGCAATCAGCGCCACCGTGGCCGCGAGGGCGACGACCGCGATCATGATCACTTCTTCCCGTCCTCGGGCTTCTTCGCGGGCGCCGCCTTCTTCGACTCCGCGAGGTGCTCGCTGAAGTTGTCGAGCGCGGCGCCCAGCTCGGACAATTCCTTGCCGTCGGCCGCCGCCTCCATGAAGAGCTTGCGCAGCGCGTCCTTCTTCTCCTGCGGCATGCGCTCGACCACCTTGGCCAGCGTCACCTTGTACGGGTCGGCGCCGTTCTCCTTGATGTCGGCCTTCGTGACGCCCAGCCAGGACGGTACGTGCGGCGCCAGCGCCCGCAGACCTTCCTCGAGCATCTTCGCGCGCTGATCCTGGCGGTTGAGGTCGGACATGACGCGCGCCTCTTCGACCTGGCGCTCGTGGTTCCTCTGTGCCGCTTCCTCGATCAACGTCGCCTGCCGCTCGGCCTTGGCTTCGGCCGCCGCCGCGCGCGTCTCCGCGATCTGCAACGATGCCGACTGATGCGCGAGGACGATCCCCATCATCGACGTGTTGTTGCGCTGCTGGATCTCGCAGTGTTTGATCATGAGGTCGAGCGCGACGGCCGTCGCCTCGCCATCGTGCGTCTGCGCGTCCGGCGCGTCGATCGGGACGAAGAAGCACGTCGAGCACGCCTTCGCCTCGGCCGCGTCCTTGCCGTGCCAGTCGCGGGCCACGTACTCGGTCGCCGCGGCCGGGCCGCAGGCGTCATCGCTCGCCGAGAGCGCGATGTCGTCAGCTAGCTCGCACAGGCGCCGCTCTTCGATCTTTGACGGCACGCGAAACTGCGCGATCTCGTCGAGGATCGCGTGCTTCGGGTTGGAACGGTGGACGCTCACCCACAGGCACGGACCCTCTGGCCGCTCCACGGTCTGCCGCCGCAGCCACCGCAGGATGCGCGAGTCGCCGGCGGTCGCCGGTACCTCGGTGAGAATCGGTCCGGTCTTCTCCAGTGCCTTGCTCATGCGGGTCTCCCTTTAGCCAGCCTTGTCGGCAGGTTGTGCGGCCCGCGCGCGGCGGGCTTCCTCGATATCAACCACTTCGGCCACTGCTCCCTCAGTGAGCTGCCGCGACTCCGGGGCGACGGCCGCCGGAACCGGCTCCGGGGGCGCGGACGCCACAGGCGCCGCGGGCGCCGCGGCCCCGTCCGGACGTTCGGACTCCGTCGCGGGCAGGGGCGGGGCGCTGAGGAAGGCGTGAAACTCGTCCTCGCGGCGCACGGCGTCGCGTCCCATGGCCAGCACCGCGGCGATCCCGCCGGCCGCGAGCGCCGCCACCGGCCCGCTGAGGAGCAGACCGAGCAGCGCGGCCCCGCCGACCGTCATCACCGGCATGTCGTCGAGCGCGTGCCCGAGCAGCGAGTCGTGCGGATCGGTGACGTCCCGGTGCACGATCCAGTCGTCGCCCTGGTCCTGCACATGGAGACACCCGCCGCCCTTGAGCCGGATCCGCCAGTCCTCGGTCTTCTCCGGCGCGTTGGCGGTGCGGATCCCGGTCGCCTTGCGGAAGCGCGCCGCCTCCGGCGCCTCGATCGCCGTCTTGACGATGGTGACGGTCGAGCCGGCCGGCTTGCCCTTGAGCAGGTCGGCGACCTCCGACCAGGTGTAGCCGGGTGCGCTCATGCCTTCACGAGCTCATCGAGGAGTTGCCCCTGCGTGACCGCGTTGGGCCAGCCCTTGAGGCGGTAGACCCACAGGCCGTCGGAGTTGCGAAAGACCGACTCGATCATCCCGCCCTTGCGCCCGTACCAAACCTCAATGCCCGACGGGAAAGCCTGATCTGGCGCTAGGTGTTGCTTCATCTGGTTGGCGATGGTGTCGCGAATGAACTGCGCGGACACCGCCTTGTTGGTCGCTACCTGAACCGCCCACGTCGCGATGTCGACCTCGTAGTGCCAGCCCCCCTGGCCGTCCTGCCACGCCTTTCTGAACGTGATCCAGTAGCCCTGAAACTTGGCCTTCAGACCGACGGGATACGGCGGCAGCGGCAGCGGTGCAGCCGGAGCTGCCAACGAGCCTGGCGCAGGCTTCGGCGATTCCGGTGGCTGCGCGGGAGCCTGGGGCGGCGGAACCGCCACGACTTGCGGGCCAGGCACGGCGGGCCGGCTCGCGCCGCGCGTCAGCGCGTACACGGCCACGCCGAGCCCCACCAGGAGGATGGCGGCGAGCATGGCTAGCCCCTCACCTTCTGGCCGACCACGTAGGCGACGCCGAGCACGCCAGCCAGGATCGCGACCCCGGTGATCACGTAGTCGCCGAGCCCCTTCGGCGCGGGCGGGGGCGGCGGAGGCTCGACCGTCGGCTTGCCGCCCGCCGCCTTGAACGCCTTGAAGTAGCTGATCAGGCGCTTGCGGTACTCAATGGCCTTCGTGTAGAGAGGCGCGGTATAGACGGAGAGCCGCCTAATGCTCTCCGCCCATTGCAGCCATTCCTTGACGAAGTCGTACCAATTGGTCTTGAACGTCTCGTTGACTGCGGACGCCTTCACGTCGTTGTTGAGCGCCGCGATTGACTGGTGCGTCGTGCGAATCTCGGCGGGAGCATCCTCGAGGTCGGTCGTGAATGGCCACATCAGCTCACCATGTCCGAGAGGAACCCTCCCAGGATGTTGCGCGCGGCGTAGAAGCCTCCGACGATGATCCCGCCCCATACGTACCAGGGCAGGCCGTCGCCCTTCTTCTCGTCGAGCGCGTGCTGCTCCTTGTAGAGCTTGGCGTGCCACTTGCCGAGCCGTTGCAGGATGGCGTCCAGGCGGTCGTAGTCGGCCTTCGTCGCATTGGCTCCCTTGGTTGCCTCAATGCGTTTCCGCCACACCAGTATATCCCTGTACCACAGACGCCAGGCATTGGTAAAGCCCTCACTGGCCTTTGCGGCAATGACGTGGTTATGGAGCTCGTCAGCCGTGGCAATGACCCAGGCGAGGCGCTCGAGGAAATGCTCGGGCGTGACGTGCAGCGTGAAGCCGGGACCGGAGCTCGGCGCTGGCGCTGCGTCCGCCGGAGCGGCGCCGCTGTGCGGCGGGTTGACGACCTCGACCACGGTCGCCTCCACGTCGATCACGTCTTCGGGCGGCGGCGCCTGCCCCTTCGGCGGTTGCTTGCCGTCGAAGAACTCGCGCGCCTCCTTGACGAACTCGAAGAATCCAGGCGCTCCGTCGGCCATGATGGCTCCCTTACAGCGCCAGGTGGAAGACGGCCCGGAAGGCCGTCAGGATCACCGCGCCGGTGTTGTTGATCCGCCACATGGCCGTCGGAACTCCTCCCAAGATCCCCCAGGTGTTGGAGTTGGGGATTGGGAACGGACCCGCGGGGTACGCGACGACCGGGAACGTCTCGCCGATAGGCACCGGCAAGAAGTCGAAGTCCACCCTGACCTGCGCGTTGCTGGGGTTGCAGGACAACACCATGTCCCTTGCGAAGGGTGGGATGTTGTAGACAACACCAGCCTGCATGCCGATCTGGTTGTTGTTGGCGATGGTGCGCTGCGGCACCGAGGTCGACAGCATATGGCCCGGAGCAGCGAAGGCTCCAACCATCACGTCACGCGGAGCCGCCGGCGGCCACGCGATGTTGTTGAGCGTCTGCTGCCGTGCGGTGACGCGGACGAAATCGGCGATCAGGTTGAAGGACGCGCCATGGATGAAGTCGATCATGGCGACGGCATTCGAGCCGCCGACGCCCCACTCGAGGATCGCCACGACTTCGGCATTGTCGGTCGGCAGTGCGTACGGGTTCATTCCGGCCAGCGTCACGTTGACCGCGGCAGGGAACTGGGACCGGATCTCGACGAGCGGCGGCCCGCCGTCTTCGGGACGGACGTTGGCGATATACGGCCCGACCGGGAGTATCCGGCTCGCTCCGAAGGTGCCATTCCACCCAGAGGTCGATACGGACGGAGGTGCCGGATCACTGATGTGCCGCATCTCCTTGAGGCGGTTGTAACGCAACCTGTTGATGTCACGACGCAGTGACATGGGTTACCCCTCGTTGTCTTCGTCCATCGCGGCTTGCTGCGCCTCCATGTGACGCAGCGCCTCGCGCACGAGCGGATCATCGGTGTCGTACTCCTCGCCGCGCTCCTCGTCGTAGACCAGGGGGGGAGGCGGCGGCGCGGGTGGCATGCTCACCTGCAACCGCTGCACGTCGGCGAGAGCCGCCGCGAGCTTCGTCTTGAACTGCGCGGCCTGGGCGCGAAGATCGGCGCGATGCGCGTCGTCGAGGCCGTGGCGCTCGGCCTGCTCTTCGAGGTCGGCGATCCGATCCTCGTATTCCTGCGACTCGGCGAGGCGCTCGTTGACGCGCTTGGCCGCCGCGCTACGCCGGTTGATCTCATCGATCTGCTTCTGCTTCGCCTGCTCACGGGCGCCCTGCTGGCGCCGTGCGTTGGCCTCACGATCCCGCTTGGCCTGCGCCACCATGCGCTCGCGCTCCTTCTTCTGTTGATCGGCGCGATACTTCTGATCCTGTTGTCCACGCTGACGCTCGCGCTGCTGCTGGCCCTTGCCACGCTGCTGCGCGGCGCCCATGCTGCGCAGCCGCGCCCGGATCTCCTCCGGCTTGCCCTTCTTGAGCCGGTCCTGCTCGGCCTTCGGGAGGCGCTTCCACTGCGCGGCCTCTTCGGGGGTGAGCGTCAGGTTGGCACCCACGTCGTAGTAGGCTTCGCCGGCCGCCGTGCCCTCGTCTTCGCCCTCGTCCTCATCCTCGAACGTCTGCAACTGCAAGCGCGCGAGGTTCTCTTCGGCCGCCGCCTGCAGATCGGCCTCGTCGTCGGCGTCCTGCTCCGGGTCGTAGTACGGCTCGGAGGAACCACCGTCGTCGTAGTACTGCGGAGAGGAAGACGGATAGCCGTACGGCTGCTGCGGATACGGGTACGGCTGCGCGTACGGCTGCTGCGGATAGCCGTACGGCTGCTGCGGCTGCGCGTACGGTTGTGCCTGCAACCCGCCGGGGCTCATGCCAGGACGCAGCATGTTGGGGCTGGCCATCGCCGGACGCACCGCGGGGCGGAGCATTCCGGGTTGAGCCATTGCGGGACGTTCTCCAGGAGTCATACCCTGGCGCAATTGCTGCGCCCGCGTTCCCGGCGGCACCGGACCGCGTGAAGAATTGCGCAGTGGCGAGGTACGCTGCTGCTTGCGCTGCGGCTGCTTGCGCTGTTGCGCGGCCTCACGCTTGCGCTGCTGATTGACCTTCTTGACTTGCTTCTTGCGCATCTTGCGCTTGGCGCCGACGATCGGGTCGTAGACGACCACGTCGCCCGAGGCCATGGTCTTGATCAGCGCCGGCAAGCCCGCCGCCTGCTGCTTCGTGTACTCGCGCCGGATCGCGTCGAGCACCTTCGCGCTCTGCTCGTCGCCCCCGTTGGCCTTCTCGAGGAAGCTCTTGATCTGGTTCGCCGCCTCGCCCTGGCCGCCACGGTACTTGGACACGAGGTCCTCGAGCACCTTCGCCGCGCCCTCGGACACCGACGCGCCGCCCGGCACTGCCGCCTCGAGGCCCTTCTCGGCCACGGCACGGAGCACCTTGTTGCTGGCCACGACTTGAGCGATCTTCTTGAAGCCCCTCTTGATGTCGGACCACCAGCCACTCATCTCGACGTTGTTGCTCGTGCCGCCCGCCGCCCTGTAGACCTGGAGAGCGAACCGCTTGAGCTCCTTGTAGACGCGCGGCATGTAGATCGGGACGTGAGCAGTGCCGGGCTCGTCACCGGCCGGACCGATGATCGGTACGTAGGCGTGCGACCAGCCGGGGCCGCGCCGGGCCGGATCGTCCGGGTCGAGCTCGTTGTCGTTCAGCCACTTGATCCCATGGAACTCGTACATGCTGACCTCGCGCGGCTCGCAGCCGCTCAGAAAAGCCCCGTGGCGCGTTTGTACGCCTGCGTCGTGCGGCCAAACCGCGACCGTTCCGCCGCGTCAGAAACCCACGTCGCGAGGCCACCTAGCCCCGCGCAGCGCGCCACCGCCAGCAACCCCGACAGGGTTGCGGTAGTACCTTCGATCTCGGTCCCGATCACACCCGCGTAGCGCGCCTCGATCCCGTGCTGCAGGTTCTTGGCCACGGTGACGAGCGCGGCGTATTCCTCGCTACTCGTCGTTGGCCGATCTACCCCAGCGTCGTCGAGCTCGCGATCCCGCAGTCCATACAGGGGCGAGCGCTCCGGGTGCTGCCGCGCCACTGCCGCGTCCTGCTCGTTGGTTTCCACCCACCGCTGCCACGCTTGGTTGCTGACGTTTTTCAGCGGCGAGCGGTGCGTCTGCTCCCACTGCTCGAGCGCGGCCTGCATGTCGGACTGCGTCCAGAAGTCCTCGGCGACATCATCGAAGCCACGACGGGCGGCTTCTTGTGCCAGCAGACGGCGTTGCCGTGCGGTCGCAACTCCCGTGCGGACGGCGCGCAGCGCCTCGCCCACACCGCTGCCGATCTGCGGCCCGCGCAGGCAGGCGACGGCGACCACCACGACGACCACGACAGCGGCAGCGAAGAGCATCAGCGGACCTCACGAGCGGCAATGAGCACGCGGCCCATGGCGACGATCAACGCCTCGAGCTGGCCCCGCGCGGCGCGCGACTCGCCCGCCCGCCGTACCGCGCGGGCGATGGACGTGTCGGCCGTGGCGAGCTCGGCCAGCGCACGCACCGCCTGGCGCCTGGTGCTGGCGTCCACTGACGGAGGCAGCATGGCGACCGTCGTGATCCCCGAGATGATCGACCACGGTCCCATCAGCGGCGCCTCGGTGTCTCGGCGTCGCGGATCTGCGCCAGGATGTGGACGAGGTTGCGCGCCTCCAGGTCGCCCGCGCGCGCGCGCTTGCGGAGCTCGACGACCTTCTCTTTCGCCGACGCGACTCCCTGCCGCCGCAGCCGCCACAACTTGGAAGCGAGCCGCGCGGCTTCGAGGTCGGCGACGCCGTCGACGGGCATCCACCCATCGGGCAGAGGTCGGTGCATGCCAAGCACCTCGGACGGGTCCTCGATGGTTCCGTCAGCGCGCTTGAGGCGAATGTGATAGAGCCGCTTCGCCTCGCCCATCCCGTCCTGCGTCTCAGCGCAGGTGATGTAGATCCGGGCCGGCTCATGGTCGCGCTCGATCAATTCGGCAACGCGCCAGGGGGCGAGGTCGTCACAGTCGCCCCCGCCAGCCTTCAGGATGACCGGGATCGAGTTGAACTCCTCGACGGTCGTCTCGCGGCGGTAGGAGATGTCGGCCTCGTAGAGCCGCGGCGTCTCGGGATGCTTGCGGAGGTAGCGCCGATTCACGCGGACGAGCACCCCGAGCAGGTCACGCATGACCATCTCGGAGTCGTCCTTGTCCATGCCGTAGGCGGAATCAAAGGCGCCCGTGGAGAATCTGATCTCGCGCGTCGTGCACCTCGCGGTCGGGCGCTTGCGCGCCGTCTAGTTGTGCTCACCCGAGCGTTGCTCGGCGGAGAAGCACTCGGGAAAACCGCCGTCCCGCGCCCCCGAAGGGAGAAACGGGAACTCGGGACGGCGAGCGACGACTGGCTACATCACCTGCGGGAGGTTGATGGCCTTCCCGATGAACGTGCCGAAGAACGGGTGCGCCAGCGTCCCGTTGTTCGTGACCTGCACGATGACCTGGTGCCCGATCTGCGCCGTGTCGAACTCGAAGTTCGTCTCGACGGCGGTCGCGAGGAACAGGTCGCCGACGATCCCGCCCTGCGCCACGGCCTGCGGGGTGGCGCCGATGGTGATCTGCTGGATCAGCCAGCCGGCCGCGGTGATGACCTCGACGAACGTCCCGACGGTGTCGGAGCGCGTGCCGATGATCAGGCGGAGGGGCTTGAAGATCTTCTGCGGGAAGCCGGTGGCGTTCCCGAGCGCGCCGGCCGCGATGGCGACGGGCTGGTTGACCGGGAGCAGCATGAGGCGGTTGGCGTGGCGCGGCCGCGGCAGGGCGCCGCGGCGCTGGACGGTCCGGCGGCCCGGCAGACGCCGACGGAGCGCACCGGACTCGAGGGCGCCGTACTCGCCGGCGTCGTCGTCGCCCAGCTCGTCGTAGCCCAGCTCGTCGTAGCCGACATCGTAGTACTCGCTCGACATGGAACTCTCCTCTGCTCACCGCGCGCGTGGCGCGGGAGTGGTTGGTGGTTGTGCGGGGCTAGCGCACGCCCTGGCGCAGCTCGTCGAGCTCGGCGTCGGAGACGCCAGCGCCCGCGACGCCGCCCAGCATGCTCTTGCCCCACGAGTAGCCCCAGATACCGAGGGCGGTCTGCCCGGCGGTGTGGAGCTGCTCGTTGTACTTGCCGCCGACGTTGAAGAAGCCGAGGCCCAGGAGGGCGATGGCCGCGATCCCCGCGTTCGGCACGCGGTTGGTGACGATGTTCGGGTACTTGGTGTCGAGCGCGCCGAGCGCGACGCCGGTGCCGCCGGCCACGGCCGCATCGACCGCGTGCCCGACCGTCTCGGCGTGCTTCTCGCGCAGGTTCGCCACGTAGTTGCTCAGCCTCTCGGACTTCGTCATCGCGCCAGTCGCCATTGGTCTATCTCCTCTTGTCCAGCCCCGCAGGGCTCGTTTACGGGCCTCGTGCCCGTTGCAAGAGCCATTGAAGGCCGTGATCTCCAATGGAGACAAGCGATCAGCGTCAATTCGGCCCGACGGGAGCCTGTCAGTTAGGCTGTCCGCAGTACTGGTACTGTAGCGATTGCAGACAACGGGGCTTGACGATTAGGGCGGTATTGAATACGTTGATCTCAGTCAATGGGCTTTATCCGCAAAGTTTCGCTCGACATTGCTAACCCCAACACCTGGCCCACGCGCGCCGAGGTCGCAAAACTGCTCAAGTGCAGCGCGATGACGATCCGACGCATGGATCACCGCCGGCTGCATCCGTTCGTGGATAAGCAAGGCGTCCACCGCTACAACCCGATCGAGGTGCGCGGCGTCGAGGTGCGGGACGCACGCAGGGGGAAGCACCACGTCCCAACGCAGGGCGAGCTCGAGGCGGCCGTCGTCGACCTACTCGTGCAGGGCAAGACGAAGCTCGACATCGTCCGGCAGCTCGCCATGCCGCTCGACGAGGTCCAGCGGATCTGGGAGAAGGCGCAGCAGTCCTTCGAGGACGCGGCCGAAGCGAAGCAGAAGGCCGACGTGCGCGCGCGGCATGAAGCCCGCCAGCGCCACGCGGCCGAGCTCGCCTCGCGCGAGCGGATCGAGAAGTTGCGGATCGAGAAGGAACGCGCGCGCAGCGACGCGCAAGCGCAGAAGGATCTTGCGCGCATGCTGCGCAAGTCGCTCGGCAAGATCACGCGCGAGAGGAAGGTCGAGAGTGAGTCACCGGACGAAGAAGAAACCGGAGCCGACGACGGAACCGCCGACGAGTGACGCGGCCGGCGAACAGGAGCGCGACCTCCCGGCCGCGGTTCGCCCGATGACACTGCGCGAGGCGGCGACGGTGCTCGCCGGCCTGCGCCACCTGGCCCGCCTCACCAACGGAGGACGCTGATGCTGAACGTCACGGTACGTTTCAACCCCCGCGCGATCACGGATCGACTCGCCCTTGCATGGAGCGCATTGCGCTTTGCCATTGGTGATTTCTGCGGAATCGGATTGCGAACCAACACACTCCTGCCGCTTGGAGCCGTGACGCTAGGACCAGGAGCATCGGCCAATCTGATTGGCTCTCCAACGTGCGACTGCCGTCCAACAGGGATGAGACTTCAATGTGTCTCACCTGAGAAGTTGGTCGTTGATGCCGTGTATGTGGCTGGACAAGGGATGCTTCAGGGTGGCGATTGTCCGTTGTCGTTCTTCACCATACAGCCCCCCGGCCTGACCGGAGCCGGCTGGCCGCTGCTACTGCGTGGTCAGTCGTTCATCGTGCAACTTCGCAACAAGGGCACGAAGCCGGCTGACATCTCCGATGTCACTGGATTCGTCTTCGTCGAAGCCTAACGGAGGACGCCGATGATCGAGTTTCACGAACAGCAACTCGAGGCCGCCGTGAATGAGTGGCGCGCTGCGCGCTATGCGGTGACTGCGGCTGAGCAGAAGTGCATGCGCCTACTCTTCGCCGTCTTCGCTGAGAAGGTTGAGCCGCCGAAGTGTTTAGGAATCACCGACGAGGAACTGCAACAACTTCGAGAGGGGGTGCGCTGATGCCACGCCTCATCGAGATCGTCGAGGATCTAAGCTGGCTGGGGAAGGTCTGGGAGAATGAGGGAGAGCCTGCCGTGCCCTACGCCGTCGAGGCGCGCATGGGCAGTCAGGGAGCGCCAGCCCTGGTGCTGATCGGCGACGCCGGGGTGCTGGTGCACCGCGGCCGATCCGCGCTGGTGCAGCAGACGACACGCGAGGTCAGGGACTGGCTCAAGTACTTCATGGAGCGCCCGATCACCAAGCAGCGCGAGGTCCGCCTCGAGGCGCTGCGGAAGTGGTGCGACGTGTCCACCGACGACGGGCCCTGCCTGCACTGCGGCGCGACCGGCGTGACGATCGGCGCGACGATGAACGATCGGGCCTTCTGTCCGCACTGCACCCTCGGCCGACTGCGCAAGCCGGTATGGGGGCGGATCGGCGCCGAGCTCGTCAACCTCCGCGCGATCCTCGGGCCGCTCGGCCACCTCCGCGGCGACGTGGCCCACTTCGGCCTGTTCGACGACAACGCGCCGGCCTTCTGGCGCGAGGAGTGGCTGCTCGTCGTCGAGCCGTCCGACACGACGCCGGAGCAGGTCGCGGCGACGGCGTTCGAGTAGTTCGGACGTTCGGACGAGCTACCCGACGGCGCCGCACTGGACGAACGGCTAGCGGCAGAGGTCGAAGATCAGACGGTGGGAGAGCAGCGGCGCGGCGCCGGTGTTGTAGACCTGGACGGCGAACGTCTCGGGCTCGATCGGCAACTCGGCCGACGGGAGCGCGTCCACGGCGTACGACGTGATCACGCTGGCGTCGAAGCGCTGCAGGTTGACGTCGAACACTGCGTCGCTCGGATCGCCCTCGACATGGAAGGACACCGCACCGGCGGGGGCCGTCCACGAGATCCCCACGTTCGCGTCGAGTTGTCCGTCTTCTCCCACGGTGACGGCGCAGTCGCCTGTCGGGTGCCCCCCGCACGCTGCGCACGCCAACACCGCCAGGACCCCGAGCAACCTGCGCATCTCGATGTCTCGCATCAAGGCGCCGACGGACACGGGCACACCGCTCCGCCGTCCTGATGATAACGCCACTGTTCCAGATCGGAGACACCGTCTTCCAGCGCCGCGATCCGCTGCTCAGAGATCAGCAACCGCTCGTGGACTGATGCAATCCACTCCGGCGTGCATTCCACTGGAGCAGGATCGGCCCGTTCCGGCGCGCAACCCATGCACGCTGCGCACGCCAGCACCACCACAATCCCGACCAACCTGCGCATGTGAGCCTCCCTTGCCTGATCCTACGCCGCGGGCCGCGAAAGTATGCCGGGAAGATTGCGCCGCCGTCCACGTAGGCCACCGCTCACGGCCGCATCACCGCCGGCGCGTCGAGGCAGGCCCCCCTGGCCAGCTTGAGTGCCTGGCCGGCGACGTGAAACGCGAAGCCCGCCGCCTGCCAGTCTTCCCGGTCGACCGCGCCAAGCCCCTCGTCGACGTGCCGCAGCGCCCTCAGTGCGTACCGTCCGGCTTGCTCGGCGGCTTCCGCGGCTTCAGCCGTCGCCGCTTCACTGCCCGCTTGATCACGTGCCGCGCGTGTTTCGTGACCGCGCGCAGCTCGCGCCGGGCCTCTTTGAGTGCCCGTGGCTGGCCCCCTTCCCCCTCAGATGGTGCCGGCTTCCCCGCCGGTTCTCCTTCATGACCACGCCCTGGCCCGGGTCGGTATTGCGCCGGCAGTTCGATGTCGGCGACGCGACCGGGGCCCGGGTACGGCACAAGGATGAGACTGCGGTCGATGCTCAACTCGTCGGTGATCTTCATGAGTAGCGCGACGCTTGGGTTGGATCTGCCCGAGAAGACGTCGGACAGGTGCCCATGGCAGACGTCGACTTTCTCGGCGAGAGCGTTCACCCCAATTCCCCGGCGGGCCATCTCCTTCTTTGCTTTGGCGAGTGCCGCGCTGTTCGTCAGGTCATGTGCCACGATGTTCATGCTCCAAGAATACCATAGGTTGCAAAGGTGGTCGGAATTTTCTTGACAGACTCCGCGTTGCCGGAGTACAAGGGACTGGCAATGGGCAGACCATCGACTGCTCCTCACGACTCGCGTTGCTTCCCGCCGCCCGCAGCGGCGTCCGTCGGGTTCGATGGCCTGGCTGGCGCCGCGCGGGAGGCACTATTCGCCGGGGGTGGCCAGGGGGCGAGTCATGGCGGGCGACAGGTTGCGCGAGCGGGTCGACCAGTTGGTGCACGACGCGATGAGCGCCGAGCTGCGCGGGAGTGCTCCTCCGTCTTCCCCACCGATCGCCTTCTCGACCTGGGCGGAGTTGTG
>Ga0316626_10000887_pt1 | contig 12604 bp, 13 predicted proteins | sample OWC_Aug_T1_C1_D5_FD_207656 | JGI IMG/M metagenome (GOLD analysis project Ga0316626, IMG submission 207656) | Wetland soil microbial communities from Old Woman Creek delta, Ohio, United States - OWC_Aug_T1_C1_D5_A | ecosystem: Environmental > Terrestrial > Soil > Wetlands | place: USA: Ohio...
AAGCCCGCGCAAGCGGGCTTTTTTGCTGCGGGTTTGGTTTCGGGTTCAGTCCGGATGCGGCCGGCTGCCCGGGCTTTCGAGCCAGTCGATCAGCGGCTGCCAGGCGATCCGGTCGCGGCCGCCGAGCGCGCCTTCCAGCTCGAAGATACTCAGGCCCTGCTGGTCGGCGAGCGGGTAGGCGGTCGAATCCGGCAGGGTTGCGACGAACGGGATCTTGAGGCGCGCCAGGAACCGTTCCAGCGGCCGGTACAGGCGGGTGGCGACCGACTCGTAGCCGGCGAGCTCGGCGACATTCTGGATCAGGTTGCTGACCGGCACGCGGTTGGCGATGCTCGCGATCCGGACCTGCCGGCGCGTCACCTTGCCGACCAGCAGCAACTCGTGCACGAAGCGCGCGGTGGCGCGCATGTCGGTGGCTGAGGGCAACACCGGCACCAGGATGGTCTGGGCGCGCTGCACCAGCCCGGACAGCTTGCTGCCGTGCACGCCGGCCGGCGCGTCGAGGATCACGATGTCGGCCTCGCGCGGCAGTGCGGGGTTGCCGCTGGCCGCGTCCAGGCCTTCGATGCGCGGGTTGCCTCGGCCACGTGCCTTGAGCCAGGCCAGGCTCGAGCCCTGCGGATCGTAATCGGCCAGCACCACGCTCCGGCCGTTGCCGGCGTAGTGGGCCGCAAGGTTGGTGGCGAGCGTGCTCTTGCCGCAACCACCCTTGCTGTTCATGACCAGGATCGTGCGCATGCCGCGGGATTCCTCGGTGAATGACCGCCTCGATTGTAGCGGTTTTGGTGCCGTTTGCGGATCGTGCTCCAACTAATGCAGTGAATTCACTAGAACCTGTCTCAAATCACTTTGAAACGCAGATGAACGCCGATTGGCCTGTGACGATGAACGCAGATGAACGCCTCATTTGGGCAGTGAATCCGCGTTCATCTCTGTTCGTTATCTGCGTTCATCCGCGTTTCAGGTGTATTTACGATGGCTCCTGCAACGTATTTGACGATTCTGCGAATCGCTGCACGCATCCCGGCCGGATTACCGCTGGCGCTTGCGCCCCTGCTTCGCCCGTCCCGGCGGCGGCTCCTGCGGCTCGTCCTCGTCCATCAGGATACGGTGCGCCGGGCCTTCGAGGTCGTCGAACTGACCGGACTTCGCGGCCCACAGGAAGCCCGCGACCATCGCTACCACCAGCAGGATGGCGATCGGGATCAGCAGGTAGAGGACTTCCATCAGGCGGCTCCGTGCGCGGACCGCGGCAGTGTAGCACGCGCCTCCGGCTCGGTGAGCCGCAGCGCGTTGGCCACCACCAGCAGCGAGCTGGCCGACATGCCGAGCGCCGCCATCCACGGCGCAATCAGGCCGGCGGCGGCGAACGGCAGGGCGAGGAAGTTGTAGCCGACCGCCCAGGCCATGTTCTGGCGGATGACCGCCATGGTTTTGTTCGCGACCGCCACGCCTTCGCCGAGATGGGCCAGCTCTTCCGACAGCAGCAGCATGTCGGCGCTGGCGGCGGCGATCTGGGTGCCGCTGCCCATGGCGATCGACACATGCGCGGCCGCCAGCGCCGCGGCGTCATTGACGCCGTCGCCGACCATGGCCACGACCTCGCCGGTGCCGATCAGCGCCTGCACCCGTGCCAGCTTGTCCTGCGGGCGCAGGTTGGCCTCGACCTCGGTGATGCCGGTCGCGGCGGCCACGCGCTGTGCGACCGCCGCATGATCGCCGGTCAGCAGCAGGGTGCGCTTGCCGGCGCATTGCAGGGTATTGATGAGATCGCGCGCGCCGGCGCGCAGCTCGTCGCCGATCTCGAAGGCGGCGAGCAACTGCCGGTCGCCGGCCAGCCACACCAGGGTGCGGCCGCCGGATTCGTACTGCGCGCGCGCCGCTTCCGGCACCGCCATCCCGGTTGCCTCGGCCACGAATGCGCTGTGGCCGAGCGCGTAGCGGTGGCCGTCGATGCTGCCGGTGATCCCGGCGCCGGGGGTGTTGACGACGTCGATCGCCGCCGGCAGCGCGCTGCCGGCGGCACCGCGCACGGCGCGTGCGATCGGGTGTTCGGAGCGCGATTCGAGCGCACCGGCCAGCTGCAGGCAGGTGGCGGCATCGGTGCCGGCCAGGGTGTGGGCGGCGTGCAGCGCCAGCCGCCCGCGCGTGAGCGTGCCGGTCTTGTCGAACACGAACACGGTGGCACGCGCCAGCGTCTCGAGCGCGTGGCCGCGCGTGGTGACGAGGCCGCGGCGCATCAGCCGGCCGGTGGCGGCGGTGATCGCAGTCGGGGTGGCGAGCGACAGCGCGCACGGACAGGTGACCACCAGCACCGCGATGGTGATCGGCAGCCAGCGGGCACTGTCGTACCAGGCCCAGAACAGCGCCACGCCGGCGGCCAGCAGCAGCACCCGCAGCACGAACCAGGCCGCGGCGCGGTCGGCGGCCGCGGCGATCGCCGGTTTCTCGGTCTGGGCGCGATCGAGCAGCCGCAGGATCGACGACAGCACCGTATCCTCGCCGGTCCTGTCGACGCGCAGGGTGAGCGCGCTCTCGATGTTGATGGTGCCACCGGTAAGCGGCGCGCCGGCGGCCTTGGCGAGCGGCAGACTCTCGCCGGTGAGCAGCGACTCATCGACGCTCGAGCGGCCCTCGATCACGACGCCGTCGGCCGGCACCGCTTCGCCGGGCCGCACCAGCACGGTGTCGCCAATCGTGAGTTCGCTTACCGGCACCACCTCCTCGCGGCCGTCGACCAGGCGCGTGGCGGTGGCCGGCAGCATGTGCACCAGCGCCTCCGAGACTTCGGCGGCGCGCTTGCGCCCGGCGAGCTCGAAGTAGCGGCCGGTGAGCAGGAACAGCACGAACATCACCACCGAGTCGAAATACACCTCGCCGTGGCCGCTGATCGTGGCCCAGATGCTGCCGCTGAACGCGAGCGTGAGCCCGAGCGACACCGGCACGTCCATGCCGGCGCGCTTTTGCTTCAGGTCGCGCCACGCGCTGCGGAAGAACGGCGCGCCCGAGTAGCCGAGCACCGGCAGCGTCAGTGCCAGGCTCAGCCAGTGAAACAGCGAGCGGAACTCGGCCTCGATACCGGTGAACGCGCCGGCGTACAGCGCCACCGCCAGGATCATCACCTGCATGCCGAACGCGCCGGCCACCGCCAGCCGACGCAGCATCTGGCGGCGCTCGCGCTCGAGGATCTCCTGGGCGCGGTTCGGATCGTACGGGTGGGCGAGGTAGCCGATTTCGCTCACCGCCTGCAGGATGCCGCTCAGGTGAATCTGCGACTCGTCCCAGCGCACCCGCGCCCGGTGGGTGGTGTAGTTGATCGCCACCGACAGCACCCCCGGCAGCCGCGCCAGGTGCTGTTCGTTGAGCCACACGCAGGCGGCGCACACGATGCCTTCGAGGATCAGCGACGCCTCGCGCACCGATTCGCCTTCGTGCCGCACGAAGCTCTTCTGCACCACCGGGTTGTCGTAGGCCGCCGCCTGGCGCAGGAACGCCGGCACCAATTCGCGCGCGGTCGGGGCGGTCTCGGTGCGGTAGCGGTAGTATTCGCTCAGCCCGCCGGCCACGATCGCCTCGGCCACCGCCTGGCAGCCGCGGCAGCACATGGGGCGCGCTGCACCGTCGATCTCGGCCGTCAGCTCGACCCCGCGCGGCACCGGCTGGCCGCAGTGGAAGCAGGTTTCCGCGCTGGCCGTGGTATCCGACGGAATTGGACGGGAATTCATGGGCTTGGAGCCGCTGTCGGGGGGTTAAACGAGGGACGGCACAGGGGCGCGCGGCTGTGCCATAATTGACCCAGATCAGGGCGGGCGCGCGGGCCATATCTTAGTCGATTTTGGCGCCGAACCCGCAGGCTTCTGCCGGGAACCGAGTGCATGAATCAGCCGGGATCTCCACCCGTTGCCGTCCCGCTCACCGACTTGCCGCAGGGCAAGGTCGCGTGCCAGGACTGCAGCCTGCACCAGCTGTGCCTGCCGGTCGGCATCGACCGCAAGGACCTCGCCGAACTCGATCACATCATCAAGCGCCGCCGGCCCATTCAGCGCGGTGACCACCTGTTCGTGGCCAGCGACAAGTTCCGCTCGATCTACGCGGTGCGCTCCGGTTCGCTCAAGACCTACAACCTGACCGAAGACGGTCGCGAGCAGGTCACCGGATTCTTTCTCCCCGGCGAGATCGTCGGGCTCGACGCCATCGGCGAGGGTGTCCACGCCTGTTCGGCGCGCGCGCTCGAGACCACCAGCGTGTGCGAGATCCCGTTCGAGGATCTCGAGGGGCTGGGCGAGCGCATCCCGGCACTCACCCACCAGCTGCTGCGCATCATGAGCAAGGAGATGCATCATGACCAGGTGCTGTTGATGCTGCTCGGCAAGCGGGCTGCCGAGGAGCGGCTGGCGGCGCTGCTGCTGAATCTCTCCCAGCGTTATGGGCTGCGCGGCTACTCGTCGATCGAATTCAACCTCAGCATGTCGCGCCACGACATCGCCAACTACCTGGGGCTGGCGGTCGAGACCGTCAGCCGGCTGTTCAGCCGCATGCAGGAAGACGGCATGCTGGCGGTGCGCAGCCGGCACGTGCGGCTGACCGATATCGACAAGCTGCGGGCGCTGGCGCGGGTCTAGTAAGGCGCAAAACCGCTGTTTTCAGGCCTTTGGCGTGCGCCGCAGTCCGCGCACCCGGACCGTCCGATTTCTGCCGTGTGCGCCGGAACCGGTCGATGCGTCAGCCATGTGACTTCCGCGACCCGGGATCATCCTCCACATTTCTCTTATATACCCCGGTGTCCGGTTGCAGACGCTGGTGCGTTCAGCAGCCTGTCCTAAAATTGACCTGGAACAGGTTTTTCCGGAAACTCTGTTCAACAAAAAGGCGGTATGAACCGCCGGATAAACATTCACCAGTAGAGAGGAGCGCATTATGGTTTTGAATCACGTCTGGGGCTTGATGGTCCATCCCAAGGATGAGTGGAAGTCGATCAAGGGCGAGCGCTGCACCATCGGCAAGTGCTTTTGCTCGCACGTGTTGATCCTGGCGGCGATCCCGGCGATCGCCGGCTACATCGGCACCACCGAAGTCGGCTGGTCGTTCGGCGCCGGCGAGGTGCACAAGCTCACTCCCGACAGTGCGCTGCAGATCGCCATCCTTACCTATCTGGTCATGCTGGTGGCGGTGTTCTCGCTCGGCAAGGCAATCCACTGGATGGGCCAGACCTACGGTTCGAAGCAGACCCTGCCGCAGTCGATCGCGCTGGCGGCGTATACCGCCACGCCGTTGTGGCTGATCGGGTTCTTCTTCCTGTATCCGGTGCTGTGGTTCAACATGCTCGTGGGGCTGCCGGCGCTGGCCTATACCGTGTACCTGCTCTACTCCGGGGTACCGGTGATGATGGGAGTCACCAAGGAGCGCGGCTTCCTGTTCGCCAGCGCCGTGCTGGCCGTCGGTCTGGTGATGCTGGTCGCCGTACTGGCCGCCACTGCCATCCTGTGGGGCATGGGTGTGGGTCCGGCGCTCACCACCACCTGAATGCAGTACTCCGCCGAAATAGCAGACGTTAATAGTCAGCTATTTCGGCGGGTTTTATTGATCCAAGTCACAGACGTTCCAGTCCTGAATCCTTAACCTTCGCGCGGTCAATCGGGGCCGCGACTCCGAGAGGGGCTGTTTATCCCTAGTCTCGGGGTGTATCGACATATTATAATTTTCTGATTATCAGTCGCGGAACGACTGACCGGATTCGTTTTCAACACCAGCCAACCGGGGAGAGCCCTTATGGCCGCTCAAGAAGCAACCTACAACTATAAGGTGGTTCGGCAGTTCGCGATCATGACCGTCATCTGGGGCATCGTCGGCATGCTCGTGGGTGTGCTCATCGCCGCGCAGCTCGCCTGGCCGGTCCTCAACTTCGATCTGCCGTGGCTGACCTTCAGCCGTCTGCGCCCGCTGCATACCAATGCCGTGATCTTCGCCTTCGGCGGCTCGGCCCTGTTCGCCACCTCCTATTACGTTGTGCAGCGCACCTGCCAGGCGCGGCTGTTCAGCGATACGCTCGCCTCGTTCACCTTCTGGGGCTGGCAGCTGATCATCCTGCTGGCGGCGATTTCGTTCCCGCTCGGCATCACCCAGAGCAAGGAGTACGCCGAGCTCGAGTGGCCGATCGACATCCTGATCGCGGTGGTGTGGGTGTCCTACGGGATCGTGTTCGTCGGCACCCTGATGAAGCGCAAGACTCCGCACATCTACGTCGCCAACTGGTTCTACCTGGCGTTCATCATCACCGTGGCGGTGCTGCACATCGGCAATGCCATGGTGCTGCCGGTCAGCCTGACCAAGTCGTACTCGGTGTATGCCGGCGTCCAGGACGCGATGGTGCAGTGGTGGTACGGGCACAACGCGGTCGGCTTCTTCCTGACCGCCGGCTTCCTCGGCATGATGTACTACTTCGTGCCCAAGCAGGCCGGTCGCCCGGTGTACTCCTACCGCCTGTCGGTGGTGCACTTCTGGGCACTGATCTTCACCTACGTGTGGGCCGGCCCGCATCACCTGCACTACACCGCGCTCCCGGACTGGACCCAGTCGGTCGGCATGGTGATGTCGCTGATCCTGCTGGCGCCGAGCTGGGGCGGCATGATCAACGGCATCATGACCCTGTCGGGCGCCTGGCATAAGCTGCGCACCGATCCGATCCTCAAGTTCCTGATCGTGTCGCTGTCGTTCTACGGCATGTCGACCTTCGAAGGTCCGATGATGTCGATCAAGACCGTGAACGCGCTGTCGCACTACACCGACTGGACCATCGGTCACGTGCACTCCGGCGCGCTCGGCTGGGTGGCGATGATCTCGATCGGTGCCATGTACTTCGTGATCCCGCGCCTGTTCGGCCGCGAGCTGCACAGCGTCAAGCTGGTCGAGACCCACTTCTGGATCGCGACCATCGGCATCGTGCTCTACATCGCCTCGATGTGGATCTCCGGCATCATGCAGGGCCTGATGTGGCGCGCGGTCAACCCGGACGGCACGCTCACCTACTCGTTCGTCGAGTCGGTGGCGGCGATGCACCCGTTCTATATCGTGCGCACGCTCGGCGGCCTGTTCTTCCTCAGCGGCATGTTCATCATGGCCTGGAACCTGTGGAAGACCATCGCCGGCGCCAAGCCGGTCGTGCAGGCCATCCCGGCCAAGGCCCATTGAGAACAAGGGGGAAACATGGCTGGAACTGCTCATGACAAAGTGGAAAAGAACGTCGGCCTGCTGTTTCTGCTGACGTTCCTGGTAATCCTGGTCGGCGCGCTGGTCGAAATCGTGCCGCTGTTCTTCCAGAAGTCGACCACCCAGCCGGTGGCGGGTCTCCAGCCCTATACCGCGCTGCAGCTGGAAGGCCGCGACGTGTACATCCGCGAGGGCTGCTACGTCTGCCACTCGCAGATGATCCGTCCGTTCCGCGCCGAGACCGAGCGCTACGGCCACTACTCGGTGGCCGGCGAGTTCGTCTACGACCGGCCGTTCCAGTGGGGCAGCAAGCGCACCGGCCCGGACCTGCACCGTGTCGGCGGCCGCTACTCGGACGACTGGCACCGCGCGCACCTGATCAACCCGCGCGACGTCGTGCCGGAGTCGATCATGCCGGGCTACCCGTGGCTGGCCAAGGCCAAGGTCGATCCGTCGCTGATCCAGAAGAAGATGACCGTGCTGCGCACGCTCGGCCATCCGTATTCGGACGACGAGATCAAGGCCGCGCCGTCGGAGCTCGAAGGCAAGACCGAGATGGATGCGGTCGTTGCCTACCTGCAGGTCCTCGGCACCGCCGTCAAGACCACGAGGTAAGACAACCATGGACCAGGTCCTGTTTCACTCGATCTGGACGGTGCTGCTGCTCGTCCTGTTCATCGCCATCTGGGCCTGGGCCTGGAGCAAGAAGCGCAAGCACACGTTCGATGCGGCCGCGCGCCTGCCGTTCGCGGACGACGAGCTGAATGAAACTACCCGTCGCGGGGAGAACAACAATGGCTGATTTCACGAGCGGTTTCTGGAACTGGTACATCTTCATCCTGCTGGTGCTGAGCTTCGCGTTCTGCTTCGCGCTCATCATCTGGATGTCACGCGGCAAACGCCCGGCCAAGGTCGAGACCATGGGTCACGTCTGGGACGGCGACCTGGCCGAGTACAACAACCCGCTGCCGATGTGGTGGCTGTACATGTTCTACATCACCCTGGTGTTCGGCATCGTGTACCTGCTGCTGTACCCGGGTTCCGGGGTGTACGGCGGCCTGCTCAAATGGAGTGGCGTTGGCCAGTGGCAGAAAGAGGTCGACCGCGCCGAGGCCAAGTTCGGCCCGCTGTACGACAAGTACCGCGGCCAGGACCTGAAGGCCGTGGCCGCCGATGACGAGGCCAACCGAATGGGGCGGCGGCTGTACATGACCTACTGCACCAGTTGCCACGGCTCCGACGCCGGTGGCGGCCCGGGCTACCCGAACCTGCGCGACGGCGACTGGCTGTACGGCGGCCAGCCGGAGCAGATCAAGACCACCATCGCGGCCGGCCGCCTGGGCGTGATGCCGGCCTGGGGCGCCATGCTTGGCGTCGATGGCGTGCTGAACGTGTCCGAATACGTGCTCAGCCTGTCCGGGCGCAAGGTGAACGCCGATGCGGCGGCTGCCGGCAAGGAGAAGTTCCAGCAGATCTGCGCCGCGTGCCACGGTGCCGACGGCAAGGGCAACCAGGCGCTCGGCGCCCCCAACCTGACCGACAATGTGTGGCTGTACGGTGGCTCGCAGCAGGCGGTCATCAAGACCATCACCGAGGGCCGCAACGGCCGTATGCCGGCGCACGGCGAGTTCCTCGGCGAGGCCAAGGTGCACCTGCTGGCGGCCTACGTGTACAGCCTGTCGAACCAGCCGGAGGCTAAGGCGGCGAAGTGACCGGGAAACGCAATTCGGGGAAGGACGGCGATCCGGGCGATTCCGGTCGCCCGGATAAGGACAAGCTGTACGTCCCGTCGCTGGTCGAGGCGCAGGCGGAGGTGTCCGCCAAGCGTCCGCGGACGGACCGGGATGCACCGAAGACCGAACCCTCCGCCGGATCGCGCCCGCACGGCGGGCAGCGCCTCGCCACCCTCGCCGAGGCCGACGCCACCACCGAGGCGCTGTACGCCCGGCACAAGAAGGTCTACCCGCGCCAGGTGCACGGCTTCTTCGCCGACCTGCGCGTACTCATGGTGGCCCTCACCCTCGGCACCTTCTACGGCCTGCCGTGGCTCAACTGGGGTGCGGACCGCCAGGCCTTCCTCATCGACCTGCCCGGTCGCAAGTTCAACTTCTTCTTCTGGACGTTCTGGCCGCAGGACCTGTTCTACCTGGCGGTCATCCTGATCCTGTCGGCGCTGCTGCTGTTCTTCTTCACCGCGATCTTCGGGCGCGTGTGGTGCGGCTTCACCTGTCCGCAGACGGTGTGGACCGAGGTGTTCCTGTGGATCGAGCGCAAGATCGACGGCGACCGCATGAAGCAGATGAAGCTCGCCAGGCAGCCGTGGAACGGCGAAAAGGTCGCCCGGCGCACGGCCAAGTACGGCGCCTGGGTGCTGTTCTCGCTGTGGACCGGTTTCACCTTCGTCGGTTTCTTCACCCCGATCCGCGAGCTGGCGCAGGCGGCGTTCGCCTTTCAGCTCAGTGCCTGGGAAACCTTCTGGATATTCTTCTACGGCTTCGCCACCTTCGGCAACGCCGGTTTCCTGCGCGAACAGGTCTGTCTCTACATGTGCCCGTATGCCCGCTTCCAGGGCGCGATGTTCGACCCCAACACGCTGATCATCTCCTACGACGAGAAGCGCGGTGAACCGCGCGGCGCGCGCGGGCGGGTGGTCGACCCGAAGAGCCAGAACCTCGGCGACTGCATCGACTGTACCCTCTGTGTGCAGGTGTGTCCGACCGGCATCGACATCCGCAAGGGCCTGCAGTACCAGTGCATCGCCTGCGCCGCCTGTGTGGACGTGTGTGATACGGTGATGGACAAGATGGGCTACCCGCGCGGCCTTATCCGCTATACCACCGAGAACGCCCTCGAGGGCAAGCCGTCGCGCATCCTGCGCCCGCGCGTGCTCGTGTACGGAAGCCTGCTCGCTGCCATCGCCGTGGCGCTGGTGGTCTCGGTGCTGCTGCGCGTGCCGCTCGACGTGGACGTGGTGCGCGACCGCAACAGCCTGTACCGCGAGACCAACGAGGGCTGGATCGAGAACGTGTACACGCTGCGCGTGCTCAACATGGACGACCGCCCGCACCGCTACCGCGTGTCGGCCACCGGCATCGACGGCCTGACCCTTTTGACGGACGTCGAGCGCCTCGCGATCGAGACCGGCCAGGTGCGCGAGATCGCCGTGCGCCTGCAGGCCGATCCGGCCGTGCTCACCGAGCGCAGCACCCGCGTCACCTTCCGGGTCGAGGCCGAAGACAGTCCCGGGCTCATCGCCACCGAGGAAGCGCGTTTCCTCGGCCCCGGCCGGTTGTGAGTTCGCGTTCGCCCATGCACATCCGCCCCTGGTACCGCGAGCCGCTGGTGTGGCTCATCATCGCCTTCCCGCTGACCTCAGTGATCGCCGGCTTTACCACCCTCTACCTGGCCGAGTCCACCAAGGACGGACTGGTGGTCGACGACTACTACCGCAAGGGCAAGGAGATCAACATGCTGCTGGCCCGCGATCAGGCCGCGGCGCGCGCCGGCCTGCGCGGCGAGCTGCAGCTCGACGGCGCCCGGCAGCGCGTGACGCTCGATCTCCAGGCCGATCGCGCCGAGCTGCCCGCGCTGCTGACGCTGCGCTGGCTGCACGCAACCCGCGCCGGTTTCGACCGCAGCCAGGAACTCCACCGCGGCGCCGACGGCCGCTTCCAGGCGGTGTTCCCCGAACTCGTCCCGGGCCACTGGTATGTCCAGCTCGAAGCCCAGGACTGGCGTCTGCAAGGTTCGCTGCGGGTGCCGGACGAGACCCGGGTGCAGCTCGTGCCGGTCATACCGATCGCGGCCCCGGCAACCGCCCGTTAGCGCGCCCGCCGGGACGCGACCTGTATGCCCGCTGACGTCACCCTGATTTCGGCGTTTCTGGTGGGGCTGCTCGGCTCGACCCACTGCCTCGGGATGTGCGGCGGCATCGTCAGCGCCTTCACCTTCGGCCTGCACCCGGACATCCGCCGTTCGCCGCTCAGGCTCGCGCCGTACCTGCTCGCCTACAACACCGGCCGCATCGCCAGCTATGCGATTGCCGGCGCGCTGGTCGGGGCGCTGAGCGCGCAGCTCTTCGGGCTGGCGCCGCCGATGCAGATCCGCTGGCTGGTGAAACTCGTCACCGGCGGTTTCATGATCGCGCTCGGCCTGTACCTGGCCGGCTGGTGGCCGGGCCTCACGCTGCTCGAGAAGTGGGGCGGGGTGATCTGGAAACGCGTCGAGCCGTTCGGGCGCAGGCTGCTGCCGGTGGATCACCCGCTCAAGGCGCTCGGCTTCGGGCTGGTATGGGGCTGGCTGCCGTGCGGCATGGTGTACGCGGCGCTCGCCTGGGCGCTGGCCTCCGGCTCGGCGCTGCACGGCGCCTCGCTCATGATCGCCTTCGGCCTCGGCACGCTGCCGATGCTGCTCGCCATCGGCGCTGCCGCCGAGTGGCTCAGGGACCTCGTGCGCAACCCGTGGGTGCGGCGCGTGGCCGGCCTGAGCGTGCTGCTGTTCGGACTGTACGTAATCGTCGCGCCCGGCGGCCACGCCCACAGCGCCGCGCCGGCCGACTCACACGCTGAGCATCAGCATCATTGAAGCCTGCTGAGTAATCATTTTTCACCGCGGAGACGCAGAGGTGCGGAGAACGGCAAGGCGGAAACAAAACAATCGCGGCCAGACGGCCGCTCCTACTGGCAACCCACCGCGCGTACTTGACGGATGTTGGGGTTCGCTGCGCTCACCCCAACCTACTTGCTACTTGCTGCGCCGGCCGACCCGCACGCCGGGCACGCGACGCACCAGCATCATTAGACGCTCGCTGGGTAATAATTTTTCACCGCAGAGGCGCGGAGGCGCAGAGAAAGGCAAGGCCGGAGCAACAAAAAACGCCATTCTCCGCGCCTCTGCGTCTCCGCGGTGAGATTTCGCCTGTCGTCACCCAGGCCCGTCACGACCCGCCAGCACCGCCTCCAGTACCGCCCGCAGGTTGTCCCACGGTGCTGCGCCAGGTCGCGTGAGGCGGTCGGCGTGTACGCCGCCGTCGGTATCGTGAAAATGGTTGGGGAAGCTTTCCAGCCCGCGATGCACAGGTGCGGTGTCGATGCGGAACTGCTGCGCCCCGCGTTGCCACTCGATCGAATACTCGTCGTTGCCGGCGAAGCGCGCCTGCACCGTCAGCCCGCCGTCGAACTCCATCGTCACCGCATCGTGCGCCAGTCGCGGGGTGGCGGCGAGGCGCTCGCCGAAGCGGTCCACCACACGATCGACGATCGCCGCATGCGGGTTCATGGCAGCCGGATGCCCTGCATGTAGGCCTTGAGGTCGGCGCGGATCGCCTCGCGGAGCGCGCCGATCGAGCGCGCGCCCAGGTAATCCTCGTAGGCGGGATGCTCGGGAAGCGCGCCGCTGG
>Ga0316626_10000888_pt1 | contig 12601 bp, 9 predicted proteins | sample OWC_Aug_T1_C1_D5_FD_207656 | JGI IMG/M metagenome (GOLD analysis project Ga0316626, IMG submission 207656) | Wetland soil microbial communities from Old Woman Creek delta, Ohio, United States - OWC_Aug_T1_C1_D5_A | ecosystem: Environmental > Terrestrial > Soil > Wetlands | place: USA: Ohio...
GATGTCATTGACTACCTCGAGGTTCAGTCCGTAGCGTTCAGCGATGGGCTTCCAGAACCCGACTGCGGCCCCGCCGAGGGGATGCACGCCGATCCTGAGACCTGCGGAGGCAATGGCCTGAATCTCAAGGACATTCCCGAGGTCCTGCACATAGGGAGAGACGTAGTCGTAAGAGGCGACGCAGTCGGACTTGATCGCCTTTTCGAAGGGGATCCTCTTGACGCCCTTGAGCCCCGTAGAGAGGAGTTCGTTCGCTCTGTCCTCAATGATCTTCGTGGTTGCCGTGTCCGCAGGACCACCGTGGGGCGGGTTATATTTGAAGCCGCCGTCCTCCGGAGGATTATGGGAAGGCGTTATCACCACCCCGTCAGCGCGGCCCCTGCTTCCGCGTATCTTCTGGTTGTACGTAAGGATCGCATGGGAGATCACCGGTGTCGGCGTGTAGGTATGTCCCGTCTGCACGTGAAGATCCACCTTGTTGCCGGCAAATACCTCGACCGCGCTCGCAAAGGCCGGTTCAGACAAGGCATGGGTGTCCATCCCGAGAAAGAGTGGCCCCCTGATCTTCTGCGCTTTCCGGTACTCGCAGATCGCCTGGCTGATCGCGAGGATATGCGCTTCATTAAAGCTGCTCTTCAGTGATGATCCCCTATGGCCCGAGGTGCCAAAGGCAACCCGTTGGCCGGGCTCCGAGACATCCGGCTTATACGTATAATAGGCAGCGATAAGCCTCGGGACGTTCACCAGCATTGATCTTGGTACCGGTTTTCCGGCAAGGTCATGTATCTTCATTGCTCTCCTCTTTCCGGTCTTAGAGAACTATCCTGCCCAAGCACTCCCTTGAGGTTATTTGACAGACGCCATATGGACGATGAGGTCAACGCACTTGCTGGAATATCCCCACTCGTTATCATACCAGGCAATGATCTTGACGAAGTTGTCATTCAGCGATATGCCCGCCTTGGCGTCAAAAACAGAGGTGCAGACCTCACCGATAAAATCAGAAGAGACCACCTCGTCCTCAGTATATCCCAGTATCCCTTTCATGCTCGTTTCGGAGGTCTTTTTCATCACAGCCTTTATGTCGTCATACGTTGCCGGTTTTGCGAGACGGCAGGTCAGATCAACTACCGAGACATCGGCAGTGGGGACGCGGAATGCCATGCCGGTCAGCTTGCCGTTAAGCTCGGGAATCACCTTGCCGACTGCCTTTGCTGCACCGGTGCTGGACGGGATGATATTGAACGCTGCTGCGCGGCCGCCGCGCCAGTCCTTTTTAGAAGGACCGTCAACCGTCTTTTGCGTGGCGGTAGTGGCATGGACCGTGGTCATGAGTGCTTCCACAATACCCCAGTTGTCGTTGAGCACCTTTGCCACAGGAGCAAGACAGTTTGTCGTGCAGGATGCATTGGAGACTATGGACTCGCCCTTGTACTTGTCATGATTGACGCCCATAACGAACATGGGGGCGTCCTTTGAAGGGGCCGAGATGACCACGCGTTTTGCACCAGCCCTGATGTGGGCATCGGCCTTATCAATTTCCGTGAATACGCCGGTGGATTCGAGCACATATTCCACTCCGAAAGACGCCCACGGAATTTCATCTGCCTTCATGGCTGCAGATACATTGATGCCCCTGCCATTGACAATTAATTTTCCGTCCTTGATTTCGACAGTGCCTTTAAAACGACCATGCACAGTGTCGTACTTGAGCATATAGACCATGTATGTAAGGTCGATAAAGGGATCATTGATGCCGACAACTTCTACCGCCTTATTATTGAGTGCTGCACGGAAAAAAAGTCTTCCGATCCTGCCGAAACCGTTAATGCCTACTTTGATTGCCATTGTTGCCTCCTTTTCGTATCAGCAATATAAAAAATTGAGGGTCTATGCCATGGCCATATACCCAGTTGCAAACTACTGCCGAAAAGCCCCCCTGCCTGCGTACCTGGCCGAACTGCCCAGCTCCTCCTCTATGCGCAGGAGCTGATTGTATTTTGCGATCCTGTCGGTGCGGCTTGCAGAGCCGGTCTTGATCTGACCCGCGCCGGTTGCAACCACAAGGTCGGCGATGAAGGTGTCCTCAGTCTCGCCCGATCTGTGGGAAACCATCGAGGTATATCCTGCGTCCGACGCCATCTTCATTGCCTGGAGTGTTTCGGTCAGGGAGCCGATCTGGTTGACCTTGATGAGGATCGAGTTGCCTATCCCTTCCTTTATGCCGCGGGCCAGCCTCTCGGTGTTCGTGACGAAGAGGTCGTCTCCCACAAGCTGGATCTTCTTGCCCAGGGCGTCAGTAAGCATCTTCCAGCCTTTCCAGTCGTCCTCCGCCATCCCGTCCTCGATCGAGATGATCGGGTATTGGCGGACCCAGTCTTTCCAGAAACTCACCATATCTTCAGAGCTGTGTCTGCTCTTGTCGGATTTTTTAAATATGTAGGCTTTCTTCCCGCTGTCATAAAACTCGCTTGCAGCAGGATCGAGCGCCAGGCCGATATCCTTCCCGGCCTTGTACCCTGCCTGTGCGATCGCCTCCAGGATCACCTCGATCGCCTCCACGTTGGACTTCAGGTTCGGCGCGAATCCTCCTTCGTCACCGACTGCTGTCGAGTATCCCTTCTTCTTGAGCACTCCCTTCAGGGTATGAAAGACCTCTGCACCCATGCGGAGGGCTTCCGAAAAACAGGCTGCGCCATAGGGGGCGACCATGAATTCCTGAAAGTCCACGGAGTTGTCCGAATGTGCTCCCCCGTTGAGGATATTCATCATCGGCACCGGAAGCACAGATGCGGACACGCCGCCGAGATACCGGTACAGGGGTGTCATCTGCGACTGGGCTGCTGCACGCGCCACTGCCATCGATACCGCGAGGATAGCGTTTGCCCCGAGGCGCCCCTTGTTCTTTGTGCCGTCGAGTTTGATCATCTTCAGGTCGATCTCTTCCTGACTCGACGCTTCCATCCCTATTATTGCCCGGGCAATCTCTTTGCTGACATGCTGCGCGGCCTTCCGGGTGCCCTTGCCAAGATGGCGCTTCTTGTCTCCATCACGCAGTTCGACCGCCTCATGCACGCCGGTGGATGCCCCTGACGGCACTGCAGCCCTTCCCATGCTCCCATCATCGAGAATGACATCCGCTTCTACAGTCGGGTTTCCCCGGGAATCGAGAATCTCTCTTCCTGTAATTTTCGTGATCTGTGCCATACCTGCTCCTTTCTGTTCTGTAGATATAATTGTGCGCGTCTATTTCATCTTCTCCAGATACTTCTTTGGAAGCCATTTGTTCAATACCCCGTTGAGTCTTCCATCAAGACGGAGCTGGGCGAGAGCAATATTGACGCGGGCAAGAAGGTTCTCGTCGTCCTTTCTCATACCCCATGCCAGATACTCTTCATTCAGGAGCAGCCATATCCCCTCCATGGATTCGTTCTCGGAAACGAGCCAGATCATTGTCGGGGCGTCGCAGATAAACATGCTGATCCATCTCTGCTCGAGCGCATTGACCGCCTGCCGCGGATACTTGAGATAATGCTGCTGAGCAAGAGGAAAATATTTCTTCACGAAGGCTTCGCTGGTTGTGTTCGGCACAATGCCGACAATGTCGGAAAAGGTCGTGATGCTTTCCACCGTAGGGTAATAGATAGCGTCTCCCGTCCGTACGCCAGCGACCAGGCCGCTTTTCATGTACGGTTCGGTAAACGCGATCCTGACCTGCCGCTCGCGCGTTGCCGTCATGGAAGACATGATGATATCAATCTTTCCTTCAAGGAGTGCCGGGATCAGCATATCCCACTTCAGCTCAACGAACTTCACCGGTCTGTTGAGTTCCTTCCCGAGCATCATTGCGAGGTCCACTTCAACACCAGCCAACTTATCACCCTGCTTAAATGCAAGCGGAGGGAAATCAGGTGTTATGCCGACAGACAGCGGCTGACCGACCTGCGTTGTTTCAGCCGCACAGGTTGCAGCAGCTCCCAACATCAGCGCTGCAGTAACGAGAAACAGAATAAACCCTCGCACGAATTTTACTGGCATAATCTTCTCCTTTATTATTTTTCATTGAGCAACAGCGTTATATGCATGACACCATCAGCCTGCTCCTGTTTCATCGGAAAATCGCTCCTGCTGAAGACCGCCTGCATCCCCTTATTCCCCGGCAGGACCTCAGCATGAAACTCCCTGATCCCTTTCTCTTGGGCGATCCCGGCGAGGTGTTTGAATATCCTGCTGGCAATGCCGAGACCATGGTAATCCTCCTCGACCATGAAGGCCACCTCCGCGTGGTCAGGTGGCTCGGCATTGCCAAACGCGATATAGCGTCCTGCACCGATGATCTTCTCCCCCTCCTCGCCCTCGAGACAGGTCACGAGTGCAACGGTCCTGACAAAGTCCACGTCTGTTGCTTCTGTCAGTTCATGCTCTGAAAAGTCCTGTTTTGCCCCGAAGAAGCGGTAGTAGAGTGTCCTCTCGTCCAGCCCTTTCAGCGCAGCAATGAGCGCCTCCCTGTCATCAGGCCTGATTGCGCGGATCACAACCTGGAGACCATTCTTGAGCGTCTCCCGGAATGAATAGTTTTTCGCGTCCATCATCTGACCTGACCTTTCGAGCCTTGTATCAGTTCAACGGTCTGCCGGGCTATCTCGAGCTCCTCATTCGTCGGTATGACAAGTATCTTCACCCTGCTGCCTCTGTCCTGTATCTCGGAAATGCCAGCGCTGACAGTACTGTTCCTGTCTGCATCGAGAGCTATGCCGAGGCCTGACAGACCCTCACAGGATTTAGTCCGCACAACAGCCGAGTTTTCACCTATGCCGCCGGTGAAGACAATGGCACTGACTGAACCGAGGACGGCGTAATACGCGCCGATGTACTTTCTGACGCGGTAGCAGAACATATCGAGGGCGCGTTCCGCCCTCGCATCTCCCTTCTGAGCGCGGCCCTGGATCTCCCTCATGTCGTTCGAGCCGCAGATGCCCTTGAGGCCGCTCTCCTTGTTCAATATGCCTTCGATCTCCTCATAGGGCCGGCCTGTCTTTCTCGCCAGATAAAAGTGTACGGCCGGGTCAAGATCTCCGCAGCGAGTACCCATGATAAGCCCTTCGAGCGGGGTCAGGCCCATCGAGGTGTCTATGCTCTTTCCTTTTTCAATGGCCGCTGCGCTTGCTCCGTTGCCCAGATGAAGCGTGATCAGGTTCAACTGATCCGGGGGGATGCTGAGATGGCGCGATGCTTCTGCTGCCACGTACCGGTGCGAACTCCCGTGGAATCCGTAGCGCCGGACTCCGTAAGACTGATAGAAGTCGTACGGCAGCGCATAGTGAAAGGCCCTCGCCGGCATGGTCTGATGAAAAGCCGTGTCGAACACTGCCACCTGGGGGACATGGGGCAGGAGATCACGCATCACCTTTATGCCCGTCACATTGGCAGGATTGTGGAGGGGGGCCAGCGGTATCAGCTCCTCTATCGCCCCGAGCGTCGCATCATCGATAACCACAGGTTCACTGAACTTCTCGCCGCCGTGCACCACACGGTGGCCGACCGAGAAAATCTCAGGCACCGCACTGCCTGCACGCGCTCTGCTGCTCACCTCAAGGATAAAGGAAAAACCTTCGCGGTGGTCGGCAACCGGCCGTGTCTCGACGATCTCCTCCCATTCGCCGGAAGCGGTGAGCCATTTGTGCTTCAGTCTGCTGTCCTGCGAGCCTATGCGCTCAAGAAGACCTTTTGAAGCAGCCGAGAGGCTGTTCAGATCAAATGTCTCGTATTTGATCGAGGAGCTCCCCGAATTGACCACAATGATCCTCACAAAGAACCTCCCTTGGACTGGGCCTGTATTGCGGTGATCGCAACGGTATTCACGATGTCGGTCACGGTGCATCCGCGGCTGAGATCATTGACCGGTTTATTGAGACCCTGGAGGATCGGGCCTACTGCTACAGCATTGGCAGAACGCTGGACAGCCTTGTACGTGTTGTTGCCGGTGTTCAGATCCGGGAAGATAAATACCGTTGCGTGACCCGCGACTTCGCTTCCCGGGAGCTTTGTCTTGGCAACACCGGCATCGACTGCAGCATCGTACTGTATAGGGCCATCGATCTTCAGGTCAGGACGGCGTGCCTTAGCGATCTTCGTCGCCTCACGCACCTTGTCCACCTCTGCACCTTTTCCTGACTCGCCGGTGGAATAGCTGAGCATCGCGATAAGGGGTTCAATGCCGAACATGCGGGCAGTCTCCGCAGAGCTGATCGCAATGTCGGCCAATTGTTCGGGGTTGGGGTCAGGGTTGACTGCGCAGTCGCCAAACACGAGTACACGGTCGGCGAGGCACATGAGGAAGACGCTCGAGACGATCGAGCAGCCCGGTTTGGTCTTGATGATTTCGAAGGATGGCCGGATCGTATGCTGAGTCGTATGGACAGAGCCTGAAACCATACCGTCTGCCTCCCCTAAATGCACCATCATCGTGCCGAAGTAGCTGATATCAGCCATAGTATCAAAGGCCATCTGGGGCGAGATGCCTTTGTGTTTGCGGAGTTCGTAGTAAGTATCGGCATATGCCTGGCGGCGGGCAGAGGTTAGAGGATCGACGATGTTCAGATCCGTGAGGGAGATGCCGAGTGCAGCAGCCTTCTGTTGAATCTCCTGTTCGTTTCCAAGGAGAGTGATATCGACCACCTTGCGCATCCTGAGTATTTCAGCTGCCCGGAGAATGCGCTCTTCCTCTCCCTCGGGCATTACGATATGCTTCCGTTCAGACTTTGCCCTCTGGATGATCTCGTATTCAAACATAAGCGGTGTCACCCGTGTAGAACGGGCCGTTGATATGCGGCTCATGAGTTCGGCAGAATTCACCCTCGCCTCTACAATGCCGAGTGCTGCGGCGATCTTCCGCGGGTTCTCGGCAGACAGTACGCCCTCGAGAGAACTCACATTCAGGGCAGTCGTGTACGTGTCAGTGGGCACGGCGATCACCGGAACAGACAGATCACCGAGTCCATCAATGAGGCGTGTGACCTGCGATGCCGGCTTGAGCCCCCCGGTCAGGATGATACCTGCGATGTGGGGATAGGTCTTCGATGCGTCTGCAAGCAGGCTGCCGAGGATGATGTCCGAGCGGTCTCCCGGCACGATGATCAGACTTCCCTTTTCGATATGTCCCAGAAAATGGGGAAGTTCCATGGCAGCGACCTTGAAGTTGCTCACCTCGCGGTTATAGCTCTCCCCGTGCCCGCTCAGACGTTCCGCACCGAGGACCATGGCTATTTCGCCGACTGTCGGCTTCTCGAGGACCGGGATTTCGGGGATTACAAAGGAGGGAATATCCGCCGGCATCGCCTTCCTCAACGCTCCAGCGATTTCTTCGACAAGCGAGGGCTGGACCCGGTTGGCAACAAGCGCGAGGAGATCGCATTTCCGCTCTTCGAGCGACTCCATCAGGCCCTGTGCAGCAATCACCACCTGTAGCGTGTCCCGGCCGTACCCCTGGACGACCGGCAGCACCGCAGATCCGAGGTTATTCGCTATCTTTGCATTGAAATCGAACTCCAGTGTAGCAGCAGAGCCGCTAAAATCTGACCCGGCACAGACGATGAGATCGTATTCTCTTTCAAGAGCCTTATACTTCTCCAAGATGAGCTTCAGAAGGTCGTCGTCCCTATCATTGATTATCATATCCTTTGCAACATCGAAGGTGCAGCCGAACAGCATATCGAAAGGGATCTTCAGATCATGCCGTCTGATAATAAGATTGGTGATATTGTCAGGGTTCTTTTCGTCCTGAACAACAGGTCGAAAGAACCCTGTTTTACCTCCCTGCCCGGCAAGCATCTCCATGATCCCGAGTACAACGACAGATTTGCCGCTGCCGGGTTCGGCACTTGTTATATATATGCCCTGGCCCATAGTCACCCCTTTCCTATTTGCGCCTGAGATCGATGATCTCCATGCGGTGGTTTGCCTCGGGATGTGCAGCTGAAGGACCTTCCGTGAGAAAGGCCATTTCACCCGGCAGGCCATTTTCTTTGACCCATGCCCGAACAAATGGGGTAAAGTCCTTCGGATGGTCATTATTCAATACTGGATAAACCCCTGAGGAAAATACCAATCCCTGACAGGTTGCAGCATTCGAGCTTATCCCGATGATCCATTCCGGAAGCCGGAACATCGAAAGTCTCCGGGCCGTCGCTCCGCTGTGTGTCGGTACGAAGACAGCAGCCGGGTCGGCATATTCGAGACTCGCTTCGACGGCAATGGCTATGAGGTGCGCCTGTTTGAGATGGCTCCTGATATCGATCCCCTGATACAGGTCACGGACCGAGAGCTGCCGTCTCTGCGGCTCGACTTCAGCGGCAATCTTCGCCAACATCTCTACTGCATCCACCGGATATTTGCCCATGGCAGACTCACCTGAGAGCATGACGCAGTCAGTGCCGTCGAGGATGGCGTTTGAGACGTCTGTCGCCTCGGCGCGTGTAGGCCGCTTGTTTTCGGTCATGGATTCGAGCATCTGCGTTGCCGTGATGACCGGTTTTGCCCTTCTGTTGGCCTGTTTCATGAGGTCCTTCTGAATGACGGCGATCCTTTCTATAGGTACCTCGACACCCAGGTCCCCCCGGGCGATCATGATCCCATCCGCTGCATCGAGAATGTCGTCCATGTGATCAAGGGCATTCGAACGCTCGATCTTGGCGATAATGAAGGGATGGTAGTTAAGTGCGTCAGCAGCCTCACGTACCGCTCTGATGTCTGCGCCGGTCTCGACAAAGGACTGGCTGACCGCATCAATGCCTTCCTCGGCAGCGAACTTCAGGCATGCATGGTCGCGTTCCGTGAAGGCGCTGATGCCGAGATTGATGCCGGGCAGATTCAACCCCTTGCGGGACCGCAGTTCCCCGCCCACAACAACCGTGCAGAAGACGTCGCTTCCCCTGACCTCTTTCACATCGAGCTGGATTATACCGTCATTGAGGAAGAGCGCATCACCCGTCTTTACCGCCTGGGGCAGTCTCTTGAATGTGACCGAGGCCTTTCCCTCATCCCCGATGATATCTTCAATCGTCAAGATAAACGGGTCTCCGGGTTTCAGTTCTACAGGCTCCTGAGCGAGTTTACCGATCCGCATCTTCGGACCCGAAAGGTCACCCATGATCGCCAGCCTTTTCCCGGCGCTGCGTGCCGCCGATCTCAGGTTCCGGACTACGGCGCGGTGGCTTTCAAAGTCGCCGTGTGAGAAGTTGAGGCGGGCGATGTTCATGCCCGCCCGTATCATCCTTGCCATGACCTCGGCCGATTCCGACGCCGGACCAATTGTGCAGACGATCTTCGTTTTATTCCTGGGTAGTGTCATAATTTTCTATCTCCTCCCTTTATGCGCCCGCTGGGCTACTTATATCCTTAAAGAAATTAAATTTTGAATGCCTGTCAGCCCGCTGAGCGTTGTGCCCCCTCGACCGCTTCCCGGGCGAGAGCGGTGATCCGTGTCCAGTCCCCGCGGTCCATCGCCTCTTGCGGAGCGACCCACGAGCCGCCGATACAGGCAACATTGGCCAGGGCAAGATAGTCCCGGTAGTTGTCACGCGTGATGCCGCCGGTGGGACAGAAGGTGATCTGGGGAAAGGGCCCGGAGATCGCCTTGAGCATTTTTACGCCGCCCGCAGCTTCGGCAGGGAAGAATTTGAAGCGGGTGTATCCAAGGGCCATGCCGGTCATCAGCTCCGAGACCGTGGATATACCGGGGATCAGGGGAATGGTCCCCTGGTTGGCAGACTGAAGAAGCTCCACGGTCAGCCCCGGGCTTATGGCGAATACTGCCCCGGCCTCGGCAACCGCAGTCAGCTCTTCAGGGCGGATCACCGTGCCGGCGCCAACAATAGCTCCGGGAACATCCCGGCTGATAGCCCTGATGGCCTCCACAGCCACCGGAGTGCGCAGGGTGATCTCCAGAACCCGGATGCCTCCGGCCATCAGGGCCTTAGCGAGTGGCACCGCCTGCTCCAGTTTATGAATGACCATGACCGGTACCACCGGCCCCTGGCGAAGTATCTCCTCGGGTTCTTTCTGCCAGTGTCTCTTTGCTTCCATCACTCCTCCTCGTAGGGAATATTCACATGGCACTTCTCATGGACATAGGTAAACAGAGAACTCGCACCCTCCTCCGGACTCATCATGTTGCCTCTCAGGGGGGCGAATATCTGGCGGCCGACTCCGTAACGCATACTCCTCACCCCGGGGTCGGCATACTCACGGGCCCTGAGGACATTATCATCGAGCAGCAGGTCGAGTCTACCAGCCTTGACATCGAGCCGGATCAGGTCACCATCCTGCACCTTGGCCAGCATCCCGCCGCAGAGTGACTCCGGCGTGACATGGATGGCGGCAGGCACCTTGCCTGAGGCCCCGGAAAGCCGGCCATCCGTCACCATGGCAATCTGGTAGCCGTGGTCCATCAGCACAGAGAGAGGCGTGATCAGTTTATGGAGTTCCGGCATGCCTGTTGCCTGTGGTCCCTGAAAGCGCACCACGGCAATGAAGTTGCGGTTAAGCCGGCCCTCATGGAAAGCATTGTTCAGTTCTTCCTGGGTATGGAAGACAGCGGCCGGAGCCTCGATGACCGTATCTGCGCCATCAGTCAGGGCGGACACCTTGATGACGGCTCGGCCCAGGTTGCCGGTCAGGAGCTTGAGTCCACCCGTGGCTGAAAAGGGCTTCTGCACGGAGGCGATCACCGAGAGGTCTGCCGACCGTTCCGGTTCAGACTTCCAGGCCAGAGCACCCTGGTCTGATAAAGGTCTGCAAGCATACGCCTCCATGCCCTGTCCCGCCACGGTCTGCACGTCGTTGTGCAGAAAACCGCCATCCAGAAGTTCCGCAATGAGCGCCGCCATGCCCCCGGCATCCTGAAAGGTGTTGATGTCTCCGGGCCCGTTGGGATAGATCCGGACAAGCAGGGGCACAGCAGTGGAGAGGTCCGAGAAATCGTCCCAGTTGATGCGGATGCCGGCAGCTCTGGCCATAGCCACCAGATGCATGGTCTGGTTGGTGGATCCTCCTGTGGCCAGCACCCCGACGATGGCGTTCACCACGGCTTTCTCGTCGACGACCCGGCTTATCGGGTTATAAGCCCCGCCAAGATGTGTCATGCCGGTGACACGGGTAGCGGCTGCGATGGTGAAAGCATCCCTCAGGGGGTCATCGGGATTGACAAAGGAGGCCCCGGGCAGGTGAAGCCCCAGGAGTTCAGCGATGAGCTGGTTGCTGTTCGCTGTTCCATAAAAAGTGCAGGTCCCGGTGCTGTGGTAGGATCTGCATTCCACCTCGAGCATCTCATCCCGGCCGATCTTGCCCTCGGCAAAGAGTTCCCGGGCATGCGCCTTCTCCTTGTTGGGCAGCCCGGTGCGCATGGGCCCGCCGGGCACCAGGACCATGGGGAGGTGTCCGTACTGCATCGCCCCCATAATCAGCCCGGGCATGATCTTATCGCAGATGCCGAGCAGCAGGGCGCCATCGAAGACATCGTGTGACAGGCCGATCACGGTGGACATGGCGATCACGTCGCGGCTGACAAGGCTCAGGTCCATGCCTGGTTCGCCCTGGGTCACCCCATCGCACATGGCAGGAACGCCGGCCGCGATCTGGGCCACGCCGCCCGCTGCAGCCACCGCCTTTTTCAGGATGGCGGGATAGGTTTCGTACGTATGGTGGGCAGACAGCATATCATTATAGGACGTTATAATGGCGATATGGGGAGAGTGCTGGTCGCGCATTCGCTCCGCATCCGTACCCCGGCAAACCGCCATGGCGTGTGCGAGGTTGCTGCAGGGAAGCCGATGCCGGGATGGGCCGGTCTCCCTGTTTTCCTCCATGTTCTGCAGGTATCGCAAGCGGTGCGTGCGGCTGCGGTTAATGATCCGATCGGTGACGTCCTTGACTGTCTGGTTCATATCCGTTCTCCTAAATTTTATATCCGTGTGATATGCTTTACGCACGTTACACCGCTATCCGTTTATTCGTCCCACTCCCGACCGTCGCGGGCGAGAAGGGAAATCGAGGCGACAGGGCCCCAGGTGCCGGCAGCATACGGTTTTGGGGCCTCGTTCTGGCTGGCCCAGGCGTCCTGGATGGAATCGATCCAGGTCCAGGCCTGTTCAACTTCATCCCTCCGGATGAATAGGATATGGTTGCCCCGCATGGCCTCGAGCAGCAGCCGTTCATAGGCATCAGGGATGCGTTCGTTTCTGAAGGTCTCGGTAAAGCTTAAGTCCAGCATTGTCTGCTGCAGGTGTATCCCCTTGCCCAGACCGGGGACCTTGTTCATCACCTCGATCTCCACCCCTTCATTCGGCTGGAGCCGGATGATCAGCCGATTTGAAGGCAGCTTCTTGTAGCTCCCTTTGAAGATGTTGTGGGGCAGGCTCTTGAAGTGGATCGCCACCTCGCTGCGTTTGGTGGTCATACGTTTGCCGGTCCTCAGGTAGAAAGGCACATCAGCCCACCGCCAGTTGTCGATATCCACGCGCAGGGCAGCGAAGGTCTCGGTGTTGCTTCTGGGGTTGCCGCCCTCTTCCTCCAGGTACCCCGGGACCGGCCCACCCTTGAGAAA
>Ga0316626_10000889_pt1 | contig 12592 bp, 11 predicted proteins | sample OWC_Aug_T1_C1_D5_FD_207656 | JGI IMG/M metagenome (GOLD analysis project Ga0316626, IMG submission 207656) | Wetland soil microbial communities from Old Woman Creek delta, Ohio, United States - OWC_Aug_T1_C1_D5_A | ecosystem: Environmental > Terrestrial > Soil > Wetlands | place: USA: Ohio...
GCTTGGGTCCTGGGTCCCGAAAAAACCCAAACACCCGAAGCACCTTAATTTCTGTTATTGCAAATCAAGCTTCTTGTAAGATCCAAACTGTCTATCCCTTGTCCTGAAATTCTTAGTTTTTCTGATTCATTCCGGACCCTGGCCCCTGGACCCGGGACCCTAGGTTCTGGACCCTGCTTTAAAAAAGTCACACTCCGGCTGCAGAAGACAGCGCGGGCAATCAGGTGTGCGGGCGTTACACGTGTATCTCCCGTGGAGCGTGACGAGCAATGAAAAATCGGTCCACGTCTTCTCGGGTACGAGCTTTCGCAGATCCATCTCGATCTTCTCCGGGTCATCATGCCCGGTGAGCCCCAGCCTTTTGGATACGCGTATTACATGAGTATCCACGATGATGGCAGGTTTTCCGAACGCGAGCCCTGCAACCATATTGGCCGTCTTCCTGCCGACTCCCTTTATCGTTGTGAGCGTCTCCACATCCTCCGGCACGCGGCCGCCGAATCTCTGCTCCACATCTGCCGCAAAGTTCTTTATGCTCCTCGCTTTATTGCGGAAGAACCCGGTAGACTTTATGTCGTCCTCCAGCTCCGCGTCCTTTACCTGCAGGTACTCTCTGGCCGCGCGGTACTTTTTGAAAAGAGACTCGGTCACTTTATTCACGCGCTCGTCCGTGCATTGAGCGGCCAGGATGGCAGCGACCATGAGTTCCAGCGCGTTCGAATACCTGAGCTCGATGCGCGGTTCTCCGTGCATCTTCCTGAGCTTTGCCAGGATCACCTTACTATCTTTATCTCTTGCTTTTGCCATCTCTCCTCGCCTCGAGAAGTTTCTTCACCTGCGCCACCGTGCGCGTGTTGAGCACGTTCTCCTTCTCCTGCCAACCCTTGCGCGCGATTCCGACGCCGTAAAAAAGATCGTGCAAGCCTGCGGTGGAGTGCGCATCAGGGTTTATTGAAATAAGAACACCATGCTCTTTGGCCATCCTGAGGTATCTCCAGTCGATATCAAGACGATACGGGCTCGCGTTCAACTCGAGGATGACGTTGTGCTTCACAGCAGCCTCTATGACCCTCTTCATATCAATCTCGTACCCATCCCGCGCCAGGAGGAGCCGCCCGGTGGGATGCCCAAGCATGGTCGTATAGGGATTTTTCATAGCGTTGAGAACCCTCGCCTCCATGTCTGCCTGTTTCATCGCAAAGTTGGAATGGACCGAGGCAATGACAAAATCGAGACCTTCCAGGACCTTCTCGTCGTAATCGAGACTGCCGTCAGGAAGTATATCACTCTCTATGCCTTTGAACACAAAAAAATCTCCGTTCCTCTCGTTGAACCTGTCGATCTCTTCCCACTGCCTCTGCAACGCGTCAACCTTCAACCCGCCCGCATAGTAGGCGCTCTTGCTGTGATCAGAGATGCCGAGGTACGTAAGCCCCATACTCTTTGCCGCCTTCACCAGCTGCTCAAGCGTATCGACCCCGTCACTCAGGTTGGTATGCACGTGGAAGGTGCCCTTAAGATCTTCCATCCTGACAAGCTCGGGCAACGAGCCTTCGAGCGCTGCCTCGACCTCGCCCATGTCTTCCCGGAGCTCCGGCGGGACATACGAGAGGCCCAGATACGCGTACACGTCCTTTTCTTCCTTCATGGGGATGGACTCTTCATCCCTGAACAGACCATATTCATTCAGCTTGAGATCCCTCTTCTTGGCAAGGCCGCGAAGCCTGACGTTATGCTCCTTGCTTCCCGTGAAATAGATCAGCGCGCACGCATAACTCTCCTCAGGGACAACCCTCAGGTCTGCCTCTATGCCTGAGGCAAGCCTGACTGAAGTCTTCGTCTCACCCTCGGCGATTACTTCCTCTACATCAGGGAAGGAAAGAAAGTGCTTTGAAAGTTCCTTCGGCTCTCCACCCGCAACCAGGATGTCAATGTCTCTCACGATCTCTTTGCGTCTCCGGATACTGCCGCAAACCGCTACCATATCAGGGTTCGCGACCTTTCCCAGGCTTTCTTCTATCCGCGCCGCCAGCGGGTAGATGTCGCCTAACAGGAATTCGCCCTTGTGTTTCTTTATGAACTCGATGCCCTTTAAGATCTTTTCCTGGGTCTTTTCGCCAAATCCGGGAAGACTCGTGAGCCTGTGCTCTTTGCACGCATATTCTAGTTCGCCCACGTTCGTGATGCCCAGCGCCTCATAGAGCACCTTGATCTTACGCGGGCCCAGGTTTGGTATCTGGAGCAGTTCAAGCAGGCTGGCCGGTGTCTCCCGGGTGAGTTCATCATAGTACAGCATCTTACCCGTCTTTACGTATTCCTCCAGCTTGGTAGCGATGGCGTCACCCACGCCTTTGATTTCACGGCCGTGACCCGACCGTATGACCTCCTCCACGTCTTCAATCCCGGACAGGACCTTCGCAGCGTTGTAATAAGCCCTTATTTTGAAAGGATTTTCACCCTTGATCTCGAGTAGCGAAGCAATCTGTTCGAGCAAGGAAGAGACGGACTTCGGAGGCATGACCTATTATCGTACAGTGGCAAAAATGATGTCAACGGACAAAAAGACAGGCGCCTGGGTCAAGGGGCCAGGGTCCCGAAAACCTTAGATGAGGCGGGTGGTCGGAATGAGCGTCAAGTCTTGACGAGCTTGAAGCTCTGAACCACCTTTTCGAATGTCTCAGCGTCCTTATCAAAGTAGTAGCGTTGGGCAGCCCTGTAATAGAGGCCATAGAAGGACTCGCCTGCAAGCACACCATAGTAGACTGCCTTGATTTTCAGCCCGCCCTTAGTCTTGTACGCAAGCACTGCCTTGAATCCGGGAAGCCCGCTGATTGTAGCAGGATGGTTTTCAAGGAGCTCGAAATTAAGGTTGGCCGGGTTGGAACTCACACCATCGAGTATCACCTCAGCCGCTTCTTGCGGAAGCATATCCTTTTTCAATTTCTTTTTCGTGTTGGCCAGGTCAGCGTCCACGCCCCTCTTTTCGATCACGATGTTCTGCAGAGCTACCCCGTCCTTTGTGATGAGCAGGTAGTCACCGGAAGGCGCTTGCATCCAACCATCAGGGAGCTCCACGGAGTAACTTTCACTGTCGGAAGAGTGAAACCCTCCAACACGTGTCCACTTCCACGTCGCGCATCCCACAAGAAGGACTACCATCACAAAAAGAATAAACTTTTTCACGGCGCCTCTTTTTTGCTGCATTCCCTGATATATGCCTCGACGTATGCCCTGTCGGGAGCATCTTTCTGCAACGCAAGGTATGATTCGAAAAGTTTTTTTGCTTCTGGCTTCTCGCCCATCTTCAGGCGCACAAGCCCCAGGCTCTTGTACGGATCAGGATACGATGAATCCAGAGCGATTGCTTTTTCAAAACTGCTTATTGCTTTTACTGTATCGTCCTGTTGCCCCCGCTGCCGTGCGGTTTCACCGAGCAGGTAGTACGCCTTCTTATCGTCGGGCTTTGTCTTCAATATTTTCTGGGCGGCCCTTTCGGCTGAACTGAAACGCCCCGCCCTGAGGTCAAGGACCGCGTTGTCGAGCACCAGCTGGTAGGTCATCGTAATGAATATCTCCTCATTTTTTACGCCACCTTTCCTGTCCTTGTATTCACCATTGAGAAGGGCATCATAATTGTCGATGCGCTCCTGGAGCCGGGGGTGGCTCCCGAAGAAGAATGGCTCCCGTATCTTCTCCTCTTCCACTTCTTTCTTCAAGAGAGTGAATATGCATTTTGCTTCTTCAGGATCATACCCTGCCTGAACAACCAGCTTGAGGCCTTCAATATCGGCTTCTGTCTCCAGCTGCCTCGAATACCCTGAGACAGACGCGAGCGTGCCGATCGTTCCGAGCGCGCTCGCCAGGGTGCCGATGCCACCGAAGCCCATGAGAACCACGCTCATCGTCGAAAGGGCGGCAGTCTTGTTCTTTATGTCCCTGAAACTGCTCAGCGCGTGCCTGTATGTGGTGTGGGTCATCTCATGGGCGAGCAGCGCTGCCAGTTGGGCCTCGTTCTCCATCCTGGCGACGATCCCCGTGTGCACGAATACCATCCCGTTGGGATAGGCAAACGCATTCAGGTAGGAATTCTTGAGTAGCAGTATCTTGAACGGTACCTGGTCCAGGACCTCTGGTGGCTGGAGTCTCTGCGCCACTCCATTGACGTATGCCTGAAGCGCCGCGTCCTCGTAAACGAGACCGCTTTTCAGGAGAACCTTCTCTTCTTCAGCAGAACGGGCCCAGATCCGCTTTTCGTCATCATGAAGCGCGAGGGGTTGGTGGCCCGCGATCGGTTCCACGGCTGTCGTGGCGCAGCCCGTGACAGCCAGACAAACCAAGGAGAGAACATACAGGAATTTCACTTTGGCGCAGCCCCGTCCGGCAGTTCGGCGAGCAGAGCAGATACAATACTCGCAGCACTATCACAATCCCGTAAGTCGTAGCCTCCCCTGCCCCCCTTGATGTTGAACCAGAGTATTGTGCCTGATGAATCGACTAGTGCTATGCTTACCACGGTAAGACCCCCCTGCGGCAGCATGATGACGCCGGCCATAGCACCGATCACGGCCGCTGCAGTGCTCAGGGCCTTTCTCCCGGCCGTGGATATTTCATCAATGCCAAAGACAAACATCAGGTAATCAGCCCCAAACTTCTGCAGAAGGTTGTCGATAGGGCCTATTGAGTACTCGAATCTCTGAACTTTGTCGGGAAACACGAACTGCCCGTAAACGTGCAGGCCGATGCTCACGCTCACCGCCCTGTAGAGCGCCAGGAGATCTTCCAGCTCATCTTCCAACTCTTTGTCTATTGCAACCTCTCTGACATCGATTCTCTTATCACCACAGTTCTTCTTGATGGCATCTACGACGTTCTTTCTGCCGGTTTCGCACCAGTCGTCGCGAAGTTCAGAGACACCCCCGGCAGATAGCTCATACACCTCGACATCAGGAGGAATCAGCGCGGCAACGCTTGCGCTCTTGAAACGTTTCTCAAACTCAGGATGGGTGCGGGCGCTTCCAGAGAACGATTCCCCTGCACTCAAACAGATGAATGCAATCGTTATGAAGAAGAGCAGAATCCCCCTGGGCAAGCGCATCTTTGGAGTGGAGGGTTTCATGATGTGGAACAGCCTCCGAGGGAGTTCTATCTAGTCTAGAATTGTACCATCACCCACTGCACAGCTCAAACAATTTGGCCCGCCCAACCTGCTCGCCCGGGACGCAAGGACATACGCTTTCATCGGCGTCTCAGAGCCTTTTGGAGCCTTTTTCTCTGTCAAAAACAGAGTAAATGTGGTATACTGTAAAATTCAATACAAAATGCATCGCTGACGCGGTGTGCATGCGGTTCGTTCCTTGCCGGCCGTCCTGGCAATCCAGCCCTGGAGACAACGCCTGGCAGCATAGAAGCTAAGTGCCACCGCATCGGTTGCTCAATCTGATTCCAGCCGAGGTCTTTGACTCTGTCTCAGGCAACCTGCTCAGCGTGCCGATACCGCTTGAATCGAGTATAAAGGAGAAGATATGCCAGGATTATCGGCCAGAAACCTGTTCGAAGAGGGAGACGCCTCTGCTTCCATCCTGAGAAAATGGTGGAGCGGGCTCCAAAACGACACCGAGGAACAGACGCGGATAAGACGGTGCGGTGACCCGTCGAGCGTCATGCTCTCGCCCCAGTATGATCGCCTGCTCACTCTCCTGAAGGACGCAGGCTATGACCTCGATGCGGGCCGTTCATATGCACTTGCGGCAGTGGTAGGTCTCGTGGCCCAGGTGACCGCTGACACAGGTCCGGGCATGAGTTTCGCGCGTCAGATGGCCAAGCCGAGACCTGGAGCCAAGAAAGCCAGGGTCAGCGAACTCAGGTTTAATCGCCTCGTCGCGGAGAATCAGCGAGAAGGACTCTACCTCCTTCTTATACCGGTTATGGAACTATTGAGTGGCACTGTCAATCTCGCCGACATGGCACACAGCCTGTATAGATGGGATGCCACCGCACGCTCGCGTTGGAGCGATGACTACTACGCGGCGCATAACAAAAGGGGCGGTAGGTGGGTCGGCAGACTCCGCGCATAGTGAGCGCGCATCTGTTTTTACCGTATCATACGTATCAAACTACAATTAGGCTTCGAGGATCCAGCATCTCGCCAGCCGGCTTCGCCCCGGGGCGACCGGCCCGGATGCTCTAAAGTTTAAGCAGGACCATGTTTGATTTCGGGTCGAGTTCCCGCCTGGCCGTCACACCGGTTATCTCAAGAATGATGGCTTCGAGCACGAGGAATGTGTTCGCCTGCCCCCTGAGGCATCCAACCTTGACGTCGTCCCGCTTGCCATAAGAGCCGTGAAAGTGGATCTTCGGCTCGTTGCCTTCCCAGAAGATTGTCCCTACGCCCACAGCTTCGTGGCTCTCAAGGATTTCCCGCCACACAGGAGTAGGTGGCAACTCCTCCTTGTCGGGCCCCACCACGATCGTCGCCTCTGTTATGCCACCGACGAGGTAAACAACGGCTGCCCTGATATTCTCTTTCCTCGCCAATGCTTCGAGATTGTCGAGCACCGGGTCCCCGTCTTCAAAGCGCGCAACAATGCATCTGCCGAGTCCGCCAGTCTGATACTTCATACACGTGCACCCCGCTGCAGTAGTCTATAAGAGTCTTGTGAGAGAGCTTACCACGTTCCTGTAACCTTGTTAAGTTCACGTTGTTATAACGGTAGAGAGCGACCAAAGGAGAATATCGAAATCCTAATGTCTAAATCCTAAACAATGTCGAATGACTAAAGTTCAGGCTGTCGCCAAGCCTGTAGTCTTAGTTTGGAACATTCGATATTTGAGATTGTTTAGAAATTAGATATTCGATCACCCGCAAGCGGATACGAGGGATTTGATACGGAAGAGGCTCACCGCACCCGCGGCGCACTGGCCGCGATACGCTGCCTGAACCAGAACATTATGAAGGATGACTGCGAATACCTCGTTGTTTTCTATGCGGGTCGCTGTGAAGACTGTCCGTTATCCCCGGCGCGCTCCGACCGTCCTGCAAGCGCTTTGCGGACTGTGGCTATTATATCCTGATCCCGGTACGGCTTATCCAGGAAGACATCTATGCCCCAGCTCTTCAGCTTCTCCCTCTGGAGTTCGCTCATCAAGCCGCTCGATACGATCACTTTGGCATTAGCGCCGTTTTCTCTCATCCACTTCAAGACTTCTTCACCCTTCAGAACCGGCATCACCATGTCAAGGATCACAAGGTCGATCTGGGGGGTTTTTGCCGCAAGCAGTTCGATGGCTTTCTTGCCATCGCTCGCCTCAAGCACTGTGAGGCCTTCCCTGGTGAGGATCCCCATCATCAACTCGCGTATGATGTCCTCATCTTCAACCACGAGCACGGTCGCCTTCTGGAGCGCCTGCGGTACCACCGTTTCCTGGGTTACCTCTGCCTTGCTCGGCTCCATCGGAATGTATAGGCTGAACGTGGTACCCTTCCCTTTCTCGCTTTGAAGCTCGATGAATCCACCGTGGCTCCTCACCACCTTATCCACGAGATACAGGCCCATCCCCAGCTTCGTGCCATTTTGCTTGGTGGTAAAGAAGGGCTCGAAGATTTTCGTCCTGGTCTCTTCGTCCATGCCGGCGCCATCGTCCTCCACCTCGATCAGAATGAAGTCCTTGTTGCCGATGTGCTTCTTCCGTTCGGTCCTGACCTTCAGCCTACCCCCATTATTCATCGCGTCTCTGGCGTTGATGCAGAGGTTTAGAAAGGCGTGCTGAAGCTCTCCTTCGTCTCCTTTTATGGGCGGTAACCGTGGATCCAGCTGTTTCTCTATCTCGACCTCCCTGAAGCTTTCTTTCAGCAGGAAGAGCACATCCTCGACAATGACATTGATATCCACAATCCCGCTTGAGCGCCTCTGCCGGCGGGAGAAATTGAGGAGGTGCTGGGTGAGCTTGGCAGCCCGCTTTGCAGAGCCTTCGATAACCTCCGCGTACCTGAAGAGCGAATTATCTTCGGTGAGGAACCGCTTCATGAGCGAGGCATAGCCCAGGATCCCGGTGAGCAGGTTGTTGAAGTCGTGGGCCACGCCACCGGCGAGTTTGCCCATGCTCTCCATCTTGCTGCGGTGGATATTCTCCTCTTCGAGGAGCTTCTCGTCCATTATGTCTTTCAGAACGATGCTCTTAAAAACGATAGCGCCCTGCTGATCCTTGATCGGGTAGCTCTCCATCTTGAGGAGCTTGAAACGTTCACCCGCCTTGTACTGAATGTTACCCTGGACAAAGAGGTCCTTCTCAAAGAAATCACTCCCGATGCCGGAAATAACGTTCTCGATTTTTTCACCAACCAGAAGGGCTTTCTGCTGGTCAAACTCATTTTTTGCCTTCTTGTTGGCAAAGCAGACACGGCCGCTCCGGTCGATCAGCAGAAGTGCATCGGGAAACTGGTCTATCACGTTTTCAACAAGGGTCCTCGTCATGCCGAGCTTTAGATCGAGGTCACGGAGCCTCAAATCGTCCAGTTCCTTCAGGCGGTCGATGGAAATGGTTAGCAGCATCGATTTAGTCAGTACCTGGCAAAGGAGCTCCAGCTCCCTCAGGACATATTCGTCTAGCCGCATCGTCTCCTTTTTCCCGAGCAGCAGGTATCCGAACGCGTCCACATCCCGCAGGAGCGGAGAGACATACAGGGTCCCGTAGTTCGAAATGTCATTCAACAGGCACGGGGAGAAAAGGGCATTGCTCAGGCGCTCTATTTCCTGCAAAGAGAGGCTGGCGAGAGAATCATCGATGGTGAAAAAACCCTCCATCGATTTCTGCCGGCCCGTCAGGATGATCTCGCACATGTCAAAGTCGGTCTCTTCCACAAAAACCTTGGGCATGTAGTGCACGAGGTTCTCTCCATCCTCGATGTACTGGAAGATCTTCATGATGATGGAGTAGTTTGCTATTGTACGCTCATAGAAATTCCACTGGAACAGAATCGATTCGGGACTCAGTTTATTTTTTTTCATAGGCCGCCCCGAGGAGCGTTTTGATCTTCATCGTCTCACTGTCGATCCGGTCCTTCTCGCGCATCAAGATGATCCCTTCCATGCCGAGATCGGCGTCTGGAAAGTCGGCGAAGGTATCTGCTGCCTTAATCAGGTTCACCAAGACCTCTGACTCCCCGCCGTTGGTATTGTCATGGTGGTAGCGTATTACCTTTCCAAATTCAGAAGGAAACCGCCATTTCATGGACATGTAATAGCCGATCTCCTGATGATCGATGCCGAACCTGGAACGCTCCTCGGCGCAGAGGTCCTTGTGCTTTCCATTGCAGCCGTTGATGAGGTAGCGGTAGTCCTCCAGGTACATGTACAGGATGACCTTGCCGATGTCATGGAGCAAAGCCAGGGTAAAGACCTTCTCTGGCTCTTCCACAAGCGTTGTTGTCGAAAGTACCTTGGCGGAATATGCCACATAGACAGAGTGGTCCCAGAGCATGAGCAGGTCCTCGTCCCGCAATGCGAGCTTGCGCAGGATACCTTCCAGGAAGACCAGGCAGGTGACAATATACTTGAGCTCGTCCATCCCGATCATGATCATGGCCCGCTGGAGGCTCATGATCTTGATGCCACGGCTGTAGTAAGCCGAATTGGCGATGCTGATGATCTTGGAAGAGATTGATTGGTCATACCGGACCACGTCGACAAGCTCCCGGAACGAGGCGTTCCTGTCATGGAGCACCTCGAACAGCCGGTCGACCACGCTGCTCAAGGTAGGGAGTACCCTCAGGGTCTTTGCCCGGGCAAGCAGTTCTTCCCTGATGCTTTCCGTCTTCATCTGCTTATATTGTCGAACAAAAGAAGGAAAGATTAAGTAAATCGTTGACCCTCAGCGGGACCGCAAACAGGGGGGTTTCAGCTGACAAACGGCCTTTCAAACCTTAAAACCAATGGCTTCAGGGCCGGGCGTCGGCCCCGGGCCGGCAAAGGCGTACCGCCGAGCGCCGGCAATCTGTCTTTATTTTCCGCAAAAATGCCTCTTTGTGTTACAATATTTCCATGCTTTCTTCAGGGGAGAAGAGCAAGGTTCAAATCAAACATAAGATATGGATTGAGAGAAACGGTCGGGTGATCTTCGGCCACGGACGAAGAGCCCTGCTGAGGGCCATAGATGAGTGTGGAAGCCTGAACAGTGCAGCAAAAAGGCTGAACATGTCTTACAGGGCAGCCTGGGGCAGACTCAAAGCCTCTGAGGAGCGACTGGGAATCAAGCTGACGGAGGTCGATGCCTCGAGCGGCAAAATGAGGATGACGGACGAGGCAAAGGACCTTCTCAGGAAGTTCGAGGAACTGGAAAAAGAGACCGAAGCCTTCGTTGAGTTCGCGTATCAAAAGCTCGCATTCCCGCCCCTTCAGAAAAAGAGGTAGGTGAAGTGTGGTGTTTCACTTCACCTACCGGTCATCCAGAAGACTAAACCTGCAGTTTCACGACGCGACACGCAACGCTGTTCATCGTGATATACCCTGAAACAGGGTCCTTTAATGCGGCGTCCAGAAGTATGTTACAGTTCGCTTCCGCCCAGCCGTGCGGGACAGCGACCACGCCCGGCTTAATATCCTGAGTGACATTCGCCTTTATCTTTATCGCGCCCCGTGGTGTTTCGAGACCGATGAGCTCGCCGTGTACAACACCGTACTTACTGGCCGTGGCAGGGTGTATCTCGGCCTCCGCGTCCGGCCTTTTGGCCCTCAAGGCCGGTACATCATGCATCTGCGCGTCTATGTATTCCACCTGCCTCATGCCTGTGAGTAAGATCTCCGGATATGCCTTGACTATTTCAGGATTTGCAATCGGGCTCTGGTGCGGCTCCATGTGCCCGGGGAGACCGGGGTAGCCGAGCTCTTCCATCCGCGCCGAGTACAGCTCTATTTTTCCACTTGCAGTGCCCCAGGGTATCCTATCGAAGAGTCTATATTCCTTCGTGCCGAAATAGACACCTTCAGGATGTTCCAGCAGCTGCTTTACTGTGACCCCGCTTGTTGAGAAAAAGTGTTCAGCCACTTCTTCATCCGTGTTCCACGGAAAGTGTTCCGCGTACCCCATTTTGCGTCCCAGTTCTGTCCAGATCAACCAGATGGGCTTGCTCTCATACAGTGGCTCAACCACCTTCTTGCGCAGCATGATGTAGGGCTCACAGTAGGATATGCCGTAGGGAAAACCGCCTATACCCGTCTCTTCCAGGAAGGTACATGCCGGCAGGACATAATCGGCGAGCTGTCCTGTTTCGGTCATGTTCGGGTCTATGTTAACAAACAACTCCAGATTTTTTATGCCCTCCAGGAACAGCTTGGTATCAGGAAAGGTCAGGGCGGGGTTGCTGCCGGACGATATAAAGGCCTTTATGGGGTACGGCTTTTCCGACCTCATGGTTTCTGTCATCAACGATGCCGAGCCGTATGGGGGTGGACGCTTGCCAAACTGGTGGAACACGGGAAATTCGTCGTAGCCAAGGTTGTTCTCTTCCTGGGGCAACCGCAGGTCGGCGAGTCTAACCTGAGGGCAGGTGACCCATCCGCCCGGTACGTCAACGTTGCCTGTGATCGCCATCAGCATTGAATAGGCCCTGTTCGTCTGGAGGCCATTGGCGAACTGGTTCATGTGGCCTACCCCTTCAAGGATGCAGGCGTGTTTCGTCGTTGCAAAGATGCGTGCAGCACGCCGTATCTCTGACGCTGGTACGCTGCTGATCGTCTCGGCCTTTTCAGGCGTCCACTCCTTGACATGCTCTGAGAGCTTGTCAAAACCTGTCGTGTGCTTATCCACAAATTCCTTATCCCATAGATCTTCATCGATGATGACATGCATCATGGCAAGGGCAATGGCGCCATCGGTCCCCGGGCGCGGCTGCAGGTAAATCCCCAGCTTGGCTATGGGAATGCGGCGCGGGTCAATAGTGATGAGCTTCGCGCCGGCCGCGACCCGCTCACGCACCTGCCTGCCGACAGGCCAGTAACTTTCGTCAGGATTTCGACCCCAGAGGATAATGCAGTTGGCGTTCACCGGCTCTTCCACGGGATAGCGGCCAAAGGTGATCTGGCGGGCGAGGATACGCGTGCGAAAACAGATACCTTCGGGATTAAAGAAATTGGGAGTGCCGTATGCCCCTTTAAAGCGCTGATTAAAGGCGGCCATCTCAAAGTGCTCAACGCCCACCGAGCCGGTCCAGGTTGCCAGCGTGTGGGCGCCGTACTTATCCTTCAGCTCCTGCAATTTGGCGCCTATCTCGCCCAGGGCATCGTCCCACGATAATCTCTGAAAACGGCCATTGACCTTTTTCATGGGGTATTTCAATCGGGAAGGCGAATAGAGCAAGTCCACCAGCCGCTCGCCTTTAGGGCACAATTTGCCCTTGTTCAGCCAGTGCTCGGGCATGCCCTCCACCTTGACCATCTTACCGTCTTCCACGTATGCATTAACGCCACAGCAGTTAATGCATAAACCGCAATCCGTTTTAATCACTTTCATCGCTCGACCTCCAAACAAAGTTTTTGCTGGCTCAACCGTCAATTCTATTTTGGATTTCCAGAACTAAACGCAATTACGATGCTAACCG
>Ga0316626_10000891_pt1 | contig 12583 bp, 12 predicted proteins | sample OWC_Aug_T1_C1_D5_FD_207656 | JGI IMG/M metagenome (GOLD analysis project Ga0316626, IMG submission 207656) | Wetland soil microbial communities from Old Woman Creek delta, Ohio, United States - OWC_Aug_T1_C1_D5_A | ecosystem: Environmental > Terrestrial > Soil > Wetlands | place: USA: Ohio...
ATGTTATTGACCCGCCAATCTTGTGGGCAATCGCCATTGCGTCTACAATATATGGTATCTATTAGCGAAATCCTCAAAAAAAACAGACTGTTTCAAACAAGGGATTTGATTTCCAAACAAGAAACCTTTACAATACTTTCGCTGAGCTAGAGTTATCGGAAATGAACCTAAAGCGGTTTTTGTTACTCGGAAATATTCTCCTCTCAGGTCTCATCATCTGGGCAGGGGTTTCCATTGTCACCACCTGGGCATCGAGCGGGCGGACCGGAGACGCCGACCTGAGTGTCCCATCCAAAATGTCGATGCCTAAAGACCTTGCGTCTTCAAAAGGCAGGCGGCTGGAAGATTATGCACTGATCGCGTCCAAGGATGTTTTTCACACCACCAAAGAGACGGCCAAGACAGCCGGAAAAGATCAAGGTGAGGAGATCAAAGTCACGGAGCTGAATCTTGAGTTGAAAGGCACGGTGGTGGGAGACGGGAAAGATTCCTACGCCTTTATCCTGGACAGGGGATCCAGGAAAGAAGAGGTGTACTACGCCAATGATTTCGTCATGGGAGCCCAGATTCTCAGGATCATGAAGGGCCGGGTCATCCTGAATGTGGATGGAAGGGAGGAGGCGCTTCTCATGGTAGATGAAAGCCGAACCCTTCCGGAAATGGGCGCCGTTGAGGAAAAGGCCGGTGCAGAGGCGGTTCAGCCGGCGGAGCAAAGGCCGGCTTCTCAAGGCGCCGCACCACCCCAAAGGAGAATCATCACTCCGAGAAGAGGGATGGGAAAGACGGGCGGGTCGTAGAAGCGTAGCCTGCCACCCCGCCACAAACACGGCGGGTAAAAAACACGGCAGGTAAAAGCAGGGAGCGTGGAGCGTAGTACGCAGGGCAAAGAACAGGGAGCGTAGAGCAAAGTGCGGAACACAAACAGACATAAGAACCTCCTGGGCATTCTTCTACTCGTCGTGGTGCTTTGTTTTGGCATCGCTCCCGCCCTTGGACAAGAAAAAGGACCGAAGGCCGAGCCCGGTAATAACCAGGCAAAGCCTGCCTACATTACGATGAACTTCAAGGATGTGGACCTCCAGGTGTTCATCAAGTTCATCAGCGAGCTCATGGGCAGGAATTTTCTTATCGATCCCAATGTCAAAGGAACCGTCACCATCATCTCGCCCCAGAAGGTCACGGTGGATGAAGTCTACAAGGTCTTCCTCTCCGTCCTGGAGGTGAACGGCTTCACCGTGATCGAAGCAGGGCAAGTGAGCAAGATTGTCCCTACGGCTGCGGCAAAGACAAAGGCCACAGAAACTTTCCTGGAAAAAAAACTCAGGACCCCTGAAGATAAAATCGTCACACAGCTAGTGCCTCTCAAGCACGCCGAGGCCGTCAACCTCGGGAGGCTTCTTGCCTCGCTGGTTGAAAAAACAGGGCTCCTCGTACCCTATGCGGACACCAATACCCTCATCGTTATCGACACGATGTCGAATATCAACCGTCTTGTTCGAATCATCACAGAGCTGGATGTCCCCGGGGACGAAGAGATCTGGGTCACGCAGCTCAAGTATGCCAAGGCGGATGACCTTTCAAAAAAACTCGCAACCCTGTTTCAGGAGCGAAGAGGTGCAGCCGCGGGCGCAGCCCAGCAGGCAGGACTCGTCAGATCCGACTTGAAAATCCTACCCGATGAGAGGACCAATTCACTCGTAGTGCTGGCAGGCCCTAACCCCATGGCCAAGATAAAACTCCTGATCGAAAAGCTGGACCAGAGACAGGTCCGCCCCAGAGAGAACATCCACATCTACTCTCTCCAAAATGCCGTTGCCGAAAATCTGGCCAAGGTTTTGATGGAGATTCCCGGCAAAGGGACAAAGGATGAAAAGGCAAAAGCGGCGCCAGTCTCCAAGGATGTACAGATATCTGCCGACAAGGCGACCAACACGCTGGTGATCATCGCGGAACCCGAAGAGTATGCGATCCTGGAAGAGGTGATCCGGAAGCTGGATGAGCCGCGACCCTTGGTCTATGTAGAAGCGCTCATCATGGAGGTGTCCGCAACAAAGGCGTTGGACCTGGGCGTCGAATGGCGCTTGGGCAATGAATACGACGGCGGGTATGGCGCCGGGCAACCAGGTGGTGTGTATTTCGGCGGATCACATGGAGCGAACAGCCCTGTCGCCGACGCCATCAACACTGGAACGGTCACTGGGCTGCCGGCAGGTTTTGTGGCAGGCGTCATCGGCAGGGGCATTACCCTGGGGTCCATCACCTTCCCCACCATAGCGGCCTTTGTAAGGGCGGTGAAAACGGACAGCGATTTCAACGTGATCTCCACCCCTCAGATTCTCACCCTCGACAACGAGGAAGCGAGCATCGAGGTAGGCCAGAATATCCCCTTCGTCACCCAGGTGGTCGAGTCGAGCCAGACGACCGACAGACCCATACAGAACTTCCAGTACAAGGACGTGGGCGTGACGCTTAAGGTCACACCTCAGATCAATGAAGACGGCTTCATCAGGCTCAAGATCGAAGAAAGCGTCAAAGCCGTCATCTCTCAGACGGCTCTGCAAGGCAGCGTGCTCGCACCCACGACGACTTACCGTACGGCTAAAACCAGCATTATGGTGAAAGATGGGGAAACGGCCGTCATCGGGGGTCTGATCGAAGCAAGGCTCGACAGGGGAAAAACTTCGACTCCTTGTTTAGGTGATATTCCTGCCCTTGGCTGGCTTTTCAAGACCACAAACGATCGAGATGAGAAGACGAACCTCATGGTGTTCATGACCCCTCGCGTCGCCCGGGGCGTGGAAGATGCAAAAAAAATCTACGATCAGAAAAAAGGGTATATGGACAAGGAAGCAGAGAGAGCAATGAAGGCGCAAGAGCAGGAAGTGATCAGAAAAAAGGCCTTTGAGGGTGATTGGGGATTTGACAAACCAGTAGACAGTCAGCAGTAGGCAGTCATCAGTAAACAAGGAAGACAGAAGTCAGGAGACAGAATACAGAAGACAGAAGTCAGGAGACAGAAGAAAAACGACCGAACAGAGAAGAAGCATCTGGCAGAGCAAAAGAGATGGAAATAGAATGGATGGGCAGTTCATTCTGTATGCTGACTATTGACTCCTGTATTCCTTGATAAGGACATGTTTAGAAACCTTTTTAAGAGCAATGTTCAGAATCCCCAGCCCACTCCTCCTCCCGATGCCGATTCCCCTGTCGAGGGTCTCCTCGTGCAGGAGATGACGGAGTCGGAGCGGTTGTCTCATTTCTCCGAACAGCTCGGCATTCCCGTCAAGAAAAGACTCTTGGACGACATCCGCTTTGAGGGCAAGCTGGACATCCCCATCCAGTATTTCAAGCGCATGGGGCTGGTTCCTCTTTTCGCGGAAGAAGGGATCCTGGCCGTGGCCATCAATGACCCGGCGAATTTTCAGGCTGCCGATGACCTGGCACGGCGCTTCGGGTTCAAAGGAACCCGGATGGTGCTGAGTCCTCTTGGAGAGATCCACTCGGCGATCAACGTGCTCTTTGATCAAACAAGCGATGAAGCCGAGAAGATGGTCCAGGACCTGGAGTCCTACCAGTCCGATGACCAGGTCTTCACCGAGCTCGAAGATCTGCAGGACCTCATGGATGTGACCAACGAAGCCCCGATCATCCGGCTCGTCAACGTGGTTCTGACTCAGGCCCTGCGCCGTCAAGCGAGCGACATCCACATCGAACCTTACGAGAAAGAGATCAAAGTCCGGTTCCGAATCGACGGGATCCTGTACGAGATTTTCTCCCTCCCCAAGCGGTTCCAGGCACACATTGTCTCAAGGCTGAAGGTCATGGCCAACCTGGACATTGCGGAAAAGAGGCTTCCCCAGGACGGAAGAATCAAGATCAAGGTGGCCGACAAGACCGTGGACATCCGGATTTCCGTGATCCCCATGGCCTTCGGCGAACGGATCGTGCTGCGCCTGCTCGACAAGAGTATTTCCATTCTCGGCCTGGCCGAGATGGGCATGGCGCCAAAGAGGCTGGAGCTCTTCGAGAAGCTGATCAACAAGAACACCGGCATCCTTCTGGTCACAGGCCCCACCGGAAGCGGCAAGACCACGACCCTCTATGCGGCGCTCAACCGGATCAACTCCATGGAAAAGAACATTATCACCATCGAGGATCCGGTCGAGTATGAATTGAAAGGCGTGGGCCAAATCCAGGTGAACCCCAAGACAGAGCTTACCTTTGCACGGGGGCTCCGCTCCGTCCTGAGGCACGACCCTGACATCATCATGGTGGGCGAGATCCGCGACCTGGAAACCGTGGAGATCGCCATTCAAGCATCCCTCACCGGCCACCTCGTGTTCAGCACCCTTCACACCAACGATGCGACGGGCGCTCTCACTCGTCTGGTGGACATGGGGGTGGAGCCTTTTCTCATCGCGTCGTCGTTGCTGGCGGTTCTGGCCCAGAGACTCGTGCGAAGGATCTGTCCGGAGTGCAAGGAACCGTTCCACCCGGAGGAGTCCGCTCTTGAGGAGCTCGGGCTTCCGAAGGATCAGGTGTTCTACCACGGCCGGGGATGCGAGGCGTGCATGCAGAGCGGGTACCGGGGCAGGACGGGGATCTTCGAGCTTCTCGTGATGGACAACGACACCCGGCAGCTTCTCACGTCCGGCGCGGATTCGGTGAAGATGAAGGACATGGCAGTGCGCAACGGCATGGCCACCCTCTTTGAAGACGGTCTCCTGAAGGTGAAGAACGGGATGACCACGCTCAATGAAGTGCTGAGGGTAACCCAAGAATAGAATGCCTGTCTTTGAATACAAAGCTCTGGACAGCAAAGGGAAAAAGCTCCGCGGACTGATCACGGCGGACGGCCCTGCTGCAGCCAGGCTCAAGCTCAGCCAGGACCTCATTTACCCCACCGATATTCGGGAAGTCAAAGAAGAGGAAAAGAAGTCTTCCACGGAAGTGCTCGTCTCCCCCTTTGCCAAGCTGCAGCGGGTCAATCCGGTTGAAGTCACCACGGCCTTGAGGCAGCTGGCCACCCTCATTTCTTCAGGCCTTCCTTTGGTTGAAAGCCTTGGCGGAGTGATCGACCAGAGCGAGGAACCGAAGCTCAGGAAGATCTTCACCCAGGTGCGAGAACGAGTGCTCGAAGGCAACTCCCTTGCCCAGGCCATGTCCGCACACCCCGGGATCTTCAGCCACATCCATGTCAACATGGTGAGAGCGGGCGAGACGGGTGGAGCCCTGGATATCATTCTGAAGCGGCTTGCGGATTTTTCCGAGAGGAGGCTCAAGCTCAAGAAAAGGATAGAGTCGGCCATGACCTATCCCATCTTTCTTCTTCTTATCAGCAGCGTGATTCTGATTTTTCTCATGACCTTTGTGATGCCCAAGGTGATCGGGATTTTCAAGGGCATGAAGCTGGCTCTTCCCTGGTCCACACGGGTGCTCATCTTCGTGACTTATGTGATCAGCAATTATTGGTGGCTCCTCGCGCTCGGAGCGGTGGGCCTGGCTGGGTTGATAGCGGCCCTGGGGAGGACCGAAAAAGGAAAGCGTGCCTGGGATCGGATCAAGATGGGCTTCCCTCTTCTTGGCCGGCTTCATCGCAAGGCCGTCATTGCACGTTTCACGAGGACCCTTTCCATCCTGCTCAAGAGCGGGATTCCCCTGGTCGATGCCCTGGAAATCGCCAGGCCTGCCATGGGGAACCGGATTCTCGAAGACGGAATCAAGGAAGCGACGAAGCTCGTGGGCGAGGGATCCGATTTTGCAACCCCGTTGCGGCAAAAGGGAGGGTTCCCTCCGCTGGTGGTGCAGCTGGTGCGGGCCGGTGAAAAGAGCGGGGAACTGGAGGAAATGCTCGCCAAGGCTGCGGAAGTCTATGAAGACGACGTGGAAGCCACCATTACCTCGCTGACCTCCATCATTGAGCCGATCGTGATCCTGTTCATGGGTGTTGTGGTGGGCTTCATCGTCATGGCGATCTTGCTGCCTATATTTGAGATGACGTCGGGGATCAGAGTAACAAGATAGCAGGTTGCTGAAAAACGACCATCTACGTCGTTGCCCTCATCCTTCGGCGTTGCGGCGTACTAGAATGTACGCCTCACTTCTCAGGATTTCGGGCGCCTTGTATCTGGCCGTTTTTGAGCAACCTGCGATCACAGTCTTTTTGAATGCCCGTGCAAATGAATATGTTATAATGCAACGGGCTTGACAAGAAATCCAAACAGAAACACGGAGCGGCGTAAGCAATGAAAGGCTCACATCGTTTGTCTCATAGAACGGAGCGAGGTTTCACCCTGCTCGAGATCCTCATTGTCATCACCATCCTGGGCATCCTGGCCAGTCTCATTGCAGTCAAGCTCATGGATCGGCCCGGGGAAGCCAGGCAACTGAAAGCGCAAATGGACATCCAGAGCCTTGAGACAGCCTTGAAGCTCTACAAGCTCGACAACGCCTTTTACCCGGCAACGGACCAGGGCCTTCGCGCCCTGGTCGAGAAGCCTGCATTGGGCAAAATCCCAACGAAGTGGCGCGAGGGCGGGTACCTGGAAAAGGGCGTGCTTCCCAAAGATCCATGGGACAGGGATTATCTGTACCTCAGTCCCGGAATTCGAAACCGGGATTTTGACCTCTGGTCCTACGGCGCGGACGGCGAGGACGGCGGTGAAGGGGAGGATGCCGATGTCACCAACTGGGCGACCAGAACGGAATAAAACGGCAACATTAGCTTTTTGAAATTGAATTATGGTTGAGGTCATGGGGGTCTCACTCAAAACAGAAAAACGAAGAAGGCGGGGTGAGCGAAGCTGTTGCGGGTTTAGCCTGCTTGAATTCGCCGTTGTTCTGTTCATCATCAGCCTCTTTTTTGTCCTGGTGACTGTTCCCATCGAAGGAGTCCTCTCGGGCGGGGACCTGGGACAGGCCACGCGCATGCTCATGAGCGAGGTGAGCAAACTGAGGGGAGAAGCGGCCTACACGAGGAAGATCCAGACTCTCGTGCTGGACATCGAGCAAAACACCTTCTATGCCCTGGAACCGGAAACCCCGGCGGAGTTCAGGAAAAAAGAGGAAAGCCTTTTCGAGGAAGAAAAGGAGGTCGTTCCCAGACAAAAGGGTCTGCCCTCAGGGGTTTTCCTTACAGACGTGGTTCTGGACGCCTTGGGCAAGGTTCAGGAGGGAAAAGCCGAGATTCGTTTTTTTGCCAACGGGTGTGTGGAGCACGCCCTGATCCATTTGAAGAATGAGGGCGGCAAGTTTTACACCCTTGAAATCAACCCGGTGACGGGTCTTATCCGAACCCATGAAGGATATATTGAACAGAAAAGGCAAGGATGAGGGTTTCACGCTTCTTGAAATCATCATTTGCCTGGGTCTCATTGCACTGGTCCTTGTGGCTGTCTTTCACCTGCAGGCCCAGAATCTGGATCTCCAGTCTGAAGCACAGTTCATGACCACGGCGACCTGCCTACTGCAAGAGCGTCTTTCTCAGATCCAGGCTCTGGAAAAGTTGGATGAAGGCACCCACTCAGGGGATTTCGGCAAAGACTATCCGGACTACACGTACACGCAGGAAGTGAGCGAGGTACCGGACACCGAGACCCTCTACAAAGTGAAGGTGGCCGTGATTCTCGAAAGAGACCAGGCCCGCAGGGATCTATGGCTCGAAACGTATCTGTACCGACAGAAAATATAGAGGGATTCACGTTGCTGGAAGTGCTGGTCTCCATGGCGATCCTGGTCATCATCATGGCGGCTCTCTACAGCGCCTATACCACGAACGTGGAGGCCATCCAGATCGCCCGGCAGAACGGGGAAGTCCACCAGACGGCAAGGATCGTGCTGGACCGGATGACCAGGGATCTTCAGTCGGCGTTGATCCAGGTGAGCGTTCCTTCGGAAAAGATCAAGCTGGGCATGGTCGGCGAGGACCGCGAGTTGGATGGGAGGCGGGCCGATCGGATTGACTTCACCACGGTGACCCATCTGCCCCTGACTGAAAAGGGTCCGGCAAGCGATCTGTGTGAAATCGGCTACCTCGTCGACGAAGATTCAGAAGACAAGACTCTTGTTCTTATGAGGAGGGACGATTCCAGCGTGGATGAGGACTTTACCCAGGGCGGGTCCCTCCAGGAGATGGCAAGAAACGTGATGGAGTTCACCCTCACCTATCAAGACTCCAGGGGCGAGGAATCGGGCAAATGGAACACTCTGGAAGGCACGCCGGGGGCAGGACTTCCGGTGCTCATTAAGGTTCGGCTGGTCCTGAGGGATGAACTCAATCGCGAACATGTTTTCAGCACCTCCGTCCACCCGGAACTGGCGGAAACAAAAAAGGAAAGCTGAGGCTGGTCACTGGATGCTGGATACTTGTAGCTGGACAAAAAGCAGGATCTTCTTGGTCTTTACCAAGGACCAGTATCCAGTATCGAGTATCCAGGATCATCCCGCTGGAAACGCAGGGCGTATGATCTTAAAAGGGCTAGGCAACAGGTTTAAGACATGTGCAAGCGAACGCGGCACCGCTCTGGTGCTCACGTTGCTCATCATCATTACCCTTGCGGGGTTGACGTTGGGCTTCTCGAGTGAGTCCGGTGTGGAATTGACGCTGGCAGGTTACATGAAAGACAGCACCAGGGCTTATCAGCTCGCCCGCTCCGGGATCAATAACGCCCTGGAGCGCCTGGCCAGGGATGAAGAGTTTGAAATGGATACCTTCAACGAGGAGTGGCGCCAGTTCGGGTCCATTCCCCTGTCTGAAGGCATCGTTCCGGAAGGCGTTTCTTTCTCCGGTGGCATGGTGGATGAGAACAGCAAGATCAACATCAATCTCCTCAGGAACAGCGAGGGCGAAATCGACGAAAAGAGAGAAGCGCAAATGCGAAGGCTCTTCGGCGCCCTGGGAATAAAGGAGGAGCGTCTCAACCCCGTTCTGGACTGGCTGGATGCGGATGACATCGAGAGGCAGGATGGGGCTGAAGGATACTTTTACCAGAGTCTCGATGAACCTTACCAGTGCGCCAATGGCCCGTTCCTCACGGTAGGCCAGGTCTTTTTGGTCCGCGGCATGAGAGAGCTCGAGCGTTTCGGAGAAAAGAAGGACAGGAGGCTCATGGATTACCTGACGATTCACTCAGACGGAAAGATCAACATCAACACGGCTCCCAAGGAGGTTCTGGAAACCCTCAGCGAAGATATAGACAGCGCTCAGGCCGCGGCGATTGTGGAATACCGTAAAGAACAGAAATTCGAGAGCATCGACGACTTAAGAAAAGTTCCAGGACTGGATGATATTGACGATCATATCATCGCTGACATGAGGGACTGGATCACGGTGAAGAGCTCGACCTTCTCTATCGAAGCCCATGTGAACTGCAACGGAGCGGTGGCAAGCATCAGGACCGTTGCCCAGCGACAGGGAAACAAGACCAAACTGATTTACTGGCAAGTGCTTTAGCGATGATGAATCCTCTTAAAGATTTTTTGAAACCCAAGTATGTGGTCGGCCTCCAGGTGAAGGACGGCTTCATCGGGGCCGTGCAGCTCTATGTCGGCCTCAAGGGCCCGGAAATCGAGAAAGCCGTGTTTAGAGAGGTGGCTGATCCCGAGCGCATTCAGGAAGAGCTCAAGAAGCTTTTTCAGGAAGAGGCTCTCAAAAGGGAGATGATCGTCACCTCCCTCCCAAGCTCCAAGGCTTTCATCCGGGAGATCTCCCTGCCCCTCTCTCACCCCAAGAAGATAGAAAAGATCATCAAGTACCAGATGGAACCCTATCTTCCTTGCCCTGTAGAGGAAGTTCTGGTTGACTTTCTTCAGCCCGGGGAGAACGGAAGCATCCTCACCTTCGGGGTTGAAAAGAAACACCTGGCAGAACACCTTGCCCTTCTTGCCGGTGCGGGAATCGAGCCGGACGCGGTCACCCTGGATGACATCGGCCTCTTTTCCCTGTATCTCTACAAACACGGCGCCGAGTCCGAACAACCCATCGCCATTGTGAACCAGGACGGAGAGAGCCTGGTAGTCCAGATCATCCACAAGAAAAGACTCGATTTCATTCGCATCCTGCCGGACAACGTGGACCAGCTTGCAGACACCTTCCGGTTTTACAGGATGAAACGGCCCGGCCTTTCTGTGAGTGAAATCTACCTCGCCGGCAACGGGTCTTCAGGCGCCGGGGAAAAAGCCCAGGCTCTGGAATCGAAGACCGCCATCAAGACCATGGTGTGGCGGCCTTTTGATGAGATGCGAGACAGGCTCGACAAGACCATCTCGCTGCTGCAGCCGAAATTGGGGGTGCCGCTCGGGCTTGCCATCGGCGCGATTTATCCGCCCGAGAAATCCCTGGACCTGAGGCGAGAGGAATTCATCCCCAAGACCTATTTCAACCTCAGGAGAATGTTTTTTTCCCTGGGCGCGGGACTGCTCCTTCTGGCCGTGCTTCTCACCGTGAATGTCTATCAGAAAGCGTACTACCAGGAGCGGCAATACAACCGTCTCCAGGCCCAGATCCGGCAAGTTTTTGCCGAAGCGTTCCCTGATGCCGCTCAAAGAATCATCAGGGGCCAGGAAGTGCCCCAGCTGGAACAGAAGATCACCGAGGAAATGAGCCAGTACCAGGGTCTCGAGGAAGCGGCAGGAAGGGAAAAGATCCTGGAGGTTCTCTTGTCCCTTTCCAGGATCATCTCGGAAGACCCGGACGTGCAGATCGAAAACGCCTCTGTGGAGGGGAAGGACATCCGCATGGACGGCCGGACCGGTTCTTTCGAGGCGGTGGACAGGCTGACCGGCCGGCTGACCAAGGCGGGGCAGTTCAAGAACATCAAGCTCGTGGGCGCAAGAATGGACAAAAAGGACAACGCGGTCACCTTCAATTTTGCGCTGGAGAGGAACTGATGAAGCTGGACAGGAAGCAGATGACCTACGTCTTCTTTGGAGGACTGATTCTCGTTGCCCTTCTTTTCTACCTGATTGTGATCTCTCCGGCCCTTTCCAAGCAGGAGCTCCTTGCCAAGACCATCGCCAAGAGAAAACAGGACCTGGTAAGGATATCGGAGATCAAGGGGAAGTGGCAAAGCTTTCAGAGAGATCGTAGCGACGTGCAGGCGGCGATCAAGGGCCGCGGCAGTTTCACCCTTCTTTCCTATCTCGAAGCGGTCACGAGGGAGATCGGCATTGACCAGCGGATCCAGTACATCAAGCCCGTCACTTTTCCAGAAGGGGAAGGGAAACTGAAACCTGAAGGGATTGAGATCAGCCTGGATGGGATCAACATGGAACAGCTCGTGAGCTTCCTCTACAAGATCGAATACTCGGGAAAGCTCCTCCATGTCAAGCGCATCAAGATTTTGAGAGCCTCCAAGGAAAAGACCAGCCTGCTCAAAGTGACCCTTCAGGTGAACACCTACAATCCGATCTAATGGAGGCCTTCACGCATTTTTCCCTTATGAGGTGACTTGCTTTTTTGGCCCCTGACGCAGTATAATTCATTTTGAGGAACACATGGCAAGACTGCTTTGGGAACACGAAGGCCAGGTTATCAAGGACTATCCTTTTCCAAAGGGTAGCGTCACTATCGGTCGGCGCAAAGAGAATACCATTGTGTTCACCAACCGCGAGGTGTCTTCCTCCCACGCAAGGATTGACAAGGTAGGGACGGATTATATTTTAACCGATCTGCAGAGTACCAATGGCACATTTGTCAATAGCCTGAAAGTTCTCTCCCATCGGCTGTCTCACGGGGATCGAATCTCCATAGGCAAGAACGTGCTTCTCTTTATTGGCACGGAAAAAGCCAAAGCGGATGCGGAACGCGCAAACATCCCTCTGGACCAGACGGTCATCATCGGTGGGACTAAGCATCGAAAAAAAGCACCCGCTCCAACACTGAAAATAGAGAAGCATTATGTTGAGACCGCCCCCAAGCGTAATCATCTGAGGGTTTTTCTTGTTACCTTTTTTTTGGTGGGTGTTCTCGTCCTCCTTGGAGTTTTCGCATTCAAGGATAAAGCGTTTCTCCTCAGAGAGATCATGCCGAAAACCAGCCAGGGGCAGAGAACTGAAAGAACGACTGTGCCTCCATCTGCACCCCCTCTTCCGGCTTCTGAAGGCACGGAGTCACCGGCAGTCAACGAAGAAAATTTGGATGCTGGAGATACAGAACGATCCGGATTCAACCTTGAAGCGATTGTCTGGTCGAGCGACGCAAGGAATTCTTTTGTTGTGATCAATGGCGCCGAGCTCAGAGTTGGTGACTCGATTGAGGGAAAGACAATAACGCGAATCGAAAGAGATCGTGTTGTGCTGGAATCGCAAGAAGGAGAATCCATTGTCCGGTTGAAATTCAAATAGGGAATTGCTCCTCCCACCGACCGCAGACGACCGACGACAGACCGCAGATAAAAGACCACGGACCACAGACAGCCGACCGCCGTCAAAAGTGGGTGGTCGGCTTCCAGCCTTTGCCTGTCCTCTGTCTGCGGTCGTCCATCGGTGGTCGGTCGTCGTATAACCCGGTGTGTAATGAAATACCACTATATGGGCAAAGAGTTCCCACAGGATTAGTAAACAGATACCCACCTGCTCCTCTCAA
>Ga0316626_10000892_pt1 | contig 12581 bp, 4 predicted proteins | sample OWC_Aug_T1_C1_D5_FD_207656 | JGI IMG/M metagenome (GOLD analysis project Ga0316626, IMG submission 207656) | Wetland soil microbial communities from Old Woman Creek delta, Ohio, United States - OWC_Aug_T1_C1_D5_A | ecosystem: Environmental > Terrestrial > Soil > Wetlands | place: USA: Ohio...
GTCACACCCAAAGGCTCCGCCGCAGGAGCGGGCGGTCTCGCAGCCGCCGTCACACCCGCAGGCTCCGCCACAGAAGCGGGCGGCCCCGCAGCCGCCGTCACACCCGCATGCTCCGCCGCAGGAGCGGCCGGCCCCGCAGCAGCCCTCACGTGGGCACCCGGCGCCAGTCGACCCGGAAAAGGCGCATGAGGCGCCGGGACAGGACCGATAGTCGTTCGCGGTCGCCGGCTCCTCAAGACCCGCCCGGAGGAGGCGTAGCCGGGGCAACCGTCTTTGTGGTGGACGACAACGTCGGGGTGCGCACAGTGGAAAGGAGCGCTTTCAGAGGGTGCGCACACTGGACCTGGCGCGGTCGCCCGGCTCCCACCGCGAAAAGTCTTGAGGATTGACGCTTTTGTCGAATCGATCCTGCTAGGCTATTGTTGCCCCAGCTCGCCGCACCTCTTATTCACGGTTGGGAGGATTTCGTCGAAGTGATCCCGGGTTCATGGTTCGCGTCGCCAGCGCAGACCTCGCGACAACGAGACACATCTCTGCATGGCTTTTGGGACCGGCCGCTGCCGGACCTACGCGATTGTTTTCGGGGTCTACGGCCAGCATGACCGACTCAACGGCGAACACCACATGAGCCCTAGCCAGCGCGCTGACCTGACCCTACATGGGTGGCCTTCTGGCTTCGATTCGCATAACCTCCCAGAGTCGATCCTTCCAATTTCCACGCCGCTCTAAGGCTGGGGATGGACGGGGCCGTATGGCGCGCGCGACGGCTGCGAAGCGAGCAGAAGACAATGGCGAACCCACCAACTGACAACGCGGCGGCAGGTCCCGCTGGCGACGGGTCCAAGAGCTCGAAAGACGCTGTGTCCGGTCAGCGGCGGATACGGCCGCAGTCCTGGTGGCTGATCTTCCTGGTCATCATGATAGCCAACTACATGGTGACGCGAGTGTTCTTCCCGGAGCCATCCTGGATCACGGTCTCCTATACGTTCTTCAAGAAGCAGGTCGAGGCAGGCAATGTCGCGAGTGTCACCAGTGTGGGCGATGCGATCCGCGGCAGCTTCAAGACGGAAGTCACCTATCCACCCCAGGAGTCTCAGGCGCCGAGCGCCAAAGCGCCGGCGGCGCCTCCTGCAGATCAACGCAAGCCGCGCGCTTCGATGCGGTTCACGACGCAGCGGCCGGTCTTCGCCGACCCGGGTCTCGAAAGGCTGCTCGAAGAGAAGGGTGTGGTTATCGAGGCCGTGGATGAGAGTAGTTCATCCTGGTTCACGCTGCTGGTCGGCTTCGGTCCCACCCTGTTACTGATCGCGGCTTTCGTTTGGATCAGTCGCCGCGCCGCGGCGGCGGGTGGCGGGCTGTTCAGCCTCGGCCGCAGCCGCGCCAAGCGTTACAGCGAGGAGGAGCCGAAGGTTACCTTCGAGGACGTCGCGGGCATCGACGAGGCCGAGAACGAGCTCATCGAGATCGTCGACTTCCTGAAGAATCCCACCAAGTACCAGCGGCTCGGCGGGACCGTGCCGAAGGGCGTGCTGCTAGTGGGCGCGCCCGGAACTGGCAAGACGCTGCTGGCGCGGGCGATTGCCGGGCAAGCGGGCGTTCCCTTCTTCAGCCTCAGCGCCTCCGAATTCATCGAGATGATCGTCGGTGTCGGCGCGTCGCGCGTACGCGACCTGTTCAGGCAGGCACGGGAGGCTGCGCCCTCGATCATCTTCATTGACGAGCTTGATGCCATCGGCCGTGCGCGTGGCAGCGGCGCGCAGCTCGGCGGCCACGACGAGCGCGAGCAGACATTGAACCAGATCCTGACCGAGATGGACGGCTTCGACTCTCGGGAAGGCGTCATTGTCCTGGCGGCCACGAACCGTGCCGATGTGCTGGATCAGGCGCTGCTGCGACCGGGCCGCTTCGACCGCCGCGTCGTGGTGCAGCGGCCCGACCGCGCCGGCCGCGCCGCGATTCTCAAGGTGCACACCAAGAACGTCCCCTTGGCGCCGGATGTCTCTCTCGAGCGCATCGCCGCCGAGACGCCCGGCCTGGTTGGCGCCGAGCTGCGCAACTTGGTCAATGAGGCGGCTCTATTGGCGGCGCGCAAGGACGCGAGTGCGGTGCGCGCCGAGGACTTCGCGGAAGCGATGGAGAAGATCACGCTCGGGCCAGCCCGCAACATTCTGCTCAACGCGGCTGATCGGGAGCGTACCGCCTACCATGAAGCGGGGCACGCGCTGCTTGCGCTGCTGGTGCCCGGCAGCGACCCGGTTCACCGCGTCTCGATCGTGCCACGCGGCATGGCGCTGGGAGCGACGTATCAACTCCCCGTCGACGATCGTACCAGCTATGCCGAAGACTACCTGCGGGCGCGCATCACCAGCGCACTCGGCGGCCGAGCGGCCGAGAAGCTGGTCTATGGCGTGGTGACGACGGGCGCCGAGAACGACCTCCAGCAGGTCACGGAGATTGCCCGTCACATGGTGCTACGCTGGGGAATGAGTGAGAAGCTTGGCCCGATCAGCTTTGTCGTGCCCCAAGACGAAGGCTTGCCGCCGGCCTTCCAGCACCAGCCCTACAGCGAGGCCACCGCGGAGCTGATCGACGCCGAGGTCCGCCGCATCGTCGAGGAGAGTCACCGTGAAGCCGACCGGCTGTTGGCCGAGCACCGCGAGAAGCTGGATGCTCTTGCCCAAGCCCTGCTGAAAGCTGAGTCCCTCAACGAGAAGGAGATTCGGGAAGTGACCGGCCTGACCGAGCTGCATGGGCCGGAGGAAGACACGCCTTCGAGACTAGAGGCCGGCACGAAATAGCGCCCCCCTACTGAACCAATTCTGAGTCAGCCGATCTCATGAGTCGAGTGCGTGGCCCCCTGGCTTCCGCGAGGCGCGCGTTCTCGTCGCGTGTGCTATGGTTCTTGCAGCGCAGCGGCGTTCGCTTGACCCGCCTGACCCCGACCGCGCTCGCCAGGGGATTGCACGCCTCGGTGTGATGATGAAAGGTTCGAAGAATGTTCCGGCGCGATTCGGCGCGTTCACCGAGCGGAAAGGCAATATTGAAGCATTCAATCCTTCGCCTCTTCAAAAGTCCGTCAACCGCTTCTCTGCGTGACTCCGAAGAACCGATTCGCAGCGAATTGTTCAGCATCGAGCGCCTCGAGCAACATGCCGAGAGCCTCGCTGCTGCTCAGCGCGTCGCGCCGAAACCCAGAACGGGCCGCCGGCTAGCGACACGCCTGCGGGACAACGGCCGCGTGCTGCTCGCGGAGTATCGCACCATCGGCAAGGCCATTCGTGAGGAACGCGCCATCACCCCGGCGGCGGAGTGGCTGGTCGACAACTTTCACATCGTCGAGGAACAGATTCGCGAGATCCGCGATGACCTCCCGCCCGGCTTCTATCGCCAGCTGCCGAAGCTGGCGGAAGGGCCGCTGGAGGGCTATCCGCGCGTGTTCGGATTAGCCTGGGCTTTCGTCGCGCATACCGACAGCCGCTTCGACCCGGAGACGTTGGCCCGGTTCGTGCGCGCCTACCAGCGCGTGCAGCCGCTGACGATCGGAGAGCTCTGGGCGGTGGCGATCACGCTGCGCATCGTGCTCGTCGAGAACTTGCGGCGCGCCGCCGAGCAGATCGAGCGCAGCCGAGCAGCGCGCCAGCAGGCCGACGCCCTGGCCGACCGGCTACTCGGGGTCGGCAGCCGCCAAGCCGAACCGGTGCAGACCGCGCTGCAGCGCCTCGAACAGACACCCTTGCCGACGGCCTTCGCGGTCCAGCTGGTGCAGCGGCTGCGCGATCAGGATCCGGCGGTGACGCCAGCGCTGCGCTGGCTGGACGAACGCCTGGCCGCCCAGGGAACGACCGCTGACGAGATCGTCCGCGAGGAGCACCAGCGCCAAGGCGCCAGCAACGTGACGGTCCGCAACGTGATCACCAGCATGCGTCTCATGTCCGCCGTCGATTGGGCGGAGTTCTTCGAGAGCGTCAGTCTCGTCGATGCGGCGCTCCGTGCCGACAGCGACTTCGCTGCCATGGACTTCCCGACACGCGATCGCTATCGGCACGCGATCGAAGAACTGGCGCGCGGCTCAGGACACACGGAGCTGGAAGTGGCGGGACGCGCGATTCTGGCTGCCAAGCGTGCCGGAGGCGAGCCCTTCGAGACGCCCCCAAAAGAGGCGGCTCCTGCCCATGAACCCGGCTTCGAGACGGCCGCTGCGCGGCCTCCTCAGCCTGAGCGGGGGTCAGGGGCGCGGCAAGCCGGTGCTTCTGCCGGTTGGGCTTCTCAGGGCGAACGGACAAATTCCGTTGGGCACCAGGGCAATGCCGTTCGGGCTGAGGAGGCCCCATCCTTTCAGGGGCCGTCTCGAAGCCCGGTTTGCGAGTGTATCGAGAGTCGCCGCGAGCAGGATCCCGGCTATTACCTCATCTCGAAAGGGCGTCGGGCCTTCGAGACGGCGCTCGGGTTTCGCGTGCCGATGAAGGACTGGCTCGCGCGCGCCAGCGCCGCCGCGGGTATCCTGGGTTATGCAGCAGCGATCGCCATCATCACCACCTTCCTCCTCGCGCTGCCGTTGCTTGTCATGGCGCAGCTCGGGGTCGAAGGATCGACTCTCGTCCTGCTCACGCTGCTCGCATTGGTCCCAGCGTCGGACGCGGCCGTGGCGTTGGTGAACCACAGCATCACCAATCGGTTCGGCGCAACGGGACTGCCCGGTCTGGAACTCCGCGACGGGGTGCCGTCGAGCCTGCGCACAATGGTCGTCGTCCCCACGCTCCTGACGACGCCAGCGGATGTCGACGAGCAGATCGAGCGTCTCGAGGTGCGTCATCTGGCGAGCGCGGAGGGCGACATCCGCTTCGCTCTACTTTCCGATTGGACGGACTCCGCTACGGAGACGGCGCCAGGTGACGAGGATCTGCTTGCCCGGGCCGCCGACGGAATCGCTCGCTTGAATCGACGCTACGGACCGGCACCGGATGGCGACCGCTTCTTCCTGCTGCATCGTCGACGGGCGTGGAACGTGGGGGAAGGAAAGTGGATCGGGTGGGAACGCAAGCGCGGCAAGCTGCACGAGCTGAACCGATTGCTGCGCGGTGCGACCGACACGACCTTCCTCGCAGTCGGCGGCCGCCCGCCCAGCGTCCCGCCGGGCGTCCGCTACGTGATCACCCTCGACGCCGATACGCGACTCCCGAGGGGAGCCGCGAGGCGATTGGTCGGCAAGATGGCGCACCCGCTGAACCGTCCGCGTTTCGATCCCCGCACCGGCCGCGTGGTCGAGGGGTACGCGGTGCTGCAGCCGCGCGTCACGCCGACGCTGCCCACCGGCCGCGAGGGATCGCTGTTCCAACGCGTCTTCTCCGGCCCGTGCGGCATCGACCCGTACGCCTCCGCCGTTTCCGACGTGTACCAGGACCTCTTGGGGGAAGGTTCCTACACCGGAAAGGGCATCTACGACGTCGACGCCTTCGAGGCCGCCCTTGAGGGGCGGGTTCCTGAAAGCACGCTCCTGAGTCACGACCTGCTGGAGGGGGTTTTCGCGCGGGCCGGACTGGTCTCCGACATCGAGGTGGTCGAGGAGTTTCCGTCACGATACGACGTTGCCGCGGCGCGCCAGCATCGGTGGGCACGCGGCGATTGGCAATTGCTTCCGTGGATTGTGGGCCGCGGGCGGAATTCGAACGCTGACCCGGCAAGAAGGACGATTCCGTTGATCGGCCGCTGGAAGATGATGGACAACCTGCGCCGCACGCTGTCGGCGCCGGCAGCCTTCCTCGCATTGTTGGCAGGATGGACCCTGCCGTTTGCGGCCGCCGCGGCCTGGACCGCGTGCATTGTCGCGATGATCGCGCTGCCAGCCCTTCTGCCGTTTGTCGCCGGTATCGTGCCGCAACGGCTCGGGATCTCGAAGCGCAGCCACTTGCGCGGGGTCGGTGCGGATCTCGCGTTGGCGCTGTCACAGATCGGGTTCTTGGTAGCGTTTCTCGCGCATCAGGCGTGGCTGATGACGGACGCCATTGCGCGCACGCTCGTCCGTCTGTTCGTGAGCCGCCGGCACATGCTGGAGTGGGTCACCGCGGCGCAGGCGAAGTTCAGTCTTCCCCTCGACGTCCGCGGCTTCTATCAGCGCATGGCCGGCGGCGCCGTCCTTGCGGCGGCGGCAGCGGTCATCGTGGGATGCGCGGGGCACGGCGCTTGGCTCGCCGCGGCGCCATTCGTGACGCTGTGGATGCTGTCGCCGGTGATCGCGCAGTGGGCCAGTCGTCCACCACCCATCGCGGGCCCCGCGCCCGTCTCCGCCGCGGAAGCAGATGCGCTGCGGCTCATCGCACGCCGCACGTGGCGCTTCTTCGAGAACTTCGTCGTGGCGGAGGATCACATGCTCCCGCCCGACAACTTCCAAGAAGAGCCGAAGCCGGTGGTGGCGCATCGGACCTCGCCCACCAACCTCGGCTTGTACCTGTTGTCAGTGGTCGTCGCGCGCGATTTCGGCTGGCTGGGAACGCTCGAGACGGTGGAGCGGCTGGGCGCAACTCTGGAGACCATGAACGGGCTCGAGCGCTTCCGCGGCCACTTCTACAACTGGTACGACACGCACGACCTTCGTCCGCTGGACCCGAAGTACGTGTCTTCAGTGGATAGCGGGAATCTCGGCGGACACCTTGTCGCGCTTGGGAACGCCTGCCGGGAAATGATCGGCGGCCCATTGGTGAATCCGCAATGGCTGGCCGGGATCAAGGATGCGTTGGCGCTCGCGCGCGCGAGTCTGGATGCACTGGCCGACGACCGGCGCACGCAAACCGTGACGCGAAAGCAGTTGCACGAGGCCCTCGCGGTGCTCGCCGCGCTGCTGGAGCCGGCGCCTGCCACCCCGGCGGCGGTTGCCGAACAGTTGGGGGAGCTCGCTCGCCAGGCGGACAGCATCATCGACATCGCCGGAACGCTCACCGCGGAGCGAGGCGATGGTAGCGGCACCGAAGTGCTGAGCTGGGCAGAGACCGTGCGGACATGCATCCGGGGCCACGAACGCGACCTTGAACAGCTGATGCCCTGGGGGCCCCTGATCTCTACCCTCGACGCGGCTTCCCCAGATGAAGCGCTCGAACCTCTCTTCGATCCGCTTCCATCGCTGGCTGATCTGCCGGACCGCTGCGACGCGGCGTCCCAGATCCTGGCGCGCCGCCGAGTGGCGAGCACGGCACAGACCAATGCAGACCCCAGCTCATGCGCGCGGATCGACGCCCTGGCCGACGCTTTCGAGCGCTCGGCTCGGACCGCCCGGGCGCTGGAGCGACGCCTCGTGGCGCTGCGTGAGCTTGCGGAGAAGATGTTCAACGCCATGGAGTTCGGGTTCCTCTTCGACCCCGCGCGGCAGCTTCTCTCGATCGGGCTGTTGGTCGAAGAGGGGAGGCTCGATCCGAGCTGCTACGACTTGCTGGCCTCCGAGGCGCGCCTGGCAAGCTTCGTCGCGATTGCGAAGGGAGACGTGCCCGTGCGCCACTGGTCGCGGCTGGGGCGCGCCCTCACACCGGTCGACCGTGGTTCGGCGCTGATCTCTTGGTCGGGCTCGATGTTCGAGTACCTGATGCCCGCGCTGGTGATGCGCGCGCCAGCGGGGAGTCTGTTGGAGCAGACCAGCCGCCTCGTCGTCCGCCGTCAGATCAGATATGGCGCCGAGCTTGGTGTGCCATGGGGCGTCTCCGAATCCGCGTACAATGTGCGAGATCTGGAGCTCACGTATCAGTACTCGAACTTTGGGGTGCCCGGCCTGGGGTTGAAACGCGGACTGAGCGAGGACGCCGTCATCGCTCCGTACGCGACGGCGCTGGCAGGGATGGTGGATGCAAAGGCGGCGGTGCAGAACTTCTCGCGTCTTGCCGCAGCCGGCGGCAGTGGCCGCTACGGATTCTATGAGGCGCTCGACTACACTCCGACACGCCTGCCCGAAGGCGAGGCAGTGGCGGTCGTGCGCGCCTACATGGCGCATCACCAGGGGATGACGCTGATCGCAATCGCCAATGCGCTTCAAGACGGCGCCATGCGCTCCCGCTTTCACGCCGAGCCGATCATCCAAGCGACGGAGCTCTTGTTGCAGGAACGCACGCCACGCGATGTCGCGATCGCCCGCCCCCGCGCAGAGGAGGTGAAGGGAGCGACCAACGTCCGCGACATCGTTCCGCCGATACTGCGCCGCTTCCATTCTCCACACAGCTTGGTCCCTCGCACCCACCTCCTGTCGAACGGCCGGTATGCGGTCATGTTGACCGCGGCCGGCTCGGGATACAGTCGGTGGCGAGACCTTGCGGTCACGCGTTGGCGAGAGGACGTTACCTGCGATGACTGGGGTTCTTACGTATTCCTGCGCGATCTGGGCAGTGGCAGCGTGTGGTCGGCCGGGTACCAACCGAGCGGCGTCGAGCCGGAGAGTTATGAGGTGGAGTTTGCCGAGGGGCGGGCCGAGATCGTGCGGCGTGACGGGACAATCACGACGACCCTCAAGGTCGCGGTCTCTGCCGAGGACGATGCCGAGGTGCGTCACGTGTCGATCTCGAACCTCGGGAGCCGCCCTCGGGAGATCGAGCTGACATCATACGCCGAGGTCGTCTTGGTGCCGCCGGCAGCTGATGCCGCCCACCCGGCTTTTTCCAAGCTCTTCGTGCAGACGGAATTCGTCGAGGACGTGGGCGTGCTGCTGGCGACGCGCCGCCGTCGCTCGCCCGGCGAAGCCGAAGTGTGGGCGGCCCACCTCGCTGTCGTGCAAGGCGAGATGCTCGGCGATGTGCAATTCGAGACGGATCGGGCGCGCTTCCTCGGGCGCGGGCGCGAGATCCGCACGGCGATCTCGATGCTCGACGGCCAACCGCTGTCCAACACGGTGGGCGCCGTGCTCGATCCGATCTTCAGCTTGCGCTGCCGCGTGCGGATCCCGCCGGGCGCCACGGCGCACGTGGCGTTCTGGACACTGATCGCGCCATCCCGCAGTGCGGCACTGGACCTGGTTGACAAGCGGCGAGACGCGACGGCTTTTGAGCGTGCGGTCACCCTGGCGTGGACCCAGGCCCAGGTTCAACTCCACCATCTCGGCTGCGCCGCAGATGAAGCCTACCTCTTCCAGCGCCTTGCCAACCACGTCATCTACTCCAATCCGACGCTCCGACCTTCGTCGGCCATCCTCAAACGAAATGAGCGCGGGCCGTCGACGCTGTGGGCCCATGCGATCTCGGGCGATCTGCCGATCGTCTTGGTTCGTATCGATGAAGCCGAAGATGTGGAGATCGTGCGACAACTGCTGCGCGCCCACCAGTACTGGCGGATGAAACAATTGGCAGTGGATCTGGTGATCCTGAACGAAAGGCCTGCATCCTACGCTCAGGAGCTGCACGCCTCCGTGGAGGCGCTGGTTCGGACAAGTCAGTCGCGCTCCCGTTCCGATGGCGAGGGGGCGCGGGGGAGCGTGTTCGTGTTGCGCGCCGACCAGATTTCGGTGGAGGTTCGCACGCTGCTTCAGACCGCGGCGCGGGCGGTGCTTCTCGGCCGCCGCGGCAGCCTCTCCGAGCAGGTCAAACATCTGGAAGAAGAGCCACCCGCAGAGTGGGCCAGCCCCGCACCGGCGTCGCCTCGCGTGTCTCTCCCGCTCCTTCTTCGACAGGGAGTCAGAGCAAAGTCCGGCGTGTCACCCGAGACAGCTCCGCCACGCCCGCCAATGGAGTTCTTCAACGGACTCGGCGGCTTTACTGCCGGCGGCCGGGAGTATGTGACCATCCTCGGCCAAGGACAGTGGACGCCGGCGCCGTGGGTCAACGTCATCGCCAACCCCTCGTTCGGTTTCCAGGTGTCGGTCGAGGGCGGAGGCTACACCTGGTCGAGCAACAGCCGCGAGCACCAGCTGACGCCATGGTCGAACGATCCCGTCGGCGACCGCCCGGGTGAGGTGATTTATGTTCGTGACGAAGACAGCGGCGCGCTCTGGTGCCCAACCGCGTTGCCGATTCGTGAGGAGGGCGGTTCCTACGTCGTCCGGCACGGACAGGGATACAGCCGTTTCGAGCACACCGCGCACGGCATCGGCCTCGAATTGCTGCAGTACGTGCCACTCGACGATCCGATCAAGATCTCTCGGTTGAAGGTCCGCAATGATTCGAGCCAATCCCGCCGCCTCTCTGTCACTGCGTATGTGGAGTGGGTGCTCGGCACCTCCCGCGACGCCTCGGCGCAGTTCGTGGTGACGGAAATCGATCCGGACACTGGAGCGATGCTGGCGCGCAACCCCTGGAGCACCGAGTTCGGTGGCCGCGTCGCGTTTGCCGACCTTGCGGGAAGGCAACTCGCCTGGACCGGCGACCGGACGGAGTTTCTCGGCCGCAACGGTACGCTTGGTCGACCGGCCGCGCTGGCTGGACGCGCTCCGCTCTCCAACCGAGTCGGCGCCGGTTTCGATCCCTGTGGCGTCCTGCAAGCTCCGCTCACGCTCGAGCCGAACAGCATGGTCGAGATCGTCTTCCTTCTCGGTGAGGCAGCGACGCGAGCGGAGGCGCTTTCGATGGCTGTGCGCTACCGCGGCGCCGATCTCGACGAGGTTCTCCGCTCAGTAACCGAGCACTGGGAAGATGTCATCGGTACGGTGCAGGTGAAGACACCCGATCGTTCCATGGACATCCTGCTCAATCGCTGGCTGCTCTACCAGACCCTCGCCTGTCGGCTGTGGGCGCGGTCAGCGTTCTATCAGGCGAGTGGAGCCTTCGGCTTCCGCGACCAGCTGCAGGATGTGATGGCCCTCGTGGTGTCAAAGCCGGAGTTGACCCGCCAGCATCTCCTGCGCGCTGCGGCGCGGCAGTTCGTCGAGGGCGACGTCCAGCACTGGTGGCTGCCGCCATCGGGTCAAGGGGTGCGTACGCGGATCTCCGACGACCGGGTGTGGCTGGCGTACGCCGCTGCCCACTACGTTCAGGTCACCGGCGACCGCGCGGTGTTCGACGAGGTGGCTCCTTTTCTCGAAGGGCCGGCCCTACGCCCGGGCGAGCACGATTCGTACTTCCAGCCGATGGTGGCCGAGGAACGCGCCACCTTGTTCGAACACTGCGCTCGCGCCCTCGACGGGTGTCTCTCCGTTGGTGCCCACGGCCTCCCGCTGATCGGCGCGGGAGATTGGAACGACGGCATGAACCGCGTCGGCGAGGGTGGAAGAGGGGAGAGCGTCTGGCTCGCCTGGTTTCTGCACGCGACGTTCTCGGCCTTCGCTCCCGTGGCGGAGGCGCGTGGCGAATCGGAGCGCGCTTCCACCTGGCAACGGCACGCGGCCGCATTACGGGAATCGCTCGAACGAGAAGCCTGGGATGGCGAATGGTACCGGCGGGGCTATTTCGACGACGGGACCCCGCTCGGTTCGGCTTCGGGTGACGAATGCCGCATCGATTCAATCGCGCAGTCGTGGGCGGTCATCTCCGGCGCAGCCGACCCGGCGCGGGCGGTCCGCGCCATGTCGGCGGTGGACGAGCACCTCGTGCGCCGCCGTGACGGATTGGTCCTGCTCTTCACTCCGCCCTTCGATCAGACCGAGTTGGATCCTGGGTATATCAAGGGGTACCCGCCTGGTATTCGGGAGAACGGCGGCCAATATACGCATGCCGCCACCTGGGCGGTGATTGCCTTCGCGCTGCTCGGCGAGGGCGACAGGGCGGGGGAGCTGTTCTCGCTGCTGAACCCGATCAATCACGCCAGCACGCGCGCCGCCAGTTATCGCTACAAGGTGGAGCCGTACGTTGCCTCTGCCGATGTCTATTCCCACCCCCCGCACGTTGGGCGCGGCGGTTGGACCTGGTACACCGGTTCGGCTGGCTGGATGTATCGTGCGGGCCTTGAATGGATTCTGGGGTTCCGTGTGCAAGGCGCGACGCTGCTCATCGATCCGTGCGTGCCGAAGGCATGGCGCGGCTTCGAGATCGTCTTCCGGTACCGCTCGGCGCGCTACGAGATCGCGGTTGAGAACCCACACGGAGTCACCCACGGAGTCACCCACGCGGCGCTCGATGGTACGGTGCTTCCGGGAAACCAGGCGCGCGTCGACTTGGCGGACGACGGCGCGACACATCACGTGCGCATCATTCTCGGCTGATCGTCGGGACCAGAGCGAGAAACCGCCGCAGCAAACACCGCTGAGCGTCGCTCCGGCAGAAGGTTGGCGAGTCGAGCGCCCGCGGGCGAATGCGCGCCGTAGCCGTTGGATGCACGCCCGCCGCTGAGGTCGAACCCGGGCTTGCCGCTGGCGATCACACAGAGCAGCACGACCGCGACAACGGCACCGATCACTTGGGCGACGATGTAGGGTCCAGCGTCGGATGACTTGAAGCGGACGCACTGCCTCGCGCTACGGAACCTACGGCATTTTCTTCTTCATCAGTTCTTCACCGGCACCTTGCAGGGTCCCGGCGGCTCCGGGTGCACCGGCCGGCGCCTCCGCCGCCCCGGGTGCAACCTTCGGCTCACCCACCGCTGCGGGTGCCGCGCCCGTATCTGCACCTGGCGCCGCGGCCGGCTTCTCCGCCGCTCCGGGTGTACCCTTCGGTTCGCCCGCCGGCGCGGTCGCCGCACCCGTCGCC
>Ga0316626_10000895_pt1 | contig 12571 bp, 15 predicted proteins | sample OWC_Aug_T1_C1_D5_FD_207656 | JGI IMG/M metagenome (GOLD analysis project Ga0316626, IMG submission 207656) | Wetland soil microbial communities from Old Woman Creek delta, Ohio, United States - OWC_Aug_T1_C1_D5_A | ecosystem: Environmental > Terrestrial > Soil > Wetlands | place: USA: Ohio...
TTCATGGAAATTCTAGAATCGACATAACCCATTGAACCTGCACTGTAGAGGGTGAGATTCAAGAATAAGTTTGGACTGTTGTATGTCATGTTAATTGGGGAGAACAGGGCAATTCCTGAAGAAAAACTAATGAACCCAGCTGACTCTGCTCTAATTAGCTGACCGCTATAACCTATTGAAATGCAAAGTATCGCGCCAAGAAGAAAAAGCAGTGTTCTTTTTCTATTCACGTAAGACACTAACATTCGAAAGTTACTCCTCTAATAATATGCAATTAGTTACTATTCACTCTCCCCAAAGAACAATCTGTTCCGTAAGAAGAACACATTTTTTAAGAAAATTAATAAAAATTTCCAAAGAAAACGGAGCTTTCACTTTCTGGTGTCAGATTTATTTGAGAATGTCTTCATTGGGTAAGATAGGCGGTTTACTTTTTCTTAGTTCACCGCTAATTCCAACGTACTTGCCAATTTCATAGCCTCCAATGAAAACGAAAACTAAAAGAAAAAAAATTTGCTGACCAAGATTTATACCAGACTTGTCAAAGTCAAGGTTGGCAAGAGGCGCAAGAGGAGTAATTAAGCCAACACTGAATAAAATCGAGGCTACTCCCACAATAAGGTGAATTCTGCTTGCCCTGAGGCGATTAGACATTTCATCACCTAAAGGAAAATACGGTCACTTTCGTCAGTTTAAGTTTTTGGTCATTCTCAAATTCCTTAAACTCTCGTAGTGAAAAAAGGTAGAAAAAGATCAAAATTTGATGCACGCACACATTTCACGCATCCCACGATAGGTTTTTTCAGTCGTCAAGCGATTGAGAAGCATAATTAGAACGCTCGCGCTCAATAGGAAAATAATGCAGGTATCTTTTAAGCAAGGTAAATCACAAATAGACAACCATGACTGTAGGAAGTAACGTGGGTATTTTGAGTGCTTTTGTTTTTGCGTTTGGCGCAACTACTGTTTACGAGTATTTAAAGATAAATACCGATTATGCTAAAACTGCAACAGAAAAACAGACCAAATTCAAACTGTGCTAAGGTCAATCTTAGCAAAACCTCATTATGCTACTTTGTTTGATTAGAGTATAGGTGCTTATGTGCCAAAGAGAGCATTTGCAATTACCTCCATTGCTATTCTTATTTTGCTACTCTTGATTGTATTTCAAGTTTATTTACAGACAACGGAATCAGCAATAGCTCCCATTGCAATTACGACGTCTAGTCCAGAGAATGTTACCATTTACTTCTTAGATGTGGGACAAGGAGATTCAATCCTAGTTAAAACAGCCTCAAAGAATATTCTGATAGATGGCGGACCCACAGATGCAGGCAACACTATGGTAAACGATTTGAATACTTATCAAGTTTCAAAGATTGATTTGATGGTTGCAACTCACCCACATGCAGACCATATAGGAGGATTAATCTCAGTTCTCCAATCAAACATACTCGTTCAAGACATTATCTACAATGGCCTTAACTACACTTCAACCCAGACTTTCAACACTTGGAAAACTCTTGCCCTATCGCATAACCTGACTCAAGGCAGTAGGGGTCAAATCTATGCTATGTCTCCAACAATTAACTTCACTATATTAAGCCCAACTAGCCCAACCCAGTTTACCAATATGAATACAGAGAGCATAGTTATGAAACTTCAAGTCGGCAACGTTAGTGTTATGTTAACTGGAGATGCTCAGTATGACACAGAACAGTTCTTGGTATCTTCTGGCTCTAACCTTCAAAGCCAGATTCTAAAAGTGGGGCATCATGGAAGTAGCACAAGCACCTCTCAATCTTTCCTAAATGCAGTGGCTCCAAATTATGCAGCAATCAGTTGTGGACTTAACAATCAATACGGGCATCCAACTCAACAGACGATTGACATTCTATCATCAAATAACATAATCACCTATGGCACATACGCCTATGGGACAATAATCTTTTCATTAAATGCTGCAACAGCAGACCAGACACCACCATCTTCCCCTCCTGGTTCTTCTCCAAGCCCACCACCTACAATAAAACCAACAAGTGAGCCAACTTCTAACCCCACTTCGAGTTCACCTAGCCCAACAATGCCAGAGTTACCTTCTCTGATAGTTTTCCTAATAATTATTGCTGCAAGCACCTTTAGCATATGGATACTGAAAAGAAAGCATGTAACATTAGGAACTGCGAGTTATGACCGCAAAGCTCGTTGAAGACCCTGTTTTCAGGGAGCGCATGCTTGTGTTTCGCGACAGAGAACACGCTGGCAGACTTTTAGCCGAGAAGCTGAGAAAATACAACGATAACAAGAAAGTTATCCTCTTGGCTTTGCCCGCTGGAGGAGTGCCCATAGGCTATGAGGTTGCAAAGAACCTCGGCATATCGATGGACGTGGCAGTTGTTAGGAAGGTTCAGATTCCGTGGAATCCTGAAGCGGGATTCGGAGCAATAACTTGGGATGGCGAAATGGTCCTAAATGAACCTCTTGTTAAGCAGCTAAACTTGACAAAGAAAGACATTGAGGAGTCCATTTCAAAGAGTAAGCAAAACATACAAAATAGGCTTATAAAGTTCAGGGGCGACAAGCCCATTCCAATCCTGAAAGGCAAGGTTGTAATCGTTGTTGACGACGGTTTAGCCTCGGGCTTTACAATGCTGGCGGCAGCAAAATCTATCAGGAAGGGGGCACCCGCAAAGATAATTGCCGCCGTGCCGACGGGTTCCATGGGCGCTATCAAGCTGTTATCGCCTGAGGTAGATGAGATAGTGTGCCTCAACATAAGAGCCGGACCTGCATTCGCCGTTGCGGATGCCTACCAGGTCTGGTACGACTTAACAGATGAAGAGGTCATAAAGATACTTAAAAAAGCCGAGAAACTAGAGGACTAATTGCGCTTCATTGCGTAGCTTATGGAGCTCAACGTTTTATTCGCTACATAATTCCCCATGTTAGGTCGTTAATGTTCCGCAATAATGTTGAGCTGTGTATGTGTACACATACATATTTCATGGGAACGAAGACCATTTCGATAAAAGATGAAGCATATACAGCGCTTCTCCATGAAAAAACTGACAAGGAGAGCTTTACTGATACAATCCTGCGCATAACAAAGAGGTCAGGTAAAATTGCAGATTGCTTCGGAGCCTGGAAAATGACTGACGAAGAGGAAGCAGCCATCAAATTTGAGCTCCAAGGGATGGCATCTGGTTCAAGAGAGAATTTCCAATGAAGTGTCTTGACACTGACCTTCTTGTCGCTATTTTGCGTGGGAAGGAAGAAGCGAAGAAAAAAGTCGCTGAGCTAGACGAGGAAGCCAAAGGCGCAACTACGTTTGTGAATGCGTGTGAACTATTCTTTCAGCGCCAACAAATCAGAAAGAAAAGACGCGAATGTTAAACAAGCTTCAAAATTACTTGAGAGACTCATAATTTTTTCTTTAGATCTTGCTTCTTCACAGAAAGCTGCCGAAATATCGGCAAAACTAGTAGCCAAAGGAGAAACAATCGATTTTAGAGACGCAATGATAGCAGCAATAGCTGTTGAGAACGGTTTAACGCTGGTTACTCGCAACAAGAGCCAATTTAAGAGAGTTAAAGGCTTTCAAATAGAAGAAAGGCAACTGTTTAGGATGAACAAAAATAGATTTACGTAATCCCTTAGTTTATTTTAGAAGTTTAGTTGTTGTTATGCTGTTTGCTGTTGAGGCTAGTTTTGTGTCGGCTGTGTAGAGAGTGCCGTTTAGTTTTTGTGCGAGTGCTATGTAGGCGGCGTCGTATACGGTGATGTTTTTTGTTGTGGCAATGTTGATTGTTTCTTCTGCGATTGCTCTTGTTGGGATTATGCTTAGATGGTCGTAGACTTTAAGGAGGTCTTCGACAGCTAAATCGGGGTCTTCGATGTCTTGGAGTAGAGTTGAATGTTTCCAAATTATGTTTAGGCATTCTGTTAAGGCTAAATCGATTGTATAGAGAACAGCGCCTTTTTTGAGGATTTTTTTGATTGCTGTTCTTGCTTTTTTCGAGTCAGACTCGTTTAGGATGAGTTTAGCGATTATATTCGAGTCAAGGATTAGCTTTGGCGTTCTCTGTCCTCCCTGATCAGGATGACGGAATCTGTTTTGGTGGTTCTTTTTTGGGCACGAGCTTCGATTTCGTCGAGGGCTTTAAGGAGCTCCATTTGCTTGATGCGCTCCGTGAGAAAGTTGCGGACTTCTTGGCTCCAGTCGGCTGGGTTTTGTTCAATTTTTTCTTTGAGTTCGCGGGGTATGCGAACGCTGAACGTCTCAGACATGTTTACAACTAATAAACAATTACGTATACCAAAATAAAAACGTTCAGTATACCCCAAGTACTGTTGTTTTCATACACCCAACGAAGCGATCCAAACTTTAGCTTCGGGGCATGACTGCTAGGAAGGGTTCAGGTTCCATCTGCACAGATGCAAACACGGCTAGCGCTATGCTCCAAAAGACGTCGTCATGGGTACCGCCAGGGTGCGAGTAGCCTATGGCGCCATCCTTACGCAACTCATAGCGTTCCACGTTTAGTTCGCTGCAGATGTCTCCTCGGTAGGGTCGCTCCCAGTTTAGGAGAGGATAGTAAAATTTCCCGCTGATCATGCGCTGCTTTAGAAGGCTTGCCATCTCGCTTTTCCGCGGCACACTAAAATTGACGCCCTCCGCGTTCTCGATGCCCGCCGCTTCCATGTCAGCAATAAAGCTTGGACCTTCACGGGTGAAATCCACCCTAATACGTTCAAAGCCTCCCCAGCGATCCTGCAAAGCCTTAATGTAGCCTAAAACGTGGGCGTACATCGTGGGTTGCTTGAAAATTTTTAGGTGACGCAAATAGAGGATGTCGTTTTGTCGCTCTACCACCGAAAAAACTGTGTAGTCTTTGGTTTGTGCCAAATCTAACCCAGCAAAAAAGTCGCCCTCTCTTGCACTTTCGGGTTCGAAGGCAACAAGCTCCTCACTGCAGTTTTTCACTGTGCCGATGCAAGAAGCAATCAAACTCTGTGATAACCAAACATCATCGTCTTCAACCCATTCCGCTTGCATTTCCCTTTGCCACCGCGACGGATCATCACCCATCTGAGTCTTTATACGCTGGATAATGTTGGGTTTTAGGGGTCCATTTGGGCTTAGAGCTTTCTCGTATGTAACGTGCGAAGTTTTGAAGTCATTAAAGTTCTTGTGATTAAAGATCTTGTAGAAGACGCTATCAGTGTTCCAAGGAGTGCTACTGCACACAAACTTGCCATCAGTTGTTCCAAGCGTATAGAGAATGGCATCGTAGAGGTCCTGGTCATTAGCCACAAAATTAAACTCGTCCGCGAAAACTACTGAGAGCGAGGGGCCTCTGATAGTTTCAGGGTTGTTTGGGAAAGCTTCTATGCTGCTTCCATTGACGAAATCAATCTTTGTTTTTTGTGGCTTAAAAACAATGCCTGCTGGGAGCTTATGGGCAAAAGCTGATATGCGAGATATGATTCGCTTGGTTTGGCGCCAAGAGGGACCTACAATCCCGATTGCAGCTTTTGGATGTGTAACTGCATATTTTAGGAGTAGCGCTGATATGGTTTCTGTTTTGCCGCTCTGCCTACACCAGCGGGCAGCAGTGAACTGGCTATTCTCAAAGATCTCAGCAAACTCTTTTTGATACTCATAGGGTTTGAAGCCTAAGATCTGCTCAAAGAAATCAACGGCATTCCCGCGCAACTGTTGGGTATATTCAGTAACTTTTTGCCTAAGGTGACTGTGTTCCTGGTCAATCTCACGCCAATTAGCTCGAAACTGGTCGGGGCGCAGGGTTCGAGCTTCTTTCTTTAATCTCTTTGAGCGTCTCTCGTAATTGGGCGTTTTGTTCTTCCATCTCCTTTAGTTTAAGTTCTACGTCGTGGTAATGGGCATAATCGACGACGAGTTCTTTGTAAGCCTTTGAAATGGTGGCAACTGCCTGCAAACGTTGAACCTCAAGTCTGTTTAGCCCGGGCTTAACGGAGGCTTTCAAGGCACCAGCTAACATCTTGATGGCTTCTTCAATACTGGGTAAATCTCTGGGAAGAGAAATCGTAGTATCGACGTAACCTTTGACTTGCAGCTGCAAACCTAACCGTTGACATTTCACGATCACTGCTCCAGGCGACTTTTGAAGTTTAACAGCAATTTCCTCAACGTTTACGTTCCCTTCTGTGAGTGCTTTAAGTTCAGTCTCCTCTTGGACAGTCCACCTTCTCCTAATCATGGTTTGATACCTGACTGTTTTATTGTTAAGAGACCAATAAACCTTATTATCATAAGACTTCATAAACAAGAAATCAAGCGCAGAATCATACGATAAAAAAATAGAGCCGCCAACATACTCCCACACTCACACCCACACAACTCAACATAGAACCCATGAAGACTCAACGCAACAAACCCCTCTCCCCACACTAAAAATACAACAGGAAAACAACCCAAACCAAAAAAGCAAACAAATCCAAAGCCATAGGTGTGGTGTAAAATTTTTAGAAGCCACACCCACACAAAGAAAACTAAACCTATTTTGCGATTGTTTTTTAAGAAAGCAAACGGGTAAATTGGACTGAAGGCGAACCAAAGTGGGCTTAAGAGACTTCATCGAACAACTTCAAAAAAATGGTGAATTGACAAGGATTACAAAGCCTGTTTCAACCGAGTTTGAGATTGCAGGCATAATAAACGCGTTAGGCGAAAAGCCTGTCTTTTTTGAGAACGTTAAAGAATCCTCCTATCCTGTCGTGGCTGGGCTGGTTTCCTCCAAAGACCTAATTTGCCGTTCCTTGAGAATAGGCAAAGATCAACTATTGCCCAGATTGCTTGATGCCATCGAACACCCAGTTGCTCCAGAACTGGCAAAAAAAGCTCCATGCCAAGAAATCGTCGAAAGAGACGTAAACCTAAATTCGCTTCCCATCATGCGCTACACCGACAAAGACGGCGGCAAATACATCGCCTCCGCCGTATCAATAGTAAAAGACCCTCAACTGGGCAGGAACATGTGCTTCCACAGGTTAATGCTAAAAGACAAGAACCATTTTGTCGCCCGCATAGTCGAGAACCGCGGCACCGACTCAGCCCTAAAGAAAGCTGGCGGCGAACTAGAAATCGCAATATGCCTTGGCAACTCTACACCCACACTTCTAGCAGCAGCAACCACTATGCCCATGGGCGTGGACGAGTTGGGAATGGCAAACGCCCTAGAAAAAACCCAACTAGTCAAATGCAAAACCGTTGACTTGGAAGTTCCCGCCGACTGCGAATTTGTCCTAGAAGGTAAAATAACCAAAGACAAAGCATCAGAAGGACCGTTCCTCGACCTAACAGGCATCGTTGACCGTGAACGCCAACAACCGATAGTCGAAATCAAATGCATAACCCACCGCCAAAAACCCATCTACCAAACCATCCTCGCCGGCAAAAACGAACACAAATTCCTCATGGGTATGCCAAAAGAACCCACCATATACAAAGAAGTCAGCAAAGTCTGCCAATGCAAAGACGTCTACATCACACCAGGCGGATGTAGCTGGCTCCACGCAATAGTACAAATAAAAAAAGTCAACGCCGACGACGGCAAAAAAGCCATCGCCGCAGCCTTTAAAGGACATGGATCACTCAAACACTGCGTCGTCGTAGAAGACGACATCAACATTTACGACCCGCACGACGTAGAATGGGCTTTAGCAACACGATTTCAAGCAGACAAAAACGCAATTGTCCTATCCAACCAACCCGGTTCATCTCTGGACCCATCAGGCGACCTGTCAGAGGGCAAGAAAGCCACCACCGCCAAAGCAGGCTTAGACGCCACCGCTCCCCTAGTTTCCACGGGCAAGGGCTTTAAGAAAGTTGACTACATCAAAATCGACCTAAACAAGTATACGTGATAACCATGGAGTTAACAAAACAAGAACAAGCGATGCTGGAAGGCAAAGAAGGATACGCCGTCCGCAAAAGCATGGAAATCCTCACCGCGCTTGGCGAGATTTTCGGCGCAAAAAGCCTAATCGACGTAGGAAGCGTTCAAGTCGCAGGCGTATCTTACCATAACCTAGGCGACGCAGGCTTAGAATTCCTCAACGAACTCGCAGTGGACGGTCGAGTAAAAGTTCTAACAACCCTCAACCCCGCCGGGATGGATCTAGAAAACTGGGAACAGCTAGGCATCAGCCCCGAATTTGCCCAGAAACAGAACCTCGTAATCGACGCCTTCCAACGCATGGGCATACTCGTCAGCTGCACATGCACACCATACTTGATCGGCAACTTACCTCTATACGGCGAGCATGTTGCCTGGTCGGAGAGCTCTGCGGTTACATTCGCCAATTCTGTTTTAGGTGCACGAACCAACCGCGAAGGCGGACCCTCCGCATTGGCAGCAGCGTTTGTGGGCAAGACCCCGAACTATGGGCTGCACCTTGACGAGAACCGAGTCGCAGATATGCACGTTCAAGTTAACGCAGATTTATCCAAGCTTTCAGATTGGGGCGCATTGGGCTATGCGATAGGCAAGAAAGCCGAAAACAAAATTCCCTACATAACAGGCATAAAAACCGCAGATTTGGACGAACTAAAATCGTTTTGTGCATCCATCGTGACATACGGGGCAAAACCGCTGTTCTACATGAAAGGCATAACTCCAGGTGCCGAGCTGCAAACAAAACCCAAGGACTCAATCACAATCGACCAAGGCGACCTCAAAATTGCCTACGACAGCATAAACGACGACGTTAACGACATAGAACTCGTTTGTGTAGGCTGCCCACACTGTTCAGTCAAAGAAATCTCCGAGATCGCAACCTTGCTGGAGAACAAAAAAGTTGCAGAAGGAACAGAGCTTTGGGTTGCCACTTCTCGAACAGCTAAACAACTCGCCGACAAACGAGGATATACCGCAACAATCGAAGCCTCGGGAGGCAAATTCGCCTGCGATACATGCATGGCAGTTGCTCCACTGAAGGGCAGGTTCAAATCGTTGGCGACAACGTCAGCAAAAGGATGTTTCTATTCACGTCAGAACTTGATGAAAACCAAGATGGGTAGTATCGAAGAATGCATAAACGCAGCGGTGACAGGAAAATGGAACAACTAAAAGGCAGAATAATCTACAAAGGCAAAGCCAAAGGAGAAGCGCTCGTTTCTGAAATGCCAATTTCTTTCTACGGCGGCGTAGACCCAAACACAGGCATTGTACTGGAAAAGGGACACCAACTAAATGGCCAAACCGTCAAAGGCAAGATTCTGGTTTTTCCCCAAGGCAAAGGCTCAACGGTGGGCAGCTATACATTATATCGCATGAAGAAGAACGGAACTGCACCCACAGGTATGATTAACAAAGAATGCGAAACCATCGTCGCCGTCGGTGCAATCATCAGCGAAATTCCCTGCGTTGACAAGATCGACATTTCAAAACTAAAAAACGGCGCCAAAGTCTCTATAGAAAACGAAATGGTTTCAATCTATTAATCTAAATTATGAAAGCAGACGCAGAAGATTGCAAATTCAGCAGCAGCAGAATCCTTCACAGTTTAGTCATGGAACTGCAACGTTAAATTAGCAGAACTCAAATAGACATAAGACAGGTAAAGATTTACAATGAACGATGCAAGACCAATCATTCTAAAACTCGGCGGTTCAGCTATCACTGACAAGAGTGCTGTTGCATCCCCGAAAACTGAAATCATAAACCGATTAGCCGAAGAAATTAAACGTGCAGACCTAGACAACCTTATCGTAGTTCATGGAGGAGGAAGTTTCGGGCACCCAGCAGCCGCCAAATATAACATAAAAGACGGCTACAAAGAGGACCCAACCCAAAAGTTCGGCTTCGCCGAAACCCACCACATGATGACCGTTCTCAACGGTTTAGTCATGGATGCACTCATCTGGCATGAAATTCCGGCGGTCAGTGTTGCACCCTCAAACTGCATGGTAACCGAAAACGGAAAGGTGAAATTCTTTGATGAAACCGTCTTTAAGTCAATGGCAAAACTGATATTCACGCCAGTCATGTACGGCGATGTTGTCATGGATGAAAAGCTCGGTTTCACAGTTTTGTCGGGTGACCAACTAGTTGCGTACCTCGCACTAAAATATAGAGCCATAAAAATTGTTATAGGCACAGACACAGACGGCTTATTTGACTGCGACCCTAAAACTAACCCGAACGCCAAACCCTACAAACAATTAACACTAAAAGAGCTTAGAGAAATCCAACCTAAACTTGGCAAAGCAGCAGGGTCTGACGTAACAGGCGGCATGGCGGGTAAAATTGCAGAACTCATCCCAGCAATCGAAGCGGGTGTTCACGTTACAGTCACAGGAGCCACGAAAGGGTTATCTATTTACAGAGCCTTAACAGACCAAAGCGTGTTAGGCACTGAAATAGAGAAGACATAAAATGGCAGAAGAAACAGGCAAACGCAAAGTTGACCATATTCGAATTTGCTTAGAACAAAAAGCACAATCTAAAAACGCCACAGCAGGTTTTGAAGACATTAACCTTGTTCATCGTGCGTTGCCAGAAATTAGCAAAGCAAGAATCAACCTCTCAACCTCCTTTTTAGGCAAAAAATTCAACGCCCCCCTAATTGTTGGCGCAATGACAGGCGGTGCCAAAGAGGCTATTCAAATAAATGCATCCATTGCAGAAGCTGTGGAAAACTTGGGGTTAGGCATGGGGTTGGGCAGTCAGAGAGCAGCCATCGAAAACAAAACCCTCGAAGAAACTTATGCTATTGCACGCAAAAAAGCACCCAAAGCATTCTTGATAGCGAACATCGGTGGAGTTCAGCTTGTGCATGGATACGGGATAAAGGAAGTTAGAAGAATCGTTGAAATGATCGACGCTAACGCCGTTGCAATCCACCTCAATGCGCTACAAGAAGCAGTGCAACCAGAAGGACAGACCAACTTTCAAGGTGTCCTCTCAAAGATTGCTGAAATTGCCGACGAAATAGATGTCCCAGTTATCGTAAAAGAAACAGGCGCAGGAATCTCAGCTGAAGACGCCATTGCCCTCGAAAAATCAGGCGTAAAAGCAATCGACGTCGGTGGGCTGGGGGGAACCAGCTTTGCAGCTGTCGAATACTACCGTTCAACAAAACAAAAGGATGCTTACTTAGGCGAAGCCTTTTGGGATTGGGGCATACCCACAGTGGTGAGCCTAATCGAGACCACCCAATCAGTCAAGTTACCTATAATCGCTTCAGGCGGCATACGAAACGGCAATGACATCGCCAAAGCCTTAGCCTTGGGCGCAAGTCTGGCTAGCATCAGCCAACCTATACTCCAAACCGCAGTCAAAGGAGTCCAGCAAACCCAAGAAAAATTAAATTATCTGATTGAAGAACTACAAAACGTCATGTTCCTGGTCGGCGCGCAACAAATAAACGATTTAGCCAAAATCCCTATCGTAGTCACGGGAAAAACTTCACAGTGGCTACAAGCTCGAGGGTTCAACTTAGAAAAATACGCAAAAAGAGGAGTAGGTTAATTCTTGGACATTGATAAATTTCTGGAAGAGACTGCACCCTTAATTGACAAGGCTATCGAAAACTATATTCCGCGCAAATTTAGTAGAGACTCGGTTCTCTTCAAAGTCAACCCGCCCATGTACAGCTACAACCTGGAGCCTCTAAACAAAGCCGTGGCCGACCCCACATGGGACATCCTTGACCGCGGAGGAAAACGGTGGCGCCCCGCACTCTTCTTACTAATCTGCGAGGCTTTAGGTAAGAAAGCAGAATACTACCTTGACTTCGCAATAATCCCCGAAGTAATACACAACGGCACACTAGTCATCGACGACATCGAAGACTCCTCAGAAATACGAAGAGGCAAACCCTGCTCATACCATATATTTGGCAACGACATAGCCATAAACGCAGGAAACGCCATGTACTATTTGCCTCTTTTACCCTTAATGACCCATAAAAACAAACTTCCAGCCGAAACAGAACGAGACGTTTACGAAATTTACGTCCAGGAAATGATCAACCTCAGCATGGGTCAAGCCATGGACATTGCCTGGCACCGAGGAATAGCAAACGCCGACGAACTAGATGAAAGTGACTACCTGCAAATGTGCGCATACAAAACAGGAACACTCGCGCGAATGTCAGCAAAAATGGCAGCAGTCTTAGCTGGCGGCGAACCCAAAATCGTGGAAAAACTCGGTCGCTTTGCCGAAAACATCGGCATTGCTTTCCAAATGCAGGACGATATTCTAGATTTAACGGGCACAGAATTCGCTAAGAGCAAAGGATGCGTTGGAGGAGACATAACTGAGGGAAAACGGTCTCTAATGGTTATTTACACACTCAAAGAAGCCGACAATAAAGATAGAGCACGCCTCATAAAAATCCTAAACATGCACACCTCCAACCAGAAACTTCGTGACGAAGCCATTGCATTAATGCAGAAATATGGTGCCATAGAACACGTCAAGAAAACCGCCACACTTATGGTTAAGGAAAGCTGGGATGAAGTTGACAAGCTACTGCCAACGCCACAAGCTAAGGAAAAATTAAAAGCGTTCGCCGAATTCTT
>Ga0316626_10000896_pt1 | contig 12554 bp, 11 predicted proteins | sample OWC_Aug_T1_C1_D5_FD_207656 | JGI IMG/M metagenome (GOLD analysis project Ga0316626, IMG submission 207656) | Wetland soil microbial communities from Old Woman Creek delta, Ohio, United States - OWC_Aug_T1_C1_D5_A | ecosystem: Environmental > Terrestrial > Soil > Wetlands | place: USA: Ohio...
AATGCATGACGGCTTACTTATAATGCCCTGTCTCGGCAGGGAATTCGAAATCGCACCTGACGGAGAGATCAGTTCACGCGGCCATATCACTCCCTGGACAAAAATACTTCTGCTTCATTATATCTCCACGCACGGGAAGGCCGATCTTTCCGGCAGATGGGTCTCATACGGCGAACTCAGGAGCGGCATGGTCAAGGCTTCATCTTTCCTCAGAGAGTGTGAAGACCCGCTGAAGGAACTGTTCGACGCTGACAGCGGGAAAACCTCGGCTGCGCTTGAAAGACTCGGGGCAGAGCGTTCTGCGGAATTTCCGACGCCGTACGCGTGGAAACTCGTTCTCCTGCCGAAGATTCCGGTCATCGTGCTGTACTGGCCTGCGGAAGATGAATTCGCTTCAACGGTGAAGATACTCTTCGATCGGACCGCAGACAGGTTCCTCGATGTTGAATCGATTATGTTCTTGCTTGAAGGCCTGGTCAAGAATATCGAGATGTTGCGGTAACCCCTTTTATCCTTGACAATCTCAAAACCGGTCTTTCAGAATAGCTGAGCATCGCTATGCAAGAGAATAAGGATCCAAAGACCTTTACCATATTTCAGACCCTTTACCTTTCGTTCTTTTCACGTGTCCTCTATCAGGACGTAAGAAGAAACTGGAAGGGCCTCTGCCTGCCCTACCTGCTGTTCATCCTGATGTTCTACTGGGTGCCCGAAATGATGAACATGAACAAAAATATCTCTGAGTTCATCGCTGACGAGGCCCCTCAGTTTGTCGATCAGCTTCCGGTGATCACGATCACTAACGGAAAGGCCGACATCAAGGAACCCGTGCCGTTTTATGTCAAAGACAAGAACGATGCGCCGTTTGCCATCATCGATACCTCGGGACAGACAACATCACTTGACAACACTCCCGCGGTGGTCCTGATTACGCGGGACAGTCTTGTTGTCAGACCGGACAAGGAATCACGAGAGACCCGCAGCCTTTCTCTGGCAGATATGGGCGATATTGCTATAACCCCGAAACTTGTTTACAACTGGCTTGAAATATTCAACAACCTTTTTGTCATTGTACTTTTTCCCGTTGTTTTGCTCACCTCTTTTGCCAATCATATCGTGCAGGTAGTTCTGCTGGCATTCCTCGGCGGCAGTTTTGCAAGGCATTTCAATATCCAACTCGACTTCAAGACCCTGGTCAGGCTTTCTGTCGTTGCATTCACCCCTGCCATCATGCTCGAAACCGTGCATGCGGTCCTGAACATTCACTATCCCTACAGTTCTTTTTTTTCATTTCTGATCACCGGTGGCTATCTCTTCTATGCCGTCGGCTCCAACTCGGAAAAGACCTTCCTCCCGCTCAGCCAATAAGAAGACGGCCCCTCCTGATGCAGACTATGATCAGGGGGTGAAAGAGTACACTGCCTTCAGAATCAGAAACAGCCAGGGCAACCCGTGGAATAAAAGGTCAAGCCAGTCGACAGGGCGGACGAGTTGTCCGCGAAAGAGCATCTGCAATTTTTCATAGAGATGCGGCGGGGCATAAGGAGCAAGGCCGAGCGTCAGGCAGAGGAATATAACAGCTTCCCAGGGCATTTTTTCAAGTACTGTTTCCATGAGGTTCCTTTCTAAGCGGACGTTACCTCTCACCTGTTCACAGGCAGTCGCTCTGTCCGGTTAAGAATTCTCCGCAGTCAGGTATGCGTCCTCCTGAGGGGCACGAAGCGCGTAAGGGTCCCTGCTGCCACCAGGCCGGCAACCAGGACATGCAGTGCAGTACGAAGACCAAACCCATCGGCAAGAATCCCCGTGATCATCACCCCCAAACCTCCCACGCCGAGCGCAAAGCCGATCATGAGGCCTGAGGCTATGCCGACATGCCTGTGCATGATCTCATGCATCATGACCATGGTAACCGAAAATGAGGCCATTACACAGAACCCGAAGAGAAACAGAAATGGCAGGGCGGCAGGCCCCGTTGTATGGAGAAATATGAGCAGCAGCGGCGCTGCCAGCAGGAGTGAGCCCATGGTCACCTCTTTCCTGCCGTAACGGTCAGAGAGCGTCCCACCGGTGAACTGGCCTGCAACACCCGCAAGCAGCATCAGCGACAGCAGAGAATTTGCCCTGAACACCGAACTGCCGAGATGCACAAAATAGCTCGGCAGATAGCTCAGCACGGAAAAATATACCCATGATCTGAGAATAGCAACCACAATAAGCATTACCGTCGGCCGTATATCTCTCATGCTCACCGGATGAAAATCACGCTGCGGTCCGTTGCCGAGCTGAGATGTAAGTGTCCATATGAAGATACCCATCAGCAGACCCGGTATCGCCATGTAAACCATGCCTTCCTGCCCCATCGCTGCGGTCAGGGCGCCTATGAGGACAGGACTGATGGCAAAGCCGATATTGCCGCCGATAATAAAGACAGACATGACCCGCCCCTTGGCCCCTGTAGCGATCTCTGATACCGCGGACAGCGCGTGCGGATGAAACATCGCTGGTCCGATCCCCGCAAGTGTTGCAAGCACGATCAGGGCCAGATAGCCCTTGACCAGCCCCATAAGCCCGAAGAAAAACCCGGCCCAGATAAGGCCGAGGGCGCCGATCCAGCGAATCCGGTATCTGTCAATTGCAAATCCGAGAAATGGCTGCAAGACCGAAGAAGTGATCGTAAAAAAAGTCACCAGCAGGCCTCCAGCAGCAAATGACAAACCTGAACTTGCAATGAGCACCGGAAGGAACGGCGGCAGCGTATTCATATAGATATCATCAACGATATGCCCGGCAGTAAAGGTCGCCAGTACACTCCAGTCTGATAATTGCTTTCTATCCCGCTCTGACATATTCTTGATATTTTTCAGTATATTCTGAGGTGGCTTTGTTAGTCAAAAAAGCGCGGCTTCCGTAAGCTTCCAGAATAGAAATGTGACCTTGCCGACTCGCTCTGTATGGAAATCCTACATCACATAACAACAGAGAGACGGCTCATGTTAAACGGATTTTCGGGCTACTCTTGGATGTATACCGGGGAAAACGTAAGCAAAACAGGTCCGGTCACTGTCTTATATCAGTTCTTTTGGAAAGCCGGGCATATCTTGTAAATCTTGATTGAGCAGTCTTTTCCAAAATCAAACTGAGTTGCATGAAATACTTCAATGTTGCCTCCATATCTTTTACGCTCACTTCAACCGTCGGTTCGTAGATGGCAAGGATACCGCCGGGTTTCAGAGTACCGCTGATCACCGCTGCGGCCTCATCCTGACGTGCTATCTCATGAAAACTGTAATAGAGCAGGCAGACATCCGCAATCGCTTCTCCGAGTCTGCCATCAGCAATATCTCCGGTTATGATCTCTACCTTATTCCCGAATCTTTCCATCCTCTTCCTGAGCTTTCGCACCATGCCCGGTTGCAGTTCGACCGCGATGACCTTTTTAGCGCGTTCAGCAATGGCCTCGGTAAAAAAACCATTTCCAGCGCCTATCTCGAGCACAACGGACTCGGGTGTGATATTGCACTCGTCAAGTACGTTCTGTCGGTCAGTGAATCTTTTCCGGACAGGATTATACAGGATGAAGGAAAGCCAGGATGGACATACGCAGGGCATCGGTAGTTTACCGGTTAACAGAATAGGTATACGAACAGGAGCGCTGAGGACTAATCCGTGCAGATCATGTCTTTGTTCATGATCATCATATCCTCACCGGAACCTTCGAGTGCATCACAGACACGGGCCATGTTCAGGATGAGGTCGCCCCTTCTTACCGGAAGTCTCTTGTCAGCAACGACAGAGACAAGCTTCATCAGGCCTACTTTAATGTTCTCTCCCTTTTCCTTGGTAAATGCCAGGGTCGTCCGGTTCTTCAGGTCCTTCGGGGAGTAATAATTTCGCATCTGTTTCTGAAAGAGCCCTGATGCCTCGTTCAGGAGTTTCTGAAATTCCCGGGATTCGCACATCACCATGAAATCATGGGTACCCAAGGTGCCGGCAAAGCCGCTCTTGCAGCGATCAGCAGTTGTCTTGAGGATGGCCGCGGTCCACTGAATAATATCCGCGTGATGATCGGGCCCGTATTTGATCAGATATGACTGGATATTCGATATTCTCACATATGCAACAGCGGTTTTCCCGAGCTTTGGATACACTTCCTCAAGCTTCCTGAGGATGGCTGCCTTGTCCGGCAGACCCGTGAGAAAATCGGGCCACTGGAACGGATCGCTTTGCCGTTTGTGAAGCTGCTGAATATATGTTTTTGCGTCGGAAAGAGCCATAACTACCCCCTATCGTATCCTATTACAATATTTTATGAGTGCCTTGTCAACTTGAAGTTATGTTTATCAGGTAACTGGTATGTCATGACAGCACCGTCATGTATATGAAGAGAACAGAAGACAGGAATAGAGAGGCAGGGCACTCTAGTTGTCCATTAAAGAAGAGGGGCTGACGGCCCCTCTTCTTTAGATAGACCGAAACTTTGCAGAACTATTTTTTCTTTTTTGCACTACCCTTTATCGCTGCGTGCGCTGCCGCAAAGCGTGCTATTGGGACCCTGAACGGCGAGCAGCTCACATAGTTCAGGCCGATATTGTGACAGAACTCCACCGACTTGGCTTCTCCTCCATGCTCACCGCATATGCCGAGTTTGAGGTTCTTCTTCACCTTCCTGCCCTTTTCCACTGCGATCTTCATGAACGCGCCGACGCCTTCCTGATCAATGGTGATGAAGGGGTCTTCCTTCAGAATGCCGTTTTCAACATAAAACGGCAGAAACCTGCCTGCATCGTCACGTGAGAGGCCGTAAACGGTCTGAGTAAGGTCATTTGTGCCGAATGAATAGAAGTCGGCGACCTCGGCGATCTCATCGGAAGTCACGCATGCTCTCGGGAGTTCGATCATCGTGCCGACCGTATACGCGACTTTCACGTTGTACGCCTTCTTCAGCCGCTCGGCGGTCTCAACAACGACCTTCTTCATCGCCACGAGCTCATTCACATGGCCGACAAGCGGGATCATGATCTCGGGAATTACTTTCACCTTCTGCTTCGCGAGCTCACAAGCGGCCTCCATGATGGCCTGGGCCTGCATCTCGTAAATCTCGGGATACGTAACCCCAAGGCGGCAGCCGCGGTGGCCAAGCATGGGGTTGAACTCGTGCAGAGACTTGTTCTTGGCATTGAGGCTTTCAAACGGAACATGCATATCGTGAGACAGTTCCCGGAGTTCCTCATCAGTATGGGGCAGAAACTCATGGAGAGGAGGATCGAGAAGTCTGATAGTGACCGGCAGGCCTGCCATTGCCCTGAAGATGCCCATGAAATCGGCCTTCTGGAAGGGCAGGAGTTTTGCAAGAGCCCTCTTCCTGCCTTCAATCGTATCCGAAAGGATCATCTCGCGGACTGCCTTTATCCGGTCGGGACCGAAGAACATATGCTCGGTTCTGCAGAGACCGATGCCCTCTGCACCGAAGTTCCGGGCGATGGTCGCGTCGTTCGGCGCATCGGCATTCGTCCGCACATTTATGGTCCGGTACTGGTCAGCCCATTTCATAAGCTGCTTGTACCACGGGTTATGTTCCGGGTCAGCGGGCAGAAGGTTGAGCTTTCCTGAATACACGCGGCCTTTCGAGCCGTTCAGGGTGACCCAGTCGCCTTCCTTTACGACGTGTCCGTTGACGTGGATCTCTCTCTGCTTAAGATTGATTTCAAGGGCAGAACAGCCGACGATACAGCACTTGCCCCATCCCCGTGCAACAAGTGCCGCATGGCTCGTCATGCCGCCTTTGGCAGTAAGGATCGCCTCTGCAGCATGCATGCCGTGCACATCTTCCGGAGAGGTTTCGTTCCTGACCAGGATGACCTTCTCTCCCCTTTTTGCCCACGCTTCGGCGTCGTCAGCTGTGAACACAACCTTTCCGAGAGCACCGCCGGGCCCTGCCGGGAGACCTTTTGCAAGTTCAACTGCACTCTTTTCCGCAATCGGGTCAACGCTCGGGTGCAGGAGCTCATCGAGCTGATCCGGCTTTACCCTGATGAGAGCCGTGTCCTTTGTTATCAGCTTTTCATTGGCCATCTCGACAGCCATCCGGATAGCTGCCTGTCCGTTACGTTTCCCGATCCGGGTCTGGAGCATCCAGAGCCTTCCGTCCTCTATGGTGAACTCTATGTCCTGCATGTCGCTGTAGTGCCTCTCGAGTTTCTTCTGTATCGCATACAGTTCCCTATACAGCTTCGGCATGTTCTCTTCCAGAGAAGGAAGATGTTTTGTGTCAGCGGTCTTGCCGGCCTTGTTGACCGGGTTCGGCGTCCGTATGCCTGCGACGACGTCCTCCCCCTGTGCATTCGGCAGCCATTCGCCAAAAAACATGTTTTCGCCTGTTGCCGGATTACGGGTAAATGCAACGCCGGTGGCTGACGTGTCGCCCGTATTTCCGAACACCATGGACTGGACATTTACCGCGGTTCCCCATTCCTCAGGGATCTTCTCGATTTTCCGGTAGGAGACTGCTCGCTTGCCCATCCAGGACTGGAACACGGCGCCTATGCCGCCCCAGAGCTGCGCCTTGGGATCATCAGGGAATTCCTTGTTAAGTGTCTGCTTGATGATCACTTTGAACTCTTCACAGAGAAACTTCAGATCGCTGACCGTGAGATCAGTATCGTTCTTGTGCCCTTTCCGTTTTTTCACCGCTTCCATCGCGTGCTCAAGCTGTTGCCTGATGCCGTGGCCTTCCTCAGGCTCTATGCCTGCTGCCTTTTCCATCACGACGTCAGAATACATCATCATCAAACGACGGTACGCATCGTAGACAAAGCGTTCATTGTTCGTCTTTTTGATCAGCCCCGGGATGGTTTTTGTAGTGAGTCCGACATTGAGGACTGTTTCCATCATGCCGGGCATGGAGCTGCGCGCTCCGGAGCGGACAGACATGAGAAGAGGGTTTACGGGGTCGCCAAACTGTTTTCCCATAATCTTCTCCACTCTTGCTATGGCAGCCTCGACCTGTCCGGCAAGTTCCTTCGGATACTTTCGGTTGTTCTTATAATAGAGTGTACAGACTTCAGTGGTAATGGTAAAGCCTGCAGGAACCGGAATGCCGAGATTGGTCATCTCCGCAAGATTGGCTCCCTTGCCCCCAAGAAGATTTTTCATCTCAGATTTTCCATCGGCTTTCCCTGCGCCAAAAAAATAGACATACTTTTTTGCTGATTTACTTGCCATGAAGACCCTCCCGAAAAAAATTTTTGCAGACGTATAGAATACCTTAGCACCGATATAAATTTCAAGATTTTGCAGTATATGGTGCGCGAAACCGTACCTTGCATATAATGTATCTACCGAAGGGCTATTGAACTGGATACAAAGAAAGATGCACTGCGGCATGAAATATGATTTTCCTGTCTGTGATGCACAAAGAGATAACGGCCGGCATTGGTCTATTGGCACAGACGTCAGGGAGCTATGACAGCCCCACCCGGGCTATACGCTCGCTCTAACTATTTCTTGACCATGGACTGTCTTGAGGCTTCCTAATTCTTTACCCCGCATCATTAATATATGTCATGAATATATGTCATGTCTGGTAGGGGGAAGATCAGTCTCGTATCGCTCTGCTGTTTGATAGTATTAGGGCAAGCGCCTGCGTTTCGGCGAGAGAAAATCTCTCGTATGCGCCGTCCCGCCTTTTCTCGCCCCCCTTCGTCTATTACTCGGGCATAATGCAGCTGACAGACCAGAGACACCCGACCTTGTTATTATTCTTAGATATCAGCTGGTTATATGGGCCTCACATGCCACTCGAGACCATGTATTTATATTTAGCAGCTAAGCTGATAATAAGTATTGACAATAAGCTTATTATTTTTTATTATAGTCACTGATAAGCTTTCTTAATAAGCTTATAAGAATTTATTTTAAGGCGCCGTGGAAGGTGACCTCATCGAAAGGAGCAGGAAACATGGGAAAACTAAGGAAAGTGGGCGGTGAATCAGTGGAAGCCGGTACGTACTGGAATTTTGAGACAGGGGAAAAGGTGAAGATCGTACAGAAAGGGTATTTGCCGGGGAAACCCTCTCAGTCGTATTACAAAGCGCCTCCGTTTCTGATGCTTGCCGGCGTAGCGGCAGCAGCACATCTCTTTATCTATGTTCTTCCGAAATACATTGCCGGGCTTTATACCGCATATGCCGGAGATTTGGTCACAATGTACGTTGTTGCGGATTTCGTCCTTGTCATAGCAGCTCTGACAGGGCTTTTTATTGCTGGTGCCCGCGACATCTTCGGCGGGACATTTCAGCTGCCGAGTTTCGACTGGATACTGGGCAGGTCGTATACACCCGTCCCGGTAGAGGTAAAGGAAGAAAACCATCGTACCAGGCGTTCTGACACGTTCGGCGACAGATAAAAAAACAGCCCGGGGAGAGAGTCCCCAGGCCTCGTTGCAGTTAAAACAAAAGGCAGGGAACAAAAATCCCTGCCTTTTTGTTTTTTTCTCTCTCAGGGAGACCGGAAATTCAGCCCTGTTTCGACTTCTCAATTGCGTGAAACTCGATGACCTTTGCCTCTTCGTGCTGATGCATCCGAGTCCGGCCGTCAAGGATTCCACCCTCAGCGATCACTAATTTACTGGTGAATATCTCTCCGTATAATTGACCCTTATTCTTGATCTCAACGATCTCCTTTGCCCTGATGTTCCCGTCTATCCTTCCCCCGACCACAATCCCGCGGGCAGTGATGTCGCCCTTTATGTGAGACTTGTCCCCGAGGATGACCCAGTCGGCAACAATATTGCCCTCGATCACACCATCTACCCTAAGGGTTCCCTTGGTATCCACATCTCCCTTGAAAAGGGAATTGGCACCGATAAAAGATTCAAGCTTCTCGACATTCTTATTGAACATCACGACCTCCCTTCGAGATAGGCTGACGGATTCATTGGCTTGCTGTCCCTCCAGACCTCATAATGAACGTGCGGTCCCGTGGAGTTCCCCGTGGACCCGATATAGCCGATAATGTCTCCCCTTTTCACCTTCTGACCTACCTTGACCACGAGCATCTTGTTGTGGGCATAGTAGGTAGAGTAGCCAAAACCATGCTCAAGCGCAACAAGGTTTCCGCTGCCTCCTGACCAGCCGGAAAAACTTACAATACCATCTGCCGTTGCTATTACCGGCTTCCCGGGATCTGCAGCAATATCCACCCCTGAATGAAACTGGTGATCCCCACTCCTCGGATGGTTCCTGCTTCCGAACGAAGAGCTTATATGTCCGCCTTCAACCGGCCATCCCCTGGGTGTTGAAACATAAAGATCGCGCTGCTGACTCAAATAATCTTTTATTTCTCCAATAGTTTCCATGGATAATTTAATCTCTTGCTTTAAGCTTTCCATATCTATGGAACCTGTATCTGAAGTGTCAAGGCTCTCCAGGATCTTTTCCTTGGATTTAACGGAAAACAGCCTCCGGAACTCTATCTCCGCCTTTTTCAGCGCTATCATGGACGACTTCATTTCCATGAACTGAGATGAATAATAATCAAGCTTCTGTTGCATCCTGTTGTACTCAAGTGCATCGATCGCCACGGAAAAAACGTATACCGTACCGATGAACCAGAGGATGATTGAGACAAAGATCCCAATGGAAGGGATCTTGATACTCAGGGATTTTTTGTCCGTATGCGGAATCAGCATTATCGTAATCGGAGTGAAGGCTTTCTTTAGAACAGTCCTGACCTTATGCATACTGAACCCCCTCTATTCCTTTTTCCATATGTCCTATCTGAAAAGCCCTGTATCCGGCTTTCTTCAGAAGGTCCACCGCGCCGGCGGCATCCTTCCTGTCCACAACCATGGAAAAACCGATACCCATATTAAACGTCCTCTTCATATCAGCATCAGGCACATTGCCTAACTGCTGCATCAGGCTGAATACCGCTGGGACTTGCCACGATTTCGTTTTAATGACTGCTCCAATACCGCTGGGGAATATCCTAGGAAGATTGCCCGGGAGTCCACCGCCGGTTATGTGGGCCATGCCCTTGACCGTTATTCTGTCCTTCACCGCATGATAGGCCTTTACATAGATCCGTGTCGGCTTCAGCAGTTCCTGACCAAGCGTGCTCCGGAGCTCAGGGATATACTTCCTGACCTGCATCTTCTTATGGTCAAAAAATATCTTGCGCACCAGCGAGTAACCGTTGCTGTGAATGCCGTTTGATGCAAGACCAATAACAGCGTCTCCCTTCCTGATCTTCGAACCGTCAATGATCTTTTCCCTGTCGACAACACCGACCGCAAAGCCTGAGAGGTCATACTCGCCACGGGCATAAAAACCGGGCATCTCCGCTGTCTCTCCCCCTACCAGGGCGCATCCCGCTTCACGGCAGCCGGCTGCGATACCCTTTATGACATCTGCGGCCTTCTCCGGCTTCAGTTTGCCTGTCGCGAAATAGTCGAGAAAAAAAAGCGGTTCTGCGCCGCTTGTCAGGATATCGTTGACGCACATGGCTACAAGGTCGATGCCGATCGTATCGTGTCGGTCAGACATGAACGCAACCTTGAGTTTTGTACCAACACCATCCGTTCCGCTCACTAGGACAGGCCTCCGGTATTTCCTGATGTCAAGCCTGAAGAGCGCACCAAACAGCCCTATGTCGGTCATCACCTCAGGTCTGAAGGTCTTCTTGACAAGCGGGCCGATGAGGTCGATAAACCTGTCGCCTTCATCAATGTTGACACCAGCCTTCTTATACGTGATCGTCTGTTTCTTGTTCATATTCGAGCTGTTTCGGTTGGAAGGTATATGTACTTCTTTATGTGCCTCATATTGTGCATAAAGGCATCCGAAAGGGCAAGCGTTTTTTGGTTTTTTATACAAATATTTTTACATAAGAACAACGGGTGTCGAACCAGCATGTTTTGTTTCTGATACAATAATCCTGTATGGCACGTATTCTGGTGACAAATGACGACGGGGTGCACGCGCCTGGGCTGATGGCCCTCTATATGGCAATGAACAAGCTTGGGGACGCTTGCATTGTTGCTCCTGACAGGGAAAGAAGCGCTGCAGGCCATTCTCTCACGCTCCACAGGCCGCTGAAGGCTGAAGAGATCAGGGAGAATGTGTTCAGCGTAAACGGCACGCCTACCGATTGTGTGACCCTCGGGATCAACAAACTGCTTACCAGGAAACCGGATCTTGTCGTATCGGGTATCAATAAAGGCGCAAATCTCGGTGACGATATAACCTATTCCGGCACCGTCTCAGCTGCGATCGAGGGTACGATCTTCGGCATACCATCCATCGCCTTCTCCCTCATATCCGACAAGTACTATCATTATGATACGGCCACGTTCTTCGCAGCGAAAATCGCTTCATACGTGCTTGAGCATTCCCTCCCATTTGACACCCTGTTGAACGTTAATGTCCCAAACACCTCAAGAGAAAAGATCAGGGGCATCAAGATCACGCGACAGGGAAAACGCATCTATGAGAACTCGATCCAGGAGACCTTCAATCCCTGGGGAGAAAAGTATTACTGGATCGGCGGAGGCAGAACGTTCTGGGAGCACGGAGACGAGGCGGACATGGAGGCGGTGCAGCAGAATTATGTCTCGATCACGCCGATACATCTTGACCTCACCAACCATAGCGCTCTTACCTTCCTGAGGGAGCGCTGGAACGTATCTGCCATGCTGGAGGACAGGGATGAAAAAGTATGATGTCATTATTGTCGGGTCAGGTCCTGCCGGCATCTTTGCTGCCCTTGAATTTCTGAAGTCAAATAAGTCCCTCAAGATCCTTCTGATTGAAAAAGGACGTGATATAAAAAACAGAAAGTGCCCTTCCAAAGAGAGAAAGATCTCCTGCACGAGCTGCCGCGAGTGCCACCTGCTGAGCGGGTGGGGAGGTGCAGGAGCGTACAGCGACGGCAAGCTGAGCCTTTCTCCTGAAGTAGGGGGGTTCCTTTCACGATACCTGGATGAGCATGCGGTCCAATCCCTCATCGACTATGTTGACGGTATCTATATCACGTATGGCGCCCCTGACGAGATCTTCGGCGATCATCCGGACGAGATCCAGGGCCTCAAGAACCTTGCATCGAAAAATGACCTCGAGCTGGTCCCCTGCAGGATACGTCATATCGGCACCGACCGATGCCTTGTCGTGCTCAAGAATATGAAGGAAGACATCAGCAGGAAGATCGAGATCATCTTCAAGGCAGAGGCAGAACAGGTCGTGGTGGAAAACGGAAAGTATGCGGGGATACGGCTCAGGGACGGCAGGGTTTTCTCATCCGATTTCCTTGTGCTTGCCCCCGGCCGTGAGGGCTCGAAATGGCTTGCGGAAGAAGTGCGAAGGCTCGAACTCACCCAGCTCAAGAACCCGGTCGATGTCGGCGTCAGGGTGGAACTGCCTGCTTCGGTGCTGGAACCGCTGACGAGCATCACCTATGAGCCCAAGCTTGTCTACTATTCCAAAAAATTCGATGACCGGGTCCGGACATTCTGCGTCAATCCCTACGGTGAGGTCGTAAAGGAATATCTTAAGGGC
>Ga0316626_10000897_pt1 | contig 12554 bp, 25 predicted proteins | sample OWC_Aug_T1_C1_D5_FD_207656 | JGI IMG/M metagenome (GOLD analysis project Ga0316626, IMG submission 207656) | Wetland soil microbial communities from Old Woman Creek delta, Ohio, United States - OWC_Aug_T1_C1_D5_A | ecosystem: Environmental > Terrestrial > Soil > Wetlands | place: USA: Ohio...
TGTTTATGTTTCACTCTTGCCTCTCATTTCATCGCCTAATTCTCCCTTTACGATTGATTTATGCGACAATTCTAGCCGCGCTCCAACGAATATTAGCACGCCACCCGTGGTCATCAATGCGGCCGGCAGCCCCAGCCATAGATACACACCGGATACAAAACAGATCAGGCCAATCAAGGCAATCAGATCGTCAAAAGACATCCAGCGGCCCTCCAATCAGGTGTTGGCAGCCATAGCGTAGAGCATCCATAGCGTGATCGTTTTCTTTGATCGGCTCGTCCTTCTCAGGCTTCCACACATAGCTCTCAAACTCGTTGATCGTTTCAACGCAGGCAGGATCAACCGTCAGGCGCGGGCGTCCATCGCCCTGGACCTTGAGATAACCCTGCACGGTAGTTATCCCATCCAGCACCCGCCCCTTGAAACCCTGGGCGGGTAAACCTTCGTTGCTCAGATCGGCAATCAGGCCGGCAGCGGCAGCGTCAACCGCCACAATATAACAGCCCATCTCGCGCGCCCATTCGCCAGCCTGCTTGACTACGTTGGCCTGCAGCACGCCACGCCGGTAGAATTCACGCGCAATGTGCAGGCGCCCATCGCTATCGATCCCAATCAGCAGGATCACCGCCGGGTTAGTGTATCCCTCGTCCATCGCTAAAAACCACCTCTGAAAGCCACCAGAAGCCCCAGAAACGACGTGGTGCGCAGGATCGAATAAATCATACACCGCGCCCTCTGCCGTGGCCCACAGGCCTTCCAGGAGTCGCTTGCGCCGCACGCCGGTGAGATTGTCCAGGATCGCCATCGTGCGCTTTCCCTGCTCGGTGATCTCGCCCGTAACCGGATCAAACAGTGTCGGGTTGTCTTTATGCGTAGTCTTGATCATGCGAAGCTGGCCGGCCTTAGCGCGCTCGCGTATCCAATGTTTCGACCCGCCAGGGTTGCAGTCGCCCATCAGGATGGTGTAGGGCATGACCGCACCGCGCCCGGTGGCCCTGGTTCCCAGCGTTTCCCAATCATTCAAGGCGAGCTGCTCGGCCTGGTTGACGTAAATCCCGTCACGCTCGGAGGACAATACCTTATCCGGGTTATCCATCCCGCCGACCCACACCTTAGACCCGTTGGCGTAGATATACGCTTCCGGCTTGTTACCGCCGTAGGCTTCAACCGGTGCGCCCTTGATCACGCGCTCCAGGGTTTGCAGGACTGAGCCATAGATGGATGATTGCACCTTGCGAACGATGGCCCATTGTGCGCCGGGGTATTTCAGGCAGGACAGATGAACGCGCCAGCAGGCGGCCAGCGTCTTGCCGGTTTCGGCTGGGCCTTCGACAATCACCTCTTGATCACGGGCATAGAAGAACTCGCGATTGCCACCGTATGGTGTGTAGCCGTTCGGGGCATTATAGCGGACCTGATAAATACCCGTAGTTGCGATCATATCTTGTCCAGATCCACACCAACGTTGATGTATTGGATCTGTTCGCCCTTGCTGGTAACGTCAACGCTGCCCTGTGCTTTGCCCATTTCCCACTCAACAATCTCGGTTGCTACGCTTTGGCGTAATTTTTCATCAATGCTATCCAATCCAGATACTTTTACTGCCATCGCTTTGGCGAGGTTGCGACGCCGCAATTCCCGCGCAGTGATTACACCATCGACCAACATCAATCTAACGGCCTCATCAACAAGAGCCTTATTCTCCCAATTTTTGACCGTGTTTGGGCTGATGTCTATGATCTCGGCGGCTTCCTTGTCGGATTTTGAGTCGTTGCGCGCGATGACAAAGCGCAATTGAGTGCTAGTCAATTGCTTGATGACCTCGGCCAATCGGCCCGTTTCAATACCTTTTTGTATGCTTTCGTCCGTCATCTTTCTGCACCGCACTTGCACTTACTTGCAAAACAACCCCGAACCTCTGGCACTCAGCCAGCTTTGCCATTGTCACCGTTTCGCCTTCGCTCAGGTCGAGTGTCACCCGAATCCCGTTATCAACCATCGTTTGCACCTTGAATACTTGGGCGGTGAACTCGATTGCCTCGCTCATCGCTTTTCCTTCGGCCGCCACACCGGCTGCATATGGTTGGCCTCTAATTGTGCGATCAGCAGCACCACACCGGCGCGCAGCTCTCCGATTTCCGCGTCGTGTTCCTTCTGCATGATCTCGAAGGCGTCCAACCGGACACGCAATCTATCCACTTCATCGGCATAGCGGGCAATCTGCGCCTCGTATTTCTGGATGGTATCGATACGGGTAGATGCCGTCTGCGTGGTAATCTGTTTTGTCTCAGCAGGTGCTTTACGCCATGCCAGGATAACAGCGGATACAGACGTGATAGCCGCAAAGAGACTCAAAATATCAGCCCAGTCAATCACGTGATCTCCACCTGTACATCGCCCCCGCTGCCATAAGACCCAATGTCCAGGTGAACGCAGGCCGAACGAATATCTGGCCGAACAGCACGGAATCCATAAATTGATCCGGTTCGGTCAGGGCAACGAAGATATAGAGCCCGCACCAATAGAAACCAAGCAAAGCGTAAAATAATTTCAACCATCTGGCTCGCGCATTAGCCTGCCGGATATAGCGCAGCGCAAAGATAGCCAGGAGTAGAGCTAATACCGCGTTGATCCAAGCAAGAATATCAGTCAGTTCCATCCGCGTTCCTGTCTTTCAATAGCTTATCCAGGCTCGTGATACGCCGTCTTAGTCTGGCATTCTCTTTCTGAAGCTGGTCAATCTGTAATTTCAACATCTGCACCTCTGTCTTACGCGCCGTCTTGCGTGCCAATTCTTCTAACTCGCGCTTATGCGCTGCCACCTTCGAGGTGTTGCGGGCCAGCATCATTGCCGAAAACGCAGCAATGAGGGCAATGAGCACACCACTCGCCAACGAGATAAGAGCAACTTGAATTTCATGATCCATAAGCTCCTAGCCCCCACATGTGCGATGATAGCAAGATGCTAGCCCTTGGTGATCAGGTACGTACCCTGGTTGGCAACCAGCGCCAGCACAAACGCGGAGGCTAACTGCTCGGCCCCGGCCTGGTCGCAGGTGATCGGCAGGTTGAACCATCCGGCGCAGCCCAGGCCGAAGATGCCCAGCGATACAATCACCAGGGAGCCCAGCATGACAAGGCGCTTGCTGGTGGTAGCAAGCGCATCGTATTTGGCATTCAGGCCTGGGGTGTAGCTAAAGACAAGACTCAGCAGGATACCGGCGACAGAACTCAGCAACTCAGCGGACATGTGAACTCCTTTTTGTAATTCCCCCCGGAAATAAAAGACCGCCGGGGTTGCGCAAATAATTGCGCGCCCGGCGGCTGTGCCGCTGACGTAGGCGTCGTTAAGTTTTATTTTAGCATGTTATTTCACAAATAGCAATATGCTATCTTTCCTTGATTACACGGTTCATCTGCACGATGCGCCCCCGGTACATGATGACAACCACGTCACCGTAGCCCGTGTCAGCGTGTAGCTTTTCAAGATGCTCGGTCAGCTTCGCCAACCAGCACGGCGGCATCACCGCCAGCAGGCGGGCCAGTAGTTCAGTGGTATCAATCTCATCCATGCGTTCCCCCTCCGGGGTGGCTATTGCTGCTCCGGCTCGCGTTCCGGGTCGCGCTCGGGATGGCAGTGCAGGCATACCAGCGAATAGCCGGTGAACAGCTTGCGCTCACGGTCGCCGGAATGGCTGCACCATGCGATGGTCACATCGCCAGGTCGCAGGCGCAGGCGCGGATCTGGTATGAATACGGCTGGTGCGGTGGAAATCATTTCACCCGCTCCAATACGCCCTTCAGGTGGATGATCTTACCGTCCGGCGTCTCGACTTCCAACTCGTTGACCTTCAGCGTGTCATCTTCAGGCGGCGGAGGTGGGGGCGGCGGCTCTGGCTTGTAGTCCAGGCACACCATGCACTCGGCGCGGTAACTAAACAGCTTTTGTATGCTGGCATAGCTGATCCACACCGGGCCGCCGTTGGCGTAGCCTGCGCCCCAGGAGTTGAGTAGGGCGACGGCCTGCCGCTTGTCGGATACAGCCTGCCCAAAGATAGCATGACCGCCCCGGATCTGGCCCCAGGATGAGCGTGTCCCAATCCAGAACTCGCCATTGATTGTGCGTGGCGTGTCGAACTCAGCAAACCAGGGGATGCCGAACACCACCGGGTATCCTTCGGATGCGGCGGTGCGGATCTCGTCCACGCTCTTGGCCCACCAGTAGGACATGATTTTATATTCCATGTCGGGTGTGCTGGTCTTGTACAGCGCATGCCCTTCCTTGCGCAGCACATCGCCGGCAGCCCACAAGTAGGCGCCATCCTGGTCGCCCTTCGTGCCGGGGTCGTTGTCTATCGCCTGGCTGCGCTTGTATAGCCAGTAGGCATTGAACAGCTCATCATCGTGGTAAGACTTCATCCACGAGCACGAGTAGCCCACGCACGCACCAATGTTGCCCTGATTCTGCTCGTCAATCCAGTCCTTGTTATAGGGGAACGTCACTTCCACGCTGCCCATCGGCGGCGCAGCCATGCGCAGGCGGCGCAGGTCGTAGCGTTCGTTGTCCGCAATCTTTTGCGGGTCAGTAGTCGGTATCCAGCCAAGTTGTGTCATGTCATGTACTCCTTATCATTCTAGATGGGTGCGTCATCCAAGGGTAAAACCAATCGCATGTAGTTTTGTGGCGATTTTCAAAATCATTGATGAGATCACAACCACAACCACTACACTTTGCAATATTATCTCCAAGTTTCGCCTCCAGTTTTCCAGCATAAATAATCCCAGCTTGTTTGAGTGTCATCTCGTAATCGCTCACCGGCGGCGGCGTTGGCTCGTCGCCAGGGAACGGCAGCAGCGGACCCCACACGTCATGATCCACCGGCGTGTTAGGCGGCAGCCCGTATATCGTGCCGTCCTTCTCGACGTAATCCTGCCAGATATAATAGGGTACGCCCTTCCAAACGTTCGGTATGCACGGCGCTGCAACATTCCAGTTGGCCACCCACAGCAGGTAGCGCGCCATTGCTTTGGTCTTGAATATCTTGTTGCCGCTGCCGCAGTTGGTGTAGATGGCCGGGTAAACGTAGTCCTTCAAGGTTGGCTGCGTTGCCATCCAGATGGTCGCCTGCCGGCCGATGGCATCGATGATGGCCTCGCTCGGATAGGACAAGGCGTAAGACGTATAAACCCCAAGCGTGTCACCATCTGGGCTGACAACTGCCTTTAGCCTTCCGTCGTCTATCCCCATAATATCCCGTGCAATCGTAACCGCAGCCAATGTAGTCGGGTACATTTGCAATTCTCTCACGGAATATATCTCACCCACTACGCTGGTGAACGCCTCGCAGTCCAGGGCGGGCGGGAGCTGCCAGGTGAACTTGACGAGCTGCTTCTTGAAGTTCGCCCATTGTTTCCCGGCGTCCTCGTTGGTAACGAAATGATATGCGCCCAGCGCCAGCCCGGTGTTCTGCAGCATCATCACGTTATGCTCAAAGGCGTCGTCAATATAGCCCGCTCCCTGTGTGGCCTTGACGTACAAGTAGCGCACGCCCGCCCCGATCATGCGGCCGACCCCTTCGATGGTCAGCTTTCCTTGCCAGTGTGAAAAGTCAAGCCCTTGTATTTTCATACGCACCTCGCTATTGCCTGCGCAACCATCCCGGCCACCGCTATCGACAGCACGCAGCCGACGATCAGCAGGCCAATCAGGAAACACAAGGCTGCCACCATACCCGAACTGTCATTCGTCATCATCGTGCGCCTCCGCTTCGTACAGCCCAATCCCTAACATACTCGCCGCTATTGCGCGGCTGTTCTTGTCAACCCAGCGGGCCGGGTCATGCCCTACCGCTGGGACTGCCAGCCCGTGATCGATGCACCAGGCTGTCCACATCCGGCGCCATTCCCGCTCAGGCGATCCGTCCGAGTACGCCCGCACCGGCGCCAGCGCAATCAGCGACGAGGCACGCAGCTCACGCTCCACCACGTTCATCGGGATATTTCCGCGCGGCGTGGCGAGGTAGTAGGTCGGCCCATCCTTAGCGCCCAGCACGCCCACCATTGCGTGGTAGCCTTGCGCCTTCACCATTTCGAGCTGGTCCTTGTTCAAGCGCTGGACGGCGTTCACGATTTCGAGCATCGGGGTCACCGCCTGAGCGCGGTGGTAGTCCTCCAGCCGATGTGCCGCCTGGTACAGGATCCAGTTGACCCAGGCCACCAGCGCCCCGGCGGTCAGCGCCAGCACCACCAGCACCAGCACCGTCAGCACGAGCACGTCATCGGCGATATTCGGGTACAGCTTCACCAGCCCGAACAGGGATGCCAGCGCCAGGACAGTGGCGATGTAGGCGGTAGGCAGGCGGGGATTATCCAACAGAGCCCCCTACTCTAGCGGTATATATCCCCCCTCCGTGCCCCCGCACGCAGTAGCCGGCCTCTGGAAGGCGTCGCACGCTCATTCGTCCCTCGCAAACATAGGCAAATCTGACAGGTCAGCCGCCTTCGCCTTGCCGTTGCCCTTCCACTCGTCCAGCGCGGTCAGGCTCAGGCGGTCGCGGGATTGCTGTAAGTATTCGCCGGATAGTTCCAGGCCGACGTAGTGGCGGCCAAGTTCACGCGCCACGATGCCGGTGGTCGCCGCTCCGCTGAAGGGGTCCAAAACTACACAAGGTCGAGGTTCGCCCGCGTCACAGGCGCAGGCGGCGCGCCAGCCCAACGTCTTTGTTATTGTTTGTTGTCCCGTCCGAAAGATGGATGATGGTGATGTCTCTTGCCCTGGCGTGTTCGCCCGGTGCAGTCCGCCACTTGGGGCCCATCGAAGATCCGGAGTTTTCTCTGAGTTGTCTACTACCCTCACCCACGGCTTGCCGCACTTCGGGCAGCAGCCGCGCTCGGACGTGCCCGCCTTGATGCAGCGGCGGGGCAGCTCGGGCGGGAACGTGGCGAAGTGCTGGCCTGGGTACGGCGCGGTGGCTATCATCCAGGCGTCACGCAGGTTGCGACTGCCGTTGTTTAGCCATATGGGCAAATCATTTTCACCCCAATTGTTATCCAAGTTTAGCGGCGATTTTCTGTCTTTTGATTTAGGGTATGCGTATCTTTCAAGTGTCTCTGGTTTATTAGTCTGCGCCTCCCTCACCGCCTCCGCATCCCAGTAGTACCGCTCCGCCTTCGTGAACAGGTACACCATCTCGGTGGATTTCGTCGGCCTGTCCGTCACGCTTTCCGGCATCGGGTTCGGCTTCACCCACGTGATACCCGACCGCCAGTACCAGCCGTCAGCCTGGAACGCCAGCGCCGTGCGCTCCGGGATGCCGCAGCGGTCTTTGGGTTTGAGGCCGACAGCATCAAAACGCCTGGGTGGGAACTTATTTCTAAACGCCTGATTAGCCGCGGTGTTCTTGCTGTTCGCTTTCCCAAGAGTGCTACCGCGCTCTAACTCCTCCGGCGTTCTGTTATCGCCTTTGATCTGGCTATACATCGAGTCCGCTATATTCCAGAACATCACGCCGTCATCCCGTAGCACACGCCAGCACTCGCGGGCAACCTGGCGCATGTGGCACAGATAGCACTCGCCGCACGGCTCGCGCTGGCTGTACTCGATGACCGGGACTAGGCGCTTGACCTTGAAGAATACGCGGTTACCATCGGCGTCCTCGTCCTCGTCATCGATCCACTCCTCCCGGTATTCCCCGGTGAAGTGTTCGACTGGCATCCATGCGCCGCAGTCGTGAAGAGGTTCGGAGCCAAGCTGCGCATCGATGCGGCGCGCGCCGCAGGTCGGACACACGCTATCGTATCGAGAGAAGGCGCTGCCCGCGTTCGATGACTGATCTCCAACACCACCCGAGGCGCTTAGTGTTCCCTTGTTGAGCGCATAATCGAAACGGTTTTTATGCCGCGCCGCCTCGTGGTCGCACCCCGCCTCGCCGCCTTCCCAGGTCGCCGTGCCTGCGTAGGATCTGAGTCCCCAATACGGCGGGCTGGTGATGATACACTGCACCGACTTGTCAGTCAGCGGTATGCTCAAGGCGTTGCCTTGCACCAGGCTCACCATCCCGGCTCCGTTATAGCCCTGCCTGTCGGCGGCGGCCCGTAGTACCACCAGGCATATTTGAAGTTCTGGCGTCGCTCGCGTTGAAGCTCGGCATGACGGTGCTTGACGCACTTCCGGCAGCGTGAGGCGCTCTTGCTGGCAATCACGGCGCCGCACTCGCACCGGCGCACCATCGGGACTTGCGCCGCCTTGCGCGCGGCGTTCTTCTCGGCCTGCCGTCTGCCGATGCACGCCGGACAGCGCAAGGCCCAGATGCCCACCGGCGTTCCGCAGTCAACACACTTCTGCGAACGGTTGCGGCTGGTCATCGCTGGCGCTCCTTCTCTTTTTCCTTGCGCCGCTGCTTGAACAGCCGCGCATCATGCTCGGCGCTGTCATAGGTACACGCACGGCATTTGATTTGGTCAGTGCCATGCAGCTTGTACTCGCTTACGTTTTCAGACCCACAACATGGGCAGCTTCTTTTCATCTCAGCATCTCCAATAGTTGCTTGCCGATCCATTCGGTGTAGGCGGGCGGGATGGCTTCGGCAATCTCGTCTTTGGTCATCCAGTCTATGCCCATTGCCGATTTTCCAACTTCAAGAGTAAACAGATGTCCGGCAATTGTTGCCATTTTCAACGGATCTTTGTAATATTGTCCGAGTCGTTCGCGCCTGTGCTTTGGTTTTACTGGTGCTTTGGAGCATCCAGCTGGAGAAAACCATATTTGTGGTAAAGATTCGAATTTTCTATGACGATGCGTCTTTAGCCCAAACATAGTCCCGCACAAGGTGAGTGCATTGATTAGCGGCGCATCTGGTACATTCTCGACGATATATGGTTTTCCAACGACGACTAATAACCTGCGTATATCATCAATCAATTTAGGATAGTTGCTCATGTCTCTATTGTTCACAAACGAAAGTCTGCTGTAGCCCTGGCATGGCGGGCTGGCGTGGATCACGTCATATTCCGCACCGTGCGCCGCAAGGTATTCGAGCGCATCGCCCTGGATGAACTTGAACGGGTAACGCGGCATCGGCTTTATGTCTACTCCCGTGATGTCGTCGAACCCGGCGCGGTGGTAGCCCATCGCCGCCCCGCCCGCACCACAGAATAGATCTAGCAGTTTCACGTCACACCTTCCGCATCTGGTCTATTGCTCGTTCCATCTGCTCATCGGCGCAGCCAGCCGCACGGCACAGCGCCCAGGCGAATAGCAGCACCGCCCCGATCCCAATCATGCAGGCAAAGCTAAATATGATTATCATTGGTTGGCCTCCTTGGGCGGCGGTGGCAACGGCATCCAGTGCGTGACATATTGCGGTATTACGTTGGGACTTTGCGGGAGAGTCCAATCGTCAGGCAGTTTGCCATGCTGGACATACGCACAGTTTATGGCTCCATCCGCGTATACTAATGCCCACGCGCCTTTTTCCGGGGCCGTTTCTATTGGTCTCCATTTCATCGCAAGGCCTCCTGTTGCAACTCCGTTAATATCTTCTCAATCCTATCGTGTATGCGCTCGCCGCGTTCGCGGTACGTCTCAGCCGTCAGGTGGTCGCCCGCCTGGTGCGCCTTGCCCGCCTCGATAAACCAGCGATCGGCCAGCAGCAGATCCGGCGCGAAGCGCGCTAACTCGTCCGCTTGCTGAACAGGCCGGAGAATATCCCGTGCTGTTTTTGCGCCCATTTCACCGCCCGATCTTCCTGGAACTGTTCCAGCGTTATCTCGCCTTCACGGTATTGATCGAACGCCTGGTATGCCCGCTGCCGGATCTGGCGCGGCTCGTCGGCCTTCGCCCGCTCGTATTCAATCCCAGCGCACAGATCCCGCAGCTCGGAAGGCGACGGCATCCACTTATTCCCGCGCACCCAGGCTTGCGAGGCCTCCAGCAGCGTGTCGTAATTGGCGTCACCCAGCGCCCAGAAGAAACCGCGCAGGTCGCCCGGCTCGCGCCCGTAAACCTTGCTCAGTGTTTCGATTGCGTCGGTAATCTGTGATTTACTTGCCATGTTCCGCGGCCTCCTCTGCCGCTATGCGCCTCCGCTCAATGTCGAAGATGGATTCTTTCTTGGAGCCTGAGCCCTTGCCGTTCTTGCTCTGGAAACCATCGGACTTCCAGCGCTTCAAGATCGCCTCGACATACTTCCAGTTACGCGCGTTGTGATCAGCGGCCTCCGAGAATGCCATCGGTATCCACTCGTGCGGGTAATCTTGCCATGCGGCGTCCAGCTTTCCAGAGATAGACTTTGTGATTGTCCCGATTTCCGCCTCATAAAGCGCGTAAATTTCTTTACTCTTAATACTTAATTTAATTAAAGAGTCAGAAGCAGAAGCAGAAGCAGAGTCTATGCCGTAACTGTTACCGTAACTGTTACGTTGCAACTGTTCGCTATCATGTTCTTTCTGGCGTTCTCTCATCTTGCGCATCCGTGCGGCTGCCGGTGTTTCCTGGCGTTTATCAAAGTTTGTCACGATCCAGCCGGTATCATCTTTGTGGACCAGACCACAGCGGGACAGGTTCATCAGCGCGGTTTCTGCATCCGCCTCGCTCAGGTGCAGCATCCAGGCTATATCCGTTAGGGCGGGCAGCTTTCCGCTTTCGTTCTGGTATCCGGCCAATAACAGTACCTCGATAAACTTGCGGTATTGATCATCTGAGAGTCTTGCCACTTTCGGGTCGGATAGCATCTCGACCCATAATTTGATCCACGGCTTTGCCATGATGTCATACTCCCGCCTTATCCTCGGTAGTTTTAGTTTTCTTCGCCCGCTTCTAATTGCTTGATGCTGATACCGATCGAGATAGTATTACCGCCTTGTTTGTTGATGATCTTGCGCCTACTCTCTGCGGTATCTGCAAATCCCTGGACGATCGGGCTTATCTTGTTCCCGTTGATTCCCTCGTATTCCTGAAACGTACCCAGCCATATCCCATTGAAGTCCCAGATAATATATTTCTTGTGATCCTTGGCGGCCAACAGGCAGATGTCTTTCCAGTTCGCCAGGATGAATTTCATATCAGGCACGGGTATGACTTCTTCATCCATGACAACGGTATACTCATCATCCATCATGGCTTCAGCGCGCCGGATAACGCTTGGAATAAGGATGGCCTTCTTGACGTGCTTGTCCGGGTCGCTGTTCTGAAAATGCTCGAGGGCCGCAATGACAGCGCGAACTGAATACTGGATACGAATATTTTTTCTCTCGTGGTAGTTCATTGCACATTCTCCAACTCTTCCCGGTAGTTCTTCAGGGCGTCGATTAGGGCGTCAATCTTGCGGATGGCAAAGCGCGCGGCCTCGGGTGAATACTTACCGTACTTGACAAGCGAGCTGCCCTTGCGCGCCACCTCTAAGAATAGGTTGGCGCTATCGAGAAACTCCTTGACCGCAAAGTTGAAGCTCTCGTAAGTGCGCCGTTCTTCCCGCTCCTTCTGCCAGTCGTTCATCTCCTTGAGAGAATCGCTGCCCATTTCCATCTCTACTTTGTGCATCGATCGGCGCAGGATGTCAGCGGCAGTATCGCGGCTGACGATGGGCGTCTTGAGAACTTGTGCTTTTACTTCCGGGGTAGGGGCGTCGCGGTAGGCGCGGGCGACTTCACGGGTCAATCCCTGACCAATTCTTTCTTCTGAAATCTTGGTGGCTACAGCCTTTTTAGCCTCAACGTCATCTCCAAGAACTTGGGCAATTTCAACGATTTTTTGAAACCCCTCATCGCGTGTTGATACTCTGTCCTTAAGGACAATTCCAGCGTTCCTTTCATTTCGATATGTTATCCAATTGCTAATCGTGTTGTGCGGAACGCTTGATCGTCTCGATATTTCCATCTGACTCAATCCCAACTCGACCAACCGTTGCGCCCAATCAGCCTTCTCGTCGGCACTCATATCCTCACCCGCCAGGTTCTCAATACCAGCCTGGATCAGGTTGTTGATTTCATCCTGCGGGACAACAACCGCCTCGATCTCTTTCCACCCAGCGCGGCGGGCAGCTTCCACGCGGCGATGGCCCCAGACGATGATATAACCGTGGCTGTTCTCGTGTACCCCGATCGCTTCAACTTGCCCCTCTTCCATCAGCGACCATTTCAGTTCTTCCATCTTCTCCTCATCCCAACTCTTGCGAATAGGATGGGGCGATGGCTTAATCTGGCTTAGTAGAATTTTCATTTAGTCCTCTCTCTCTAGTTTCTAATATTCCATCTCTTGCAGGTCGTCCACCACGATCTCGACGGCCTGCTCTGCGCTCGTCACCACGTACACCGTGCCGCGCCAGTTCTCGTGCCACGCGCGCTCGTCGTCTGTCAGCCTGCTTTTCGGCGTCGCCTTCACTTCCATCAGGTAGGTGCGTCCTCTGAAGCCAACAAGCAAATCGGGACATCCGTCGCCCACCATGTGCAGGTGCTGGACGGATGCCCCGATGTCACGCAGCGCCGCGACAATAGCGGGCTGGTTGGCGTCCACGCGGTAGGCTACGCGCTGACTCATGGCTTCTCCCCCAGCGCGA
>Ga0316626_10000898_pt1 | contig 12553 bp, 9 predicted proteins | sample OWC_Aug_T1_C1_D5_FD_207656 | JGI IMG/M metagenome (GOLD analysis project Ga0316626, IMG submission 207656) | Wetland soil microbial communities from Old Woman Creek delta, Ohio, United States - OWC_Aug_T1_C1_D5_A | ecosystem: Environmental > Terrestrial > Soil > Wetlands | place: USA: Ohio...
GATTCGACGGATACCGTTCATGTCGTCTGGGAGGATGACACTTCTGGAAATTACGAAATCTACTATAAAAAGGGCACATAGGCGGGCGAGAAGCGACCCGCGCCATAAAAATATCGAGTTCGTGAACGAGCTCTTCTGGATCAGTAGCGCCAGCTCTCCGTATCCGCGCCGCGAGGAGCCGTCCTGGTGATGTGGTCCGCCATAACCGGAGCGAAGCGCTGGTTGATGGTCAACATGGAGCGAGCGAGCGAGAGCCCGGCTCCGCCGCACCAACAGTGCGGCTGGCGGTCTCCGTATTCCACCGATCCGCCATAATAGGGATCTTTCGTGCTCTTCAGAAACTCTTCCATGAGGTAAACGGCGTTATTGAGGTACCAGTTATCCATGTCTCCCGTGGTGATGTGAATTTTTCCTTCGAGCCTGGGCCCGAGCTTTTTCCAGTCGCGCTCGAGGATGTAACGAAGATCGTAACGCTCGCGCCAGTATTCGGCGACGGCCTGATCGATGACCCCGGTCCGCTTATCCCAGATGGGTTTCGGATAGCCGTCCGGCCCGACGGGTCCGAAAACCGCCTGCCAGATGTCGTACTGATAGCCCGACCGGCAGTTCGTGCCCAGGACAAGCTCAAGATGATTGGCCTCCTCATTCGTGGCCAGCAGCTCGCCGAGCTCGTTCCTGAATCCGGGCCTCGGCGTGCGCTTCCATCGGGCGTCAAGATAATAGGCATTCTTGTGCTCATAGATATTCACCGTCGTGTAGGCGCGAAAGTCGATCGGATCGGGGCAGAACGTCCAGGTGCCGTTGTACTCGTCGGGATAGAAGATCTGAACAGCCAGCGATTCCCAGCCCCCTGTCGAACCTCCGTAGAGGGTCCGGGCCCAGCCTTCTCCGATTCCGCGATAGGTCTTCTCAATGGTGGGGATGAGTTCATAGGTGATGGCGTCGCCGTATGGCCCCAGGTTTGCGGAGTTGACGGCATAAGAATCATCGAAGTAGGGATTGGCATGCTGAATCGTGACCAGGATCATCCTGGGGAAATCGGGTCCGGTCCAGTCTTTGTAGAATTGGTAACCGGCCTCTTCCCGGGAGCGATAGAATTCTCCCCAGACGCCCGGGATGTCGGAGTATTCTGATTTTTCTTTTGGGTCGGGCGGAGTCTCCCGAAATCCGACCAGCGTATCGAACTGGCGCTCGAAGTGCCCCTGGTAAACCATGAGCGGGTAACGGGCTTCCGGATGCTCGTCAAAACCTTCGGGGAGGAGAATGATTGCCCCCAGGTCCATGGGCCGGCCCCAGAATTCCGTAAGGAGCTTGCTCCTGATCGTCAGGTGTTTGATGTACTTCGTATCTTTTTCTTCCGGAAAAGGAGGAATGACCTTGTCGAGGCCGATCTCGAGCAGCATGTTTCTCCGCGGCTCGATCCTCATTTTCCGCGGAGTGCTGTAGAGGTTTCCGGGCGCGAGGTTCCATCTCTGTCCCTCGCCTCTATCCATGGGGAGCTTGACGACATGGCCGTCGGCGCGCTTGAAGGTTTCGTACTTATGGAGAAGGGCCTGGACATAGTAATCTCCCGGAGGAATCTCGGCGATGCTCTTCAGGGGGAAGCCGAAGATGTCGGCGTCGAAGACCGCAAGCTCTTGAGGTTTGAGCCCGTCAACATCGATTCCGAAAATGAGCTGCGCCTCCTCGCTGCGGGAGCTGATCTCGAACCGCGGCTCCCGCCTGTTGTTGTCGGAGATCATGAGAAGCATCCGGCCGTCGAGGGGCCCAGGATCGACTTCCTTGGGGTAGGAAACGCCGATGCGCAGCCCTGCCGCCGCGCTCTCGCTTTTGGAGCGGCACGCGGCCGAAGCGGCGAGGATGATAAAGATCGCCCAGATTGTCGCGAATTTTCCTGGAGCTCCTGTCTTTTTCAAGTTTTACTCCTCTCCGGGAAGATTCCGCAATCGTATGCCCGTCCTGCCCCTCAGTCAACCCCTACTCGCGCATCTTCCGGATAGAGATATTCCCGTCGAAGCTCCCCCTCGACCATCCTGCGGCCTTATCGTTGCCGCCGGCTCTCTGTGCTTCATAAGGAAAATAATCAGCGCGCAGACGAGCGCGACGCCGAAAAAGCCCATCATCAGGCCGTACGCCACCCCATAGCCGCCCGTCCGGTCGATGGTAAACCCGATCAAGGCTTGCGCCGCAAGCCCGAAGCTGTAGAGAAGCTGGAAGATGCCGTAGGCCAGGCCGACGCTCTCCCCCTTCAGGAAGAACGCCGGCATGGAGTAGATCGCCGGCATGGTGATCCCGAAAGCCCCGCCGATCGCGATGCTCGCGAAAAGGGGATTGATCCCCCCCTGGAGTATGAGCACATCGCTCAGCACTCCGAAAAGGCATCCCGCCGATACGAAATAGACGGCGTTCCGGGCCTTGATGAACGGTGAGGTTGTCAGCTTGATAATCAGCGCCACGAACGCATAGCTTCCCACCACGGCCGACGCCCGGGCCAGGGGAAATCCCCTCTGGACCAGGAAATCCGGAGTGAACGTCAGGAAGGAATCGGACCCGATGCCAAATAAGAAGTAGCAGCTCCCCATGATCCAGATGATAGCGCCGGCCCGGAAGGAGAAACGCCGGGACGACGCCGCGGCCTCATCTCCGTCCGCCGCCGGAGCTCCCCTGATCGCCTGCAGGGCCAGCCATCCCGCGATCGTCAGGGCAGTGACCAGGTAAAAGGGCGCGCGCCAGCCGTGATCGCCGCCCAGTTTTCCGCCGAAATTCATGCCGCAGAAGACCCCGACCGATATGGCCGATGAATACACGGCCATGGCGAGCCCCAAACGCTTGTGCCCCCGGAACCAATCCGCCAGGATTTTCAACGCCCCGATCAGGTGAAGATTCATCCCGATGGAGAAAAGCAGACGGCCGAGGCAGAGGACGAGATAGGACGGGGAGACGGCCATGATCAAGGTGCCGACGGCAATAAACGCCCAGGTGAAGGCGAAAGCCCGGCGCGCCGGGAGCCGGCTGAACATCCAGCTTCCGGGCAGCGAGACAAAGACGCCAGGAAAGTAAAAAAGCCCTGAGAGAAACCCGCCCTGGGCCCTCGTAATGCCGAGATCCCGGACGAGGAGGTTGAGAATCGGAAAGACCATCGACCAAGCCATCATCCCGACGGCCGTGGTCAAGAAAACGAGCGCGACGATCGTCCAGCGATAGTTTTTCGGCATGCTATCCGGAGGCTTTTTTCCCGACGATCATGTCCCGGAGAGGCGCTCTCCCGCTCTTGATGATATTCATGGCGGCCCAGCCCACCGCGACGTGCATGACCGGCTGGATGTACTCGGGAAGCCCATACCGGGTTTTGAACTTCTGCGCCGTTTCATCGGTGGAAGTGAGCCAGCAGGCGCCGAGCCCCAGGGCATGGGCCATCAAGCACATGTGGTCCCCGGCAGCAGCGCAGTCGAGAAGCAGGTTGTGGGCAACCAATTTGTCGTGTCCCACGGTCTGATAAACGCGCTTGTCGTAAGCGATGACGATCACGACACAGCTGTCGGCCGGTGTCGGGATATCGCTCCAGATCATCTTCATTTCCTTGGGATCCCGAATGATGATAAAGCGGGCGACGTTCATGTTGCAGCCTGTAGGGGCCGCCCTCCCGGCTTCCAGGATCTGGTTGATCAAGGAATCGGGGATTTCCTTCCCGGGGATCCAGTCCCGGATAGACCGCCGGTCCCAGATGAGCTTCCTGACGGCTTCCATTTCCTTTTTGCTGAAGGGAACGATCGCCTTCTCTTTTACAGCGACCGCCTCTTTCTTCCTGATCTTCCTGGCGATATCCAGGTATTTCTTGCCCCAGTCAAAGTCATCCCCTTCCTCCGAAAGCCCGCGTTGCCTCCAAACATCGAGGATGAGCTCGGGCTCATGCCCGTAGTTTTTGGGGGCCTTCTTTTTTCCCAGAAGGATGGGGTAAAGAAGCACCTCGATGGCATGGTGGACGCGCTCGCGGAAGAGAGCCCGGAGGCAGGCCGGTTCCATTTTCATGAGGTCATCCCGGGTGTAGCGGCCGCCGACCCACCAGACGGTCTGAAGGACATCGGGCACGGCCCCGGGGCCGGCACCCGCCGGCTCCTCCTTTTTCGACTTGCGGACGGCCAGCTCACAACACGGGTCGCCGTCAAGGAAGGTCTTGAAATGGACATACTCGTAGTCGGGGTTGAACGCCCGCATCTTCGCCTGGTCGACATGACAGTAGAGGCGGGCTCTCTTGGGATCGCTCCAGGCGAGCCATTCCTCGGCCAGGGGGCAATTTGTCACCCGGGTCCTTTTTTCTCCCTCGTCCGTGAATTCCTCCTTTTCCCAGGCCAGACCCGGGAGGTCGCTCTCGAAATTTTCCGGAGTGAGGCTCAAGCCTTTAGCGAGCGCCTTCCGGCGGGCCTCTTCGCCTATCCTGGCTCCATAGGACCCGATGGTTTTGCGGATCAGATCCGTCCCCCTTTTTTCACCGAGCTCGGCGACGAGTGTTTCGGCAAAATGATGATACAGGAGGGCGGTCCGGTGCAAAGCCTGCCGGATCTGCCGGAGGGCTTCTTCCTTCTGGATGGTGTCGTTGCTCATCGGATACTCCTTTTTTTGAGGGCTCATTCGCCGAAGAACGTCGCTATATGGCGTTGTGCCGGTCGCCCCTCAAAATGACCATGCCGCCGAAGCGTCGCTCCGCAGAGTCAGGACACTCGTTCCCATTTTGTGCTCTCCCGGGTTCACCGGCCGGCGGCGCAATCGCAGCAAGATCTCGCGGACGCCGCGCCAATCACTCCGCGCCGGGAGAAGCCTCAGGGTGAAACCCGGACCCTCGAGAACGGTCGCCTCTTTGTCCCGCCCCAGGCGGAAGCCGAAAGCCTGGCACAACTCCGACCACCGCTTGATCCGGCCCTCCTCGAGCGCCACGGTCAGACCGGTGACGTCCTCGAAAAGCGGCTTCGCCGGCTGTCCGCCGAGCGTCACGGCATATCGCCCCAGGATATCGCAGCGCGCGATGCCCTTGTTGGAGCTTCCCGGCTGGGGCTTCCATTCGGCCAGAAAGCTTGGGTGGTATTCCATCAGCCAGAAACTGAAGCCCGACGGGTCGCCGTAAGGGAGGCTCTTCGGCGCCGCCATGAAGAACCAGGGGACGGCCCGGTCGTTGAGAGCCCGGGTGATGAGCTGGGCCTCCCCGGGAAACTCTTCCGGCAGAGCCGCCGCGATCGCTTTCAACCCGCCCGGCTCATCGACTCCAAAAGCTACTCCGCTCGCTCCTTTCGCGATGCTGCCGTCGCTGATGGACTCGAGGAACTCGAAGTAGGTGTTGACGCCGTAGACATAAAAACCCGTGTAGGTGGAATCGGCGCGGACGGTCGTCCGGGTTTCGGTGACGGCGAACTCGCTCTTCAGGAACTCGCTCCCGGCGATTGCCTTATAAGTCGCCGCGTTGGGCACGACATAGAAGTGATTCAGGGGCACGGGGAACGAAACCGCCCTGTCAGAGACGGCGGCGCCAAGCAGCGCGACGAAGGCGATCAGGATCAAAGCTAAGTGGGATCTTCGCATGGCGGCTCCTTTCAGCAACTTCCCTTGGCCGATTTCTCCGGCCCGGCGGCGGGAGCCGGATCGTAGACCCGCGAACCCTTCATCACGAGGTGGATTTTCCGGGCGTTCCGGATGTCGGCGATGGGGTCGGCATCGAGAACGACGAGGTCGGCGAAAGCCCCGGGTTTGAGGCACCCGATCTCGCCTTCCTTTCGCAACGCCCGGGCCGCCGTCAGCGTGGCCGCTCGGAGCGCTTCGAGCGGCGTCAGCCCTGACTCGCAGAGAAGCTCCAGTTCACGGTGGAGGCTAACCCCGCTGATGAGCTTCCCGAGGCCCATCGAATCAGTGCCCGCCAGCAGCTGGACGCCCGCCCGGCTGCACATTCCGATAAATTTCAGGCGTTTCTCGAAGGAAGCGGCGGCTATGCCTTTCAATTCTTCAGGCAGATGGAAGAGGGGCTCCTCCGGCTGTTTCAAGATCTCGTCCAGGATCTCGCGCGGCAGGAGACGGTTCAAGGGATCGTTTTTCAGCGAGGCCATCCCATCCACCTCCAGGGCCTCGTCGACGACCAGGGTCGGGTCGAGGTAGACCTTTTTCTCGGCAAGCAGGGCGATGAGTTTTCTGATCCAGTCTGCCTCGAGGTCGATCCTTTCCCAAATCTTGGCCTCTCGGACGGCGACGGGGAGGTAGTCTATGGCCGCCGCCTGGTCCGGGGGCAGAAATTCGCGGGCCGTTATGCGGATATGTTCGAGTCCTTCCATGCCCATTTCGACCGCGCGGGTCATGGTGACGGCGCGGGGGATATGGCCGATGACGGGGAGCCGACGCACGCCCGCGGTTTCGATGACCCGCGCTAACACCGGTTCACTCAAAAGGTTATAAACCTTGATGGCAGAAGCGCCCTGGTCGGATAGAAAGTGGACGATGCTCTCCGCCCGTTGGGGGGTATCGGCCAGCAGGGTGCCGGTTCCGGGCCAAACCGGGGGATTCCCGTCGAGGATCATGCCGGCATATGAAATCCGGGGCCCGGGCGTCTTCCCTGATTCGACCTCGTCCCGAAGGATCCTTAAGGGCGTGATGTCTCCGCCGACGTCCCGGACCGTCGTCACGCCGAATTTGAGGTAAAGGTCGACCAACTGGTAATCATAGAGGCCAAGATGGGCATGCATGTCCGCGAGGCCGGGGATGATCCATTTGCCACGGGCGTCCATCCGTACGGTGTTCGGCGGAATGGGGATTTCACCCTCCCGGCCGACCGCCTTGATACGGTCGCCCTCGATCAGGACAACGCTGTTGGAAATCTCGTTTCCGGATTCGACATCGACAAGGGTCCCGCCATGAAGGACGATCCTCTCCGGTTCGGCCGGCATCATGAAGTCCTGGAGGGTCCGTTTGCTTCGCGCCGCCGACGCGGCGTCGATGACGGTGACGTGATCAAAGACGAGAATCTTCTCGTCCGCCGCCTTCAAGCTCAGAGATAGGAGGATCGCGGCCAGGACTGTCAAGATTTTTCGCATCGGGCCTCCTGTCTGAATCATTCAGGATCCTTATGAGAAACGGCCAGGCCAAATCATGTAATAAATGAAAAGTCTTAGTCAACTCATCCGTGCTTGACGTGGGCATTTTCTATGATGATGTAATGAACAGATTGGACAACTCGGGAATGCCGGTGTTCCCTCATGGCGCTTATCGCTGGCACAAGCCGCAGCCTCAACGGGACCTTTAATATCTGCCCCATCCCATGATATAAAGGGAAGCAGATCGACAGTGCCTGGGAAGGAGGGATCAAGCATGAAAACCCCAGACAAGTTCGTTCTTTTCGTAACGCTCTGTGTCCTGGCCGCCGGCGCTTTAGACGCCCAGGAATCCAAACCGCTGGCGATCACTCGTGCCGTCCTGATCGACGGCAACGGGAAAACACCGGTCGAGAACGCGACGGTCCTCATCCGCGACGGGAAGATCATTGCGGCCGGGCCGTCCGCCGGCATCGTCCTTCCCAAGGACGCCCAGGTCATCGACGCAGCCGGGAAAACGGTGCTGCCGGGCCTCGCCGACATGCACGTCCATCTCATCGGCGGCTGGGATGGAGTCTCCACGGACATCTTGGGCTACAGGCAATTCCTCAACGCTCTTCTTTACGCCGGCGTCACGACCGTCCTGGATGCCGGGAATGTCCAGCCGTTTATCCTCCAGATGCGCCAGGAGATCGCCCGCGGAAGGCTCCTCGGACCCCGCATCTACTGCGTCGGACCTCTGATCGACAGCGCCGATCCCATCTGGCCGGCGATTTCCACATCCGTAAGTTCGGTGGACCAGGTCCCCCGGATCGTCGAGCAGCTCAAAAAGGACAGCGTCGATTTCCTCAAAGCGTATGCGGACCTTTCCGATTCCCAGATCAGCGCACTCGCGCGGGAGGGACAAAAACAGTCTCTTCGTGTCCTCTGCGACCCGGGACGGCGGAACGGTTCCATGGATGTGCTCCGAACGGGGATCGCCGCGCTCGCCCACATGCCGCCGATACCGCTCGGAGATGAGGCCGTCTCCTTTATAAAGGGAAAACCCATCCACTGCCTGAGTACCCTGGCGGTCTATGAATCGTTCGGCCGACGCCGTATCACCGACGCCGCGCTTTACAGCATTTCCCTTTATCGGGATACCTCGCCACCCTGGTTCGTCGATGACCTTAAAAAGGAAGCCGCCCGCGCCCTGACGGAAGACGAGCAGAAGGGCGTCAAGATGTCCAAAAGCCTTCTCAAAGGGGCGCAGACGAATGCGCTCCAGTTGATGCGTGCGGGTGTACTGGTGGCCGCGGGAACGGACGCGCCTTATCCGGGTGATCCGCTGGGCGAGGGGATTCATCGCGAGTTGGAACTTCTCGTCGAAGCGGGCTTCACACCCCTCGAGGCGATCACGGCGGCGACAAAAAATGCGGCGCTCTTCATGAACGCCGCCGCGGAATGGGGAACTGTGGAGGCGGGGAAGACTGCCGACGTCCTCGTCATCAACGGGCGGCCCGACCTGTCGATCGGCGATACGCGGAAGATCGAGGCGGTCATCAAGGCCGGGATAGTCATCGACCGAAAGAAACTCCGCTTCGACGCCAATCCCGACGTCGGATTCCAGGTTTTTTCGCCGACCGCCTGGAAATAGGGACGACGGGGTCGGCGCGCCTCGAGAAGGCGATCGACGCCGCGGACTTGTCTTATCGATTCACGGAGGGAATGATATAGTCCGACACGATCGATAAGGGAGAGATTTTCTCGGCCTCAAACCAATTTCCCGCCGTCGTCACGATCACCAGGCTCAGGTCCGGAATGACCATGATCATCTGACCGCCCCAGCCGAAGCCAAAATGGGCGGCGTGTTTTCCCGCAGGACGAACAAAGGTCTTTTGCCACCAATGATACCCGTATCCATCCGCCCATGGAAATTCAGCGGTGAAGTCATTAGGGTTGAGATAAGCCGTCGTCGAAAGATCGCACCATCCGGAAGAAATGATCCGTTCCCCGTTCCATTCGCCCCTGTTCAGAAAGAGCTGACCGAACTTGGCCATGTCCCGGGGCCGCAGATGAAGATCGCCCGAACAGAGCACGACGTCATTTCGGACCGTCTGCCATTCCTGTCGAGTGACGCCGATTTTATCGAACAGGTATTCCCGGGCGAAAACGTCCAGCCTTTTATTCGCCGCCTTGCGGATGATTTGACCGAAGATGTTGGTGTTGCAGTTGTCGTAATCGAAAACGGTTCCCGGTTCGGTGAATAACGGCTTGGCCAGCAAAAACCTGATCGGGTCGCCGGCTGTAAAAAACCTGTACATGTCGTTCGCCGGATTGGTATATGGAAGCGACTCGTCATCATAGGTCAATCCTGAAGTCATCGTGAGAAGGTGCTTGATCGTCAGTTTGCCTTTTGCCGGCTCCTGAAGGAGCAGGTCGGCATGTTCCGGGAAAAAATCGTAAACCTTCTGTTCGATCGATTGGATATAATCCTTATCTACGGCGATCCCCAGGAGGGCCGAAGCGACGTTCTTCGTCGCCGAACACAGCTCGTGCAGATCATCGCGGCCGTACACATTCCTTCTCTCCAAAGCCGACCTTGTCACGTTTGATGTCCGGATCTATGCTTCCTTACGATGCTTGGAGGGGATAAGACAGGCAAAAATGCGGCCGCAGCTAGCGGACCCAAAAAACCAATTTCCTATTTGTAAAACTTGATTGAATATGGCAATATGTTCTCAATTACGATACAATCGTACTAAAAATAGGTACATTAATATGAACCAAAAAATCCTCGAAGCGCTTTTCGGAAAAACTAAAAGGTCAATCCTGGGGTTGCTCTTTCAAAATGCTGATGAAGCTTTCTATGTCAGGAAGATCATCCGGCTGGCGAAAGTCTCTCCCGGAGCTGCTCAAAGAGAACTAAAGAGATTGACGGAGGCAGGGATTATCATCCGTTCGACGAAGGACAACCATGTTTTTTTCCAGGCCAGTTCGGCGTGTCCCGCCTACATCGAGCTCCGGAGCCTCTTCATGAGCTCTCCCTAAAAGGGAGAGATGCGTCTGAATAAACCCATAGAAATTGGCAGAACTGACTCCGAATCGGCAAGAAGGGCTTGAGGCATGGGATCAGTTCTTCAGGTCAAACCAGCACATATTCAGGCATAGCCCGACCCTCATCTTCCAGCAGGCTGCTAACGACATCGAGTCCTCTCCGACGGCTATCGCGGCAAAAAAAATAGCAGAGGTCAGGCTGGAAAAAAGAACTTGGTTTCGGATACTCAATAAGCCCCGGACTGCGTCTCCCTGTCTGATGACTCTCGCCGCCCACTCCACAACCGTAGCCGCCTGCTCCTTTTCCCCTGACGGCAAGTTCGCGCTAACGGCATCAGGAGACCAAACCCTCAAACTCTGGGATGCCTCCACGGGAGAAGAATTGGCCACCCTACGGGGGCATTCAGCCCCTGTCTGGGACTGTTCATTCTCTCCTGATGGGGATCGGATCATATCGGCTTCCTGGGACAAGACCTTGAAACTTTGGGATCTCAAAACCTGCCGAGAAATTAGGACGTTCCAAGGCCATACGGAAGAGGTAATCGCTTGCGCTTTTTCCCCCGACGGCAAGACCATCGCGTCGGCATCCCGAGACGGCACATTAAGGCTCTGGGACGGCTTGACGGGCGCGGTGAAATTTGTGCTAAATGGAAATTCCGGATGGGTGAATGATTGCTCCTTTTCTCCGGACGGAAGACGCATTGTCTCCGCCTTCTTTGACGGGACATTGAAAATCTGGGATACAAATAACGGCCGGGCGCTGGCCGCTCTCCCCGGCCATTCAGAATCAGGGATGGATCAAACAGTCAATTCTTGCATGTTTTCCCATGACGGGAACCTCATTGTCTCGACATCATGGGACAAGACTATAAAGCTCTGGGATGCGCACACCGGAAAGGAATTAAGGACACTCAGGGGACACTCGGATATTGTCAATGCGTGTGCCTTTTCTCCCGATGACCGCCGCATCGTCTCAGCTTCTGAAGATCAGACATTGAGGCTCTGGGAAACCCAGACCGGCCGTGAAATCGCCGCCCTCCGGGGCCATAACTGGGGCATTTTTGACTGCCATTTTTCTCCAGACGGCAAGCGCATCGTCTCGGCCGGAGAAGATTCCGCAAGAATCTGGAATGCCGAGGTGGCTTCAGATGGAGCTCCCCTGAATGCCCACGCCGATCGCGTGACCTGCTGTGCTTTTTCCCCAAGCGGCCAGCATATCGCCACAGCATCGAGGGATAAAACACTCAAGCTCTGGGAGGCCGATACGGGAAAGGAGCGGCTGATCCTGAAAGGGCACGCCAAGGAAGTGAATGCCTGCGCTTTTTCTCCTGACGGGACCCGGATCGTATCCGCATCGAACGATCATACTCTAAAGATTTGGGATGCCGCCTCAGGGTCTGAGATAATGACGCTCAGAGGCCACGCCCATTGGGTGACATGCTGTGCCTATTCTCCCGACGGCCGCACCATTCTTTCTTCTTCTCTCGATAAAACGATCAAGCTTTGGGAAGCGGAGACGGGACGGATTCGGAGAACCCTGATCGGGCACACGGATCGAGTATCCTATTGTTCCTTTTCTCCGGACGGCCAAAAAATTGTGTCGGCATCTCATGATCGTTCAATCAGAATCTGGGATGCCGAGACCGGACGGGAAGGGGCGTCTCTCGAAGGACATGCTGAAGCTGCCGGCTCAGCTTCCTACTCTCCGGACGGTTCTATGATTATATCGAACGGCCATCGAATCATAAAAATATGGGAGGCCCAATCAGGCCGAGAGATAAGGCAAGTGAAAGGGCACCCGGGCTGGGTGACGCGCTGTTGCTTTTCTCCCGATAATCAAACCATCGCTTCGGTTGGGGACAAACACCTCATCCTCTGGAATGTCGACACCGGCGCTCAACGAGCGGAGTGCTGGTTTGAAGGGATCATCTCCGTCGCTTGGAGGCCCGATGCTCGTTTTTTGGCGGTGGGTCGAGCCAACGGGCTTATGCATATCTTGAAAATAGAAAATCAAGAACCCGGGATCCCTGTTCTGACGGCCATGCAGATGGAGCAGCTCGCTTGCGGCTGTCCCTTTTGCCGGGTCTGGTCGGAAGTGTCAGAGAGAGACCTCGGAAAGGACATATTGTGCCCCCATTGCCGGCAGCCCCTTAAACTCAATCCTTTTCCGATAAGGGCCGACTGGCGGCGGGTGGCATCGGGTTGGAGTTCGGGTCGTCCGCATCGAACTCTGCAGTAGCGTGTTCCTGAGCTCGGGCTAAGACCATAAACATTCCCCTCTCTCCAGCGAATATACGGCACTGACCGGTCTCAAGGCCAGCCCCTGTTCGAGTTGCGAAGGAGAATGTCAGACCGCCTGCGCCTGCCGAGTCCCCATCTAAGGCCTTTTAACCCTCGCCCACCAGAATCTGGAGATAGCTTAAAAACGGCTTTTCCTGCCCCTACTTCACGAC
>Ga0316626_10000899_pt1 | contig 12552 bp, 6 predicted proteins | sample OWC_Aug_T1_C1_D5_FD_207656 | JGI IMG/M metagenome (GOLD analysis project Ga0316626, IMG submission 207656) | Wetland soil microbial communities from Old Woman Creek delta, Ohio, United States - OWC_Aug_T1_C1_D5_A | ecosystem: Environmental > Terrestrial > Soil > Wetlands | place: USA: Ohio...
CAGGCCCGAGGGCATCTGCGGATCGGGTATGGTCAGCCTCCTCTATGAACTGTTCATCGCCGGCATCATCGATCAGACCGGCGCGCTGACCGGCAAACGGCAGATCATCGAGATCGACGGCGAGAAGGCCTTCTCGATCGACTGCGACTGCGAGGACGCCCTCTCCATCACCCAGGGCGAGATCCAGAACTTCATGCGGTCCAAGGCCGCCATGTTCACGCTGCTGCTCACCCTGACCCGGTCCGTCGGCATCTCGTTCCGGGACGTGCAGAACGTGTACGTGTCCGGCGCGCTCGGCACGGGCATCAATGTGAAGAAGGCCGCCGGCATCGGCATGGTGCCGGGCTGGCCCGTGGAGATCGTAAGCCCCCGGGGCAACACGTCGCTCGAAGGTTGCCGCATGGTGCTCCGGGACGCGGACCTCGCGAAGGTCGCCGACGGGCTCGTGGACAAGATCACGTACAAGCACATGCATGACGACCCGGAGTTCATGAAGGAGTTCCAGGGCGCCGTGTTCATCCCCCATACGAACCCGGACCTGTTGAAGGTCTGAATGAGGAGAACAGACCGGCTGTCTTGGCGGACGAATCTATGATCTAGCGCGGAATGCACGTCGTGTAAATCGGGGTTGATGACGGGCGGGAAGAATGAGAAGCGCGCTCCCTGCCGATGAGCGCGCTTCATTCAGTTCGTATCATGCTGCCTTCCGATGTTTCTCCATTTCCTCGGTGTATGCCATTTTGCCTGCTTCGATGGCGTTCTTGACCGCCGCGGTGCCCTCAACATAGAGCTCCTTCCCTTTCTCAACGGTCTGAGTGACCTTGTTGCGGGTGTCCACGGCGATGTCCTTGATGTCCTTCCTCAACTCCTTGCCCGATTTCGGCGCCAGCAGAAGAGCTGCTCCTGCTCCTACGAGCCCGCCAATCAGGAAGGGGACCAGGATGGACCGTTCCTTAGTGACCCCAAGTTCCTCCTTCATGATCATCCCTCCTTCCGTAGTGAAGGCCTTTTGCCAGGGTTGCATCCCTGGTCTGATGCCGGTCTTTCATCCGGCGATGTTGGCCCCGGCGGCAGGACCGAAGCCGTCCCTCACATTGAATGGAGCTTCACCGGCTAGAGCGGGAAGCTCCACGTCTGAGCACAACGTCCCGCAGCGCAGTTTCTCTTGCGTCTAGGTAAGCGGCTAAAACAGCGGCCGCTGAAATCCCCGATAGAATACGGGGCCAGCTGCGGCCGCGGGACCGTGCCATACCTCCTGATAGTTTTAGTATAGCACAGTCGGAATTTTCCCCCTGTAACGCCCAGAAATATATCTTGAGCCGGGAGAGGAATGCCTCCGATGAGAGCAGAACCTGTCTCGCGAAGCAATGCGTCCCTGTCTTCACCCCGTGACTATCTGCCTGTCCAATGCTACTCTGGTTGCATCCCGTGATGGAGCTTTTTATTCCAAATGCTTGTGTTATTGTTCAGAACACTCAGCGTCTTATCCTGTAAATTCCCGGCATTGTTCATGATAAAACAGACCGCCATGCATCCCCCGCTTCCTTCCAGCAGGCGGATAAAGATCCGGAGCGGCATTCATGGTCATCTGGCTCGCCCGCAATCTTTCCCCACTGTCCGCATGATCCTGCGCGATCCGGGAGCGCCGGATCCGCTACCGTTCCTTCACATCCAATTCCGCGTTCATTTCCTTCCCGCCCCGCAGGTACCGCACCGGCAGTTTCTCCCCCGGCTGTTTCGTCTTCAATGCGTCGGAGAGGTCTTTCAGCACAACGACCGGCGTGTTCCCCGCCTGGAGGATGACGTCCCCTTCCTTCATGCCCGCCTTCTCGGCCGGGCCGCCGGGCTGGGTCCCGCCGAGCCGCACTCCCTTTTCGTTATAGGTGAAGTCGGGGATGATCCCGATCGTCACCTTCCGGTCGGACCTCGCAGGTGATGGAGTTCCCGGCAGGGCAGCGATGGTCCTCGTGAGCGGCCCCGGGAAATTCGCCACGGCAAAGGCGACGGCGCGGGCCACGGTCGCAACCTTCACCAGGCCCTTGCCGTCGATCTTGTCAGCCGTGTCCGTGGGACGATGGTAGTCGAGGTGGGCCCCGGTGAAGAGCTGGACCGCGGGTACACCTGCATCGAGGAAGCTTTTCTGGTCGCTCGCATCAAGGTCCTGGACCGATTCAGCGAGCTCGACCCCGGCAGCCTTGCCCGCCTCCCGGAGGATGGCCGGCCATTCCTTCGCGGAGCCCGAGCCGAGGACGATCAGTTTGCCCTTCCCCAGCCTGCCGACGGTATCAAGGTTGATCATGCCGACCGTCCGGGTGACGGGATAGCGCTTCTCGTTCTCGACGTAATACCGGGACCCCTTCCGTCCGGCCTCCTCCCCGGCGAACGCAACGAACACGATGGTCCGCTCCATGTCGGCGACCAGGGTGAGCCGTTCCACGAGTTCCAGCAGGACCGCGACACCGCTCGCGTTGTCGTCAGCGCCGGGGTGGACCTTCCCCTGGTTCTCCTTCAGCGCGCCGGACAGGCCCATCCCCAGGTGGTCATAGTGCGCGCCGATGACCACGCTCTGGCCCGAATGCTCCGCGCTCCTGCCCGGCAGGATGCCCACGACGTTCCGCATCCTGACCCTGGTCTCCGGATCGGTCCACTCCTGGTACCAGCTCCCGTTCGGAGCCCCGCCGGGCAAAAGCCCGACCGCCTCGAACCGGCGCGCGATGAACATCGCTGCCTGGTCCACCTCAGGCGTGCCCAGACCCCGCCCCCGCAGCGGCTGGTCCGAGAGGAAGCGCACGGTCTCCATCATTTTCTCGGGCTCGATCGGCACCTGCGCCATTGCCGTCCAGGCCAGACCAGCCGCGACAACCGTGATCAGAACCGTCCCGAATCTCTTCATGGTGATCGCTCTCCCTTTTCCCGCGTCAGAACAGAACCATTGCCACGTCGATCCCGATCGCCATAATGGAGAATACCGAGATGATCAGGTAGTTGATGTTCTCGGGAGACCGTTTGATCGACCGGAGCAGGTATCCGAGGGCCTCACGCTCGACCGGCGTGAAGCAGGTGTCCGCCTCGACCTTGCTGATCAGACCATGCTCCTCCACGGTGCGCTTCCGCTTTTCGGCGATGCGGTACCGGTAGTAAAAGAACACCAGGTTCCCGACAACGGCAAAGTACCATACCGGCCGGACCCAGAGGGGCGCAACATGCTGCAGGATGATCAGCACCCGGAAGGCGATCGCCGTCGCCAGCCCCAGGGCGAAAGCGCCGTAGATCAGCGGAGCCGGGGCCAGCGCATGCTTTTCCTGTTCCGGTGCGGTCGTCGTCATGTCGGTCACTCCTTCCCGGCGGCAACGAAGATGTCCTCCAGCGCGGCTTTGATGGTGTGCGGTCCGACGCCTGAACCTTTGCGGCTCGGCGCGACTGTTCCTGCTCCCGTGCTCACGTTATCAGGTCGTTCAGGATGCTCTGCAGCGCAGCTATATCATAGGGCTTCTTAAGGAACGCCCGGAACCCCTTCTCAGGGTATTGTGAGATGACGGTGTCATCGGAATACCCGCTCGACACCACGGCCTTCACCTCGGGATCGATCGCCAGCAGCTTTTCGATGGTTTCCGACCCGCCCATCCCGCCCCGGATGGTCAGGTCCAGGATGACGACATCGAAAGGCCTTCCTGCGGCCCGCGCCTCCTGGTACAGTTTGATCGCCTGTTCTCCGTGCTCCGCCGCCTCCACGTCATGCCCCAACGCCTGGATGAGCTCCTGGGCGACCCTCCGAACGACCTCTTCATCATCCATGACAAGCACCCTTCCCGGACGTCCCGACGCGGGGACCGGCCGGTCCTGCTCCCGGGCGACCCTGGCCGCCGCCGCGGGCAGGTACAGGGTAAAGGTGGTGCCCGATCCCGGTGTTGAACGGACGCTGATCAGGCCGCCGTGGTTCCTGATGATGGAGTAGGACGTGGCAAGGCCAAGTCCGCTCCCCTTCTCCTTGGTCGTGAAGTAGGGATCGAATATCTTCGTCTGATACTCCGCCGGGATGCCGATGCCGCTGTCGCTGATCGAGAACGCGACGTAGTTCCCCCGGCCCATACCCTGCGGCGACCCGGGATCTCCCTCCGGGATGTTCCGCGCGAAGATCCGCACCACGCCGCCCTCCGGCATTGCCTGGTCCGCGTTCAGCACGATGTTCTGGACAACCTGGCCGATCTGGCCTTCGTCGGCTTCGACGGACCAGAGGCCGTCGTCCGCCGTGAAATGGTATCCCGTGCGCGATCCGCTCAGCGAGAACGCGGCTGCGGTCTCGATCACGTGCCGGAGATCGATCAGCTTCTTCACCGGCTTCCCGCCCTTTGAGAACGTCAGGAGCTGGGAGGTGAGGTTCACCGTCTGGTGCAGCGCCTTCTCCGCCTGCCCGAGCATGGCGAGCGCTTCATCGCGCCGGTCGACCGTCATTTTCGCAATCGAGATGTAGCCGAAGACCCCCTGCAGGAGGTTGTTGAAGTCGTGGGCGATGCCGCCGGCCAGCATCCCGATGGACTCGAGCTTCTCCGTCTTCACCCGCTCTTCCTCAAGGAGCCGCTTCTCGGTGATGTCGGTGAAGAAGCCGATGAGACAGGGCCTTCCGTCCAGTTCGACCCCCACCGTACGGATCTCCACGGGGAACACCGTCCCGTCCCTGCGGAGGCAGCTGGTCTGGACCCCGGTGCCGGCGGCGAAGGTCCTCCGGACGAGCGGCAGCTCGTCGGCGGGATGGATGGCGTCCACCGCGAGCTGCAGAAGCTCGTCGCTTTCGTAGCCGAGCATGCGGCAGATCTCCGGGTTTGCGTATCGGAACCTTCCGGTGCCGGTCTCGGCCACCAGGATGCCGGACGAAGCGTGTTCGATGATGGTGCGGAACCGGCTCTCCGAGGCCCGAAGCGCCTCGTCTGCCTGTCTCTTAGCCGTAACGTCGCGCGTCACCCCCAGCAGGGCGACGATCTCATCCTTCTCGTTGCGCAGGGGCACGGCGTGGGTCTCCAGCCACAGGCGCCTGCCCTTGGCGCCTACCATCTCGAAGGCGAGCGTGCCGGACTCTCCCTGAAAGATCCGGCGCGTCAGGTCCATGAACGCATCACGGTCCCCCGTCCCGACCATCGTGCAGACGCACCGGCCCTTCACCTGCTCCAGGGACTCCACCTGGATCATGTCCAGCCCCGCGCGGTTCATCATGATCAGGTTGGCATCCTTGTCGAGGAGCTTCACGCATTCCGGCTCGGCGTCGATGATCGTCTGGAGCATCCGCTCACTCCGCTGCAGCGCCTCCTCCGCCCGCTTGCGTCGGGTGATGTCGTTCCCCACGGAAAGGATGCCGACCAGATTCCCCTGCTGGTCCGTGATGGCCTTGTTCGCCCATCTGATCCAGACCCGCGTCCCGTCCTTCGTGATGTTCTCGTTCTCATTGTCCATGAACTGGTCCGGGGCCTTTTGGATCTCCTGCATGAGCCGCGCGAGATCCCGACCCGATGTTTCCTGCTCCGGGACGATCGTGCCGACCACGTTCCTGCCGATCAGTTCTTCCCTGCCGTAGCCGAAGAAGCGCTCGCCGAACTCGTTCATGAACAGGATGTTTCCGGTCGTGTCCCACGTGAGAATGACCGAGTTGGCTGCCTGGACGAGCCGGCGGTACTGTTCTTCGCTCTCCCGGAGCGCGCTCTCCGTCCGCTTGCGTTCCGTGATGTCCTCGTACGTTCCCAGGACACCATAGATCGCCCCGCCTTCATCACGCAGCGGTATCTTGGATGTTCGAAGCCATATCCGGTCGCCTGTAGGCGTCGTCTGGGGCTCCTCATAATTGATCTTTGGAATTCCGGTCCTCATGACCTCGCTGTCGTCAGCCCGGTATGATTCCGCTTGTTCCGCCCATGCCATGGTGAAATCATCCTCGCCCAGGAGAGTGTCCGGATCGGGTCTTCCCGCGTCTTGGGCAAACAGCATGTTGCACCCGAGGTATCTGGACTCACGGTCTTTCCAGAAGACCCTCACGGGGATTGCGTCGATGACATTGCGCAGCATGGTCTGCGATTCCGCAAGTTGTCTTTCCGCCCGTTTGCGTTCCGTGATGTCCTGGGCGATACCGAGCAGGCGCTCCGCTCCGCCCACCGTGATCCGCTCGCCATGAAACAGACAGATCACTTCCTTGCCATCCTTGCGCCGCAGAGAAAGCTCCATCCCTGCCACGCCGCCTCGGTCCCTGAGGTCCTTGACCATGCGGGCCCGCTCTTCCTTGGATGACCATCCGATCTCGACGGAGGTGCGGCCCAGCACTTCATCCCGCGTATAGCCGGAGACCTCGAGGAACCTCTCGTTCACGTCGAAGAACCGGCCGGTCCCGACATCGGTTAGAGTGATAAGGAGCGGCGCCTTCTGGAAGATCTTCGAGAACTTTTCCTCGCTCTCCCGCAGCTCCGCCTCTGCCCGCTTGCGCTCGGTAACATCCTCGATCACCGCCTGGGAGCGGACGATGCGCCCCCCGGCGTCGCGCTCGCCCGTCGCGGAAAGAAGTGCCTCGATGACCTCTCCGTTCTTCTTGATGAACTGGAACGATATATCCTGGATGATCCCGTCGCGGAAGAACGCCGGCTGAACGGACTCCTCGGCATACTTCCGCGACTCCGGAGTGTAGAAATCGGTCACCTTCCTGCCGATGACCTCGTGGCGCTCGTACTGGAGGGTCTTCAGCCAGTAGTCGTTCACCTCCACGAGGGTCCCGTCGCGGCTGATGGAATGCAGCAGGACGGGCGTCTCATTATAGAGGCGCCGGTACTTCACCTCCCGCTCCTTCAGCGCCATCTCCGCCTGCTTGCGTTCGGTGATGTCCTCGAACGCGGCGACCATGGTGTCCGGTCCTGTCCGGAACGCATGCACCTCGAAGGCGCCCTCAATGGCATTGTCCCGGTACTCGATGCTCTCCGTCTGCCACGTCTGCCCGGTCGCCACGACCTCCCGGTACCGCTGCGAGACCTCGGTGTCCGCGAGCGATGGGAACGCCTCCTCGATCGTCTTGCCGATGAAGGTGCTGTTATCCACGCCAAGGATGCGGTCAGCAGCGGGATTTGCGCCGATGAACACCAGCCGCCCGTCGGGCTCCAGACGGTACCGGTGCAAGCCCACCGGGATGGACTCGATGATGCTGCGTGTCCGGTTCTCCGATTCGCGCAGCTTCTCGTCCGCCTGCTTGCGCCCGGTAATATCGCGGTCGATCCCCCGATAGCCCTTGAACGCCCCTGCGGTGTCGAATATCGGCATCCCGCTTGTCTCGAGAATGACGACCTTCCCGTCCTTGCGCAGATTTGTGTTCTCCAGGCCGACCAGCGGTTCCCTGGTCGCGATGACCTCCCGGAACCGGGCGGCTACGCTTGCCCGCTCATCGGGAGGCATGAAATCGAAAGGCGTCCTTCCCACGACCTCTTCTGCCGCATACCCGAGGATGTTCTGCACCCTCGGGCTTGCGTAGGTGTAGACGCCCCGTTCATCCACTTCCCAGATCCAGTCATAGGAGGTCTCCACCAACGCGCGGAACTTTTCTTCGCTCTCCCGCAGCGTCATTTCCATCATCTTGCGCTTGTCGATGTCCGTGATCACCCCGATGATGCCGATCTCGTTTCCGTGGTCATCGTGGAAGCGCTTCCCCGCGAGGTGGCCCCAGAACTCGGAGCCGTCCTTCCGCCAGTAAAACCGCTCGAGGTCCACGGACGGGATCTCGCTCTCAAGCAGGGCCAGCATCTTCTGCCGGCCGATCTCCCGCTCCGACGGATGCACATGCGAGACATATTCACTGCCGATGAGCTCCCCCATCGGGCATCTGAACATCTCCGACATGCGCTGGTTCGCATGCGTGATGCGGCCGGACTTGTCAACAAGGAAGATGGCAACGCTCGCCGTGTCCAGGATCTGCTGCAGAAGCATCCCCTGCTCGGCCGCCTGTCCGGTGCGCTTCCGGCCGGCCGTTCCGCGCTTCGCGGCCGGCGGCATCCTGCCGGTCCCGCCTTTCACCGGTCGATCGACGGCGCTGCCCTTCCGCTTTGCATCTTTTTTCATAGAACGAGCTCCCGGGTGTCAGCAGTGATCTTCTCGCTGCTTCTTTTCCTTTCTCATTTCGGATCTCATCCCTGTCCCGCCGCCGCGTCCGTTCGTTACTCCGCCCAGTCGGCGATATAGATGTCCGTCTGGCGCGGCTTCGACGGCGTCCGGTTCGATCCCCATGCCAGTTTCCTGCCGTCCGGCGAGAACATGGGGAAGCTGTCAAAGGTCCGGTTGAACGTGAGCCGCTCGAGCCCCGTGCCGTCGAGGTTGATGAGGTAGAGCTCGAAGTTGTGGCCGTACTGCCTGATGTCCTCGCGCCAGTCGTCCTTGTTGGACGAGAAGATGATGCGCCTGCCGTCGGGATGCCACGACGGCGCCCAGTTCGTCGCCCCGTTCCGGAGCAGCAGCCGCTTGTTCGAACCGTCGGCGTCCATTACCCAGAGGTCCAGCGGGACGGCAATGATATAGTCATGCTCCATCGCGTCCTTCCATCGAGCCCGCTCCTCGTCCGTCGCGGGATACCAGGCGCGCCAGGCGATCTTCGAGCCGTCGGGCGACCACCAGGGGCCGCCGTCGTAGCCCACGGTGTCCGTAAGCCGCCGCGCGTCCGTGCCGTCGACGTTCATGCTGTAGATGTCGAAGTCACCCGCCCGCTGGGACCCGAAGACGATGCGCTTGCCGTCGGCCGAGACCACGGGCTCGGCGTCGTACTTCGGATTGTCAGTGATCCGCTTCGGGTCCGAGCCGTCGGCATTGGCGATGTAGATATCGTAGGGATAGAGCGGCCAGACGTACCGCACGCCCGGCGGGGATTGCGGCCGAGGCGGGCAGTCGCCGGGAAGGTGGCTTGTTGAGGAGTAGATGATCCTTCCGTCGGGCAGAAAGAAGGAGCACGTGTTCGCTCCGTGGTCCGGGCTGACCATGCGCTTGTCCGAGCCGTCGGCGTTCATGGTCCAGATCTTGTCGCAGGCATGGCCCCCGCGGCTCGACTGGAAGATGAGCTTCTTCCCGTCCCGGGAGAAATAGGCCTCGCCGTTGTCACCATCGTCAGTGAGCTGCTTCACGTTCCGAAGGTGCCGGCCGTCGCCTTCGGCCGGGGCCGGCGGAGAAGCGGGCGGCCGCGCACACGCCCCGAGCATGACCGTAGCGGAGACCAGCAGCGCAAGCGTTCTCATGGCGTTCCTCCTCGCGAAGCATCGTTGTTCTATTATAAAGGAGCGCCGGACCGATGGCAAGGAAGGAACCCGGCGGGACGGACGGCCTTCAGCTATACTTTTATTAGAGAGGCACAGCATGAATGCATCCCCTCCCGGCATCGTCTTCCAGGTACGCGGCCTGACCAAGGTCTACGTGATGGGCGAAGTGAGGGTCGAGGCCCTCCGCGGCGTGGACTGGGACCTGGCGGAGCGAGAGCTCATCGTGCTGCTCGGTCCGTCGGGCAGCGGCAAATCCACGCTGCTGAACATCATGGGAGGCCTGGACACGGCCACCAGCGGCCGCGTCATCTACCGGGGCCAGGACCTGACCCTCGCCACGGAGCAGCAGCTCACCGAGTACCGGCGCTTCCAGGTCGGCTTCGTCTTCCAGTTCTACAACCTCATCCCGAGCCTGACCTCGCGCGAAAACGTTAGCGTCGTGACCGAGATCGCCAGAGACCCGATGCGTCCCGAGGATGCCCTGGCGCTCGTGGGGCTCAAGGAGCGGCTCGACCACTTTCCGTCCCAGCTTTCGGGCGGCGAGCAGCAGCGAGTGGCCATCGCCCGGGCGATCTCGAAGAACCCCGCGGTGCTGCTCTGCGACGAGCCCACGGGCGCCCTGGACTCGCAGACCGGCGTGGTGGTGCTCGAGGCGCTGGAGCGCGTGAACCGCGAGCTCGGCACGCCCACGGTCATCATCACGCACAACGCCGACATCGCGGCTATGGCGGACCGGGTGGTGCACCTCAGCAACGGCACCATAGCCAACATCGGGAACAACGCGGTGCGCAGATCGCCGCGGGAGCTGCATTGGTAAGAACCATGAGGGTAGGAGGGTGAGAAGGTATGAAGGTACGAGGAATCCCGATCGTCCGCTGCTGTAAGCTTCCCCTCTTACCGTCTTACCTTCCTCCCTTCGTTACCTTAAGGCATGTCGTACTGGTGGACAATGAGAGCCCTTGATAAGAAACTGCTGCGCGACCTCTGGCACATGAAGGGCCAGGCCTTCGCCATCATCCTCGTGATCGTGAGCGGCGTCTCGACATTCGTCATGTTCCTTTCGGTCATGGATTCCCTGAACCTGACGCGCGACCGCTTTTACGAGGAGCACGGCTTCGCCGACATCTTCGCGAACCTCAAACGGGCGCCGGAGGCCCTGAAGGAGCGCATCCGCGAGATCCCGGGGGTGAGCAGTGTCGAGACGCGCGTGGCCGCTGACGTGAAGCTGGACATCCCGGGCTTCAGCGAACCCGTGAGCGCTCACCTTGTGTCGCTGCCCGACGACGGGAAGCCCCTCCTGAACACGCTCTACCTCCGGCAGGGCCGTCTGCCCGAGCCGTGGCGGGACAACGAGGCAGTGGTGAGCGAGGCCTTTGCCCAGGCGCACACGTTCCGGATCGGGAGCTCCTTCGGCGCGGTCATCAACGGCAGATGGAAGACCCTCACCGTTACCGGCATCGCGCTCTCGCCGGAGTTCGTTCTTCAGTCGCGGCCGGGTGCGATCAGTCCGGACTTCAAGCGCTACGGCATCCTCTGGATGGGGCGGAAGGCCCTCGGCAAAGCCTATGACATGGATGGAGCCTTTAATGACCTTGTCCTGACCCGCGCTCCCGGAAGCGCCGCCGAGGACGTGATCTCGCGTCTCGACGCGGTGCTGGACCGCTACGGCGGCCTCGGCGCCGTCGCGCGCAAGGACCAGATGTCCCACCGTTTCCTGTCCGAGGAGTTCCGACAGCTCGAGAACAGCGCCCGCCTCTACCCCGTGATCTTCATAGCCGTCGCGGCGTTCCTCCTGAACGTGGTGATCACCCGGACCGTCAGCACCCAGCGCGAGCAGATCGCAGCGCTCAAGGCCTTCGGCTATACGACGACCGACGTGGCGGTCCACTTCGTGAAGCTCGTGCTCCTGGTCGTCGCCATCGGAACGCTCGGCGGAACGCTCCTCGGCATCAGGCTGGGGAAAGGCCTCGGCAACATCTACATGGAGTTCTACCGCTTCCCCTACTTCCTCTACGTGCTCCGGCCTTCCGTCGTCGCTATGGCGGCAGGGATCACCGCGGGGGCCGCTGTCGTCGGGACGGTCCATTCGGTCTGGAAAGCGGTCCGCATCTCGCCTGCCCAGGCCATGCGGCCCGAGGAGCCGGCACAATACCGCAAGACCTTCGCCGAGCGGGTCATCCCGGCTCGCATCCTCTCTCAGCCGACCCGCATCATCCTGCGGAACCTCGAACGCCGGCCGGTGAAGGCCTTCCTCTCGGTCACCGGCATCGCCCTGGCCTGTGCTATCATGATCGCAGGCGGTTTCTTCGAGGACACGGTGAACCACATGGTGGACATCCAGTTCCGCATGTGTCACCGCGAGGACATGACCGTCACCTTCGTCGAGCCCACGTCCGGCAGGTCGCTTTACGAGCTCAGGGGCCTTGCCGGGGTCGAATACGCCGAGCCCTTCCGCGTCGTGCCGGTGATCTTCCGGTCCGGCCACCGCACCTACCGGACGCAGATCCGGGGCGTGGCGGAAGGAAGCCGGCTCTACCGCCTGCTCGACGAGAAGCTTCGGCCCGTGACGCTGCCGCCCGAGGGCGTTGTGATCACCGACTATCTCGGCGGCATGCTCGGTGCGGCTCCCGGCGACATGATCACCGCGGAGGTGCTCGAAGGGAGCAGGCCCGTGCGCCGGGTCCGCGTGGCAGGGCTCATCAAGGAGTACATCGGCCTCATGGGTTACATGGACCTTGCGGCCCTGAACCGGCTGATGCGTGAAGGAAGTTCCCTCTCCGGCGCTTCCCTCACCGTGGACGAGAAGGAACAGGAGGGCCTCTACCGCACCCTGGTCGAAATGCCGCGCGTTGCCGGTGCGGTGGTGCGCAAGGACGAGATCCGGAACTTCTACGATACCCAGGCCGAGGCAATGCTCTTCTTCACCTTCGTAGCGACAGTATTGGCCGGCGTCATCGCCTTCGGCGTGGTCTACAACAGCGCGCGGATCAGCCTTGCCGAACGGGGACGGGAACTTGCCAGCCTGCGGGTGCTCGGCTACACGCGGGGAGAAATATCCTATATTCTCCTTGGCGAGCTCGGCATTCTTACCCTCCTGGCGATCCCGCTGGGGTTCCTCCTGGGAAGATGGCTCTGCGCCTATGTGTCCGTGAAGCTTTCATCGGAGCTCTTCCGCATCCCGCTCGTGACCGAGCGGGCGACCTTTGCTTTGGCGGCAGCGGTGGTCCTCGTCTCCGCCGCGGTCTCGGGCCTGATCGTCCGCCACCGTCTGGACCACCTTGACCTGGTGGAGGTG
>Ga0316626_10000900_pt1 | contig 12547 bp, 8 predicted proteins | sample OWC_Aug_T1_C1_D5_FD_207656 | JGI IMG/M metagenome (GOLD analysis project Ga0316626, IMG submission 207656) | Wetland soil microbial communities from Old Woman Creek delta, Ohio, United States - OWC_Aug_T1_C1_D5_A | ecosystem: Environmental > Terrestrial > Soil > Wetlands | place: USA: Ohio...
ATGAACTTGCGATAGTTCGCCGTCGCCTTCGTGCAGTCACCGGGCTTGCCGCGCAGCCGCTGGGCCTGGGCGATGTTGAACAGCAGGGCAGGGAGCTTCGAGAGCGCGTAGCTCCGCTCCCACGCGACGAGGGCGTCGTCGTAGCGCAACGCTTCGTACGCCTGCTGGCCTTGGTTGTAGAGCCGCTCCGCTTCGCTCTCCGCGTGCGCGAGCGGTGCGACGAGCAGCACGATCAACACGACGAGCGCGCGCATCAGTTGCCTCCGCCGAACGGATTGATCGTCGCGTTCCGCTTCTTCGCCTTGATCTTCTCGTTGAGGTCCCGGTTCACGCGCTCGGTCGCGCCGGCACGGATCTCGACGCTGAACGCCTCCTGGATCCCGAGCTCGTCGTGCACGAGCGTGATGCGGTGCTTGCCGGCGGGCAGCTTCAGCTCCTGCGGCGTCGTCGCCGCGATCGCCTTACCGTCGACGAGGATCTCGCACGCCGGCGACGAGCGCAGCTGCAGCACGCCGGTCTGCGCTTCGAACGGATTGACGGTCTTCTGCTTCGGGTCGTGCTTCTTGTCGACGGGCGGCTCGGGCTCGACCTTCGCGTCGGTCGTCTGCGTGTCGCGCGGTCGTGCCTTCGCCTCACGCCTCGCGTCGCGAGCTGATTCGCGCGACGACTTCGACTCGCGCGGCGCATCGGCGGACTTCGACTCGCGTGGCGCATCGGCGGACTTCGACGCGCGCGGCGCATCGGCGGACTTCGACGCTCGCGACGCATCGGCGGACTTCGACTCGCGCGGCGCCTCGGCCGCGGGCTTCGGCGCGCCCGGTGTCGGTGCTTCCGGTTTCGGCGCTTCGATCGGCGTCACCTTCGACGGTGCTTTCGGCTCGCTCGTGTTCGCCGCGACGCGCGCGTCCTTGTCGTCACCGCCCGAGCCACCGCCCGAGCCGCGCAACCACAGCACCAGCGCGACCGCGAGCAGGATCGCGATCCCCGCCGCGGCCGCGATCACCGCGCGCGGCGGGCGCACGCGAGGGTCGGTCGACCGGATCGAGACGCCGGCGGCGGCCTTGAGCGTCGAGTCGTTCTCGGGCGGCATCTGCCCACTCACGCCTGGCGGCAGGGTCGCGGGCACGCCGACGGTGACCGCGCCGCCCGCTTCGAGCTCGCGCTGCACGTCGGCCATCGTCGGCGGGCGCGCGTCGACCTCCTTCGCGAGCATGCGGTGGACGAGATCGGCGACGTGATACGGCGTCTCGCGCACGAGCGACAGCACCGAGGGCGCGTCGACCATCAAGTGCTGCGCGAACAGCTCGCCGGTCTGACCGACGAACGGCGGGCGGCCCGTGAGCAGCTCGAACAAGATGCAGCCGAGCGTGTAGATGTCGCTGCGCTGATCGATCTGCGTCGACGAGCGGCACTGCTCGGGCGACATGTAGCGCGGCGTGCCGAACACCTCGTTCGTCTGCGTCTGCACGCCCGACGACTGCACGTGGTGGAGCTTCGCGATGCCGAAGTCGAGGACCTTCACGCGCTCGCCGTGCATCACGGCGGGGTCCTTCACGAGGAAGATGTTGTCGGGCTTGAGATCGCGGTGAACGATGCCGTTCTTGTGCGCGGCCTCGAGCGCGGATGCGATCTGGCGCGTGACCTCCATCGCCGTCGGCGCCGACATCCGGCCGCAGCGATGGAGGCGATGCGCGAGCGATTCACCGTCGAGGAGCTCCATCGCGATGTACGCGATGCCGTCGGCGTTCGTGCCCGTGTGCTGGACCTGCGCGCACTCGAAGACGGTGACGATGCCGGGATGACCGATGCGTGCGGCGAGTCGCGCTTCTTGGAGGAAGCGGCGCATGACGTCGTCGCTCGCCTTGTGCTCGGCGTTCAAGATCTTGAGCGCGACCTCGCGTTCGAGCGACTCGTCGTACGCCGCGAAGACCGCGCCGAAGCCGCCCTGACCGAGCTTGCGCCGGAGGCTGTACTTGCCGATCTGGGATCCGACCGCGAACATGGTTAGTTCAGGAGTCGCAGCGTCTTAGTGCACCTTCGAGGTCTCTTCAAGCAACGCTTTGTGAACGCACCTGAGGCGTCGTAGCCTCGGTGAGCCGGCCCACGGAACGTTCACTGCGAGAGGACGATCTCGCCGGTCGCGCGGAAGATTTCGGGGTCGAAGCCCGTGTACTCGACGGGAGCTTCCTCGCCGGTCGCGAGCGCGCAACCCGCCGCGGGCGAGCAGAACCCACTGATGCAGAACAACCCCGGGCAGCAGTTGCAGCCTTCGGTCAGCGGCGTGCACTGCTGGTTGTTCCGGATGCAGCACACGCCCGGCGAGCCCGCCCCCGCCGACGGCACGCACGTCCACCGCGCATCGGGGCACGTCCCGCAGCTGCGCCCGCAGCCGTCGTCGCCGCACGCGAGCTCGCCCTGCGCGCACTTCGGCGTGCACGGCACGCACGTCCCGTTGTCGCACTTCTTGCCGAGCGGGCAGTCGGGACACGTGCGCGGGTCGCCGCAGCTGTCCGTCGACGGACCGCACGCGCCCGGCTCGCACGCGAGCGGCTTGCAGTTCGCGGGATCGCCGCACTGATTCGGCACGCCCGCGCCGCCGCACTCGAGCGGCGACGTGCAGTTCCCGCACTGCACGGTGTTGCCGCACGTGTCGGGCATCGCGCCGCACGCGCCGGGAACGTCGGTGCACTTGAGCGGGATGCACGGGCACGCGGCTTCGTTCGTGTTGACGTGACAGAACTTGTCGTCGCCGCACGCCATCCCCGACGGGCAATCGAACGTCAGGCGACAGCGCACCGTGCACGGTGCGAGGTCGGCTTGGTAGCAGCCGGCGAGCACGAGGAGCACGAGCACGAACCGCACGCGACGATTCTACAGCTTCACTGCTCGCAGCGACCGGTCGAAGTATTGCAGCGGAGCTGGTACCACGGGCCGGACACCGGTGCGTTGGCGACGGAGGTCGGACACTGCGCGTCGCTCGTGCAGCCGCGCACGCAGAAGTTGTTCGCGAAGTACGTCGTACACACGAAGCCGGCATCGCACTGGAGGTCGTTCGCGCAGCCGCGAGCGCACGTCGCGCGCGTGTCGGCATTCGCGACGAAGAAGAACGACGGGCACGAGAGACTCGTCGCGCAGTCGGCTTGCGAGTCGCACGCGCCGCCTTCGGCGACGGCCCCGGCGCCGTCGATCTTCACGCAGGCGCCCGCGGTGCAGCTGCCGCGATAGATCTGGTTGCGGTACTCGCTCGCGCAGTCGGCGGCCGAGGTGCACGGGGAGCCCGTCGTGCGCTGCGCCGTCAGCGTGTATGCCACGCCGTCGGCGTCCGTCGAGAACTCGCGCACGCGCGCGTAGTAGCGGCCGATCGGCAGGTACGTGAGCCGCGCGCGCTCGGGCTGCTCCCAGAACGACAGGCCAAGGCTCGCGCCGCTGCCGTCGAACAGCTCGAGGTCGAGATCGAGCGAGCCGGTCCACGCGAGCGAGAAGTCCCAGGTCTCGCCGAGGGTGGTGACGTCGAACGCGAAGAAGTCGGCTTCGGTGCGCGGCTTGGAGCACACACTTCCCGTCGCCGCGACGCCGGGCACCAGGACGCGCGCACCGGCGGGGCCGTCGTCGAGCGGCTCGGCGGCATCGTCGACGGTGCACTGATCGACGCCCGCCATGCACGTGTTCGTCGTGGCCTCGCAGCGCGGCCGCGCGCTGGTCGCGCAGTCGAAGCTCGACGTGCACTCGACGCAGACGCCGTCGGAGCACGCCGGGGTCGCGCCGCCGCACTGCGCGTCGTCGCGGCACTCCTCTTCGTAGACATCGAGCGTGAAGTCCATCGACTGCGGCGCCTGCGATGCGTAGAAGTCGACGACGACGAACATGATCGTCGACGTGGCGACGAACCGCCCGAGCTCCGTCCCTCCGAGCGATGCGTCTTCGAAGACCAGACACTGATCGGCCGCGGGGCCCTGCGGTGTCGAGCAGCCGGTCGTCACGTAGAACGCGAGGTCGCTCGACGACTGGAGCTTCACGACGTACGGCCGTCCCGCGCGCAGCCCGGTGAGCGGCACCACGCGATCGGGCCCCTTCGACTCCGCGCCGTACGGCGCATCCGACGTCGTGCACATCGGGCTCTCGACATCCGCGCCGGCGATCGTCGACGAGATGTGCGCGGGCACGGTTGTCGTGGGCGCACCGAACTCCGCGCACGCCGGGTACACCGGCATGCTGTCGGGCATCGCCGCGTCGGGCTGCTCCGGTTCGAGGCGCGCACCATCGCCGCATGCCGCGAGGGCGGCCAGGACGAGGGGGACAACGCGCATCGGGTATGCGTACCGCGCGACGGCCGGGTAGCTCAAATGACACGCGGTGAATGGGTTGCGACCTGGCCGTTGCGGTGCCCGGGAAGCACCGTCACACCCGTCACAGGTCTCAGCCCAGGCCCTGCTTGCGGCGCGTCCGGCGGTGCTCGTGTTCTTCATCGACCAACCGGACGTAATCGAGCGGTTCTGCGGACTCCCACGTCACCGGCTGGACGCCGCCGAGCTCGCGGACACGCTCGCGGAACGCTTCGGCGATCTTCTCGAACGGCGGCAGATCGGTGCGACCCGAGAGGGCGCCCGACTTCGCCGCCTCGGTCGCCTCGGCGGTGAGCTGCAGGGCGACCTCGCGCGTGAGGCGGCCCCGGCGGATGAGGTCCTGGACGCTCGTCGCGAGGTGGCCGAGCTCGTACTGCTTCGAGTCGATCATCTCGAGTGCGACGAAGATGACCTGGCGCGCGGACAGGACCTTGTCCTCGTAGAGGACGAGGGCGGCTTGGAAGTAGTTGAAGACCGGGACGAGGCGCGGGCCGAAGCGGCGGAAGCCGAGCGACGGCGAGCGGCGATCGAGGTGGATGAACAGGCGGCGAACGACGTCGCCCTTCGGCACGCGCCGCGCGAGCTCGAGGATCCGGTTCGCGTCGTCGTCGTAGGCGCGCGATGCGACGAGCACGCGCTCGAGATCCTGGATCGAGACCTGGTTCGCGAGCAGGTCGGCGTAGAGGCAGTAGATGATGGCGTCGGCCTCGGCGTCGTCGCCGAACAGCGTCTCGGCCTCGGCCGCGGCGCCGATGCGTGACTGCAGCATCGCGGGCAGCTTGTACGGGATCTGCGCGCGCAACGCGCGGAACCGTCCACGCAGGATGTTCTTGAGGTTGTTCTTGAGGACGAACTCGTCGTACTCGATGCCGTCGAGCGCGAGCTTCGCCGCGAGCACTTGGCGCATCTGCGTCGGCGAGCCCGACACGATGCAGATGCGATTGCCTTCCTGGCAGAGGGCGCGCAGGAGCGCCGTCGCACCGGGAAACGCCTGCTTGTCGGCGGCCGTCTCGACCGCGCTCTTCGCGAGATCGCGCAGGCTATCGAACTCCGTGCGGAGATACGTCTTGTCGAGGTCCCACCGGAACGTGTGTTTCGGCGGGCGCGCGCCCGCGGGCAGCCCCGGCGGAATGTGATCGAAGAGGCCGATGCGCTCGCCGACTTTGATCGGCAACGACGAGAGCTTCGACAACCGGCGCGACCAGGTCATGTGCCGCTACGCGTCTCCGCTCGGGACGGGCGGGGTCGTCCCCGCGCGCGGGCGGCGCTGCTGCCGTTCGTCGAGCTCGGCCATCGTGCGCGCGATGTTGCCGCACAGGTTCCCGGCGAGCGCTTTGTGCGCCACCTTGACCGCGTTCGTGATCGCGCGCGCGTTCGAGCGGCCGTGCGCCTTGATGAACGGGTGCGTGAAGCCGAGCAGCGGCGCGCCACCGTACTGTTGCCAATCCGTGATCGACTTCAGCTGATCGATCGCGGACGACAACGCGACGAGACCGAGCCGCCAGGCGAGGCGCTCTTTGTGCGCGTAGCGCGCGAGGCGCACGACGGTCTCGGAGACGCCTTCGAGCATCTTCAAGACCACGTTCCCGACGAAGCCCGACGTCACCACGACGTCCGCGACACCGCGCGGGATATCGAGACCCTCGATGTTGCCGATGAAGTTGAGCTCCGTCGTCTCGACGAGTGCCGCGTGTGCGCTGACGATCGCGGGGGGACCTTTGCCGGCCTCGGTCCCGTTCGAGAGCAACGCGACGCGCGGGCGACGGTTGCTCGACACGAGCTTCGCGTACGCGCTGCCCATCACCGCGAACCCGACGAGATCCTCGGCGGTCGCGTCGATCGTCGCGCCGACGTCGAGGATCAGCGAGAACGGATCGTCCTTCTCGCCGCGCCGCAGCTCCGTCGGATAGACGGCTGCGAGCGCCGCGCGGCGCACGCCTTCGAGCAGGGTCCACCGCCGCGCGCAGGCGAGCACGCTCGCGCCGGTGCTGCCCGCGGAGACGAGCGCGTCGCCTTCGCCGCGTGCGACGAGGTCAGCGGCGACGATGATCGACGCGTCGGGCTTGGCCGCGAGCGCCTCGGCCGGTTTCTCGTCCATCTCGACGTAGCTCCCCGCGTGATGGACGCGCACGCGCGCGCCGTCGTGGCGCATGCGCGGCAACAGCCGCCCGAGCACCGTCGCGTCGCCGACCAAGATGATCTCGGCCGACGTCAGCTGGAGCGATGCTTCCGCGGCGCCCTGGACGATCTCGTCCGGGGCGTGATCGCCTCCCATCGCGTCGACGACAATGCGGTGCATGGGCGGCATCTTGCCACGACTGCCGCCGGCTTTGCCTGGGTGCGCCGCGCGAACGATGCGACAGGCCGAACGCGATTTCGTGCGTGCTAGCCTGAACGCAGGTGACCGCGGTCGGGGATCGCTTCGGCAACTACGTGATCGACCGCGAGCTCGGCTGCGGCGGCATGGGCGTCGTCTACGCCGCGCACCACGCGATCCTCGGCCACCACGTCGCGCTCAAGATCCTTCACGCCGAGTGGGGCCAGCGCGAGGACGTCGTGCAGCGGTTCTTCAACGAAGCGCGCGCTGCGGCCGCGATCGATCACCCGGGAATCGTGCGCGTCCACGACGTCGGCATCGCCGAGGGCGCCGCGTTCCTCGTGATGGACCTGCTCGCGGGCGAGTCGCTCGCGCACCGCTTGAGGACGCACGGCCCGCTCGCCATCGCCGTCGCGGTCGCGTGCGCCCGCGAGATCGCCGTCGCGCTCGTGGCGGCCCACGCCGCTCACATCGTCCACCGCGATCTCAAGCCAGACAACATCTTCCTCGTCGACGACCCGCGCGCGCCGCACGGCACGCGCGTCGTCCTCCTCGACTTCGGCGTCGCGAAGCTCACCGGCTCGCTCCAATCGAACGACCTCAAGACCAAGACGGGTGCGCTCCTCGGCACGCCGCACTACATGTCTCCGGAACAGTGCGACGGCGAGCGCGAGATCGATCAGCGCTCCGACCTGTACTCGCTCGGCTGCATGGTGTTCCAGATGATCAGCGGCAAGCTGCCGTTCGAGGGCGGCATCGGCGCGGTCATCGGCGCTCACCTGCACGTCCCCGCGCCGGCGCTGCGCGACGCGGTCCCGACGGCGCCGGTCGAGATCGAGGCGATCATTTCGCGGCTGATGGCGAAGGATCCGAGCGCGCGGTTCCAGACCGCGGCCGAGCTCGTGGCCGCGCTCGACGCGTGGTCGCCGTCCGCGAGCGATCATGCCGCGCCGCCGATGAAGAAGCTCGACATCAGCGTCGCCGCGACGCTGCCGATCCCGCGCACCTCGGAGTCGACGATCGACTCGATCGCGCCGCCGCCGATCGATCGCGGGGAGCGGATCGCGCCCGCACGGCCGTCGATCAAGCCGCACGACCAGGACGATCCGTCGGCGCGTGCGGCATGGCCGGCGAGCAAGCACGACACCGTGCACCACGAGCCGGCCGAGACCGCGCCCCCGATGCCCGACGTCGTTCGACGCGACGCGGTGCCCTCGTCGCGACGCGGCGTCTTGGTCGCGGGCGCGGCGTTCGGGCTCGTCGGGCTCGGCGTGATGGCGTTCGCGCTCACGCGCGAGCAAGGCGGCGGAGAGCCTCGATCGGATGCGAGCGTCGCGCACGCGCCGGATGCGGCACGCGCGGCGCGGCGCGCGCTGGATGCCGCACGTGTCGATGCCGCGATCGCGATCACCGCGCTCGACGCGACCGCGATGACGGAGGAGCTCGACGCCGACATCGGCGCGACCCGTGTCGACGATGCGATGGTCGTCGCGCTCGTCGATGCCGCGAGCGGGCGGGGCGCAGCACGAGACGCCGCGCAGCTCGATGCGCCGCTGGTCGAAGCCGAGGACGTCGCGCGATCGACAACCGACGCCGGCGGCGCGCGCGAGCTCCTGATCCAGAAGCGGATCGCGAGCATCGTGAACGCGGAGTGGGACTTCGACGTCAGCCGAGAATTCATGATCCTCGAGATCGAAGCGCCGAGCGACCCGCGCCTGCCCCGCGTCCGCGAGGATGCCCGCAAGGTGATCGACAAGGTCGCGCGCGACGAGGACCGCAAGGCGATCCACCTCGCGCTCGTCGGTCACGACTGGGCGACCGGGCTCGCGAAGTGCCGCGCGTGGGGCGACGTCCTGCGCGTCGACATCGTCGTGCAGTGCACGGTGTTCGCGTGCATCGGCAAGGACGACGCCAAGCTCGAGACGTGGGCCGGCGGGATTCCCTCGCGGTCGATGCTCGAGTACATCGAGCAGTTCTGTCAGCGGCACCGAAAGCGGTGAGTTAAGAGATCCGCGGAGCCATGGGCACGAGCGGCGGCCCGGGCTAGAGTCCCGCGGCTGTGGCGGAGAGGCTCTATATCGTCGACGGGCACGGATACATCTTCCGCGCCCACTACGGCTTGATGAACGCGTCGCGCGGCGAGCGGCGCGAGGTGCGGCTGTCGACGAGCGAAGGGATGCCGACCGGCGCGCTCTACGTGTTCGCACGCATGCTGATGCGGCTCGAAGAGGACAACGCACCGAAGCGCATGGCCGTCGTGTTCGACGACAAGAGCGGCAAGCAGACGTTTCGCGCGGAGATGTATCCCGCGTACAAGGCGACGCGCAAAGCGCCGCCCGAAGAGCTCCAAGTGCAGATGGAGTACTTCCCGAAGATCGTGCAGGGGCTCGGGTGGCCGGTCGTGACCGTGCCGGGCGTCGAGGCGGATGACGTCATCGCGACGCTCGTGAAGAAGGCGCGCGACAAGGGCTGGGAGGTCATCATCTACAGCGCCGACAAAGACATCATGCAGATGGTCGGCGAGGGTGTGTCGATGATCGACGCGCTCCATCAGAAGACGTACACGCGCGAAGAAGTCATCAAGAAGATGGGCGTGCCTCCGGAGAAGATTCCGGACTTCCTCGCGCTCGTCGGCGACACCAGCGACAACATCCCGGGCATTCGCGGCGTCGGCGACAAGACGGCGGCGACGCTGCTCGAGCAGTACGGCACGCTCGAGAAGCTGATCGAAGCGAACCCCGTCGTGCCGCGCATCCAGGTGAAGCAGCCGTTCGCCGATCCCGAGCAGCTCGAGCGCGTGAAGATCTCGCGCAAGCTCGTCGAGCTGCGGCGCAACGTGCCGCTGCCGGTGGCCCTCGAGGACCTCGTCGTCACCGACTGGGACCTGCACGCGCTGCACGCGCTGTTCAGCGAGCTCGAGTTCCAGGTCCTCGTCGAGAAGGTCAAGATGAAGATGCCGCCGGGCGAAGACGTGATCGTCGTGCCGGCGCCCGAGGTCGCGCCGCTGACGACCGTCGAGGCGGCGCCCGACGCGCGCATCGTGCTGCGCGCGGACGCGATCGCCGAGCTCGCCGCCGCAGCGCGCACGGCGAAGCGACTCGCGATCACCGTCGAGCTCGACCCGACACGTGTGGACACGGCGGGCCTCGTCGCGATCGTGATCGCGGTGCCGGGCCAGGCGCCCGCGTACATCCCCGTCGGGCATCGCTACATCGGCGCGCCCGCGCCACCACCCGCGAGCGACCTGAAACCGCTGCACGAGCTACTCGCCGACCCCGCGGTCGAGAAGGTCGCGCACGATGCGAAGACCGTGATCCGGATGTTCGCCAACCTCGGCGTCGACGTGGCGGGCATCGCCCACGACACGATGATCGCCGCGTTCCTCCTCGATCCGACGGCGGAAGCCGAGCCGGGTGAGGTGGTCGTGCAGCGGCTCGGCGGCGTCGCCGGGCTGCCGGCGCGCGCGATCATCGCGGGGCGGGCGAAGACCAGCCTCGAGGCGGTGCCCGTCGAGCGCGCCGCGCCGTGGGCCGGTGCGATCACGCACGCGCTGCTGCCGATCGCGGAGCAGCTGCCGAAACGCCTCGCCGAGAGCGGGCTCGACGCGCTGTATCGCGACGTCGAGCTGCCCGTCGCGAAGCTGCTCGCGAAGATCGAGCGCGTCGGCATTCACATCGACACGGCGCACTTCAAGAAGCTGGGCAACGAAGTCGCCGAGAAGCTGGCCGAGCTCGAAGCGTTCATCTACAAGGCCGCGGGCGAGGAATTCAACATCGGCTCGCCGAAGCAGCTCGGGGAGCTCCTGTTCGACAAGCTCGGCCTGCCGACGAAGGGTGTGCGCCGCACGAAGACGGGCTGGTCGACGGAGGCCGAGACCCTCGAGGCGCTGATCGATCAGCACGCGGTGATCGCACCGATCCTCGAGCATCGCGAGATCAGCAAGCTCAAGGGCACGTACCTCGATGCCCTGCCGCCGCTCGTCAATCCGAAGACGGGCCGCGTGCACACGTCGTTCAATCAGGTCGTCGCCGAGACGGGCCGGATCTCGTCGCAGGACCCGAACCTCCAGAACATCCCGATCCGCAGCAAGCTCGGTCAGTCGATCCGGCGCGGCTTCGTCGCGGCACCCGGCCACGTGCTGATCGCCGCGGACTACTCGCAGATCGAGCTGCGCATCCTCGCGCACCTCTCCGGCGATCCGAAGATGGGGACCGCGTTCCGCGATCGCGTCGACATCCATACCGAGACGGCGGCCGAGGTCTTCGAGGTCCCGCGCGACCAGGTCACGAAGGAACAGCGCCGCATCGCGAAGGCCGTCAACTACGGGCTGTCGTACGGCCAGTCAGATTTCGGTCTCGCGCGCACGCTCGAGATCTCCCGCACGCAAGCGGCCGAGTACTCGCGCCGTTACTTCCAGCGGTTCCCGACGATCCACAAGTTCATGGACGACATCGTCACGCTCGCCCGCGCGCAGGGCGGCGCGCGCACGCTGCTCGGCCGGTGGCGCCCGATCCCGAACTTGATGTCGAAGTCACCGCAGGCGCGCCACGCCGCCGAGCGCGTCGCGCAGAACACGCCCATGCAGGGTGCCGGCGCGGACATCATCAAGCTCGCGATGCTCGCGACGACGAAGCGCATCGACAAGGAGAAGTGGCCGGTGCAGATGCTCCTCACCGTCCACGACGAGCTCGTGTTCGAGGCACCGCCGAAGATCGCCGAAGCCGTCGGCGCCGCGCTCAAAGAAGAGATGGAAGGCGTCTACAAGCTCAGCGTGCCGCTCGTCGTCGACGTCGGCATCGCCGACAACTGGGCCGACGCGTAGATCGCGCGCAACCGTGGCGACGCCCGGCCGACAGCGGCGCTCATGTCGAACCCGACGTGCTCGTTCTGCACGAAGCGCATGCTGTCGTCCGATCGCGACCGCCACCTCGAGATGTGCGAGCCGTGCTCGGCCGAGCTCGGCGTCATGCCCTTGCCGCCGCCGCGCCGCCCGCCGGTTCCGTGTCGCTGCTGCAAGGGCCAGCAGTTCATCCGCGCGATCCCGCGCGAGGTGACGAAGCGTGCCGCGCCGATGACGGTGACGTTCATGTATCGCGGGCCGACGGAGCGCATGCTGTCGCCGCTGACGACGCCGATCGACGTCGGCCTCGGCCTCGGCCTCCTCGAGGTCTACGTCTGCAAGCAGTGCGGTCTCGTCGAGTGGTTCTGCATCGACCCCGAGCACATCGCGATCGGCCCGTCGTACATGACCGAAGAGCTCGACTACGAAGCGACGAGCAGCGGTCCCTATCGCTGAGCTGCATCCCCTGCGCGCCGATCCGTGTTCCTCGCACCGACGGGGCATGGCTGTTGCTTCGTGAACGAGCAAGGAGACCATCATGCAGGAGCACGAGAAGACCTACTGGGGATTGCCGATGATCATCGGCATCGCCTTCATCATCGGAGGCATGGCCGCGCTGTCCGCGGCCGTCCTCACGAGCTTCGCGTCGGTGATCTACCTCGGTGTGTTGCTGATGGCCGTGGGCGTGCTCGAGATCATCGCCGCGTTTCGTATGGGCCGCCGCAAACCGTTCGTCGCCTACTTGCTGGCGGGCTTGTTGGCGCTCGTCGTCGGCGGGCTGTTCGTGATGCAGCCACTCGCGAGCCTCGCATCGCTGACGCTGCTCATCGCCGGGTACTTCTTCGCGAGCGGGTTGTTCCGCGGCATCACGTCGATCGTCGACCGCTATCCGCGTTGGGGCTGGGACTTGGCCTACGGGTTCGTCTCGGTGGCGCTCGGGGTCTACCTCGCCGCGGGATGGCCGATCTCGGCGCTCTGGGTCGTGGGCACGCTCGTCGCGATCGAGATCATCGCGCGCGGGGTCACGCTCGTCGCGGCGTCGTGGGT
>Ga0316626_10000902_pt1 | contig 12541 bp, 11 predicted proteins | sample OWC_Aug_T1_C1_D5_FD_207656 | JGI IMG/M metagenome (GOLD analysis project Ga0316626, IMG submission 207656) | Wetland soil microbial communities from Old Woman Creek delta, Ohio, United States - OWC_Aug_T1_C1_D5_A | ecosystem: Environmental > Terrestrial > Soil > Wetlands | place: USA: Ohio...
TAGGCTATCGGATGAAACGAGCCGGATATCGGATTCGACTCTCCAAGAACCTTCAGGTTAAACATCTGAAGCGATGGCATGTCCGCAGCCTATTAAAATCTGATTTTCTTGACCGGGCACTCCCATGGACGGACTTAATCTTGAGGCATCGAGGTTTTATCAATGATCTCAATCTGCGGGCTTCGAGTCGCCTGGGTGTGGTGTTGACTTACGGTTTTTTGGGGGCCTTGGTCGGAGCTTATTGGACTCCCGGTTCTTTTGTTGCCGCGGGCGCATGTGCCGTCTTACTCATCATCATCGGCATGCCCGTGTATCAGTTTTTCCTCGGAAAGCGCGGGTTTTGGTTTATGATAGGAGCGATTCCTTGGCATTGGTTTTATTATTTTTATTCTGGGCTAGCTTTCGCCATCGGTTTCGCCAAATTCTTTTTCTTCAGGCAAAAATCCTCCAAGGTTGGCTTGTCACCCGCCTCGGGGGGATGATCTAACCAAGCCTGATTCTCGGAGTGGAGCGGATGGAACATCGTCCCGTCGTGATCATCGGCGCGGGCCCCGCAGGCCTGACGGCTGCCTATCATTTGGTGAAGCGGAATGTCCAGCCGATTGTCATTGAAAAATCAAACAAGGTGGGTGGAATGGCCCGTACGGAAGACTACAAGGGCTATCGTTTTGACATCGGGGGCCACCGCTTCTTCACTCACCTGGAACAGGTGGAGAAGCTTTGGCAAGAGGTTTTAGGAGAAGAATTTATCAAGGTCGCCCGCCTATCCCGGATCTACTACCAGGGCCGTTACTTTAACTATCCTCTTAACATCTTCAACACTCTATCCAACCTGGGAATCATCGAAAGCGCACTGATTCTTCTCAGTTACCTTCGAGCCAAAGGGCGGCCTTCTTCTGAATAAAAGACCTTTGAGGATTGGGTGATCAACCGTTTCGGTCAACGACTCTACCGGAAATTCTTTAAGACTTATACCGAAAAGGTATGGGGAATTCCTTGCCACACCCTCCAGGCGGATTGGGCAGCCCAGCGCATCAAGGGACTGTCCCTGAAGAGCGTCGTCTCTCATGCTCTCTTCGGAAACAATCATGATCACGCCAAAACGTTGATCCACGAATTTCACTATCCCATTTTGGGACCGGGAATCATGTGGCAGCGATTTCACGAACATACGGAGGGACACGGAGGGATCACTTATTTCAATTCGGAAGTGGCTCGCTTTAAGCGTTCGGATCATCGAATTCAAGAAGTTTCCTTAAGGCAGGGCGGGAGGAACATCGGAATTCGTGGGGAAAATTTCATTTCCAGCATTCCCCTTACCGAACTTGTTTCCCGGCTCGATCCTCCCGCACCGGACAACGTCCTGGAGGCGGCCCGTCATCTGACCTACCGGTCTTTCATTCTCGTCGGCCTGATCATTAACCGCACAGACCTGTTCCCCGATCAGTGGATCTATATTCATAACCCCGATGTAAAAGTAGGTCGTATCCAGAATTTCAGAAATTGGAGTTCCAGGATGGTCCCCGATCGGGAAAAGACGAGTTTAGGGATGGAATATTTCTGTACGGAGGGCGATGAACTTTGGACAACCCCTGACCAAAAACTCGTGGAACTGGCCCGGAAGGAACTGGTCCACCTTCGAATGGTGAAAGCAGCCGAAGTGGACCGGGGCGTGGTGTTCCGGCAACCGAAGGCCTATCCCGTGTACAATCATGATTACCATCTGCATCTGCAGGTGATCCGGGACTTCTTGGCAACCCTAGAAAATCTACAAACCATAGGTCGCAATGGATTGCATCGTTACAACAATCAGGATCACTCCATGCTGACGGGCATGTTGGCGGCAGAAAATATTTTAGGGGCAAAACATAACTTGTGGGAATTAAGTCAAAATCAAGAATTTCTTGAATAAACCCTGTCAGAAATCCCCCCGGAAATATTCTAAACTTTAGCCCCGGGCAAAGCAGCGGGCATTGTTTTTAGCGGACTAAAACCAGGGTTTCATCGGCTCATGGCAAGTTTGACGGAAAAGATAAGACTCCTGCGGGGACTACTGACCGGGAAGACGGCCTATGCGGGGCCTTTTTTTGTTCTGGTCGACATTACCCGCCGTTGTAATCTCCGGTGTTTAGGCTGCCGTTTCCACTCACCCCAAATGAGCACTTCTCAAACAGATTCTTCGACTCTTCCGGACCTTTCTTTTGACCTATTCAAAAAACTGTGTCATGAGCTGAAAGCAATGGACACGCGTGCCCTCATTCTCATCGGGGACGGAGAACCATTGTTACATCATCGTATTTTTGAGATGATTTCGACCGCCAAGGCATGTGGGTTCCATACCACCCTGGTCACAAACGGCACCTTGCTGGACCGTGACAGCATACAATCGCTTTTTGATGTACAGCCTGATGCAATTGAGGTAAGTCTCTGGGCCAGCTCTGCCAAGGAGTACGGGAAAAACTATCCCGGAGCGCCTCTGCATTTTTTTGATAGCGTGGTGGAGTCCGTCACTCTGATGAACTCTCTGAAAGCAAAAAGGCACTTAAAACAACCCTGTGTCATCCTGCATCATCCTCTTAATCGTCACAATTTCCAGAACATTGAAGCATTTCTTGAATTGGCCCTTACAACAAAGTGCGATGGCGTCTCCTTCTCCCCTTTCTACACCTGGCGAGGGGCTTTGACTTCATCTGCCCTCTCTCCAAACGAAGAACAATCTTTGTTGCTTGCCCTGGGAAGAATAGAAAAGCGCTTACGATTTCTCCGGTTAAGCCATAACATCAGTCAGACACGGATACGATATCAAATAGGCAAATGCATATGGCACAATATTCCATGCTACATTGGATGGATCCACGCCCGCGTTAAAACCGACGGCACCATTCTTCCCTGTAATCGTTGTGATATCCCCCTGGGAAATCTCGAGACAAACAGTTTCCAAGAAATCTGGAATGGTTTGCCTTATCGGAGTTTTCGGAGCCAAGCTTCAACACGGAAAGGGTTGGCCTCCCTGACCCAACAATGTGACTGCGAATACTGTTGTTTCATTAAAGATAACCTGCGTATTCATCGTTTATTTAAATGGGCCTCCCCTTTTCAGCGCCACCCGAGAAAGGAGGGATTGTGTCAAAAAAACTGATTTCGAAGTCCCTCCAGACGATTAAGGCCCTGGCCACTCGGCAGGTACGGATCGAATGCGACCGCATCCCTTACGATTTTCATAACGTCCCACTAAGAAAACTTCTCAATTGGATAGCGGTGGAGACCTCTATCTATTTCAAACCGGAACATCCCTGGGGTTGGCCAACACACCTTCAGATAGAACCGACGACCCACTGTAATTTGAGCTGCGCCCTCTGCCCTGTCACCGCTGGGATGGAGCGACCGAGTGGGCATATGGATCTTAATCTATATAAGAAATTCATCGATGAAATAGGCGACTACGTCTTTTTGGTCCTCCTCTGGGATTGGGGGGAGCCCTTCCTTAATCCTTCCATCTACGAAATGATTTCTTATGCTAAACAGAAGGGAATTAAACTCGTTTCCAGCACCAACGGCCATCTCTTCAAAAATAGGGGGCAGGCAGATCGGCTGATTGTGTCTGGACTCGATTCCATTATTTTCGCCGTGGATGGTATCAGTCAGGAAACTTATGAACCTTATCGACAAGGCGGAAGCTTGGAATCGGTTCTCCAGGGTATCCGAACGGTGGTGGCGCGAAAACGGGATCTCAAATCAAAAACACCTTTGATTAACCTCCGGTTCATTGTCATGAAGCATAATGAACATGAGATTCCGAGGCTGAAGGAATTGGCGAAATCGCTACAAGTGGATGTTCTCACTCTCAAAACTCTAAACCCTGTCAATCAGGATCCCTATTCTAAAAACCCGTCAGAGGAAAGAATCGATAATGCGTTCCTCCCAAAGGATCCCCGTTACCGCCGATTCAGGTATGATTCAACAGGCCAGAATGTCACTCGACTACGACGAAACCCTTGTAAACAACTCTGGAACAACCCGGTCATTCATTGGAGCGGGACGATCTGCCGTTGCACTTATGACCCTAAGGAAAAATATATCCTCGGCAATCTCAAACAGGATACCTTTCAGGATATCTGGCGTGGACCGTCATATTGTGGATTGCGCCGGCAATTTCGCAGAGATTGGGAGAAACTTCCTCTCTGTCGCGAATGCAGCTACGCCTATAAAGGCGGGAATTGCGGTCGAGAAATCATTGCGGAGGCGCTCTTTTTCAACACCCCAAATCATGCTTGAAGAAGTACTGAATTGAAACGAAAGGAAAGCATTCCTTAAATGCCGGAAAAACCTCAACTCTCGATCATTATCGCCTCCTATGATTCTGGAAACTTGATCAAAGGCTGCCTCGAATCCCTAAGAAACCAAAACACAGATCAGCTTCTTGAGATCATCGTCGTTGACAGCTCCCTAAATGGAGTATCCAATCTGATTAAAGAGACTTTCCCGGATGTCAAACTCTGTCAATTCTCTGAAAGAAAATTCTGTGGCGATGCCCGTAATGTGGGGCTTTCTGTCGCCAAGGGAGAGATCATTGCTTTTATCGATGCGGATTGTAGCGCTGATCAGAACTGGGTGAATCAAATTCTCCAAGCCCATCAATCCTCTCATCTGGCCATCGGAGGAGCGATTGGGAATGCAAATCCTCAAAGTTTGATCGGCTGGGCATCCTATTTCTGTGAATTTAGCCAATGGATGCCGGGTTCTCCCTTAAGGAATATGGCTGATATCGCAGGTGCCAATATGTCTTATAAAAAAAGGGCCTTTGAGGAATACGGTCTTTTCATAGAGGGCACCTATTCTTCCGATACGGAGTTTCACTGGCGTTTGAGGAGAAATAGGGACAGCCTGCAGTTTGTTCCCTCTATTCTCGTCTTCCACCACAATATTGACCGATTGGGAAGGTTCTTGAGCCATGAATTTGAACACGGACGATCCTTCGCCAGCGTCCGCACGAATAGTCAATGTTTTTGTAAATTCAGAAGATGGATTTACACGACTTTTTCTTTTTTGATGCCTCCTTGGCTCTTCTTCAAGATAGGACTAAACAACTTAAAAAACAGAACCTATCTGCTCCACTTTTTAAAGGCATGGCCCTTGTTGACATTAGGGCTGATAGCTTGGTCTCTGGGGGAGTGTGTGGGTTACCTTCTTCACTCGGTGGATCAGGCTTTGACCCAACCGAATAATCCCTGCCTGGGTAGGGAAGATTGACGGAGAACAGCAAGAACGTGACTCTTTCTGAAAAACCCCAATTGTCAGTGATCATACCTTCTTTCAATTCCAGGAGAACCATAGAAGCCTGCCTCGAATTATTAAAAAACCAAGCCACCGACAAGACCTTTGAGATTATTGTGGTGGATAGTTCTACGGATGCTCACATCGAGATGGTTGTGGAGAGATTTCCAAGGGTCAGATTATACCGATTCCCGGAAAGAAAATTTCCTGGAGACGCGCTGAATTTCGGTATCTCTAAGGCCAACAGTGAAATATTAGCATTCATCGGGGCTGATTGTATAGCGGATCAGAATTGGGTTGGTGAAACCCTAAAGGCTCATCAATCGGAATACCCTGTCATAGGGGGTGCGGTGGATAATGGAAATCCTGAAAGTTATGTGGGATGGGGACATTATTTCTGTGAGTTCAGCCAATGGATGCCCCGATCTTCAAAACGCCAGATGGATGATGCCTGTTGCCTCTCTCTTAAACGGTGGGCCTTCGACAGGTATGGGCCTTTTTTAGAAGGGACCTATTGCTCGGATACCGTATTTAATTGGAGGTTGGCAAAGGATGGATATAAACCGTTATTTATCCCATCAATAAAAATATCCCATATCAACATTGACAGTTTGAAAGCGTATCTGAAACATGAAATCATCCATGGAAGATCCTTCGCTAACGTCAGGACCATGGAGCAAAATTTCTCCATGTTGCAAAGAATACTTTTTATTTTGATGTCGCCGTTGTTGCCTCTCTTACTGTTTTACCGTACGGCACGGCGTGTTTTCAAAAACAGAATCTACCTTAAACAATTCATATTTTCGTTCCCGCTTGTACTTTTGGGATTGAGCTTATGGTCTTGGGGGGAATTTCTTGGATACTTATCCAAGCCAAAGAAACGGATCGGGGGCAGTAAAGAGTATTGAAGTGTATTCCGCTGAGGTTTAAAAACAAGGCTGGATACTTTAAGTGAATATGAGGCTCCGTAGGTTATGGCATCTCTATTGGAAAAAGGAAAACTTCTCAAAGGATTGCTCACCGGGGAAAGGGCTTACGTAGGGCCCTTTTATGCCACTGTTGACGTTACCCGGCGTTGCAACCTCCGCTGCCCGGGTTGTCCTTACCACTCGATAGAAACGAACCTTCCATTACCTGGTGAGAAGGCTATGCTTGATATCTCCTTTGATCTATTCAAGAGATTATGTAATGAACTCAGGGCAATGGGCACCCGGAGCCTCATCATTACGGCAGAAGGCGAACCCCTTCTTCACCCCTTAATCTTTGAGATAATTTCAAAGGCCAAGGAGAACGGGCTCAAGGTTACTCTGTTTACGAATGGCACTTTCCTTGACGAAGTGAGAGTCCGAGCTTTGATCGATTCCCGGCTCGATCTTCTCAGGGTCAGTCTTTGGGGCAGCACTCCGGAAGAATATGCGAAAACTTATCCTGGAACAGACCCGGCGAATTTCAATAAGGTGATCGAGGGAATGAAACTCATGGTTTCCAATAAAGCGGCACGAGGAACCAGTTTTCCCTTCATTCAGCTTTACCAGCCTTTCACCCGATACAGCTTTGAAAGCGCTGAAGATAGAGTAAGTTTGGCCCTCACAACAAGATGCAGAGACCTGTCCTTTTCTCCTTTTGTCTCCCTTCAGGGTAAATCAACCGGTCTTGTCCTCACTCCGGACGAAGAAAGGCAGCTCAGCTTCTCCTTATCCGGTCTGAGAAAAAGGCTGAAATCGCTCTCGATCAGCCATAACATCAATGAAACCCTGCTTTACTATAGGATGGGTAAAGCGATGTGGGAAAGGCAACCGTGCTACATTGGCTGGCTTCATGCCCGCGTCACGGCGGACGGGACGGTCCTTCCTTGCGTCAGATGCAACCTATCGATGGGCCATCTTGAAGAGAACGGATTCCATGAAATTTGGAACGGAGTGGAATACCGAAATTTTCGACGACAGACTCTCACCAGGGAAGGATTGATCTCAATCGGAAAGGAATGCGACTGTATCTTCTGCTGTCATCTTAGGGATAATGTGCGTGTTCACCGCTTGTTTAAATGGTTTTCACCTTTTCTGCTTCATCCAAAGAAGAACTGGTCATGATTGGACGGCTGATCCCTGGCATGTGCCGAATCAATAGGAACAAGGGCAAACATATAAGTAACCCGACCTCACCTCTCTAGGCGTGAGGATGAGATCATGGATCAGTTTTCCCTTCCTAAGAAGATAATGTCTGATGGAACAGAAAAAGCCTTTTTTTTCGATTGTCACACCGACTTACAATCGCCCAGATAAACTGGCTGATTGCTTGAAGTCTCTATCTCGCCTGGATTATTCCTACGGCCAGTTCGAAGTAATTCTCATCGATGATGGGAGTAATACTTCGCTCCAATCCGTGGTGGCTCTTTTTTTTGAATTTCCAGATCACACTATCAGTGGAGGGACGCTCAATTTTCCTTCTGAACACTCGTATTCAACCACTAGCCAGATTATCCTTGATGTCGTTTATGCTTAGCGACCAGGCCCCTTTCTTTCAATCTGGCAACCTGACAGTGCCTGCGGACCAGTTCCATGCGATCGGTAGCTTTGACCCGACCTTTACAATATCGGAGGCCGGGATCTGCGTGGCCGCTGGCTGTCCCATGATTTTGGGATGACCTATATCTCACGAGCTCTCTAATGAAGATTTTGTTGATTAACGATTACGGAACACCGACCGGCGGTTCAGAATTGCTGATGGTCAGACTGCGAGACGCGCTACGACAGCGTGGGCACGACGCTCGATTCTTCGCCAGCTCTGCGAGACCAATCCCCATAAGCAGCCAAGCCGACTATGAATGTTTCGGGACAACCTCGCGTTTCCGCACGCTTCTCCAAACCGCTAACCCCTGGGCGTTTTACAGGTTACGCCGTGTGCTGGCCGAATTTCAGCCTGATGTCATTCATGTTGCGATATTTTTGACTCAGCTTTCCCCATTGATCTTGCGGTTGCTCGCAAAGGTGCCGAGCGTATACCACGCTGTCTGGTATCGGACCATCTGCCCCCTCGGCACGAAGACGCTTCCAGAGGGAAACGACTGCCAAGATCTCGCGGGCCCAGCCTGTCTGCATCGTCACTGCCTGGCGACACGTGCCTGGTTGCCACTCATGGTGCAGATGAAGCTTTGGAGACAATGGCAAAACGCTTTCAACCTCATTGTTGCCCATAGCGAAGCCCTCAAACGCCGACTGATGGAGGAAGGGGTTAGGGTATCTGACGTTATTCGAGGCGGGGTTCCAATTCAAATACAACGCCCATCGCTTTCATCTCCGCCCACCGTCGCTTTCGCGGGTAGGTTCGTACGAGAAAAGGGTGCCGATGTGTTGCTCCATGCCTTTGCCAAGGTGGTGACACAAATCCCAGAGGCTCGCCTTCTGCTGGTCGGAGACGGTCCAGAACACGAAGGTTTGAAGGATCTGATTTTTCAATGGAGGCTTTCCTCCAGCGTTTCTTTTTTGGGTCAACTTCCGCACCCAGAGGTGGAACGCTGTTTTGCCTCAGCGTGGGTGCAAGTTGTCCCGTCCCGTTGGGCAGAACCATTTGGTCTCGCCGCTGTGGACGCAATGATGCGGGGGACGGCGGTCATAGCAAGCGATTCCGGCGGCCTGAGCGAGATTGTTCGAGAAGGTGAGACCGGGTTCCTGGTCACTCCAGGCAATGCCGACGCGCTGGCCAAAGCATTGTTATGTCTCTTGCAGAACCGTGAACAGGCCGAACAAATGGGAAGGGCTGGCCGCCAAGTGGCGCTCTGTCACTTTAGCGAGACGACATTTGTGGATAAATTTGTTCAGTTGTATCGTACTCTTTTATAAAATGGCTTCCGTGAAAATGGATGCAAAAAAACCACCCCTTGTGATTTTTGGACTTGATGCCGGTGACCCCAATTTTATCTCCGGTTGGGCACGCGACGGCTACCTGCCAACCATTGCCTCGCTTATGAACCAAGGCTTCTGGGGCAGGACCGTTGGCTCGGAGCTGATTAGCGAGCACGGCGTCTGGGTTTCCCTTTTCAGTGGTATCTCACGTGCTGTGCATGGTTACTACTATTTCCGTCAGCTGCTCCCAGGCACGTACGATTTAAAGACCGTCACCGGCCGAATGGTAAAGGTACATCCTTTCTGGGCCTCTTTGCGTGGTCGAGGTAAAAAAGTTCTCATTATCGACGCGCCCGACTGGTATCCGCTCTCTGAGCTGGATGGCGTTCAACTGGCCAATTGGTCCACTCATAACGACCCCCCGATTCCCCCTTCTGCGGAGCCACCTGGACTCCTGCAGGACATTCGTCGTGTCGTTGGTCCGTATGTGAAAGTAAGGGAGAAGCTGGGAAATAGTTTTCACCAAGATCAAAAAACCTACCAGCGACTGCTCGACAATGTCAGGAAGAAAGGCGCCCTTTGCCGATATCTGCTCTCGAGAGACCATTTCGATTTGGCAGTCATTGTCTTCTCGGAATCTCACACGGCAAGCCATCAGTTCTGGAAATACCGGCCCGATGCTCACAGGCCGGATACACCGCCGAAGGAAAATAGACTCACCCATGCCATCCGTGATATCTACCAGGCAATCGACCAACAGATAGGCTTGCTTCTAAAAGGGTTACCCAACACGACCAATATCTTCCTCGTCTCCTCGGTAGGTCTGAAAGACGACTATCCGACCATCAACTTAATTGACTCCTTCTGCCGCCGGTTGGGTTACCAGGCCCCCCTGGAGCCTGGGCCATTGTCACTACAACCGCTGCCATTGTTCCGTCGAATCGTGCCGGAGTCCTGGCGCATCACCCTCAGCCGTCCTCTGCCCAGAGAGACGAGAGAACGCCTGCTGGCTGACCAATTTCGCGGGAGCACGAACTGGGAAAAGACAAAAGCTTTTGCGATTCCCTCCTATTACACCAGCTTCGTACGCGTCAACCTGAAAGGACGGGAGCCAAAGGGTATTGTGGAACCTCGCGCCGAGTATAAAGATCTGCTTGACCATTTAGAGGCAGATTTGAAACAACTGATCGATCCGAACACAGACGAGCCCGCAGTGAAACGGATCTCCAGAACGATTGAAATTTTTGGCGGGGATATCCCTGACTCTCTGCCTGATCTATTTGTGGAATGGAAACCCGGCCACTTCATGCCGCGGGTGGTGCATCCCCGGGTGGAGTTGGTGCAGAAGAAGCCCGAATTTTTTAGAGTCAGCGATCATACCAGTCACGGCTTTACCGCAGCGGCTGGTTCTTCAATTCGCAACCAAGGTTCAATCGGTGATATCTCACTCTTGGACCTTGTCCCAACCTTTCTGGCCTTGACGGGGGGACACATACCAGAGAGGATGACCGGACGAGTAATGAACGTCCTCGTGAACGGCTGAAGCCGCAGCCAATATGACATTGCCAAGAAGCACCCTAGTCACTCCACAAGAGGTCTGATGAGAGACGAGCAACCTTTCTTCTCGATTATTATCCCAACTTTCAACCGGCCATTGCAACTGACCCATTGCCTTCAATCCCTGGCCCGGGTGAATTATCCCCCGAATCGTTTTGAAGTGGTCGTGGTCGATGATGGGAGCGTAGGCCCTGCGGAGACCGTCGTCTCCTCCTTCAGCAATCGGCTTGACATCACACTAATCACCCAACCTCATAGCGGTCCAGCCATCGCCCGTAACAAAGGGGCCGCACACGCAAAGGGAAAATTTCTCGCCTTTACGGACGATGACTGCACGCCTGCTCCCGAATGGTTAAAGAGCCTGGCCCTACGTTTTAATGGAACTCCGGATGCCATGATTGGGGGAAGGACTCTCAACGTGTTCCTTCAGAATCTCTATTCAGCAGCCAGCCATTTTCTTATCGAGTATCTCTATTCTTACTATAACGTGAATTCCGATCAAGCGCGCTTCTTTACGTCCAACAACTTATCTCTGGCAGCAGGTCGCTTCCACAGCATTGGCGGCTTTAATACACTCTTCCCTGATGCTGCGGCGGAAGACCGTGAATTCTGCGACCGCTGGCTTCGTCATGGCTTTCGGATGATCTATGCACCAGAAGTCCTGATCTACCATGCCCATCGGCTGACACTTCACAGTCTCTGCAGACAGCAATTTAACTATGGGCGCGGTGCCTTCCGCTTTCACCAACTCCGTGCCCCCCGCCGCATAAACGATTTCAGGTTAGAGCCCTTATCATTTTATGTGAATATGTTACGTTATCCATTAGCGGAGATCCCGGGAGCCAAAAAGTATTTGATTTTGGCATTGATCGTCCTGTCGCAAAAGACAAACGCAGCAGGTTTTTTGTGGGAAATGGTGAGACAGATCATAAGAAAGAACAACCCAATACTTTCATCAGGGCATTATGATTGACGAATCACGAACCACGATTCGAAACGTTGGTTTCCTTCTGGCTCAAAGGGGATTCCATATCGTAGCCAGTCTTCTCTTTGCTGTCTTGGTACCTCGAATGATGGGACCCGGCAACTTTGGGCGCTATGCACTGGTCACCTCTCTTTACCTCTGGTTAGTGTGGGGCAGTGACCTTAGCTCCGCCCAGGTCATGGGGCGATATATTCCGCATTTCATACTTCAAGGAGAGAAGGAGAAGCTTCAAAAGTTCTTTAGCAACTTATTGGTCGTGAACTTGGTAAGCGGCGCCTTATGCGCGTGTTTGTATTTACTGATCACCGCCTTGTGGCTGACCGACCTCGACCTGATCTTACTTATCACGGTGTCAGCCACCCTGCTCTTTCGAGCAGCTGGCCATCCTTTCTTCACCCTCTCCCTTGGTCTTAACCAGGCAGCACGTTGGGGAATGGGCGAAATTCTTCGCCACTGGTTTATCCTTGTCTTGGTCATCATCGGTTTTTATCTGGCCGGGCTGCAGGGGGCTTTTCTGGGACTATGGCTTACTGAGTTAATCATCCTATTTATTGGTGTTTGGTGGGGCAAACCCTATCTTTCTTGGACGGAATTACGTCCGGACGTGCGTTATCTTGCCCCTTATCTTCGATTCGGTCTTATCTTTCTCATTTTCAACTTGCTCTCTGCCGCCTTCCAATGTAGCGGAGAGGTATTGGTGCGATTATTCTATCCTGATTATGTCCAGGTGGCGTATTTTGGACTTGCGAATAACGTGTATCTCACAATCGCTCTGGCCATTCCACAATTTACCATCGCTTTTGCCCCTCTCATGATCACCCTGCAAGCCCAGGGAAAAACCGAAAGCGTCAGGCACTGGATAGAGCGATTGATCAACGGGCTG
>Ga0316626_10000903_pt1 | contig 12539 bp, 9 predicted proteins | sample OWC_Aug_T1_C1_D5_FD_207656 | JGI IMG/M metagenome (GOLD analysis project Ga0316626, IMG submission 207656) | Wetland soil microbial communities from Old Woman Creek delta, Ohio, United States - OWC_Aug_T1_C1_D5_A | ecosystem: Environmental > Terrestrial > Soil > Wetlands | place: USA: Ohio...
TCTTCAGCGAGCTCGGCGACGAGTACGAGCGCCGCTTCGGTCTCAGCAACGCGCATTTGGCCCGGATCGCCGAGATCAATTTTGCCAATGCGCGGCGCAACCCGAATGCGCAGACGCGCCGCTGGACGTTCACCGAGCGGAGCTTCGCGGCCGACGACGAGGCCAATCCGGTCATCGACGGACGCATCCGCAAGCAGGACTGCGGCCAAATCACCGACGGCGCGGCGATCGTTTTCCTGGCCAACGGTGCGCGGGCAGCACAGTACTCCCGGTCGCGCGGACTCGATTTCGAGGCGCTGCCGCGCATCCGCGGCTGGGGACACCGAACGGCGCCGATCACCTACGCGGCCAAGGTGCGCGCGAGCGCGGGCGATCCCTACGTGTTTCCGGAGGTGCGCCGCGCGATCACCGATGCTTTCCGGCGCGCGGGTGTCAGTGGCGTCGACGAACTCGACGGTATCGAGACACACGACTGCTTCACGACGACCGAATACATGGCGATCGACCATTTCGGCATCACGCCGCCCGGCGAGAGCTGGCGGGCGATCGAGGGCGGCGACATCGAAGTCGGCGGCCGGATCCCGGTGAACCCGAGCGGCGGACTGATCGGCACCGGCCATCCCGTCGGCGCGACCGGCGTGCGCATGGCGCTCGATTGCTACAAGCAGGTCACCGGCACGGCCGGCGAGTACCAGGTGCCGGACGCCCGGACGTTTGCGACGCTGAACATCGGCGGCAGCGGCACAACCATCGTCAGCCTCGTGATCGGGCGGTGACGCCGGCGAGTCAATCCTTGCGAGGCCCTGGGAAAAACGCGTTCGTCCGTCGCACGTACTCGACATAGGCCGGTCGCCGCTCGCCGATGTCACGCTCGAGCAGCCGCACGCCAGAGAATCGCAGCAACAGGAACGACATCATCAGCGGGCCGACGATGCTCCACCAGGCGCCTGCCGCGAGCGCCATCAGGTAGAAGCCCCACCAGACGCAGAAGTCGCCGAAGTAGTTCGGGTGTCTCGTGTACCGCCAAAGGCCGCGGTCCATGACCTGGCCGGCGTTGGCGGGATCGCGCTTGAAACGCGCGAGTTGCCAGTCGCCGCCCGCCTCGAACACGAGGCCTACGGCCCATGCGGCGACGCCCGCCGCGTCCAGCCAGCCCAGCGGCGAGTGGCCCGCGGCGGCTCCGGCGAGCGGCAGCGAGATCACCCAGGCCAGCACGGCCTGGAACCCGAAGATCAGGTAAAGGCTCTTCAGCGCGAAATTCGGCTCGTTGCGCTGGCGGATCGCCTGGTAACGGCGATCCTCGTCGTGGCCGAAATTGCGCCAGGCCAGGTAGATCGCGAGGCGGGCTCCCCACAGTCCCACCAGCGCGACCAGCAGCCAGGCCCTCGGACCGGCTGGCCCCGCCGCCGCGTAGGTCACCGCTGCGAGGATGAACAACACGGGCCACAGCGTGTCGACGATCGTGACGTTGCGTTGCATGACGCTGACGGCCCACGTGATCGCCGCAGCCGCGAGCAGGACGGGTAGTGCGGTCAGCCAGGAAGCCAGTTCGACCATCGGGACACTCTAGCAGCGCGGCGCGACGGCCGCAGGGGTGTCAGGAAAGGACTTCGCGCAGCAGCGCGTCGTCGATGTTGCCGCCCGACAGGACGACTGCGATCGTCCGGCCGCGCGCTTCGATCCGGCCCGCCATCAGTGCAGCGAGCGCGACGGCGCCACCGGGCTCGACGACCAGCTTCAGCGTGCGCACCGCATAGGCGATCGCGGCGCGCACCTCTTCGTCCGAGACGGCGAGGCCGCCCGCGAGCAGTTGCCGGTTGATCGCGAACGTGAGCAGGCCCGGCTCCGGAGCCAGCAGCGCATCGCAGATCGAGCGCGTGCCGGGTGCGTTCGATTCGCGCCGCCCGGACGCGAGCGATCGGCGGTGATCGTCGTGGCCGGCAGGCTCCACGCTCCAGATCCGTGTAGCGGGCGATCGTGCCCGGACCGCGAGCGCCGTGCCAGCGACCAGCCCGCCACCGCTGGTGCAGACCAGGACGTCATCGAGTGCGGCCCCGGCTGCAGTCGCCTGCTCGACGATCTCGAGTCCCACAGTGCCCTGCCCGGCGATGACGTCCGGGTCGTCGAACGACGGCACGAGGATGGCCCCCCGCTGCCCGGCGAGCCGCGCCGCGATCGACTCGCGACTTTCGCGCAGGCGATCGTATTCGACGACCTCGGCGCCCAGGGCCAGTGTGTTGCGCATTTTCACCCGCGGGGCGTCGGCCGGCATCACGATCGTCGCGGGAATGCCGAGCAGGCGCGCCGCCGCGGCCACGCCCTGTGCGTGATTGCCCGACGAGAACGCGACGACACCCGCGCCGCGTCGATCTGCCGGGATCTGCGCGAGGCGGTTGTAGGCGCCGCGGAACTTGAACGAACCGGTATGCTGCAGTGTCTCGAGCTTGAGCAGGATGCGCCCCCCCGTGCTGGCGTCGAGCGGGGTGTCGGCCAGCAGCGGCGTGCGCCGTGAATGACCGGCGAGGCGTTGCGACGCGCCGAGCACGTCGTCGAACTCCGGCAGGCGAGCGCCGTCCACATCAGACATTGAGTCCGTCCTGGCATTCACCGCAACATGCAGTCGTGAGCGTACAGCATTCCCTGCCGCCCGGTTGCGAGCCGACCTGCCACGGCTGTCGCCACCGCGCGTTAGGCGAGGCGGCGAGCCTCGCGCAGAAAGCCAGCTACCTCGCGCGCGTGCTCGCGCCCTGGTCGGATCGCGTCGCGCCGATCGTCGGGCCCGTCGCGGAATCCCGCCTGGGTTACCGCGATCGCGTGACGCTGACCGCGCGCTGGTCGCCGGAGGACGGTTGGCGATTCGGCCTGATGCGGCGTGACGAGCTGATCGCAATCCACGATTGCCCGGTGCACTCGACCCGCGTGCGCGATCTCGTGCACCGGCTGGTTCGATTGCTGCCGGCGGGTGACTTGCTTGCGCTGGCCTACCTGCACGTCTGCGGCGCCCAGGCCACGCTGATCGTCAAGGCGCACCGCACTCCGATCGGCGTCTTACAGCCTTTGCTCGACGAATTACCCCGGAGCGGACTCGAGGGACTGTGGTTGCACCACCATCCCGCAGCAGGTCGTCGATTGTTCGCGCGCCGCGGCTGGCAGTTGCTATGGGGCCAACCGCGGTCCCTGGACAAAAACGGCTTGCGACACGGACCGACCGCGTTTGCGCAGGCGTTGCCGGCACTTCACCGGCAGGCCATGCACGCTGCCCGGCAGCACCTGCGCCCGCAACCGGGCGCCGTCGTGCTCGATCTTTACTGTGGATTCGGGGCGAGCCTGCGCGAATGGACCGACGCGGGCAGTGCCGCGCTCGGGGTCGAGTTGTCCGGCGAGGCAACCGAGCTGGCGGCACTGAACGCTCCGCGCGCGACCGTGCTGCGGGGCACCTGTGCACAGCGCTTGCCGCAAGTGAGGTCGTGGTGGCGCGAGCGCGGCGGGGTGGGAGTTGCTTACGTCAACCCGCCGCGTTCCGGGCTCGAGGCTGAGGTGACGCAGGTGCTGGCCTGCGAGCTCCGGCCGGCGCGCATCGCGTACCTGTCGTGCAGCGCTGGTACGCTTGCGCGCGACCTCGCGATGCTCGAGTCCGCCGGCTACGCCGTCACGCGCATTCACCCGTACGATTTCTTCCCACTCACCCACCACGTCGAGACGCTCGCGCTCCTCGACCTTCACTCATGAGTTCCGCCCGGGCGGCGGCGAGCTCCCGCTGCTTGGCCTCGTCCACGCGCGGGTAGTGGAGGTCGAGCGACCGGAGGCCCTCGATGATTGCGGCCGCGACCACGGCTCGAGTGAACCACTTGTTGTCCGCCGGCACGACGAACCACGGAGCGTGGTCGCTGGCCGTGTGCCGGATCATCTGCTCGTAGGCCTCCATGTAGTCGTCCCAGTGACCCCGCTCCCGGGCGTCCGCCATCGAGAACTTCCAGTTCTTGTCCGGATCGTCCAACCTCTCCAGGAAGCGCTTCTTCTGCTCATCCCTGGACACGTGCAGGAAGAACTTGAGGATCAGCGTGCCGTTGCGCGCGAGGTACCGCTCGATCTCGCAGATGTTCTCGTAACGGTGCTTCCAGATCTTCTTGGTGACGAGCTGGGGCGGCAGCTTCTGCGCGGCGAGCAGGGTCTCGTGCACGCGCACGACAAGCACTTCCTCGTAATAGGAGCGGTTGAAGATGCCGATGCGGCCGCGCTCCGGCAGGGCTTTCATGCAGCGCCAGAGATAGTCGTGGTCGAGTTCCTCGGCCGAGGGCGCCTTGAACGAGGTGACGTGGCAGCCCTGGGGATTGACGCCCGAGAGCACGTGCTTGATCGCGCCGTCCTTGCCGGCGGCATCCATCGCCTGGAAGATCAGCAGCACCGACCAGCGGTCCTGGGCGTACAGCCGGTCCTGCAGCGCGGCGAGATACTGCACTCCCTTCTTCAGCGCTTCCTGCGCCCGGGGCTTGTCCTCCGCGCCGAAGTGCAGCGTATCGCCGGGGTCGATCCCGGCGAGCCGGAACTGATCGCCGCGCGTCACGCGGAAGTGCCGGATGATCGACTGGATGAACTTCTCTTCCTGCTTGTTGATCTTCATCAGGGATTCCCCCGGTTGGCGCGACGACCCGAACGCGACGTGCGTTCACTGCGATCAACCGTTACGTCGGTACTGTAGGATAGCTCGCCGCCTGGCTTGGGCGCGCCTGGAGGGATGCAAGTGGTGCTGCAGATGGGGGGACGCTACGCTGGCCTGCGTCGAATGCTCGCGGTTGCCGCGCTGCTGCTGGCGCCCGTGATGACAGCGCCCGCCGCCGAGCCGGAGGCGGTCCCACCTGCCGATGTTGCGGCCTCGGACGCAACATCGGCGCCGATCAGGTCCCGTCCGCGCATCGGCCTCGTGCTCGGTGGTGGCGGTGCCAAGGGCGCGGCCCACGTGGGCGTGCTCAGTGTCCTCGAGGAGCTCAGGATTCCCGTGGATTGCGTGATCGGCACGAGCATGGGTGCGCTCGTCGGCGGCACGTTTGCGTCGGGCGTGGAAGCCAAAGAGCTCGAGGAGGCGGTTCGTTCGATCTCGTGGCAGGAGGCCCTTGGACGCAGTGGCCTGCGCGCCAAGGTGCCGATGCGCCGCAAGCTGGCCGGGAACACCTACAGCAACAGTCTCGAATTCGGCGCGCGCGACGGCCGTCTGGTCGCGCCGAGCGGTCTGATCAGCACGCAGAACGTGGATCTCACGATCCAGTATCTCGTCGCCCGCAGCCGCGGCATCCGCGACTTCGATCGGTTGCCGATCCCGTTTCGCGCGGTGGCCACCGACATGCAGAACGGCGACATGGTGGTGCTGCGGGAGGGCGACCTGGCGCTCTCGATGCGCGCCAGCATGGCCGTGCCCGGCGCGTTCGCCCCAGTGACCATCGACGGTCGCATCCTCGGCGACGGCGGGCTCACCCGCAACGTACCGGTGGACATCGCACGTCAGACCTGCGCCGACGTCGTGATCGCCGTCGCGGTGCCGAACCCGGTTCCGACCGCGGCGGAGCTGCGCTCGCCGCTGACGCTGATGTCGCGCACGCTCGACGTGCTGATCAGCGCGAACGAGCGGCAGCAGCTCGAGACGCTCGGCCCCGACGACGTGAAGATCATCATCGAGATGGGCGACATCGGCTCGGCTTCGTTCGATCGCGTGCCCGATGCGATCCCGCTCGGCAGGGCGGCCGCGCTCCTGCACCGCGCCGAGCTCGAGCGATATTCGCTGCCGGAGGCGGAGTTCCTCGCCTGGCGCAGCGCCACGTCCCGGGTGAGGCGGGAACCGATGAGGCTGGCGTCAGTCAACGTCGTCGGCGCAGAACGTGCCAACCCGGAGTTCGTGGCGCAGACCTTCGGCCTGCAGCCGGGCGACGTCGTCGACAACCGCAAGATCGGCGATCGTGCCACTGCAGTGTTCGCGTTGTCCGATTTCGAGAGAGTGGCCTACACGCTGGAAGGCGACGGTGAGCAGCCGGTGCTGAACCTGCACCTGATGGAGAAGTCCTGGGGACCGAACATCGTGCGCTTCGACCTCGGGTTCCACATCGGCACGGATGCGAACACGGCTTTCACGATCGGCGGTGACTTCCTGCGCACCTGGATCAACGATCTCGGCGGCGAAGTGCACGGATCGTGGCGGTTCGGCCGGACGTCCGGCCTGGAGGCTTCGCTGTACCAGCCACTGGACGCAGAGCACCGCTGGTTCATCGAGCCCGGTGCGCTGGCACAACGCTCGATCGAGGACATCTTCATCGACGGCGACGCGGTGGCGCGCTATCGGTTCTCGCACGCCTGGGGGTATCTCGAGGCGGGCCGGGTGTTCGGCAATCGGGCCGAACTGCGCGCGGGCCTGCGGGGCGGCGGGCAGACGGTGGAGCGCGAAATCGGCACGCCGGACCTGCCGGAGATCTCCGGCGAGGGGTACGGCGGCCTGTCGATGCGCTACACCTACGACACGCGTGACCGCGACGTGCTGTGGCAGGACGGCTCGCTGGTGCGGATGACTTATTTCCGCGGTGAGGAGTCGCTGGGCGCGGTCGACCAGTACGATCGCCTCGAGGGGACGGCGATGGCGGTCGTGCCGTTCAACCGCAATGTCCTCTACTTCCGCGCGAGCGGCGGAGCGTCGTTCGGCAGCGACCTGCCCATCTACGATACGTTTACGCTCGGCGGTCCGGTCAGCATGCCTGGCCTGAACGTCGGCGAACTGCGCGGCACCTCGTACTGGTCTGCACAGGCCTCGTACCTGCAGCGCATTGCCGACATCAGTTATGTGTTCGGCCAGTCGCTGTACGCGGGATTCACGGCTTCCGCGGCCGACATGAGCGGCCGCATCGACGACGTTCGCGCCGCACCGATTCTTTCAGGAGCGTTCGTGCTGGCGGGTCGCACACCGCTCGGACCCGTGTCGCTGTCCGTGGCAATCACCAGCGACAGTGATTGGCAGCTGATGTTCGGGCTGGGGCGACCGATCGAAGAGCGGACGATCACGGACCCCTCGTGGTGAGGGTCAGTTCACGCCGGGGAGCCAGAACTGCGCGGGTGACGGATGCTTCGGCAGCGGGTAACGATCGGCTGCCGACGTGCCCGATGGCTTGGCGCGGGCGGTCGTTGCCGGGATGACATTCGCGCAGGCACCCGTGCCCAACCACGCGAGCGCCGCGGCGGTGAGTCCTTCCGCGGCCGAGCCCAGCGGCGCCTCCAGCGTGTCCAGGGCCGCGCATGCAAACGGCAGCGTCGCGGCCAGCCCGTCGTAGTAATCACCGTCGCCGCGGGCGTTCTCGAGCTTGAATGCGACGAGCCGCAGGCGATCCTCGCAGCCCTGCAAGTCGAAAGCGAGCTGCCCCACCGGCTTGCCGAACGTGTCCTCGCCGACGATCGCGATCTCGATCCAGGGCGCCATCGCGTTGACGTTGATCTCGCTGGCCGAGGCCGTGGCCCCGGTCGTGAGGAACGCGATGCGGACGGGCCGCACGGATTGAGCCGCCGGCTGGAAGTTTCGCGTCATGTTCTCCGCGGCCTTCGCCGCGTTGTGCACCATCCGCAGCTGGACGTCGGACGTCGAGCGGTCGCCGCCGAGCAGGTCGCCGAGGATCTCTGCCGTGCTCACGAGTCCGCCGCCGTTGTACCGCAGGTCGACGATGAAGTAGTCGAGGCCGAGCGCACGGAATCCTGCGAACGCGTCGCGCAGCTGTGAATCGGCCGTGGCGACGTAGGTGCGGAGGTTGACGTAACCGACGCCAGTCGTGCCCGGGAGCGGCAGTACCTGCGTGCCGTAGACGCTCGAGACCGGATCGATCGTGACGGTACGCTTCGTGAGGGTCGCCTCGCGCGTCGTGCCACTGCGCAACAGCCGGAGACCGCGCCGCACACCGGTCTCGGCCGGCCCGAGCGCGTCGCTGATCGTGCTGCCGTCGGCCAGCAGCTGGCTGACCGGCACGAATCCGGCGCCCGCATCCACCGCCACGATTTCGTCGCCGCGCTGCAAGCCAGCGTCCGCAGCCGGGCTCGACTCGAAGACCTCGGTCACGAACGGGCGGTTGACCGGATCGGTGCGCGTGCGGAACCCGAAGCCGACGAACTCTCCGGCGCCGAGCAGCGAGTTCTCCGCGCTGCGTGTCGTCAGGTAACTGAAGAACCGATCCTTGCGTTGCGCGCGCGCGGTCGCAGTCAGATGATCGAGCAGGCTTTCGGCGGTCGGGAACCCGGCGGCGTCGATGGTGGACGGCAGCAGATCGGGAAACAGGTACCACTGGCGGGCCACGTCGATGACGAACTGCTTGCGCGCGGGTTCGGCGCAGGCGACGGAGGTCCCGTCGTCCCCGCCACCGCCGCCACCGCTGCCACAGCCGGCGATCGAAGCCAGCAGCGCAGACAGTGCGCAGTGAGCGAAACGGCGGGTCGCTGAGCGGCTGGTCATCGGTCACTCCATCAGCCTTGCCATGCGCGGCCGGCTCGCGGCGTAGCGTCGATGCACGTCGACGTAGGTGGATTCGTAGAGGCGATCGAGCTCGTCCGGTGCCGGAAAATATCCGAGGAATCCGCGACAGGCGGGTTCGAGCGTGAGCTCGGCGGCGCGCATCAGCTGTGCGAGCAGCGTGCGCGGATCCTCTTCGCCGACGGACACCCGGATCGTCGTCGGTGAGATACCGGCCTGGCGCAACGCTTCACCGGAGAGCTCCGAGTGACTGGTCAGGGCCGGGCACAGCACCACCGTATTGACCTGACCGAGGCTCACCTGCAGGCCGAAGGCCGGCTCGAGGCAATCGAAGAAGCGCTGGAAAGACTCACGGCCGATGCTCGCGCCGAGCTCGGTCTCGAAATCGAGCGTGAACAGCGGCGCGGGCAGCCCGAGGAACATCAGGCGCTCGCGCAGTTCGAAGTTCTCATTGCCCTCGACCGCCGAGCTTCGCACGTTGATCGCCGGATGCCGGGCCAGCGCCCGCGCCAGCACCAGCGTGTTGATGCACTTGTTGATGATGCGCAGCTCCACGGTGCGCATGCCGTTGATGACCTCGAAGGCCTTGTCGGCGTCGAGGAACGCGCCCTTCACGTAATAGACGTTCCAGAACAGGCTTTCGTCCCAGCGATAGGTGCGCGGTTGACCGTCCGGCCCCGGTGCGGTGACGGTCTCACCCTTCGGGATGAACATCCGCTCGTTGCGGCCGATGCAGACGCCGGCCGTCGTGGTGCCCGATCCGGCGAGGTCCTTGGTGTACGAGTGGATCACGAAGTCCGGCCGCTCGAGCGGGTCGGTGCGCTGCAGGACCGGCTGCAGGATCGGCGTCCCGACCGTCGCGTCGCAGATCACGGTGAGGCCGAACTCGTGCGCCGCGCGACAGATGCCCGGCACGTCGAGCACGTGACCGTGCGGGTTGCACGGTGACTCGAGGAACACGTAGATGTGGCGGCCTTCGGCCAGCCGTCCGGCGCACTCGCGTTGCGTTTCCAGCAACGCGGTGCGGAAGGCTTCCACCGTGAAGCCGTCGAACCAGCGCACGGCGACATCGAGGTTGCTCTGCTTGCCGTACCAGTCGTGCAGCAGCTGGTAGGTGCCGCCGTAGACGTTGCGGCTCGCGAGCACCACGTCCTGGTAGCCCACGACGTTCGCCAGCGTCGCGTCGATCGCCGCCATGCCGGAGTTGAAGTTCCAGGCGAGGTACTCCCCGGACAGTGCACCGGCCTCGAGATCCACGATGTGGTTCGCGAGGCTGATCGAGGTCGGGTTCAGCAGCCGCGAATAGATCTCGAGCAACGGCTCGCGACCCTTGAAGGCGTCCTCGACCCACTCAGTGCAGGCGTACATGTAGGTCGCCGTGCGCGTGATGACTGGCGTCGCGCTGAACAGCGCGGTCACGTTGTCGAAGAGCGGATAGGGGCCCTTGACCGCCGATTGAGTCGGGTCGTCGAGCAGCGACTGGTAGCTCTTGCGCAGCGGGTTCTGCAGCGTGTCGAGGATCTTCGCGAGCTGGAAGCACAGGAACCGTTTCGCGTTGAAGCGGGCGATCCGGTCGCGCTGCTCGAGGCTCGCCAGTTCGCGCAGGCTGATCTGCCAGAGCTCGTGCGCCGCGACGTTCGCCGCGTACAGGTGGGACGCGAGCGCGCCGAGCCGGCGACCGTAGTCCGTCTGCGGATCGATCGAGAAATGCCGCAGTTGCTCGTCGACCAGGCTGGCGAGGTCGGTTGCGCAGGTGGTGTTGCGGCGCGGACTCAGCTCGCGCGCGAGCGACAGGTCGTGCGTGGATTGCGTCATCCGCGGATGGTACCGCAGGCGATGGCGGCGGGCCCGGGCAAGGGCGGCCTCAAGCCGGGCGCGGCGTCATCACGCTCAGCACGGCCACGAAGTGGCACGCGACGCCCCCGAGCACGAACAGGTGCCAGATCGCATGGGTGTAGCGCCGTCCCTTCCACATGTAGAACGGCACGCCGGCCGTGTAGGCGAGGCCGCCGGCCACGATCCAGGTGAGCTCGTGCGGTGTCAGGCTCTGCATCAGCGGTCGTGCCGCAATGACGCCCAACCACCCCATGCCGAGGTACAGCAGCACGGAGCTGACGGGGAAGCGGAAGCCGAGCGTCGTCTTGGCGAGGATGCCGACCAGCGCGAGCCCCCAGACCAGCCCGAACAGCGTCCAGCCCCAGGCACCGCCCAGAACGCCGAGCGCGAACGGGGTGTAGGTGCCGGCGATCAGCAGGTAGATCGCGGAGTGGTCGAGCAAGCGCAGCCGTGGCTTGAGCTGCGGGGACGTGGCTGCATGGTACGCGACCGACGTCGTGAACAGGATCAGCGCCGTCACGCCGAACACGAGGCCGCCGGTCACCCGCCAAGGCCCTGCGCCCGCTGTCGTGGCCGCCACCGCGAGCCATGCGATGCCGACCAAGCTGGCTGCGATGCCGAGCCCGTGCGTCGCGACGTGCGCGACCTCCTCAGCCCGGGAGTAGTCGCTATCGGTCACCGCAGAGTCCTGTGATCTCGTGGTTGCGCGGCGGGTCAGTTTGCTTGCGCCGCATCGACTCCCCGCCGCGAGGCCATCTCGAGGTCAATGACACAGGCATTCTGGCTCAGCGACCGGACCGCCGGGGTAGCGATCTTCACGTACCCCGGCGCCGTGCTTCCGGGCGTGCAGCACTCAGGCTGCAGCCAGGGCTTGCTCGAGGTCGGCCAGCAGGTCGTCCACGTGCTCGATGCCGACCGACAGCCGCACCATGTCCTCGCTGACGCCGGCCTTCTCGAGCTCCGCCGGATTCAGCTGGCGGTGGGTCGTGCTGGCAGGATGGCAGGCCAGCGACTTCGCGTCGCCGATATTGACGAGGCGCACGAACAGCTGCAACGCGTCCTGGAACCGCGCGCCCGCCGCGAGGCCGCCGTCGATGCCGAAGGTCAGGATGCCCGACGCACGGCCGCCCATGTATTTCTGCGCGAGCCCGTGGCTGGGGTGGTCGGGCAGGCCGGCGTAGTTGACCCAACGCACCTTCGGGTGCTTCTGCAGGTAGCGAGCGACGGCGAGGGAGTTCTGGCAGATGCGGTCCATTCGCAGCGCGAGCGTCTCGATGCCCTGCAGGATCAGGAAGCTGTTGAATGGCGAGATTGCCGCGCCCATGTTGCGGAGCGGCACAACGCGCGCGCGACCAATGTAGGCGGCCGGGCCGAATGCGTCGGTATAGACGACCCCGTGATACGAGACGTCGGGCGTGTTGAGCCGCGGAAACTTGTCGGCGTGCTGCTTCCACGGGAAGTTGCCCGAGTCCACCAGCGCGCCACCGATGCTCGTCCCGTGGCCGCCGAGGTACTTCGTCAGCGAGTGGATCACGATGTCGGCGCCGTGCTCGAACGGCCGGCACAGGTACGGCGACGGCACTGTGTTGTCGACGATCAACGGGATGCCGTGGCGGTGCGCGACTTCAGCGAGGGCCGCGAAGTCCGTTATGTTGCCGGCGGGATTGCCGACCGATTCGCAGAAAATCGCGCGCGTCTTCGCGTCGATCAGTTTCTCGAACGACGCCGGGTCGCGGTGATCGGCGAACTTGACCGTCAGCCCGTACTGGGGAAACGTGTGCGCGAACAGGTTGTAGGTGCCGCCGTAGAGCGCCGTGGAGCTGATGACGTTCTGGCCGGCCTCGGTGATCGTCTGCAGCGCGTAGGTGATCGCAGCCTGCCCCGAGGCCAGGGCCAGCGCGCCGACGCCGCCTTCGAGCGCCGCGACGCGCTTCTCGAGCACGTCGGTGGTCGGGTTCATGATGCGCGTGTATATGTTGCCGGCGACCTTGAGGTCGAACAGGTCGGCGCCGTGCTGGGTATCGTCGAACGCGTAGGACGTCGTCTGGTAGATCGGCACCGCGACGGCCTTGGTGGTGGGGTCCGGTGCATAGCCGCCGTGGACGACGAGGGTCTCGAATTTCATGGTGGGCCTCGGGAGAAGGAACCGGTGCATTGTCATGCCATTGGGCCCGTCGTGTCGCCCTTTGAGAACCACTGGTTATGCGATCAGAACGCG
>Ga0316626_10000904_pt1 | contig 12527 bp, 10 predicted proteins | sample OWC_Aug_T1_C1_D5_FD_207656 | JGI IMG/M metagenome (GOLD analysis project Ga0316626, IMG submission 207656) | Wetland soil microbial communities from Old Woman Creek delta, Ohio, United States - OWC_Aug_T1_C1_D5_A | ecosystem: Environmental > Terrestrial > Soil > Wetlands | place: USA: Ohio...
CCGGTGGACGACGAGCAGGTCCGTTCCTCAACGCACTGTTCCACGTATTCGTCGTCATCGTAGTGGTAGTAGCAGTTCACCGTACAGCAGAGTTCGTACTGCTCGCCTTCCCCGTAGTCGATGACCTGACAATTCTCCGATGTCGCGCTGTAATCCTCGTCGTCATCGTCGTCGCATCCAACCAGCGCCAGCGCTGCCACGAGCGCCACTGCCATAACCCTGGCTTTCATAGGGAATCCTCGCCGCGCAGATGCTTCCGGAGCTGCGTTCATCGCGGTCTCCTCCTGCCCTGTGTACAAGAGCAAGAGCCGTGCACGTCTTGACGCATCCGGGAAGCAGTGCGGGCGAAGCCCGTCGCTCCCGAAAACGAGAATGGTGAGACGCCTCTGGTCGCGTTCCTTGGAGTTCGGGGACGTACAGTTTGTGAAAGAATCCCGGATCGGCCCGTCTCACGGTGGAAAAACGTAATGAAATCAAGGGGGCGATTTCTCGCGGAACGATCTTCTCACAAACTCGTAGCGAACACTCGGAACATGTCGGCCGTGAGCCGACGACAGCGGGAGAGCCCGGACCGGGGGTGCTTGCGGGACCGACGCACCCCATACGCGACGGGGGATCACCGGGCGAGTCGCCGCGTTGGCCAGATCCTGTTCGCCAGAAGCGGTCAGGCTTCGCGACCGAGGAGAATTTGGCCCGGGCGGCAGGCGGTTGCCAACTCCTCGCGCTCGGCTGGCGACAAATCGGCGACCCGGGACCGCGGCACGCCGCGGATCAGCGCGGCGGCGCGGGCGACGAAGCCGTCGTCGGGCGGCAGCTCGAAGAACGCCGCGATCGGTTCCAGAACGCTCGCCGGGTTGCTGATCAGATCTTCGAACCGCGCCTCAAGATACTGGCCGCGGTCGAGCTGCGGCAGCGCGCGAAAGCCGTGTAGCACCTGATCGCTCCAGAACCGGCCGGCGGCCCACAGCGGCGGCGCGTTGTCGATGACGTGGGTCGCCGCGACTTCCGGATCGAGCCCGCTCGGGAACAAGCCGCAGACGAACGCAATCGCCATCCGGAAAAACGGATGCGCGCGGAGGGACAAGGCGGCTTCGTGACCATCGCGGTGGATGTGCAAGAACTTGGCGTTCGGATACAGGGACACCAGATCGCCGAGGAAATCGAGCGCTCCCCCTCCCCGTTCGATCCACACGCGCCGCTTGAACCGCGCCGCCACCCACGCAAACAGCTGGCGGTAGTGATCGGCGAGCGGCTGCGCAGGGAGCGTCGACGCGTAGGCGATGAGCTCGTCAAAGAGCGCGTCCGGGTCCTTCGTCAGTCGCGGCAGCATGGCGACGAGGAGCCAGGGAATCTCATCGCCGCGCCGGTAGCGCATGCCGGGTCGTTCAATCGGATACTGGACCTCGTCGGGCGAGTGCCCACGGGCCAACACGGCGGTGGCGACGGGCTGCTGGGCCGCGATCAACGTCACCAGCTCCTCCGCTGGCACGTTCCCCCGCTGGAACCGTCGGCCCCAATCGAGACCGGAGAAGAACTCGTGGATGCTGACCACGCCGGTGTGCACGCCGAGCATGAGGGACAGGAGCGTCGAGCCGCAGCGCCCCGTGCCGACGACGAACCGTTCCATACGGCACCCCTTCGTGGCTTCACACGCCGCGCGGGGCGCGGCGATCGCGCAGCGCGGCGAATTCGACGACCTCGGTGGCCGGGCGCGGCACCGCCGGCTCCTCACCGGGCCAGATGTGGGTATTGGTCCAACGGATCTGCACGATGCCGCTCGGCCGCCCCTCGGTGTAGATCCAGTTCGGGAGCCCGGGATCCTGGTGCGCGACAATGATGGTCGCGATGCCGGCCGCATCCGTGACGACGTTGCCGATGCTCACCAGATTGTGGCCGCCGAAGTGGTACTCGTGCGGCTGCATGTACCGATTGAACGCGTACAACCCCCACCACTCGCATTGCGGCGGCTCGAGACGGATAACCAGCGCCTGTTGCGGGCCGAGCTCGTAGCGGCAGAAGAGGTACCAGTGGTCCGGGTTGATGTACATGAACCCCGGTCCACCGCGCAGGGCCCGGCCGCGGGCGCTGATGCGGTCGTCCAGGGACGCGAGGTCGAACACGTTTGACGGCACATCGTCCTGCACCACCGGCAGCGGCTTGCCAAACGCCTCGAGAAAATTGACTCCGGTCTCGCAGAGGAAAGTGGTCACCGCACGCAGTCGGTGTGCGAGTTCCTCGTCGCAGAGCGGTGCGGGCGAACCCGCTCCGGGAATGCGCTCGATATCGTAGCGCGCGAGTTGTTCCTGTTGCGGATCGGCGAAGAACTGACGAATGAGCACCGAGTGCGCGTCGCGCTCGAGTTCCAGGAAGTTCTGCGCGCCGGCTGGCCGGGCGGCTGCGACTATGATCTCGAACGTGCCGTCGGGGCTCCAGACAAGATTGTTGTGGTTCAGCGAGTCGCCGATCCGTTCGGGCATCCTTCCCGACCAACCGCCGCCCGAGTACAGACAAACGCCCAGGTAGCGCGACGTGCCGCGGTGGCCGCGAATACGGTATACGCTGTCGCCGCGCAGCGGCGCCCAATCGTAGAGCGTGTACGGGTTCGGGGCCCAGATATCCAACGGTGCCGACCATGCCGCCCACGGCTGCGCCAGCCGCGGCATGATCAGCGGCACGAAACACGGCCGCAACGGATCGTTGTCCAGGAACTGCTGCAGGGCGGTCCGCAGCATGTGCAGGAAGAAACGGTAGCCTTCGGCGGCATCCCGCTCGTCCGCGGCGGTCGCCCGCGTCAGCTCGACGCCCTTCCAGAGCGTATCCAGCAGCTCGCGGAAAGCCTCGTGACTGTGTGGTGTGCGTGTACCCATCAGTGGTTGCCCTCTCGTGCTCTGCCCCGGCCCGACATCGAGTCTGAACGTGTGAGTCGTGCCGCGGGCCGCTCGAAACCAGCTCCGAATGTCAAAGTTGCCCTCCTTTCGCAAACTCATCCTCGTTCACACCGTCGGGGTACACCCGTCGTGCTCCGCCACGACGCCAGCGCTTGATTCGCGAAGGAAGCAGCGCCATGGAAGATAGCGGCGCGCCGCCGACAGGAGCGGGCGACCACTCTCGCTGACACGAAAGGACAACACCATGGCCATCGACTTCAGCTTTCCTCCGGAGATCGACGCACTGCGCTTGAAGGTGCGCGACTTCATCGCCCAAGTTGTGCGGCCCGCCGAGGGGCGCATCGCGGAACGCGAAGGCGACCGCCGGTTCCTCATCCAGTCGATCATCGAGATGCGCGTGGCGGCCCACGACCAGGGCCTGTGGCTGCCGCACATGCCGAAGGCGTATGGCGGCATGGGGCTCGGACACGTAGCGATGGCGGCGGTGTCGGCCGAGGCGGCCAAGTCGGTGTTCGGGCCGTACGCCCTGAACGCGCAGGCGCCCGACGAGGGCAACATGCACACGCTGCTGCACTGGGCCACCCCGGCGCAGAAGAAGAAGTACCTGCGGCCGCTCTGCGACGGGATGGTCCGCTCGTGCTTCGCGATGACCGAGCCCGAGGTCGCCGGTTCCGACCCGACGCTCATCCAGACGCGCGCCGTCCTGGAGGGTGACGCATGGGTCGTCAACGGCCACAAGTGGTTCATCTCCGGCGCCAGCGGCGCCGCGTTCGCCATCCTCATCGCGCGCACCGAGGACCACCCGGAGATCCCGCAGGCGGCGAACACAGCCTTCATCGTCGACCTGCCGGCAAAGGGATGGAACGTCGTCCGCGACGTCCTCACCATGGCCGGCCACCACAACCATGCCGAGATCCGCATCGAGAACCTGCGCGTGCCGAGGGAGAACATGCTCGGCGGCCGCGGCCAGGGGCACCTGCTCGGCCAGGCCCGGCTCGGCCCGGCGCGGCTGGCGCACTGCATGCGCTGGATCGGACAGGCGGAGGTGGCACTCGACATGATGGTCGACCGCGCCCTCAACCGTTTCGCGCACGGCTCGATCCTCGCCGACAAGCAGGGCATCCAGTGGATGATCGCCGACTCGGCGATGGAGCTGTACCAGGGCAAGCTCATGGTGCTGCACGCCGCTTACAAGATCGACCGCGGCGAGGACTTTCGCAGCGAGGTGTCGATGGCCAAGCACTTCGTCGCCAACGCGCTCAACCGCATCGTCGACCGCGCCATCCAGGTGCACGGCGCGCTCGGGTACTCGCTCGACACTCCCCTCGCGCGCATGGCGCAGCACGCGCGCTGGGCACGCTTCGCCGACGGTGCCGACGAGGTGCACCAGTGGCGCATCGCCCAGCGCACCATCGACGCGTACAAGCGCGACCAGTCGACGCGCGCGGCGACGGGCAACCTGCCCCTCTGAGGCTCGGCTCCAGCGGCCGCTCCATCCGGCGCGACGTCCGAGCCGGGTGCCGCGTAGAGGCTTACAGGAGTTCTCTGATCCATGAGTCAAAACGGGGAATGATTATGGCGAAGTCCGTTCGGTGGATCCTCATCATCGCCGTGCTGGCGATCGGCGGCTGGTGGCTGGTATCGGGTGGTCGGTCAAGGGTCGACCCAGGCTTGAGCGCCGAGATCGATCCCGCGCCGTTCACGGACGCCGAGAAGGACGCGCAGCCGGCGTCGCAGGTAATCAAGCCGAGCGGCAAGCGGGTACCGAAGAAACCCAATGTCGTCATCATTCTCGCGGATGACCTGGGCTACGGCGATCTCGAGGCGTACGGCACGAAAGCGATCCGCACACCGCATCTCGATCGGCTGGCGCGGGACGGCGTGCGCTTCACGGAGTTCTACGCCAGCGCCTCGGTCTGCTCGCCGTCTCGCGCCGGCCTGCTCACCGGACGCTATCCGGTGCGCACCGGCGTGAGCTACGTCATCTTTGCCAGCGAAGTCTCGTTCGCGCACCGGGTGAATTTGGCGCTCACGAGGGTGGCGACGCGCTTGGGCATGTCCGACTTCCATGACTCATTCGTGAGAGGCCTGCCGGACTCCGAAATCACTCTCGCCGAAGCGCTGCGGGTCGCCGGTTACGCCACCGGCATGGTGGGCAAGTGGCACCTGGGCGATTACTCTCACGACCGCAAATACCTCCCGACGCGGCACGGCTTCGATTTCTACGAGGGTATCCCCCACTCCAACGACGAGTTCCCCGTCGCGTACTGGCGCAATGAAAAGGAGATCACTCCCAACGTCGGCCTGGATCAGGAGCACCTCACCGCCGACTTCACCACGGCGGCGATCCAGTTCATCGAGGCCAACAAGGACAGACCCTTCTTCCTCTACGTCGCCCACAAGGACGTGCATCTTCCGTTCTTCCCGTCCAAGGGTTTCAAGGGCCGGTCGGCCGCGGGACCCTTTGGCGACGCCGCCGAGGAGCTCGACTGGAGCGTCGGCGAAATCATCCAGGCGCTCGAATCGCGCGGCCTGCGCGAGAACACCCTGGTCGTGTTCACCAGTGACAACGGCGCCTGGTTCGACGGCAGCACGCAGGGGCTGCGGGGCCGCAAGGGGATGCCGTTCGAGGGCGGACAGCGCGTGCCGATGATCGCCTCCTGGCCGAGCGCGCTCCCCGCCGGCGCGACGGTGGACGCCCCCGCGATGAACATCGACATCTTCCCGACCGTGCTCGGGCTGGCCGGGCTCGACCTGCCGGCCGATCGCATCATCGATGGCCGCGACATCTGGGGCTTGATGACGGGAACCGAAACCGCCAGCCCGCACGACGCCCTGCTCTTCTTCCACGACAAAGTGATCGATGGCGTGCGCTCCGGACCGTGGAAGTACTATCGGTACGTCAACCGCTATTACTGGCCGGTCCCGTTTGACAAGCCCAGCACTCTCACTGGAAAGCGGGCAGAAGGATATACCTACACGGACCCAAAGACGGGCCAGACGATCCAACTGCTCGCAGACTTCCCGATGCTCTATGATTTGCGGATCGACCCGGGCGAATCATACAACGTCGCCGACCGTCACCCCAACGAAAGCAGCCGCCTGCTCGGCTTCATCGAACGGTGGGAACAGGACTTCTTCGCCAATCCACGCGGCTGGAGGAAGAGGTAAAGAGCGGGGGCGCGCGGATGATCTTCGATCAGGCGAAAGCGAACCCCGCCGGCCTGGCGCTCGATGATCTGACACGCCAGCGCACGTGGGCCGAGCTGGTCGATCGCAGCACGCGGGCCGCCCATTTGCTCCGCGACGAACTCGGCTTGCGGCCGGATGATCATGCCGCGCTGCTGATGGGCAATCGGGTGGAGTTCGTCGAGCTGACCCTCGGCGCGATGCTCGCTGGGATCTGGCTCACACCGATCAACCACCACCTGCAGGCGGAGGAGATCGCGTACGTTGTTCAGGACTCGGGGACGCGAGTGCTGTTCGCGGATGCCGAGCACGAAACCATCGCGCGCGGCTCGGCGGCGCGCCACGTGGTGCTCGTGGGGGATGAGCTCGAACGGGCGCTGGCCGGCGCGTCGAACGCACCCATGCCACTCGACGGCCCGGCTGGCGCCACCATGATCTACACGAGCGGCACCAGCGGCCGGCCAAAGGGCGTGAAACGGGCGCGCCAGGCGACGCTCGGCGCCGCGTTGTCCGCGGCGGCCAACTCCGGGACGGCGCTCGGACTGGACGGCAGCGGACCCCACCTGATCACCGGGCCACTGTACCACGCCGCGCCGCTGCTGTTCGCGATCTACGACCAGACCAACGGCGCCCCGATCATCATCATGCCGCGCTGGAACGCCGCGCAAACCTTGCGACTGATCCAGGAGCGGCAGGTCCGCCACACCCACATGGTGCCGACCATGTTCGTGCGGCTCCTGCAGCTCGACGATTCGATCCGCAACGCCTTTGATCCGTCTTCCCTCCGCCTCGTGCTGCATGGGGCGGCGCCCATCGCCCCATCGGTGAAGAAGCGGATGATCGAGTGGTGGGGCGAGGTCCTCGTCGAGTACTGGGGCGCCACCGAAGGCGGCGTCTGCACGCTGGTGAATTCCGCCGACTGGCACGCGCATCCGGGAACGGTGGGCCGGCCCCTGCCCAACTTCGAGGTCTTCGCCGTCGACGATCGCCGCGAACGCCTACCCCCCGGCGAGGTGGGGACGCTGTACTGCCGCCACAAACATCTCGCCATCGTCTTCGAGTACCACGGGGCGCCGGAGAAAACCGCAGCGGCCTACCTGGAGCCGGGGGTGTTCACCACCGGTGACATCGGGCGGGTGGACGCGGACGGCTACGTGTATCTCACCGATCGAAAATCGAGCCTCATCATTTCCGGCGGCGTCAACATCTATCCCGCGGAGGTCGAACAGGTCCTTCAACAACATCCGGCGATCGCCGACGTGGCCGTGTTCGGGATTCCGGATGACGAGTGGGGCGAGGCGGTGAAGGCTGCTGTCGAGCTGGCCGACGGACAGCAACCGTCACCGCAGCTCGAGGCCGAGATCCTCGCTTTCGCACGGGAGCACCTGGCGAGCTACAAGGTGCCGCGCTCGATCGACTTCGAACGCGCACTCCCCCGCCACCCGACCGGCAAGCTGTACACCCGGCTGCTGCGCGATCGTTACTGGAAGGACCGGGGAAGGAACATCTGATCGAGAATATGACTCCGATTTCCGATCTTCGTGATCTTCGTGCCCTTCGTGGTGATCTGTCCTTGGGCTCAATTCAGATTCCTCGGGATCAGGAACTCTGAACTGGCAACGGGGGAGGGATCAAGGGAGGGGGCCAAATGGAGCGCGCACTTCCGACTCAGTACAATTAGAGCTTCTCCGCGGCATGCAGCGCCAGCACTTCGTTGGTGCCGTCCTCGATCAGCGACGCGCGCGCGTCGCGCAGCAGCTTCTCGACCGGGTACTCGTGGCTCAAGCCGTTGCCGCCAAACACCTGCAACGCTTCGCTGGCCACTTCGAAGGCCGTCTGCGTCGAGGTGACCTTCGACGCAATGGCGTACTGCACGGCAGGGAACGACCCCGGCGCAGCGCCGAAGAACGGGTTGTTGACGATATTGTAGAGCACCACGCGCCGGTTGAGCGAGCGGGCGGCCTCGACCTTCCGGAACATCTCGAACAGTTTCATCTTGATGGCCTGATGCCGGATGATCGGCACCCCGCCCTGCACGCGCTCCCTGGCGTACTCCAATGCCGCCTCGAACGCGGCCCGGGCACAGCCCACGAAGGTGGCCCCCATGAAGCCGTTGGCCGTGCACAGCGTCAGCTCGATCCCCATGGCGTACATCTCCGGGGGAATGACCATGTGCGTGATCGGGACGCGGACGTCGTCGAAGAACACCTCTCCTTGCGGCAGCGCCCGCTGGCCGAGTTTCTCCAACGGTTTGCCACGTGTCACGCCCGGGGCCGTGAGGTCCACGAGGAGCACGCCATAGCCGTTGACTCCGTCACCGTTGTCCACCGCGGTATACAGCGCGGCAGCCTCCGCGACGGGGCCGTTCGACACCCAGGCCGCCTTCTGGCCAGCGATGACGTAGAAGTCTCCGTCGCGGCGGGCGACGCAGTTCGGCTTCTGCAGCCCGGGCCGCTTCGTGCTGTCGCTCAGGTCGAGCGAATCGCTGCCGTGATCCGGCTCCGTGATCGCCCAGCAGCCGATCTTGTTCACCGGGAACGCCGACATCAGGTCCGGGTTCTGCGAGGTCTGCGCCAGCATCGCGGGGAACTCGGCGGCCCCGAGGCTGATCGCCAGCCCGGCATCGCCCCATCCCAGCTCTTCCGTCACGATGCAGGTCAGCCGCGCCAGCTGCACGGGCGTGAACTCGGATGCCGAGCCGGTCAACAGGCGCACCCCGAGCGCGTCCCACTTCTTGTGGACGTCCCACAGGATCGAATCGCGGGCGATGACCTCCTCGGCCGCGCGCCGATCCAGCGCCTGTCCCGCCGGGCGCATGACCTCCTCCGCAAACCGGCGCACGAGGTCGCGAATGTTCCGTTCTTCTTCCGAGAGATCGAAGTCGATGTCTGGCGGTATCATGGGCTGTTCCTCCCTCCGGGCTCACTCGTCCATGCTCGCGTCTTCTACACGAAATGCGGCCGGTCATCGAGACGCCGGCCGCCTCGCCGATTGGCGCAAGAGAGCGAGGAAGCGGGTTCGGCAATAGGGCAGGCACTCGGCAATGGCCTGCTCATACGTCTTGATTGGCGCGTAGCCCAGGTCGAGCCTGGCATCTTCGATGCTGCCGTAATGGCTGATCGTGATCTTGTCGAGTTCGTGCGGGGTCAACGGGGGCGGCGCGATTCCGAGGCGAAAGTGGAGGTGTTCCCAGAGGCTCAGGACAGGCGCGATGAGCGCTCGTGGGATGCGGCGCTTCGGGAAAGGAACACCCATCCCTTCGATGATCGGCCGGAAGAACGCAAACGTATTCTGAGGCGCGTTGTCGCTGATGCAGTAGGCCCTGCCCGAAGCCGTCCCCTCCGGTCCGAGGTGCTCGGCCGCCAAGAGTTCCCCGTGGACCAGGTTGTCGATGTACGAGTTGTCCTGCAGTGTGTCGGGACTCCCGATGGCCACTCGAAACATTCCGCGCGCCGCTTGTCTGACCAGGGTGTCGAGGATGACGTTTTCCTCCGGCCCGTAAATGCCATCCGGGCGAATCGCGCAGGTATAGAGGCCGCCTTGTCCGTTCGCTGCCAGCACCAGCTTCTCGGCGGCGATCTTGGTTTCGGCATACACGCTCTTCGGCTTGCTCGCGTAAGGCGTGCGCTGATTCATCTCCACGTTGGGCGTCCCATCGAAGCAGACATCCACCGAACTGGTGTAGATGAACCGCTCCACGTCGCGCTGTCGACTCGCCGAGAGGAGGTTCTCCGTCCCACCCACGTTGATCTTCCAGGCCGCATCACGGTACTGGCGTGTGGCGCTGCGGCCGCCGAGCAACGGGATCACTGCCGCCGTGTGGAAAACGGTATCGATGCCGTCACACGCCGCGAGCATGCGCGACGCATCCGATACATCGCCCGTGAAGCACTCGAGATTCTCGTGCGCGAAGCGCAGCGGGGTGTTGTGCACGAGTGCGCGGACGCTCGCCCCGCGCGCAAGCAACGCCTTCGCGAGATTCCTCCCGAGGAGCCCCGCCGCCCCCGTCACCAGGCAGCGCTTCACCGCAGTCACGTGATTCGAGGTGTCCCTCAACACGGGCCCCTCATGCGGGCGCGGGGTACAGGGCGCGGCCGTCGAGGGTGCGAATGGGCCGGCCCAGTTCCTCCAGCAGTTTCAGGCTGTATGCCACACGGCCGGTCATCGTCGCGGCATCGCACGAGCACAGGATGAGCGCGGCTTCGGCCATGGCCTCGACGGGCTCGACCATCGACGGCTCGATCCAGTGGCTGACGCCCATGGCCTCCAGGCCCGGCGTGATCACCGCGGCAACCGGCGACAAGGCATTCACGGCGATGCCGTCGTTGTAAAGTTCGGCGGCGAGGCCAGTGGTCAGGCGATTGAGCGCCGCCTTGCTGCTGCCGTACAACATGTGGCCGCCCATCTGTTCCCAAGGGATGAACGGCGGACCCTGGGGATGCTCCGCCGTGGCCGAGGAGATGTTGAGGATCCAGCCCCGTTGCTTCTCGCGCATCGCCGGCAGCACCAACTGGCACAGTTCGAACGGTGCGCGCACGTTCGCCTCATAGGTGAGGTGAAAATCGCGCTCGGTGAAGCTTTCGAACGACTTGTACGGACCGACGGCCGCGTTGTTGACCAGAATGTCGATGGGGCCGAGCTCCTGTTGGCACTGCGCCACGGCCTGCGCGCGGGAGTGCGCGTCGAGAACATCTCCGTGAATCGCCACGGCTCGGCCTCCCCGCGCTGCGATCGTCGCCACCGTTTCCCGCAGCGTGCCGGGAAGATCCGGTGGGTGGCGGTCGAGGCTGCGCGCGACCGCGGCGACCGCGGCTCCCGCCGCTGCCAGCCGTTGCGCGATGGCGGCCCCGATTCCGCGGCTCGCACCAGTGATGAACGCAACTCTTCCCTCACATTCTCCACGCACAGGCTTGCTCCCTCTTCGCGGAAAGCTCACAGTCGATACTTGATAGTCGATAGTCAACAGTTGAGAGCCGAGAGTTCAAATCCGTATGGAAAGTCTGTGGTTCCGCAAGCCTCGTCGGCATCGGATGGGCGTTGGATGTGGCGATCCCTGCGATGAGGAGAATGGGTCATGAGCCGTTTGTTTGGGCCCATACGTCAGATGGGCTTTGTTGTGCGTGACCTTGAGCGCGCCGTGCAGTACTGGACGGAAACCTTGGGGGTCGGGCCGTTCTTCCTCCACCGCCATGTCACGTTCGAGGACTACCGCTACCGTGGTCAGTCCTCGCTCCCGCCAGTGGTGAGCCTCGCGCTCGGCCACTCCGGTGACGTGCAGATCGAGATCATCCAGCAGCACGACGACCGTCCGAGCCCTTACCGGGACTTTCTCGAGGCCGGGCGCGCGGGCCTGCAGCATGTCTCCACGTGGTTGTCTCCCGATGAATACGATCGGGCGATGCACCGGCTGCGCACCAGCGGCGCCAGCATCGCGCACGAGGGGTCGGTTCCGGGTGTCGGCATGCGCTTCGCCTACTGGGCGACGGATACGGTGCCCGGTGGACTGATGTACGAGCTGGCCGAGGTCATGCAGCCGCACATCTATCCGGTGATGGAAATGGTCGCGCAGGCCGCGCGGGAGTGGGACGGCACCGACCCGGTGCGTGAGGTCGGGTGAGCGTGGCGGCCACATATTCCAAGCCCCCAGCCCGGCACAGCGGATCTACCCAGGTAAAGTGCCGAACGGCCCACGGGTGGCCGCTGCTCCCGGCTCCCTAGCCCCCTCATACCCGTCGCTTCTCAGTGATCCGGAATGTGGGAAACCGGGGCACATGTCAGTATCGGTCTTGACCATTTGGCTCGACGCTTTCCTCGGGTCCGCGAGACACGGCATCTGGCATGGGGATTGCGGGACAATGAAATGCCACGATGTTGGCCAACACGAACCCACAAACAACGAGAAGGAGGGGCACATGAAGGCACTCAGCAGCGTGATCGTTCTTGGCATTGGTTTTTTGATGGTTTCAGGCAGCCCAGCGCCGGCTCAATTGGGCGAACTGGGGGAGGCCGCGAAAAAAGGTGCCAACGAGGCTGTCAAACAAGAGGTGATGAAACAGGCCGGTCTGCCGACGCCGGGAACACCAGCCGTCACGCCTGCGGCGACGGGTGCGGCGACCGCGCCGGCGGGCGAACCGAAGGGTACACCCGGAGCGGCGGAGAAGCCGGCCGCGGCGCCAGGTGCAGATACGGGCGCGGCACCCGCAGCGGTGGGTGAGCCGGAGGTTGCACCCGGGGCGGCGGAGGCGCCGGCCGGTGCACCCGGAGCCGCCGGGACCCTGCAAGGTGCCGGTGAAGAACTGATGAAGAAGAAAATGCCGAAGGTTCCGTAGCGCGAGGCAGTGCGTCCGCTTCAAGTCATCCGACGCTGGACCCTACATCGTCGCCCAAGTGATCGGTGCCGTTGTCGCGGCCGTGCTGCTCTATGTGATCGCCAGCGGCAAGCCCGGGTTC
>Ga0316626_10000906_pt1 | contig 12502 bp, 10 predicted proteins | sample OWC_Aug_T1_C1_D5_FD_207656 | JGI IMG/M metagenome (GOLD analysis project Ga0316626, IMG submission 207656) | Wetland soil microbial communities from Old Woman Creek delta, Ohio, United States - OWC_Aug_T1_C1_D5_A | ecosystem: Environmental > Terrestrial > Soil > Wetlands | place: USA: Ohio...
GTCTGCAGTTTCCTCATACCCCAACGAGACCAATCCATAGCCCATTTATTCGAAAGGGCCGGTATCGCCATACCGGTGACCTTTTTGAGTTATGACGCCTACACGGCGACACTGGATTCAACTTACACCTCCCTCGCGGAGAGAAATGCCCAAGTGGAGTTGAAGAGGGGTTTGTACCATGGCACTTCGGCGGTTCTTCATTGGACAAAGAAAGCGGTGGAAGATTTTGGGCTGGACGGCATCCTGTGGACTCAGCCGATTCACTGCAGACCCATGTCCGGTACTGGCTATTTCTTTAAGAAAGCGATAGAAGAGGAATTGAAAATCCCGGTGCTCAGCTTGGAGGTCGACTGGTATGACAACCGGGTTTTCAGCGGGGAATCCATGAGAACAAAAATCGAAACCTTCGGCCACCTACTGGCCGCCAGAAAGGCGAAACGAAAGCTCCCTTAAAGAGAGAAGCCAACTGCGGTCGAGGTGAAGCCGGCAGATTGAGGGACAAAGGTACAAATGGAAACAGGCACAAAGGCACAGAGGGCCAAAGGGACAGAGCGGAAGGGTTTTTCTGCTTTGTGCCTATGTGCCTTTGCACCTTTGTGCCTGCATCTTGGTGAAAACGCCAAACTGCAGGTTTCGGTCGAAGGCGAGGGTTTTATATCTCACTGGTACGGATACCATTAGATGCTTTTTTGCGGTTTGGACATCGGCGCGGCAACCACGAAGGCGGTGATTCTCGACGACGGCAAGATGGTTTCCTACTCTGTGTTGCCGACGGGCCAGAGCGTCAACCTGGCAACGGATAAAGTGCTGGCTGAAGTGACCAAAAAGCTCGGGCTGGGAATTCGGGATTTCTCGCGTGTGGTCACCACGGGCTATGGCCGCCACGCGGTTCCCTCCGCCGATCGAGCGCTCTCCGAGATTATCTGTCACGCAAAGGGAGCGAATTTCCTGCTGCCTTCCGCCCGCACGGTAATCGATATCGGGGGCCAAGACAGCAAAGTGATCGCCCTGGATGAGGACGGCAGTGTCACCAACTTCGTGATGAACGACAAATGTGCTGCAGGCACAGGCAGGTTTATCGAGGTGATGGCCAACGTTCTCGAAGTTCCTTTGAAGCACATGGGAAAATTTTCCCTGACCAGCAACAAGCCCTGCATGATCAGCAGCACGTGCACTGTGTTTGCTGAATCAGAAGTGGTTTCACTCCGTGCCAGGGGCGAAGCCAGGGAGAATTTGATCGCCGGCATCCATAAAGGGGTTGCTTCTCGAACCATTACCATGGGGCGAAGCGTTGGGTTCAACAATGATGTGGTCTTTACCGGTGGCGTCGCCAAGAACGTGGGGGTCAAGCAGTATTTGGAAATCGCTGTCGGAACCCCAATCATCGTTCCTGAAGAGCCGCAAATCATTGGAGCTTTAGGGGCTGCCCTTTTCGCGAGGGAGGACAAGGCGCAGCGTCCTATCTGAAAGGAGGGCTTATGATTTACTGGTTTGAGGAGTTGGGGAAAGAGCACAACGACATGGTCGGGAAGAAGTGCGCGAATTTAGGCCAGATGACGCGAATGGGGTTGGCTGTTCCCCCGGGCTTTGCGATTTCCATTGCCCTGTATGAGAAGTTCATTCACGAGACGGGCACGGATGAGAAAATGGCTTCCTATGTCAGGGGGCTGGGCGAACTCAAGGGGGTAGGGATTTCGGTGTTCCGGGAGATTAGCGAAACCCTGCGCTCCATGATCGAAGCCAAGGAAATGCCCTCTTCGATTAGAGAAGCGATTGCTTCTTATTACGCGAACCTGTGCAAGAAAACAGGTATAGAAAACGTTCCTGTTTCAGTGCGATCTGCCGGGACAGAGAGCCGGCCGGGGATGTTTGAGACTTACCTCAACGTGCGCGGGATTGAGGAAGTGATCCAGAAGGTAAAAATAGTTTGGGCCAGCGCTTACACGGCCAGAGCGGTGGCCTTCCGCGTCAACAAGGGGTTCCCGGTATTGGGGGATGAACTGGGCGTTGCGGTTCCCAAGATGGTCAACGCGAGGGCCTCGGGGATCACCTTCACGGTGGATCCGGTTACGGCGGATGACTCCAAGATTCTCCTGGAGGCGAACTGGGGTCTGGGCGAGGGGGTGGTGAGCGGGGCGGAGAGTGTGGACGGGTTCGTGGTGGACAAGGAAAGCCTGGAAATTGTTGCCCGGCACGTAGGGAATAAAGTGAGGTGCGTGGTGTATACGAAAGACGGGGCGGACTGGGCGGATGTGCCGGCCTCCATGCAAAGCATGCCCTGCATTAGTGATGAAGAGATCGTTGAAATCGCCAGAGTGGCTAAAGATGCAGAGAAGAGCCTGGGGGGTCCGCAGGATATGGAGTGGGCTGTGGATCAGGATCTTTCATTTCCTGAGAGTCTTTTCTGGCTTCAAACCCGTCCGGCGAAGGTGGCGGCGAAGAAGAAGGTATCCGCATCGAGTCATATTGCTGAGTTGATCGCCAAGAAGTTTGGGGGTGTGTAGGATTGCACGTCTGATGGTGTGAGGAGTGAGTTTTGGTTTGAAGAGGAGCCACAAAACGCAAACCTTTTAGAGATCAAGAAGGAGGGGGGAAAGATGGCACAGGAAAAGCAGGAAATGGTGAAAATGTGGGATGGAGTACCTGGCTTTGACTTTAACCCGGAGATCGACCTGCCTGAATTGAATTCGTATTTTTTTGACGGGACGCACAGTGTGCCCCTGCTGACGCCCATGTACGCCTGGTTCTGGTGCAGGCACTGCGGCCATGGAGCTCAGTACTCTGCTGAAATTCTTAGCCTGCCCCGAAACAAAGGGTTTACCTTTAGAGATCATGAGGGCGGGACATACATCGCCATGCGTATTGTCCGCGATGAGGCGGAGGTGGCGAAGCGTACGGCCAAGTTTAAGGAGGCTTTAATCCCCTGGATCGAGGACTTCGACGGCATATGGGCAAAACAGCGCAAGGAACTGTTGGCCATGTATGACAAACTGAAGACCGTTGATCTGGACAAGGCCAGCAATATCGATCTGCTCCATCACCTCTGGGATATGATCAGCACCAGTCGTCGGATGTGGGAAATTCACTTTCAAGGAATGAATGTTTCCTATGTTGCGTTCCTGCTGCTCGAGGACCTGGTGAAGCCCTATGGTCTGACGAGCGAGAGCCCCGAATACCAGAACATGTTTCGGGGATTTGACAATCAGGTGTTCCAGGTGGACAAGAAACTGTGGGGGCTGGCCAAGGATGCGGTGTCCATGGGGTTGGGAGACCTTATCCTGAACACCCCGGTTGAACAGGTGATGGGGAAGATTGAACAGAGCAAGTCCGGCAAGGAGTGGCTCAAGAAGTTGAACAGTTTCTTGGCGGTAGACGGGTGGAGAATGGTTCGCATGATGGATTTTAACGAACCCTACTGGCTTGAAGATCCCTCCGTAGTGATCTCTCCGATCAAGGCCTTTATCAAGAAGGGCGGTGACTACGACCTGGATTCGATGACGAAAACACTTGCCCAGGGCAGGGAAAAAGCCATAGCCAATCTGCTGGCAAAAGTGCCCAAGGACGAGAAGCCCTGGTTCGAGGCTCTCATCATGCTGGGCGGCAAGACTGGCTCCTTTAGCGAGGAGCATGACCTTTTCTGCGAGTTGCACTGCCATGCGGTCCAGCGCCGTGGGCTTCTGGGCATCGGAAGGCGTTTGGCTGCGGCAGGGACGATTGACAAACCGGATGATATCTTTTTCCTTAATCCGGATGAAGTGGAGAGGGTGTTGGGAGCTCCCGAGTTCCACAAATTGCAGTACATTACCAAGAGGCGGCGTGCCCGATGGGAAGAGATAAGATTCTCCCAGGTTCCTCCTGTATTCACGACCAGAAAGGACATAAATGAAGCCGTAGGCATGGATCTCTTGCCGTCAGACGATGCGATCATCATCAAAATCGTTGTGGGAGAACTGCCCAGGGTGAGACCGGAGTTGAAGGCGGACATTTACGGTGTGTGCGGAGCGCCCGGTGTGGCCGAAGGGCCCGCGAAAGTGATCATGAGCTACGGCGAACTGGATAAGGTCCAGAAGGGGGACATTCTGGTTTGTCCTGGGACCAATCCTGCGTGGACGCCGGTATTTGGTTTGGTCAAGGCTGTGGTGTCGGACAGGGGAGGAACGCTCAGTCACACGGCTATTGTGGGGCGTGAGTATGGGCTGCCCACCCTGGTCAACACCTTTACGGGTACGGCTACGATCAAGACAGGGCAGAGGATCAGAGTGGATGCCACGGAAGGCGCCCTCTACATTCTGGATAAGAAATAGAGCTTGAGCCCATTGGGCTGCCCGCTCGATTTTCAAGTGTGCTCTCAACTTCGAACCAAGCCGTGGCCGACGCCTCACGGGGTGGTGGCCACGGCGCCATAATCTTATGGACTCCACGGAACTTTGTGAGAGCGGTGATTTCACAGCCATGGAACAGCCAGAGCTGTTGGCGCGAGGTGACCTTCTCGTCACGGATCTAAATGAAAATAAAGGATACAAGGCCCCGTTATGAACAAACAAAAGACCGTACTCATCATTGCCACCCTTGATAGCAAGGGGCCTGAGGCGCTCTTCGTTAAGAAGGTTATAGAAGAAAGGGGACTCAAAACCCTGGTGATGGACATAGGCACCACGGGCAAGTCCCTTTTCAACGCAGATATTCCAAGCCACAAAGTGGCTGAGGCCGCCTTTTGCACCCTGCCTCAACTGCTCGCGTTCAATGACGAAGCAAAGGCCATGGCTGAAATGGCCACAGGGGCTGAAAGAATCGTTCAAGAGATCTTCAAAAACGGTTCTTTTGACGGCGTCCTTGCGATCGGCGGCTCCATGGGTACCTCTCTGGCACTTAAAGTTTTCAGGGGACTGCCCACAGGGCTCACAAAGGTCTTGCTTTCAACGGTCACTCTGTCGGATTTCGTGACCCCCCAGAGTGTCATGAATGATGTGGTGCTGTTCCAGGCCACCTGCGACCTCTGGGGCATGAACCACCTGGAAAGAAGGGACCTCAAGAAAACCGCCCTGAGCGTTGTGAGCATGGTCGAGGGCGAAGAGGAACCGTCCGAGGACAGTGCGCCTCTGATCACGATGACCACCCTTGGAGGGTCTTTTCTCAAATATGCCACACCGGTGAAAGAAGCCCTGGAAAAAGAAGGCTACGAAGTGGCCGTCTTCCACTCTGTGAGTTCGAGCATGCAAGGGGCGATTATGGAAAAGCTCATCAGGGAGGGCAAGGTGCGCGGTGTGCTGGACCTCTGCCCGCAGGGAGTTCTCGCTGAGATTGCCGGAGGGTCCTGCTCCCCAGGAAGGTTGGAAGCTGCATCGGAAAAAGGCATCCCCCAGATCCTTGGACCTGGAGGGTTGGGATTCTTTTCGTTTGGTGCCTTAAAAAATTTACCGGAACGGTTCAAAGGAAGATTGACCTTTGCCCACAATGAAATCGCATCCGGTATTCAGGGGACCGTCGAAGAGATGGCTGAGACAGGAAAGGTCATCGCGTCGAGGCTCAACAGATCTCGCGGCCCTGTGGCTGTCGTGATCCCTGAAGGGGGGTTTATGGAGTATGACAGGCCCGGGGGCAAGCTGTACTATCCGGAAGGCAGAAAGGCGTTCATCGAGGCGCTGAGAGGCCATCTCAGCCCTCGCATAGAGTTCATCAGCATGGACTGTCACATCAATGACTCGGTGTACTCAGAAATAGTTACGGACACAGCCTTGAGGCTCTTCAGGAGAGGTGCCCCATAGGATCTATGTATCTATTTCCCTTTGACCGACCGGCCCATCTTTGTTATAAGAGTAGTCCTTGACGCTAAAGAAGGAGGAAGCAGAACCATGAAAGCGGAGAGTCCTTTGAATGGCAAGACCATCCTGGTTGTGGACGACGAACCCGACGTTCTATCAACCGTAGCTGAAATTCTTGACATGTGCCACGTGGACAAAGCGAGTGATTTTGAAACAGGCCTCCAGTTGCTTTTGAAAAACAAATACGATGCCGTTATCCTGGACATCATGGGCGTCAATGGCTTCGAGCTCCTGAAGAATGCAGTTTCAAGAGACTTCCCTGCGATCATGCTGACCGCCCATGCGGTGACCCCGGAGGCTCTCAAGAACTCCATCGAAATCGGGGCTGTTTCCTTCCTTCCTAAGGAGATGATGTCGGAACTGAAGGGCTTCCTCGAAGAGGTGGTTCTGGGCGGTGGAAAGCGCTTGTGGTGGCTAAAATCCTTGCAGAAAACAGGTCCCTATTTTGAGAGAAAATTCGGACCGGATTGGAAAGAAAAGAACAAATTCTTTAAGGACTTCGAAAAATCTCTTAAGCAGAAGCAAGCGTGATTTCGAAGCAAAGCTTCGCCTTAATGACGCAGAGCTTGCATGGTTTGCCCTCTCATTCGTTCTTTGCTTTCTCGATCATTCTGATAAAAGCGAGTGAGGCTTCGGACAAATTTTTGCGGCTCAGATAGCCGATCCCATACTCGATATAGGGAGAGCATTCCAAAAGATAAATCTCTCTGAGACGCTTTTTAGACAGCTCGTCAGCTATTTCCTCCCTACATAGGAAGCCGACTCCCTCATCCTGCTGAACTAGCTTCTTGGTGAGTGCAATACTTGCGGTTTCTATGACGACTCTCGGAGATACTTTGTACTGCTTCAAATGTTCGTCGATGATCTCTCTTGTGGCTGAACCCTCTATGGGGGCTATGAGGGGGACTTTGTTGAGCGCAGCAATTGAAATCCTGTCTCTCAGGACATGGACGCTTTTGTAGGCAGCGATAAGGGCAATTTCCTTCCGTCCCATGAGTCGCATTCTCAGCCTCTTGTCATCCGACCGATAGCGCGCCACAACAAGTTCATTCTTATGATCCAGAACCCGCTTCACCATTTCAGAGGTTGTTCCGCGATCGATGATGACCTTAATACCGGGATAATGGGATTGGAATGCGGTGATAAGCTTTGGCATGACATCTATAGCGGCCGTCTCAGAACATCCTATTCTAAGTTCTCCTGACTTTGCTTTGCTCATATCCTCGATGAGCAGCTCAAGATGATCAAGATCTTCAAAGACCCGTTGAATTTTTTCAAAAACGACTGCGCCGGACTCGGTAAGACGCATAACATTTCCCGACCGAAACAGGAGTCTCAAGCCCAGGTTTTCCTCCAGCTGCTTAACCTGCGACGTGATCGCCGCGGGAGTGACCATCAACTCTTCGGCTGCCTTTGTGATGCTCTGTGACTTTGCCGCAGAGTAAAAGGATCTCAACTGATTCACATTCAGAGCCATGCACGCTCCTTTGGCGCTTGCTGCGGATTTTAAGTTTTTCTTAAAAGCATTTTACTTTTTTTGATTTGTTATGTCAAACAGACTGCTCTAAGAATAGGTAGAGCTTTTTCTATCATTTGGAATTACCCGCCGGCAGGCGAGAAACAAGGCTGTGGCGAGTAAAGAACAGGTGAAGTCAGAAGTAAGGAGGGATGGGAGCGATGAGTGAGGTATTGATATTGGTTGAGTCCAAAGAGGGATCCTTGGACAAGAAGACGTTTGAACTGATACGCGGGGCCTGTGTTCTGGCCAAGGATCTGGGCACTGGGGCTTCAGCGGTAGTGGTCGGAGATGAAACCTCCGCGTTGGCCGAATCTGTTGCAGCCTATGGATTGAACAAGGTCTATCGGCTGGAGCATGCTCTACTCAAGGACTTCAAGCCTGATGCGTGGGTAGCGGCCTTGGAGTGGCTGTGCAAGCAGATTGCGCCCAAGATTGTTCTCATCAGCCAGGCTTTTGTAGGCAGGGAAGTGGGGCCCAGGCTGGCGTACCGGCTGAATACGGAGCTGACCACGGACTGCACGGGATTAAGGATTGATCCTTCGGACAAAGGGCTCATTCGCACGAAGCCGATTTATGGGGGTAACGCGGTAGCCATTGTGAAGACGGCAGGCAGTCCTCAGATCGTGACGGTGAGGAAAGGGGCATTTGAGCCGGCAGAGGCGGGGGGGCCGAAGAGCGAGGTGGTGTCCATGGCCCCTCCTCTTGATGACTCTGTGATAAGGGTGAAGTCTGTGAAGACCGTGGAGCAGGAGGTTGTGGAGCTGGACAAAGCCAATGTGGTCATATCGGGTGGGCGAGGGATTGCGGAGAAAGAGGATTTTGAAGTGCTGACCGCGTTGGCCAAGGCGTTGAGCAAGAGCCATGGGAGGGTGCTGATCGGGTGCAGCAGGCCGGTGGTGGACAAGGGGTGGATGTCTTCTGACCATCAGGTGGGGTTGACGGGTTCGATGATTTCACCGGATGCGTATGTGGCGATTGGGATTTCAGGGGCGGTTCAACATCTGGTGGGCATGATTCGATCGAAGAAAATCATAGCGATCAATACGGATCTGGGCTGCAACATGTTCAAGGTAGCGGACTATGGGGTGGTTGGGGATTACAAAGAGATTCTGCCCGCATTGATCAAGAAACTGGAGGAGTGATCATGAAAGAGTTGAAAATCATTGTTTGTGCGAAGCAGATACCGGATCCGGAAGCGCCGTTTTCGAATGTGAGTGTGAATGTGGAGAAGAAAGAGGTGGTGGTGGATGCTCCGGATGTGATCAGCCCTTATGACGAAAACGCGCTGGAAGTGGCGATCAGGATCAAGGAGGAGGTGGGGGGGAAGATCACGGTGTTGAGCATGGGCCGGAAGGTTTCGGACACGGTGCTGAGAAAGACGGTGGCGGCCGGGGCTGACGCGTTGATTCTTCTGGAGGATCCGGCATTTGAAAGGCTGGAGAGCCGTTCTATCGCGTATGTGCTTGCTTCTGCGATCAAGAAGATCGGGGAGTATGATCTGATACTGACCGGGAGGCAAGCGGGGGACTGGGACTCGGGGCAGGTGGGTCTGATCCTGGCTGAACTGCTTGGGATCCCGTCGGTGAGCCTGGCGCGGTCGATCAAGGTCAAGGACAGCAGTGTGGTGGTGGAGAAGCTTGTGCCGGTGGGTTACGAGGTGGTGGAGGCGGGGCTGCCAGCGTTGGTGACGGTGAGCAATGAGGTGGGGGAGCTGAGGTATGTGGCGAGGACGAAGATGATGGCGTTGCTCAAGCGTCCCATGACCATTCCCAAGTGGGGGACGAAGCATCTGGGTCTGAGCGTGGAGGGTCTGAAGCCGGTGCAGTTGACTGAGCTGTGCCCGCCGCCGGACATGAGGCGGGAGTGTGTGTTCATTGAAGGGGCGTCACCTGATGAGAAGGCGGGCAAGCTGGCAACGGTTTTTAAGGAACTGAGATAGATCACGGAGTCATTGCGGGTTTGGAATTCCCATTAACAAAATAAATAGGAGGTAATGACATGGCTGACAAAGTGTATGATGCGATCATTATTGGAGGAGGACACCACGGGACGACCATTGCCCCCTATCTCGCTAAAGCCGGAATGAAAGTAGGCGTTTTTGAGAGGCTGGATCATCTTGGCGGAGGTGCTGTTACTGAAGATGGACCGGCGCCAGGGTTTCGTATGAACTTCTGCGCCAACTGGACGCGCTTTTACGCCCATCATGCTTACAAGGAGTTCGATCTTCGAGCCGAGGGACTGGAATATACGTTCCCGGATACCAATGAAGCCATTGTCTTTGATGATGAAACCGCCTATGTGAGTTACGCCGCTTTTCCTGTGGTGAATCCGATAACAGGAGAAACAAAGTTCAGCGAAAAAAACGCCAAAAAGACTTATGACGCGATCGCCCGTTTTTCGAAGGCCGACGCAGAAACCTATGTTCATCTAACCAGAATATACGAGGAGAAATGGCGGCCGGCCTTTCACAGGCATCGATATTCATTGCCTACCCCGTATGGGACCCCTGATGCCCTGGAAGAACTTCTGTCCGATCCTAAGAGTGGACTGGATCCATCGATGCAGTTCATGACCTGTAAACAGATTGCCCACTATTTCTTCGAAAGTGACGAGCTCAGGATATTGGCTCTCAGGGGGTTCATGACCTCGGCAGGTATCTTTCCTGATGACGTGCCGGGCCTTGGGATGATTATTGCGAATATCCATCTGGCGCTCGGGTGGGAGCCTGCGGCTGTAGCTAAAGGTGCATCACAGGCCATCACGGATGCTCTCGTCTCAGCGGGCAAGAAGCTGGGTGTGGAATACTTCATCAACACGGACGTCGACAAGATTTTTGTGGAAAACGGCAAGGCCACAGGCATACAACTCGCTGACGGCACCCGGGTTTCGGCAAAACAGTTGGTCGTAGGGGATATTGGGACGCCTCAGCTGTTTCTTCGCCTCCTCGACAAAGAGCTTGTCGGTAATGAAATGAAACGTAAACTTGAAGCTAACTTGTATGACAGGGGTCATGTTTTTTGGGGTACTTTAGCTCTCCATGAGCTCCCTAAATACAAAGCCGCAAGCTCCAACCCTGATATCAATGCTACCCCTCGCACCTATTGGGCGCCTAAGGACCTGGCGTATATGGAAAACAAATACATGCATGAACTCTTTCTTTTGGGTATGGGCTCCAAGTTTTTCTGTCTCACAGCTCCTGACACTATTTGGGATCCCTCCCGCGCACCGGAAGGCAAACACACCGTCCTTTTCGAGGAATACTCTTGCCCTGCCCCCTTTTACTCCAGGCGGGAGTGGCGCCAAATGGCAGATGAGTTCATAAATTCCCTTCTTCAGCAATGGGCGGAATATGCCCCCAATATGACCAAAGGCAATGTCATAGGGTCTCGTACAATTACCCCAGTCGATCTACAGGATACTCATTTGGACATGAGAGATGGGTCATGGTGCGAGGGGTCCATGGCAGCCTCTCAGAGTGGGCGTTTTAGAGGGCAGCCTGGGGGGTTCCGAACCTTTATCAAAAACCTCTACATGTGTTCTTCAGCTATGACTGGCGGCGGGGGTATCGGACGGGGATCGAGTTTCAATTGCTACCAGGCAATCGCAGAGGACTTTGACCTGCCGCAACCAAAATAGCCTTTTGCGAAACATGCTGCAAACCGCACCCTATCAAGAATGAGGAGATACGGCCTATGTCTTCAGGAAAAAACCTCTTTAATCTGGAAGGAAAAACGGCTTTGGTTACCGGAGCCAGCTCAGGGCTAGGGCGAGGTTTTGCCCAAACACTGGCTGAGGCCGGGGCGGATGTAGTCATTGCCGCGAGGAACTTAGAACGTCTAAGTGAAACGGAAGCAATTCTGAACAAATCCGGCAGAAAGACTCTCAAAATTGTCGCCGACATGTCCACCCCTGCAGATGTTACCCGAATGTTCGATGAGACGGTTTCCAAATTCGGACAGCTTCACATTGCAGTGAACAATGCAGGGCTTATCACTAAACCTGTACGTTTGCATGAAATGTCGCTTGAAGACTGGAATCAGGTTATTTCAGTAAATCTCACCGGTGTATTTCTATGCATGCAAAAGGAAATAGACGTGATGTTGAAACAGGGGAATGGGGGAAGCATTATCAATATTTCGTCTATCCTGGGGCTTGTGGGTTTAGATCCTGATTTGAAACCGCGCGTTAATTACATCGCATCCAAACACGGTTTGATGGGTCTGACGAGACAAGGTGCTGTTGAATATGCCGAGTATGGGATTCGAGTCAATGCGATTGCTCCGTCATATTTCTCAGGCACCTCCTTAAGTAAAGATAGGGTTAAGGTTCAAACAAAGGAAGACCAGGATCTCAGAGAAAAGGGAATCTTAGCCCACACTCCAATGAAGAGACGCGGACGAACAGAGGAGCTTCAGGGGCTTCTGCTTTTTCTTGCATCGGATGCCTCCACTTATGCGACGGGCCAGGTTTTTGTTGCCGATGGGGGATGGACGGCGCAATAGAAACGTCGCCGAGTTGATCCTCGAGACAACCTGGCCTCCTTGCCAGATTTTTCCGTTGACAATGAGGAAACAGGAGAGTATCGCACCAAAAGGCTCCTTTAGTAGAGAAGCCGCATCACCACAACCTCAACTCTCGTTAACCAGTCTTCCTAGTCACCAGAGCATGTTGCTCTGCGGCCGGCAAATGCTACAAAGCATCGAGGATGGACTCATCGGCTTGTATGACGAGACTTTAGGCGGTGACGCGGGACTTCATTAGCCCTTGTATAAAGGAAGCTTATGGACATATAAAACTTTTTTTGACAAATCGGCGAATTTCGGTGGAAATTCGACTTACCTCACCTCCACTTTTTTTCACGCTTTGCAGGGGGATCCTGTCGCTTATGAACTCTCATCTCCTCTGTTTGCCGAATCCCATTGCGCTCACGGACTTTTCTAGGTTTCAGAAATACTGCCTCACAAAAACGCAGAATGACTTGGTTGTTTTTTGCAATACCACTGCCTGGGGGATGAAAAATCCTTGGTCAAGGTTTTTCCTTGAATGGGCGTGAGAGGGAGGAAACATGACCGGAGAAAACCTCGTTTACTGGTTTGAGGAGTTGGGGAAAGAGCACAACGACATGGTCGGGAAGAAGTGCGCGAATTTAGGCCAGATGACG
>Ga0316626_10000907_pt1 | contig 12493 bp, 14 predicted proteins | sample OWC_Aug_T1_C1_D5_FD_207656 | JGI IMG/M metagenome (GOLD analysis project Ga0316626, IMG submission 207656) | Wetland soil microbial communities from Old Woman Creek delta, Ohio, United States - OWC_Aug_T1_C1_D5_A | ecosystem: Environmental > Terrestrial > Soil > Wetlands | place: USA: Ohio...
CTCTGGTGATGGTTCCTCTCGAAGTCCCTCATGGAACATGGGGTTCTTCGGTTACAGAGGATGGAGTCAGTGTCAGGGTTATCAAGGATTACGATGTGGATAATGATCTTGAAGTGTGCAGAATGGACATTCTGTACGGCGTAAAGACCATTTACCCCGAACTGGCTTGCAGAATCCTTGGTGCAGAACAATAACATCCGTGGGGAGGGGTAACGCCCTCCCCATATTTAAACTATGGAACAGAAAGCAACGACCTCGGAAGATGAAGTATCGGCTTATTTCATGGGGTTTTTCTCCAATGAGTTTATCAAGAGGTATCCCATCTGGAGATACCACAAAGTTCTTGAGCCGATACTTGTAACTAACACCGAGGAGGATGAGAAATTCAGGGAGATTGGCTACGGGAAGTTTGAGATCCCTCTCACTGCCAATGACCACCTGATTAACTGGTTCTGGGACTTTGAGGACATGAGTACAAGGCAGCTCCAGGTTTATGCAAAGGAAGAGTACGGGGTTGACCTCCCCATCGAGGCGGGACAGGAGAGATTGTTCAAGGCGGTGCTGGAACTTGGGAAGAGCGCACCTCAGAACCAGAACAGAATCGTTCTCATGGCTCATACCATGGCCATGAACTATGATGAAACATTGCTGACTATTAAAAAAATGATAAACCAGAACGATGCTGTTACGGAGACTTACACGGTAGAACTATGAGTGCTATTAACCAGATGAAGATAGGCTACACTCAGGACGGTGCTGTATTCTTCATCATTGCCTTTGAGAATGATGGGCAGAACTACCAAACGCTATTCTACTTCACCCCTGAAGAAGCTGTCCAGCTTGGCAAGGAGATGATTGCTACGGGTGAGGAAGCGAAGGGGATAAGAGATGTCGGACAACGCACAAACGCTAATTAAGTCTGCACTGAGGGCTATCGGTGCAATCGCTTCTGGAGAAGAACCAACAGCAACGGAACTCGCTGACGGCCTGGAGTCCTTGAGGTTCATGCTACGGCACTGGTCCGATATAGACCTGAGAATCTACTATACCACCCAGGATAGCCTTACGATGACGGGAGCAACTTACTACACGATTGGGAGCGGTGGAGACCTGGATGTGGATAGGCCGGAGTCCATCAGGGGGGCTTACGTTGACAACGACACTCCTCTGGACCTCATCAGCGAGAGCAGGTACAGAGATTTGAGGATCTCAACCAGCAGCGGTACGGCTGCATATCTCTGGTACAGTCCTGAATATCCCCTTGGGAAGTTGTATCCATGGCCTACGGGTGGAACCACACTCTACATTGATTCCCTGAAGCCCCTACAGGATTTGGACTCTCTCACAACCCTGGTGTCACTTCCCCCGGGCTACTACGATGCAATCAAATGGAACCTGGCCATCAGGTTAGCCCCAGAGTACAACGTCTTGCCATCACCAATAGTTATAGGGTTGGCAAAGTCTGGGCTTGACGGGATTGAGAAGAGGAACTTCATTTCGAAGATAAATACCATATCACCTGAAGTTACAAATGTGGTGAAGCATTACGAGTCCTATGACATTGATAACGGTTAAGGAGGGTATATGAAAAAGATTATTATCGTTGCGTTGGCTATGGTGTTAATAGCAAGTGTATCCTGGGCAGCACCTTTTCTTATCTGCGATCCACAGGCAGGGGTCACTCACTACAAACTTACGGGTCCTGCATGGGTGACAGGAACTGTCCCTGCTCAAGCAGATGGGAGCATCAGGATGGATGTTTCAGCGGCATTGGTAGGGAGTAATGCTTTGAGTGTGGCCGCTTGTCGTAGCGATGCCGTGTGGGGTGAATTGTGCAGTAGCACAGTCCCTTTTACCTTTACTCGTCCAGTAGCGCCAGCTACTACGTCCAACATAAGGCTTACACCGTAAGAAAGGAATGGTGGATTAAAAAATAATGCCAGGAGCATTAGCGAGAAAAGTAAGAAATAAGAGGGCAAATGGGTCAAATTTGTTTCAATCATTTTATCCGGGTACAGTCATAGCCCCAGCCCCTGGTGTCCACAACATAGACTATTATCCTGAAACAAACTACGATTCACTTTCTCAATTATATGTTGGTTACATCATAGGGGTTGCACAATCTTTTACTGGTGATGGGACAAAGTTAGTGACTGCAAAGTTCTATTTGTATAAAATTGGAAGCCCGACAGGAGATATCGTTGCAAAATTATATGACCATACGGGGACATTTAGTTCAACGGGAACCCCAACGGGATCTCCTCTGGAAACGTCAGGGGTTTACGATTCTTCACTTCTAACTACTTCCCCAGAACTCATAGAATTCACTTTTGTCAATGGTCATACCGTTGCAGATGGAAGTTATTATTGCCTGTCCTGTGAATATTCTGGGGGAGATTCATCGAATTCAGTTTATGTTTGTTACGATGGCACGACTCCGACTCATTCGGGAAACTATTCTTTCACCCTTAACTATGCCAGTTGGACTCCGAATAACGGAAGGGATTTAATTTTTTATGCCATCTCAGGATAAGTGAGACAGTGATGAAAAAAATACTTCTAATTTTATTGTTCATATTAGTATTTTCCAGTTCAGTGGAAGCCGCAAATAAGTTTATCACGGCTTATAAACAGACAGATTTTACCACCTCTGAAATTTCTTACATTGCGGCTCGGTTTAACTTGATTAACTGCTACAAGGACAGAGCTTCCCAAGTTACAGCAATGAAAGTTATTTCTCCTTACATGAAGGCTATCTTCTATGAAGATGCCATTACCTACGATGGCGCACAAGCCTACTATGTTCTTGATAGTGGATTTAGGTTGGAACATAAAACCTATGGGTGGTTGCTTGCAGATATAGGGAACGCATCTTTCCGTTCCTACTTGGCAAACTTAATAGCTGCTGACCTGTTAGCTAACCCAATGTTCGATGGAGTATTCCTTGATGATGTGTGGTGGGATTTAAGTGAACATTCAACGGAGTTTTACCGAGAAGGGACTACCACGGAAGCTACCATCCCTGCTGCCACTATCACGAACTGGCGAACAAATATGGTCTTACTTCTCACACAAATAAAGGCAGCGATAAATGCGAATGCAGCCATTAAAAACTATTTGCTAATTATCAATACCTACTACTATGCTGACAGTTATATCTCTATCGCAGATGGGTATATGAATGAAGCCTTCGGTCATCCAGCCTGGGAGCCATATGGTAATTTTACGTCAACATGGAAAGCAAGATTGGATGCTATGGTAACTCAAACAACTGCTGGCAAGATTGTTCTCGCTCAGGCCGGAGTGAGTTCTGGGACAACAGCAGAGATAGAAAAAGCAGAGAAGTATTGTTACAGTTTATTCCTGCTTGGTCAAAACTCAAATGCCTATTATTACTTCTCCACCAACTACAGGGAGATTCAATGGTATCCAGAGTGGGACCTAAATATTGGGACATTTCCAGATGTACCTTATACTACAGTCAGCTCAACAGTCTTGCAGAGAAGATACAAAAAGGGGTTCGTTACCATTGATTCCTCCGCATGGACAGGAATGGTATATGCTCTTAACGACTTTACCGTACAAGCTGTTCCAACTTTAACTAAACCTGCCAAAAATGTTCCTTATGTTGACCCTGTTTTTGGCACTACCATCACGAGGATTAGTGACGGAGCTGTTGAGTATTCTCCATCTAGCACTCTAAACTATCCTGGTTGGGTCAGGCATGATGCTGAAAATGCAAATGGAACTAAACTCTGGCTCCAGACAATAGTTACTCCAGCAAGATTCCTTTACGATGCTAATCCCCCTTTCACCAAGGGAGTTGGTTTACCTTGGGAAAGCTACGATCCGGACTTCAGATGGCACAAGACTAATCCTGATATATTATACTACACTCACGATGCTGGTTTTTATAAGTATGTAGTTTCCACGGGTGTTTCTACGCTTCTCCATAATTTCCAATTAGACTTTCCTGGTTATCCAGTGCAGAGGGTAATAGCAAGAGAAGGTGGGAATCCTTCGTCAGACGGTAGGTACTGGGCATGGACTATTCAATGCTTAGATGTTGCCCACGACCCAACGACTTGGGACCATGCACTCATTGTCTATGACAAGGATTATTACGGAGAAGATGTCGCTGGGCCAGATGGACAAGTTGGGAAGATGATCTCAACCCTGCTTGAAACGGATACCGATAAATTTGTACCGGGTTACTTTATAAATATAAGCCCAAGTGGAAATTACGTCTATGTGGACACTACGAATTATGTATATGTCTACCCTAGGAGTCTAGCCTCTGTCTTAAAAATTCCCTATCCAGTTTCAAGGGCAACAGTTCACGCATTTCCTGGCTGTGGATATGACGAGTTGGGGAATGAAGTCTTTGTATGGGTAGAAGAAAAAGGGGAAAGCACAGGAGAATACTGGGTAGTCATGGTTGATATGGTAACAGGATTAAAGACCTACCTTATCTACTTTGGTCAATCCCCACTTTTTAATGCTTCTATGGTGAACTTGGATAAGCCAGGTTGGGCTGTAATGTCAGGATGTAAGACTCCTGGGACAGCTCCTCAGAGTTGGTCGGATGGTGAGATTTTTATTCTTGAATTAACTAAAGCTCGTAATCCTAATGTATGGAGAATCGGTCAGTCTCATGTTTTGAGAGGAACTGCCGATCCCCATGCCAGTGACTTATTCTCTAAAATGAATAAGAAGGGAACGAAGGTCTGGTTTAGAACAGGATGGGGAACTGCCTATGCCGATGGTGGAACATCCGATACCTACCAGATTGACCTTCCTGTTGGCTGGGAAACTATAGTGGCAGGAGGGGGAGCAACCCAACCAAACCCGCTCAAGGGAATGATTATTGATGATTTTACTTTTTATCCACCCCCCATTGGTATGGCCAAACCAGCCAAGGGAGTTCCTTATATAGACCCTATTTTTAAGACTGAAATTGTAAGAATAACAGATTCAGCAACGGAACTTCATGGTCAAAATTATGACCAAGGTTCTACTGGATATCCTAAATATTCTAATGAAAATGCAGATGGAACAAGATTGTTAGTACAAAGTGCTTATAATAGTGGTTGGCATCTTTACAATGCAAATCCTCCCTATAATAAAATAAAGGATCTTCCAACTTCAATCTTTGGTTTTGGAGTCGAAAATAGGGACCTTCGATGGGATGCAGAAAACCCTAACATTGTATACTATTCTATGCCTTATTGTGAAGCTAGTGGATTGCGAGTTTACTTTGCTAGATATAATGTCTTAACAGATGAAAATGTTATTTTAAGGTACTGGGATACTACCCTCGCTGGTGACGTTCCAGATGCTTTTTCACGAATTGCCCAAGTAAGTTTGCTAGAAGAAGGTAGACCCTCAGATAATTCAAGATACTGGGCATTTGGGGGTATAATGTTTCAGGATGTTGGAGCAAGAGATTTAAGATATGGAACAATTTGGTCCGAAGGGCAACCTGAATATATAGCTAACTACTACAAGTATATCAGTTATGCAATAATCTCTTTTGACAAAGACTTTTATGGTAAAGATGGTATTGGCCCTGACGGTCAGGTTGGAAAGATAGTCGCAAAATTAAAGATAGGTGAAGTCTCTGGTGGCGTATTAACTCATCCAGATGCAGATGCAAATTGTCAAGCCATTTCAATAGGGTCAACTTACAATGGGAGATGCTTTCAGTTATTTGGCGATACAATGGCAAGTCCCTCTGGAAATTATGTAGTCATTACTAACACTCAATATATCTATCCCTTTGATTTGAGTTGGGTTAGGAAAGGGAAAAATGCAGGAGGTCATAACTGTGTTGGATGGAGTAAAGAAAATAGAGAAGTAATATTCGGTTACACTACGCAATCGGGCAAACATTATGCAACAATGGAAGATTTAGAGACAGGCACACAAACTATTCTTATGGAAATGGGGTTTCCTTCCCAACACCACTCCGCAGTTGCAACATCAAATAAAGGATATGGAATTATTTCTAAATACTACGCTACTGGTGGTAGTTCACATGATCCTGGGATTGCTAATACTTGGGGGGATTATGAAACTTATATGGTAGAACTAACAACAGGTGTTAGTCCAAAAACTTGGAGACTTGCCCACACTCACACAACCCCTTATACAGACCAGGTTTATTTTGATGCATCATTTGCCAAAATTAATCATAAAGGAACAAAAGTATGGTTTGGTACAGCGTGGGATATACCATTTTTCCTCCATAACCCATATGATACTTACCAGATTAATCTCCCTGAAGGTTGGTATACTTATTTAGCTGGTGGTGGTGGTGGTGGTGGTGTAGGACCATCAATCTTAACAGGTATCCCGAGTGGAGAACAGAACTGTGCTGGGGTAAGCCCAACGGCAATCAATCTACAGATTACAACAGACAGGAGTGGCACTTGCAAATATAGTTTAACGGACACGACATACGACTTGATGTCAAATACATTCTCAACTACAGGAGGATTAACCCATTCCCAGAGTCTATTGTTACCCTGTGGTGCTAATTATACCTACTACACCAGATGTATGGATGATTTAGGTGTTAAGAACACGGGTTCATTTCCTGTAAGTTTCAGCATCCTTGCCTCAGAAGGAAATACTCTGATTGGAAATTCTAAAACTGTTCCAACCAGTTTAATCTCAGGGCAGTATATCGTTGGAAGCCCGTTTACTGCTCCCCTCAATGGAAGTGCCAATCCCGGTGTGTTGCACGCCTACCTTTCTACGTCTGGTGGAGATACAAATGTTGTATGCGGGGCATATGCTGATAATGGGGGAACTTTTCAGGGAGCTAATAAATTGTCAACGGATGTCGTATTGACAAACCTGGGGGCTACTGCTGGGTGGAGGAAAGGCCCAATAATTTGGAATGATATTGCTGGTGGACAAACCTATTGGTTGGTATGCAGTTTAAAAAGCAATGCATGGATAGGATATGACCCGACTACCACTTCTAAATTCAATCTATATACATATACAGGTTCCCTCCCGTCTACTGGTCCATCTGTTTTCACGATGGATTATCATTCTTATTCAATCTATATATCGTATCAATCTGGAGAGGCACCTCAACCCGTACAAGGTCTAATTATTATTATGGGGAATTAAATGAAAAAATTACTGGTTCCTATTTTGTTCTTCTTGATGGTTGGAGTCTCATATTCCCAGACAAAAATCAGTGACTATAATGAACTTATCACAAAGCCAGCCGGAGATGATTTATTTGTCATTGTTGATAAGAGTGACACTTCAATGGCTGCCTCCGGGACTACCAAGAAAATAACAAGGGATACTGTATTCAAGGGACTTCCGTGGGATTTAAACTGGTCTATCTACACCCCGAATGTTTCCATGATTAATATTTTTACCTCAAGGATAAACAGAACCATCACCCTGTCATCCATCGGATGTTTTGTTGACCCGGCTGATACAGGGGAATCGGTTGTTATTGATGTCTATGAATGCAACTCCACAGGAACAAACTGCACGAAAATAATAGACCAGGTCACCTGCGGTAATACGCCAACTACGGCAACGATAACTGATTCAAGTTTGGCTTCAGGTGGACTTTTAAAACTTAACATCATAGCCGTGACAGGAACAGTGACCTCTCTACTGATATACGGGACGGGGACCCAGGACTTCTAATGGCTGATGAAATAAAAGATGAAGGTGGAGGGGGAATATTAGACGAGGGTGGAGGTGCAATCCTGGCAGAAGGTGAGTACATGACCGGGAGTTTCGATGCTAACCTCTATGAGAGTGGCACAGTGCAGAGATTTGTTCACAATGGAAGAACGTTAGGGGGAAATGTATAGATGGAAATTCCGTTTGTGGGTGGAGCATACCTCGGAAGATCACCCAATTTAAATGCTCAAGTATGCCAGAACTTGTATCCTGTGGTAGACCAACAGGGTGGCAAGTCTGTCCTTGCCCTGTTCGGTGTTCCCGGCCTTACGGGATACCTTAACCTTGTGAGCGGTGGGGGAGGAGTCATATCGGTTTATGAGGACTCAGAATTAGGAGGTCTGTCCTCTCCTCAGGGCAGCGTGATGCTTCTGCCAAGTCCGGCTACTTATCGAGGATATCTACAGAATACTGACCCTGGTCCGGATGGTATGGTGAGTTGTTCAATCACTGGTGCAAGCCCCATTGCTATTAATTCTTTTATCCATAATCCAGACAGCAATACCAAGGGTGAGCTAGATATTGGACTGTTCCCCTTAACCATTGATGGGCATATCATCAACTCCTTTGTGGCAAGCAAAACTCCCTGTGTTGCAAGGAGGTCAAACTTTACTGCAACAACTTTCAGTGCCTATTCTGACCTAGACGGGATAAATGGGAATTTCATAGAAGTAATCAAGAATGGAATTGTTACAAGAAAAACTCTAACTTACTCTAATGGAAGCACCGTTCACAGCAGTCCTTTCTGGATGGAGGCATTTGATAACGGGGTTATTATAATAGCCTATCTTGGGAAAGTAGGGCTATCAACCAATAACATCATTAAGGTGATGCGGTCCATTGATTATGGGGAAACATGGACTACAATCAATATTTTAGAGACATCTGGACATTTTGCAACGCCCACTCTATTCAAGGGAAGCAACAATAATCTTTACATTTCTTGCATAGATACTACTTCAACAAATAGAATAAGATTCTGGGTATCTCAGGACAGCGGAGCCACATGGACACAGAAAACAATTATTGCCAGCTTCAGCGGGACGGCAGGGATTGTGTGTGGTTGTGCAAATGACACAACGATTTATGTGGCTCACGGGTCTGCTTACTCTGCTAGTGCATCAGGGGCTTATATCTATTATTCAACTGACCTGGGAAATACTTGGACCCTTATCACACAGGCGACATGGAGATCTATTTCATGCATGGCTGTATCAGGATCAGCCCTGATAGCGTGTACCAAACTTACATCAGACCTATTCACGCCAAGTGCATTCAGGGTGCAGGTAAGTACGGATGGAGGAGTGACATTTGCAAACTCATTAGACCCTCCCACTGATGCTACGGGACCCTACCCATACAATCATTCACTTAGGAACAATGGTTCTACGTTCACATACACTTATGATGGACTAAAGGATGGAGTCTATCTCTCTTACTATGTATCAACCGATGCTGGAGCAACCTGGACCTCTGAGAGTATAGGAAGGGTGGCAGGATGAGTGAAGTAAGAGCTTTACAAAAAATGGGAAGTTACCTTTACGCCCTTAATGGAAGCACCCTGATAAGGATTGCCACTGACATGACCCAGACCAATCTTGGGAATATTGATACCTCTGCCGGGATTGCATGGATCAGGGGGGATGGAGCAAACCTGTCCATCGTAGATTCTACCAAGGGTTATTTCTATGACGGGGCCTTGCAGTACATAACCCTACCCTTTTCAGGCACGCCCTCTTCCCTCACCTACCAGGATGGATACCACATTGTCTCTGAGGCCAACTCTGCCAGGTTCTATATCTCAGAACTGTACGACCCCTCATCATGGGACCCTCTTGACTATGCGACCAAGGAAGGGGCAACGGACAACCTAAGATGCGTCCACAGTCACAACAGGGACCTCTGGCTACTCGGGGAATCTACCCTCGAGGTCTGGTACAACAGTGGAGATGTATTCCCCTTTACCCGGTATCAGGGTGGGTTCATCAATATAGGATGCAAGGCTGCAAGGTCCGTGGCATCTGATGATGTCTCCGTATTCTGGCTAGACAACAACCTGAGAGTGAGAAGAGGGGTCGGGGTCCAGAGTGCAATCGTCAGCACTCCCCAGATAGACTACCAGATATATGCGTTGACAGGTCATGCTGATGCCATAGGGTTCTGTTACTTCCAAGAAGGACATGGGTTCTACCAGCTCACCATAGCCGATAAGACTTTCGTCTATGATACAACCACCCAATTCTGGCATACTAGGGCAAGCGGGTCAGGTGACAATAGACACCCTGCCCAGTGCTATGCCTTCTTCAACGACCTGCACCTTGTAGGCCACTACAATGACGGGAAAATATACTACTTCAATGTCAATGCCTATGACAATGGTGGGGAGATGATGAGGGCGATCAGAGCTGCCCAGGTGGTTCACTCTGATGAGAAAAGGATATTCCATGGGAAGCTCCAGATTGAATTTGAGGGGGGAGTAGGTGGAAATGCTATCCTTGATTGGAGCGATGACGGGGGACACACTTGGAGCAGTCCTTATACCGTGAGCATAGGGGAGGCTGGAGACTACTCTCATAGAGCAATCTGGAGGAAACTAGGGGCATCTAGGAACAGGATCTACAGGGTTAAGGTGGAGGATTCGGTGAAGAAGGTAATCACGGGAGCGAGTCTGGAGGCGGTAAAGGGAAATGGCTAGGGCTCCAGTTAAAGACATGGTGGATGTCCAGATACAGGAAGGGATAACGACCCCCTGGAGGCAGTATTTTGACTCAGAGAAAAGGGACAAGACCAAGTTCAGCTCCCTCAGCTACTCCACCTCACAGACATTAAACACAACTCACTTTGGAAAGGTTTTAAAGTTTGACACAGGCGTAGGGGGAACACTTTTCTGCACTCTTCCATCAGTTTCCCTTGGTCATGTTGATTCGTGGTTAATTGTAATCAAGTTGGGAACTGGGAAGCTTAGTATAAAGGCCGCTGATTTCGATACAATCGAGAGTTCAGCACCAGGAGGTAGAATCGTTTGCGATGAACCCGGGAGGGTTGTTGCCAACGTCTATCTCCTGCTTGCAACGGAGACAAAATGGGGAATCATCGGGAGTACCGGGATATGGCGAGTATACTAAAACTTTTTAAGCGGCTCATTGTGAAGCCCAAATACGTCAAAAAGGAGGATGGGACAAAATGTTACAAAATTACATTGAAAAGAAAGCTCGGGATCGGAAGCTCAGAAAAATAGCTGAGCAGGCAAGGAATGGCATTGTGCCAAAAGGCGTTACCAAAGATGAAGTGATGGATGCTCTTCGTCTCACAAGACCCAAATCGGCAACAGAAATGTTCGGGTTTCTCACCACAAGAGTGTTCAATTCTGAAGGCAAGATGGTGGATGATTACAGGCTCCAGAGTGTAAAGAAGGTTACTACCCCATTCGTGAAGTTGCTTGCGGATGCCTTCTGCTCCTCAACGGCTGCAACCCTTCTTTCAAGATTCATTGTTCATGGTTGTGGCGATGGCTCAACGGCTGAAGCATCAGGGGATTTATTGCTTGTAAGAGAAGCCCCCCTTGGAAGTTATGCAAGAGTGTCTGGTTCTCAGACCCATGGTGCTTCATCCAACATCTATAAGACCGTTAAGACCTGGGGTGCATTAACCGCCTTTACCGTTATCGAGCATGGGATTTTTGACACCACCACTACGAGTGCTGGGAACCTGCTTGACAGGAGTTTGGTGACTACGCCTCCAACGGTTGCGAGTGGGGATGAAGTGGAATTTACTTACGAATTAACCATCAACAGTGAGACTTGACATTTACTATCAATTGTGATATGCTTCTCCTAAATCTAATTAAAAGGAGGAACATATCATGGAAGAATGGAAACGATGGTACATGGCTGGTCTTTGGGATGGCGATGGTAGTTTCGGAGTTAGCAAACATTATCGTGGGAATCAATTTAAGACAGGAAAGAAGTGGACTGTCTATCAACCATTTGCAATTATCACGTTGGTTGATCCCAAGGCTGAAAAAATATTTAACCTTCTTGAATCAGAATTTGGTTTCAGATGTGTATGGAAGGGAAACCGATACAATCCAAAATGGAAGATAGCATTCAAATGGGAATTGGTTTCTCAACAGGCTTGCGATTTCGCAAGAGCAATAGAACCATTTCTTATTATCAAGAAGGAGAGAGCAAGAATTTTGATGGATTGGCCTAAGAAAAAACGTGGTCACAAAAATTTAATGACTGACGAAGAAAGAGAACGAGTAACCCAAAGACAGGAAGAACTTTATCAACAAATGAAACTCCTCAATAAAAGAGGTAATGAATGAAAACTCTTACCATGTGGAAGTGGGGTAGGAAGATTATCCCAGAGGAAGAGATACGCAAAAAGCGTAATTGCGCTGCGGTGAAGAAGGTGGGTTGCCTTAACTGGCTCCCAGAGTATTCCAAGTTCTGCACCAAGCCAGTGATACTCATCACCGGGGATGGTTCTACCCTACCCGATGACATCAAGGAGTTTGAGTCGTGGGGAATCCCTCACGACATCATGTGCTGTAACAGGTCCCTCCTTTACTTTCAGAAACCAATACAACACTGGGCCGCAATAGACTGTGAGGAGTCTGTGTGGCTCAGTGAGTATTGTAATGGGACTAACGGACATTTCTTGAGGCATACCATAGGATCCTGCCCCATAGGGTATGACCTTGCCTGGTATGCTGCGGATGGCGTAGAAACAGAATTTGGGAGAAGGCAGTGGGTAGGAAATACAGGAT
>Ga0316626_10000909_pt1 | contig 12486 bp, 11 predicted proteins | sample OWC_Aug_T1_C1_D5_FD_207656 | JGI IMG/M metagenome (GOLD analysis project Ga0316626, IMG submission 207656) | Wetland soil microbial communities from Old Woman Creek delta, Ohio, United States - OWC_Aug_T1_C1_D5_A | ecosystem: Environmental > Terrestrial > Soil > Wetlands | place: USA: Ohio...
AGTCGTCGTGGAAGAGGATGACCTCCTTGGCACCGGTGGCCGCCAGGTTGTCCACAAAGGCCTGGGCGTGGCGGCGAGTCACCGAGCCGGCCCCCATGTGGTCGAAGAGGATGTAGCAGAAGAAAGGGCGTCCCTTCACCATCGGAAGTCCCTCGAACAGGCGGCCTTGAAAAAGGTGGGCATCAGTTGAGGTGAAGACGCAGGCCGACAGGACTCGGCCCTGGTTTTCAGGTGCGCGGACCTCGGAGGTTACGGCGTAGTGGGCCTCTTGAGCGGCGATGGTCTGTGGCGAGATTCCCAGAGAGCCAAACTGTTCCTGCCGCTCCAGGATCAGGTCGAAGGGGCGAGCATCCGTGGGGCAGTATTCGTTGCACGCAAAGCACGTGATGCAAGCCGACAAGATGGGTGCCGAGCGTCCAGCAATAAGCTCGTCGATCTCGAAGGCGGCTCGTTCCTTGTCGTAGTCGACATACAGACAGCGCACCAGACAATCGCCACACCGGTCGCAACGGGTTTCGTCGAACATGGGTCTTCTCCTTTTCAGGCGTGCATCAAGACTTGGCTCATTCACCTTCGCTTGCGAAGACGTACCTGGTACTCACGCTTCCCGAGATGTATGGTGGCGGGGCTCGCCCCGGATCGCCACGATGTAGCCCGTCACACGAAGCTTCCGCATCGGCACAGGGACCCGAGTTCAACCCTGGAGATCTCCTTCCATTCCTCGGGCAGCGAGTAGGTGAGGATCTCCTGGATGGGTAGAGCAGGAGTCACGTCCACATAGGTGGTCGCGGGGGAAGAGGGTCGGGACAGGATTGCGGCCTGCTCCCCCCGAAGGCCTAGCCGCGCGCGAGCTTCCTACCCGCCCAGGTCTGGAACCGGTCGAAGTAAGTGAAGAAGACAGGGGTTACGTAGAGGGTGATGGCCTGCGAGAAGACCAAGCCGCCCACCACGGCCAAGCCCAGGGGTCTTCGAGACTCGGAGCCTGCGCCCAGCCCGAGAGCAATGGGCAGCGTGCCCATGAGGGCCGCCATGGTGGTCATCATGATGGGCCTGAACCGGATGCTGCACGCCTTCAGGATGGCTTCCTCCGCTTTGAGGCCCTCCTTCTCAGCCTCGATGGCGAAGTCGATCATGATGATGGCGTTCTTCTTGACGACGCCGATGAGCATGATGAGGCCCACGAAGCTGTAGAGGTTCAGATCCGCCCGGAAGATGAGGAGAGTGAGCAGGGCCCCGAAACCCGCAAAGGGGAGGCCTGTGAGGATCGTGACGGGGTGGACAAAACTCTCGTAGAGGATTCCCAAAATTATGTAGATGACGAGGATCGCAAGGATCAATAGGCTCAGGAGGCTTGCCTGGGAGGCCTGGAAGGCCTGGGCAGTGCCCGAGAAGTTCGTGACGATGCCCGAGGGCAGGATCCGCCGCGCGGCTTCTTCCACGAGGTCTACTGCCTCGCTCAAGGATACGCCCTCGGCCAGATTGAAGGAAATGGTCACGGATGGGAGCTGACCCGAGTGGTTCACCGTGAGGGGACCGATACCCGTCTTGATCTGTGACAAGCCGGAGAGGGGCACGAGGTCCCCGTCCTTGGCTCGGATGTAGAGAAGATCGAGGGCCGAGGGATCACGCTGAAACTGTGGCAGGAGCTCCATGATGACATAGTACTGATTGTTGGGGGCTAGGATGGTGGATACCTGGCGAGAGCCGTAGGCCGAGTAGAGCGCGTCTTCAATGTCCTGAGGCATGATGCCGAGGGACGCCGCCCTATCCCTGTCGATGATTACGTTAACCTCGGGATTGCTAATCCTTAGGTCGCTGTTCACGTCCCTCAGCCTCGGGTTCCCCCTTAGCTGCGCCTCCAGGGCAGGCCCGGCCGCGTAGAGTGAATCCAGGCTGGAGGACTGGAGAGTGAACTGGTAGAGGCCCGATGTGAACCGGCCGCCGATGTTGATGGGTGGCGGGTTGATGATAAACACCCGCATGCCGGGGATCGCGGCCATCTTCGGCCGCAGGGCGCTGACAATCTGGTCAGCCGTTAGCTTCCGGTCCCGCCGGGGTTTGAGTTTTACGAAAACGCGGCCTTGGTTGGTGCCGCTGCTCGCTCGTCCCCCGGTCCCACCCGCGGCGGACATGAAGACTTCGATGTTGGGGTCCTCGGCCAGGACCGCGGCCACGGCCTTCTGGTGTTCTACCATGGCTTCGAAGGACGTGCCCTGGGCTCCCTCCGTAGTGCCAAAAAGGAACCCCATGTCCTCGCTGGGTATGAAACCCTTGGGCACGATGATCGCGAGGGCGAGGGTGGCGGAGAAGATGGCGGCCGAGAACAAGAGCGTCGTCCGCTTCTTGCGGACGACCCAGTTCAGACTCACCTCATACCATCTCAGGCTCTTCGTCCAGACGGCCTCGATTACGTTGTAGAAGCGCCCGTGCTCTTCCTTCCTCTCGGGCCGCAGCAAGCGGCTGCACATCATGGGGGTCAGCGAGAGGGAGACGAAGCCAGAGATTAGGATGGCCACCATGATGGTGACTCCAAACTCGCGGAAGAGCCGCCCCATGATGCCTCCCATGAAGAGGAGGGGGATGAAAACCGCCGCCAGGGAGAGCGTCATGGATACGATGGTGAAACCAACTTCCTTCGCGCCGTCCACAGCGGCTGCGTAGGCACTCTTTCCCATCTCCATGTGTCGGTAAATGTTCTCCAGCATGACGACGGCGTCGTCCACGACGAAGCCCACGGCGAGAGTCAGGGCCATCAGGGACAGGTTGTCGAGGTTGAAGCCCAATAGGGCCATAGCCGCGAAGGTGCCCACCACCGACATCGGGAGAGCGAGGCTGGGTATCAGGGTGGCGGAGAGGTTCCTCAAGAAGAGAAAGATCACCAGGACCACCAGGCACAGGGTGATCAGAAGCGTGGTCTTCACGTCGTTGACCGAATCCTGTATGGGCTCGGCCCTGTCGAACATGATGTTGATCGAGGCTGAGGCCGGGATCTGGCTCTTGAAGCTGGGCAGGAGCGCTTTCACGGCGTTGGACACCTCGACCGTGTTCGTGCCCGGCTGGCGCTGGATGGCCAGGACGATTGCACGCGTGCCCGAGAACCAGTTGGCCGTCTTGTCGTCCTGGACGCTGTCGTAGACGGTGCCCAAGTCCTGCAGGCGTACAGGCGCTCCGTTCCGGTAGGTCACGACGAGGGGGCGGTACTCGGGAGCCGTATTGAGCTGTCCGGTGGCCTGGACGGTGTAAGCCTTCTCGTGGCCCCACAGGGTGCCCGTGGGTAGGGTCACGTTGTTCCCCTGGACCGCCCGTACCACTTCGTCGATCCCGATCTTGCGTGAAGCCAGGGCATAAGGGTCCAGCTGGATGCGGACAGCGTATTTCTGAGAGCCGTAAACCAGCACCTGAGCCACCCCGCCCACCATGGAGATGCGCCGGGCCATGAGCGTCTCGGCGTATTCGTCTACCACCGAGAGCGGTAGGGTTGGCGAGGTGAGCGCAATGTAAAGGATGGGCTGGTCCGCGGGGTTCACTTTCTGGTATGACGGCGGGGTAGGCATGTCCTTGGGGAGCTGGCGTGCGACCGCCGCTATGGCGGATTGCACGTCTTGGGCTGCGGCGTCGATGTTCCGGTCCAAGCTGAATTGGATGGTGATTTGCGTGGCGCCCAGGCTGCTCGTTGAGGTCATGTTGTCGATGCCCGCGATGGTTGAGAACTGCTTCTCAAGAGGTGTGGCCACGGCCGAGGCCATGGTCTCCGGGCTCGCACCTGGGAAGCTCGCCGACACTGAGATGGTCGGGAAGTCCACGTTGGGCAGGTCGCTCACGGGCAGGAGCCTGTAGCCCAGGATCCCGAAGATGAGGATGGCCATCATGACCAGCGTGGTCATGACGGGCCTACGGATGAAAATGCTCATCCGCCGCGCTCCTCGCCGGAAAGGTTCGTCTTGATCTCGACAAGGGTTCCAGGCACGAGGCGCAGTTGCCCGTCCGTGACGACGGTCTCCCCGGCCTTGACTCCCTCATCCAACACCACATCCCCTCCCACGCTGCGGTTCACCTTCACAGACCTTTTCTCCACCTTCTTGTCGTCACCCACGACGAAGACGAAGGTGCCCTCCTGCCCCGTCACCACGGCGCCTGCAGGAACGGTGAGGGCCGTGGGTTCGAGGGCGAGAACCAGCTCGGTATCAACAAACTGACCCGGCCAGAGGTAGCCCTCCTCGTTTGTGAACTCTGCCTTGAGCGTCACCGTGCCCGTGTCCGAGTCCACAAAGTTGTCCACAAAGGAAAGGCGGCCTTCTATCTTACGGTAATTTCCGTCCCTGGAGGGCTTGACGTGGACCTGAAGAGAATTGCCGGTCGAGTACTTCTGCACCAGTGGCAGTTGCCCTGCCGGGATGGCGAAGCTTACCCGAATAGGCTGCATCTGGTTGATGACTACGAGGGGCACGTCGTTGGCCTTGACGACGTTGCCCTTCTTCACGAGGAGGCTCCCCGTACGGCCTTCGATCGGCGCGGTGATGGATGCGTACGCCAGGTTCAGCCTGGCCTGCTCCACCTCGGCCTCATCCGCCTGAACCGCAGCCTTCAAAACCTCCGCCTGGGTTCGCGCGGCGTCGTACTGCTCCTTCGCCACGTAGTCCTTCCTTACCAAGTCGGCGTAGCGGTTGGACTGTACATCAGCGTTTGACGCCAGGGCTTTGTCCTTGGCAAGCTGAGCCTCAGCTGCGTCCAGGGTGGCCTGAAAGGGGCGGGGGTCGATCTGGAAAAGGAGCTGACCCACCTTCACGTCCTCGCCTTCCATGAAATTCACCTGGGTTATCACCCCACCTACCTGCGCCTTGATGGAAACGGCCTCGATAGGTTCCACAGTGCCCACGACACTCAACGAGAGCGGCTCGGGCTGGACGACAGCTTGCGCCACGGTCACCGGCACCGGGGGCGGGGGGGCTTGTTCTGTGCCGCCGCAGCCGGTCAGTCCAAACGCGACAGCCGACAACAGGACGAGCGCCCTTGCTGCAAGCGAGCCGAGAAGCTTGGGAGCTTGGTAGCCGGAGAGAAAAGTGCACAGGCGGACATCGAGAATCGTCATGGTTTCACCTCGGGAGAGAAAGCCCCTTGGGCGCTAGCGGGTTCTCCCCGTGGAGCCCTAGGATGCCCACGTCGTGGGCAAGCTGGGCCAGAGCCGTGAACCAGCCCAGGCGGGCGCTGATCTGCTGGGCCCTGGCCACAGCGAGGACACGCTGCGCGGAGAGCAGGTCCAGGATGTTTCCTACGCCCTCCCTGTAGCGGCCCAGTGCAACCTCCTCCGACTGCACGCCGCTCGCGACGAGGTCGTCCGCCGTCTTGACGCGCTCGCTCGCGGTGAGGAAGTCGCTGTGAGCCGCGAAGACCTGATAGATGACCTGCTCCTCGACCCTGCGGGCATGCTCCTCCGCGGCCTCCGCTTCCGCCTTCGCCTTCATAAGGTCGTACTGGTAGGAGAACCCGTTGAAAACGGGGATGTGCGCAAGGAGAGCCGCGTTGTAGTCGTCGTAGAAGCCGGGCAAGTCATCGATCCAGGTCCGGCCCGCAGAGCCACTGAGAGAGAGGGAGGGAAGCATGTTGGACCGGGCCTCCTTCACCTTGGCTGCTGATTCCAAGGCGTGGGATCTTGCGGCCAGCAGGTCGGGGCGGGTGGTGAGGACCTGGTCTATTAGCCCGTCGATGGTCTGGGCAAGGCCCTCCGAAGGGATCTCCGGGGTTTCGACGCGTACATCGTAGGGAACGTTGGCGGGGTAGCCCATGGAGACCGCGAGGGCGCCTCTCGTGTTGCGCACCGCCCCCTCTGTGGTCTGGACCAGCAGCTTCACTTCCGAGTAGGCCGTCTTGGCCTGCAGGACATCCGCGATAGTGGCCAACCCCACCCTGTGGCGCTCCTCTGCGGCCGCCAGGTTTGTCTTGGCCTCCTGGAGCGACACCTGGTTGGCGGCTAGCAGGGCTCTTGCCGCCGCGTAGTTGAAGAAGGCCACCTCCACGCCCAACACAGTGTCCTGGATTACGGCGTTGTGGGTCCAGTCGGAGGCGAAGAGCGCCTGCCTCGACTCTTCAACGAGCCCGGAGCGCCCGCCAAAGTCGAAGAGCAGATACGAGAGGCTGGCCGCGCCGCCATACGTTGTCATGGGACCGGAGGAGGAGCCTCCGCCTCCAAAAGACGCCTCACCAGTTCCCTTTGGCGACGATCTCTTAAACCGACTCAGAGACCCGCCCAGATTCAACGTGGGGTAGTAGGCGCCCTTCGAAGACCCGTAGTTGGCCGCAGCCGCTCTGGCTTCGGCCCAGGCGGCTCGCGTGGCGGGGTTGTTCTGGAGCGCGATATCAACCACATCTGCCAGTGTCAGCTTCTGCAGCCTCGCCTGCACCTCCTCGATGGGTACCGCGGGCCCCGCCTTGGTTGGCTTCTGCTCCTCGGTGCGGGGCGGGGTCCAGGGCACTGCTGGGGAAAGTGAATTGACGGGGACGCCGTCAACCCTGGGTAGGTTTAGGGCGCACGCTGAGAGGAGGCCGAGCGCCGTCCCCGTTACCGCCATCGTGAGCCAGCGTCGAGCCGGCTTTCGACCTTTCACCTTCATGGCCGCATCGAGAGGCTCGGCCGCCTTCCGGAGAGACCCTTCAGGAACATATCGACGGGCATCCGCGCCTCCTCCTCCGCGGGGCTCGCCGTCTTCAGCACGAGGGGCCGGGTCTTGTGGTGATGGCCGCTTGGGTGAGCATGGCTGGCCCTTCTCGGCGCCCATCGGCCGGAAGGGGCCGGAGTCCAGGCCCCGCTGGATTGGGTCCGCGATTTCTAGCATGGAGATCCGCTACCGGCTACTACCCCGCCGACGCATGTGCATGTCCGCGATGTGGTGGTCCCGAGCCATCATTTTGAGCCGTTAGAGCGATTGATCACGTCGAGCAACCGATCGCGGCCCGACCAGAGATTCTCTGTCACGCCAACTGCCACTTGATCGTCAACGTTGGGTCATTGTCCACTTGGTGATGTTACTTCTCAACTGCACCGGGGTCGCCGCTAAGGTTTGAGCCACGAGGCCTGGCGGCGTATTGAAGGAGAAACTAGGCTAGGGAATCTGTCTATGAACCACTACTGGCCCCCGAAGGGAGCTAACAAGACACCCAGCGTCGCTTCGCTCAGTTCACGGTAGCCGGTTCGGGTGTTCAGATTCCGCCGAAATCAGTGTTCACAATCTATGGGGACGGGGGTTCATTTTCCCCGCAACGCGCAAGCGGTGTTTGACGGGACGAGGGCTCATGAGACATGTTACGATCTCTAGTGATCGAGAAACCGCCAACGAGGTCTATGATAGGTCATTGACGAAACGTCATCGATCTTGGCGTAGCCCGCGACACCTGCCGGATCAAGCACCCTGTGGACCGGGGGGACGCCGCCGGAACGAGGTCGTACGAAAGGGGCCTCATAGGGGAGTCTAGGGTCATTCAAGGGGAAGGAGGAGACCGGGGATGAAGATCTTGGACGATGTGATCGATTCACTTGTCTACCGGGAGACGAAGGTGTCGGAGGTCCATGTCTGCGCCCATTGGACGGCTGTGCTGAGCAGGAGCTGTGGACTGGCTTCCACGGTCATGAGAGACGTCCATCCCCACGAGGGGGTTAGGGATGTGGGCTCTCTTACGGAGAAGAGCGCATTCGAGGTCGCCCTCTATTCCCGCTCTGAGAACCCGCTCGAGGCGTCTGTCGGCATGGCGGCCATCAATTCACTCATCGACGCCGATGAATCCAGATGCGTGGAAGCGAACGCGTACGAAATACTGCTGGAAAAAGGTAGAGGGAAGAATGTGGCTATTGTTGGCCATTTCCCGTTTGTCTCCGCGTTGAGAGAATCGGCCAAGAACTTCTGGCTCGTCGAGAAGCGACCGTTGGAAGGGGCCTTAACAGAGGAGGCAGCCGAGGAGATCCTTCCCACGTGCGACGTGGTGGGGATAACGGGGACCGCTTTCATCAACCACACCTTGGAGAGCCTCCTAAGTCGGTGCAAGGGAAGCTTTGTCGCGCTCATCGGCCCGACCACGCCACTCACCCCTATTCTCTTTGATCACGGTATCGACCTCATTTCGGGTTCGAAGGTTATTAACCCGCAAGAAGTGATCCGTTTCATCAGCCAGGGGGCGACCTTCAGGGAAGTGCACCGGCATGGCGTCAAGTTACTGACCATGATGGGATAGGGTCACACCCCTGCAACATTCACCAGCAGAGGGGCGGATTGCCAACCTGACCAGATTTGGATACGAGTGCCTGGCGGACATGGCGACCCGTCTTCAGCCGGTTCAAGGGGAGCGGAGAATGGCCAGGGTCGCGTTTCCGCTGATCCAGCACATGAGGATCAGAGGAGTCCTGTGATGAAGGTTGCATTTCCCAGTCAGGATGACCAGGGGCTTGAAAGCCAGGTGCACGGCCACTTTGGATCGGCCCGGCACTTCGTTGTCGTGGATACAGGTCGCGGCGTTTGCGAGCTTGTTTCCAATCAGAATCGAGAGCACATCCATGGCCAGTGCCAGCCGATAGATGCCCTTGGAGGAAAGGCCATCGACGCGGTTGTCGTTGGCGGGATCGGCAGGGGTGCGCTTTACAAGTTGAGTGAGGCTGGGATCAAGATCTATCGGGCGGTCGAAGGCTCTGTTCGGGAAAACCTCACACTGATAAAGTCCGGTAGGCTTCCGGAGTTCACGTTGGAGCAGACGTGCAGTGGCCACAGGCCTGGCGAAGAGTGTACGCATTAATAAGTGGAGCAACAGATGAGTCGGGAGAACAATCTCGTCCAGCTGGATACGGGAAATGTCCGCGAGATGCTTTCTGGATCAGGATATTCTGAGAGGGCAATAGCTTATTACTTGAACAAGCCAAACATGGGATTCCTGTCTGACGCTGACCAGGTAACCGAGCTGACGGGCGAATGCGGGGATACGATGAAGGTCTATCTCAAGCTGGAGGGAGACCGCATCAAGGACAGGTTTCTGGTGCGGATCTGCCTGTGCTGGCCGTGCCCCATGCCTTTCGGTTTCGAAGCGGTGGCAGCTCTACCCGGACGACGTTGAGTCGGTAGTAAAGGTCCTGGCGGAACTTTCGATTTTTGACCTCGTCGGCCAGATTACGGTTAGTCGACGCGATGACTCTCACGTCGGCTCTGACCGTTCGTGTGGATCCGAGTGGCTCGTATTCCTTCTCCTGCAGGACTCTGAGCAGCTTAAGCTGAATCTACTTGGAGAGCTCTCCTATCTCGTCCAGCAGCAACGTGCCCCCTTGGGCGGGCGCGAGCCGGTTCGGCTTGTCTTGCTTCGCGTCGGTGAAGGCCCCTTCTTGTAACCGAACAGCTCAGACTCGATCAGGCTTTCCGGAACAGCAGCGCAGTTTATCGCGAACGGGATTCAAGTGAGGCTTAGTATGACCTTCCGAGTGCTTACGATCAGGACCATCGTCATCATCCCGAGCGAATATTTTTTGGTGCTGCTTTTTTTCTTGTGTTCTTCGTGGTCGGCCCAGGTGGCCTCCCTGGCCCCACTTGTCATTAGCAAAAGTGCCGGCAGGGAAACGCAGCATTCTAGCTTTCTGTTCATACGATCTCCCTTTTCAGATCAACCGTCACGCCGCACAGCCTCTTATGCACCTTTTGGAGATCCCCCGGCTTCGCCCTGATCTTTACCCACATCTCGGGGGCTGGACACTGTGCAGTCATGCTGGCCGAGCGAGCGGAGAAAAGAGTTGTCACGCAGCGGCGATATCGTCGAGGCGCTGCAACCCGGCTACGTAGTCGACCGACTGTGGAGATTGGCAGCGCACTTGCGAACCGCACGCCATTACGGAGGGAATCCATGTAGTCCGACCTCATGCCGCCAGCTCCTCGTGATCGCTGCGGGGACAAGGAGAGCACACCGCCTGACGGTCTTGTCCCCGCTGTATTCGAGAACATCAGGGAAGCTCGGTACCGGACTCCCACAACTCTCTGGCGCGCGTCTCGAAGAAGCGGCGCACCTCGGCCCAGTCGACAGGCACGAGCATGTCAGGCGTCGGCTCAGCCTCAGCGTCGTCGAAGTGAGCGAGCGCGCGCAGGCGATGGTACGGGTCCGCGCCCGCGCCCCGGTACTTCTCCGAGAAGAACCGAAAAATGTCGCGCAGGTCGAACTGGCGGCAGAGGAAGTAGAGGTCGATGAAGTCCTTGCGGCTGCCGCGACCCGCCGCTGCCTCGAGCTTCATGGCCGCGATGTCACTCAGTGCCACCAACCCGAAGCCCCACGGTGTCACCTCAAGCGGCTCGAGGAGCGGATAGCGATACGCGAAGAAGCTCGTCTTGACGCCCAGAAGCGTTACGTAGAGCGTGCGTGGTGCCTGCGAGCGAATGGGCGCCTCGCCGAACACGGCCCGTAGCCGCTCTCGAAGGTCCGTCGCGTCGAAGTCACCGGCGGTGAAGAAGTCGAAGTCGATGGAGCGGCGGTGCCCGATCCTCAGAGCGAGCGCCGTCCCGCCGGCGAGATAGAAGGCCGCGATCTCCTGCAGCGGTGTCAGCCGCTCCAGGACTTCTGACTGGGTGGCACTGAGGATCTCCGTTCGCATTCCTCCCTCGTCAGGTCGAGCACGAGCAGCCAGAAACTCGCCGCCCGGCGGTCGACATGCCGCAAGCCCCCCTCTAGGAAGAAGGACCGCAATCGGTTGCGGCCGTAAAAGCGGAAGAGTGCTCGCACCTGACGCAGAGTGCCAAGCGACAGCACGCGGCCGATCACGTAGGGCGCATGCGCCTCGGCGTCGACGGTGCCGGGCTTGGCGTCCCAGAAAAGCCCCTCGTCGGTGCGGATTTCCTCCGGCAACATGGCAGCACCGTAGCACGCCGCAGGCGGTGCCGCGAGCGGGAGAGGGGGTGCCAACAAGGCCGCGGACGACGACGGCAACGCGCGGCGGTCGCGACGGGCCAGCCGCTGCCCGGGCGCATAGGGCAGGCTAAATCGGACAGGAGTACAGATCTCATCGAGTAAGCAGTGGCCGAATCACGATCCATGGACACTTTGACAACATTGGCGGAATTATGGAAAAGGCTAGGCACCACTTCATCGGGTAGCTCATCCCGGTCAGCGAAGGAACGGGCTGGAGGCAGGGTATGTCGGGTGTCTGGTCGCGGCCTCTCGCCGGCAGCCAGCTCATGCTCACCAGGGATGGCGGTGAGAAGAACGGAACACCCTTGGATCGGCTGAAAGAGGCCCCCATTCCGTTGGTGCGATGCTGACGTGAGCCCAGGAGGCGCAGATGGTAGGAATAAGCTCGTATGGTGCGTATATCCCCTGGCACAGGTTGGACAGACGGGATTTCGTCAAGGCTTGGGGTGGTTTTGCCATTCCCGGAGAAAGGTCGGTCGCCTATTACGATGAAGACAGTGTAACCATGGCCGTGGAAGCGGGCATAGACTGCCTGGGTGATCTGGACCAAAGCCAGGTTGATGGCCTTTTTTTCGCGACTACAACGTCGCCATACAAGGAAAAGCAATGCTCAGCGGTCATTGCCATGCCACTGGACCTGCGCCGGGATATCCGGGCCGCCGACTTCAACACCTCTCTGAAATCGGGGACGACGGCGATGGCTCTGGCCGCGGATAGCATCAAGGCAGGGTCGGCGAGGAACATACTGGTGACGGTTGCCGACAACAGGATAGGAGGTCTCTCGGGATTCCAGGAACAGACCATCGGAGACGGCGCTGCTGCCTTCCTTCTGGGCACGGATGATGTCATTGCGGAAATTCAGGGTGTCTATTCGATCTCGGATGAGCTGTCCGGAACATGGCGGTCCGATGGCGATACCTTCATCCGTTTCTGGGAAGACCGCATGGTTCAGGACGAGGGATACCTGCCGGTCCTCAGCGAAGCGATAAAGGGGCTGATGAGACAGTGCAGGCTCGAGCCAAAGGACTTTGCCAAGGTGGTCATTGATTGCCCGGGAGATCCGAGGGGACATGGAAAGTTGGCGGCGGGACTGGGATTTGATGGATCTCAGGTTCAGGATCCAGTCAACATATTCATGAGCGTCGGGTTTTGCGGCTGCGCCGGGGCTCCGATGCTGCTGGTGAGCGCACTCGAGGAGGCCAAGCCCGGAAGCAAGATACTCTTTGCCGGGAGCGGAAACGGTGCAGATGTATTTGTACTGGAGGTAACGCCAGCGATCGAGAAGCTCGCTCCGCGTCGCGGTATCAAGAAGCACCAGGCGGCCAAGCGAATGCTGGGCAACTACAACGACTACTTGCGCTGGCGGGACCTGGTTCCTCTGGAAGCAGCACGGCGGCCCGACAAGCAGCACAACAGGGTGTCGGCCATATGGCGGGAGAGAAAGGTTCTCTTGGGCCTCTATGGAGTCAAGTGCAAGAGCTGCGGCACCCTGCAGTATGACAACGGTGCCAATTCGACGACGCCCATTCGCGTCTGTGCCGTATGCCAGGCACAGGACAATTTCGAAGA
>Ga0316626_10000910_pt1 | contig 12476 bp, 15 predicted proteins | sample OWC_Aug_T1_C1_D5_FD_207656 | JGI IMG/M metagenome (GOLD analysis project Ga0316626, IMG submission 207656) | Wetland soil microbial communities from Old Woman Creek delta, Ohio, United States - OWC_Aug_T1_C1_D5_A | ecosystem: Environmental > Terrestrial > Soil > Wetlands | place: USA: Ohio...
TATCGTTGAGAATCCAAAACTGCCTATACTCCACCCGTCCGGCCTCGTTCCACTCGGCGAGGGTGGTAGACATTAGATCATAGAGTTTTTCGGAGTCCGGTTCCCCGTTCTCCATTAACCCTTTCCCGATTCGGCGGGCTGCGGCTTGCAGTCCGCTTTTCCCCCACGCGTACCAGTGTTTCCGGAGCATTTGATTTGCTCCGTCCCCCTCTGGCCCTTGCAGCCGGTTCATCACGTAACCTTGGCACACGTAAAGACTCCGCATGAAAGAAACAAGGGTCGGCTTGCATCCCAGTTCCTTGACGTATGCGCGCCAGGCTGCGTCATTGTTGGCGATGTAAGTAAAGGGATTCTCTGTCCAGGATTCGCACCTGTCCGGGCTGAATCGGGGTGGTAGTTCTGGCGACTCGAACATAACGAGCGTTCCCCCTGTCAGGCGTTCCAGGATACGACGGGTTAAACCGTCGTCCAGGTCAAAAAAGTTTGTTATCATCTGTTAGATCCTCCTCGGGCATCACGGCGGCCCGTTCGCCCTGGGTATACTCGAACCAATAATCCTCCGGATCGTCGTCGTCGGCTGCGGCTCGCTGGACCGGCGACGGTGGCAGCCCGAATCCCGGTAGAACGTCCTGGATCTCGACCGGCTGCGGGCTGAAGATCGACTCTACGGCGGTCTGTGCAACGCCTGAGAAGAGGGGGGAATCCTCCCCCCTCTCGAACATGGATTTCTGTTTAGGCTGCGGGTTCATTGTTGGCCGCCTCTCGGGTGAACGTCCACGCACCAAGGAAAAAGCCCGTCATGGGTTCGCGTGGAGTGTCTCTTATTCTGTTCTCGGCTATAAACTCTCCGTCCCAACGGATCTTGCTTGTGGGGGAGTAGTTGGTGGTTTCCAGCCCGTAAGGGTCCCAGTCATCGAGTGGTAAACTCCCGGCCATGGTGTCAACATGGGTAAAGCCTCGGGCTTTAAGTTCGGCGATCGCCTGCTGTTTATTCACGGTTTTATCCTCCATCTTCAAACAAACGGCGGTAGAAACGGAAGCACGCGACCACCACCACGGCGATCAATGCTCCAACAATGACGGCTGATAGCAGGTAGATCACAATAGCACCTCCTCTAATAGGGACCGATCTACTCGAACTGCGCAGGCGATAAGCGCCCACGTTGACGGATCGGCTTCCTGGCGACGATCCGCACGTCGGCGGGCTTCCGTCAATCGCTGGCGGCGCGCCTGCTGGTACTCGTCCCGGTCTACCAGGTTGCCCCGGTCTGACTTGCTCGATCTTGGGTTCGACATTGATTACTCCTCTCGTTGTCGTCGGTGGAGACAGTCGTTGTTGCTGCCCCCGTGGATAATCTTACCGCGGACGGTTGTTATTGAACAGAGTGTAGAGTGTAAGAAATTTGTTAGAAATTTATTAACATCTGTACACTGTGTCTAGGACTGTCGGCAGCTGCGACAACGAACGTTTGTGCTATAATCACACCATGGATACAAAGATCGTAGTACTAGACGACGGTCGGACGGTATACGAGAACGACGGCGGCGGGCAACGAGACACGGCGAACGGTCGGATCGTTCGACCTGGCGGCGGGTGGGGCATCGCTCCCGGCGATTCCATGCGCGCCCGAGAACTGCAAGCCATCCGCCGCGACGGCTGGCGTCAAGCGGCGTTGGCCGGCGCGCTTCGTGCGGCGGAAGAACTCGGGCTGGACCACGTCCCGACTGCGGCGGTCGAGGCGGTAACGGCGGCGCTGGTCAAGAGGGCGATCAACGGTAACGACCGCGCAGCGAACGAAGCGGCGCGGCTGTTCTTCCAGGTGGTCGGCCTCCTGGGTGGAAGGGCTGACATTCAAGACGACGACGGCGGCGAGTTGAGCATCACGGCGCGGTTCAATGGCCCGGCTGCCGTGGATCTCCTGGCAGCGATCGCAGCCGCCCGGCAACGCCTCGGGAACGACGCGCCGACGACGGAGGCGTAGCGCAGCGAAGCGACGACGTCGGCCCGTCCGGTTGGGAGCAACGCAAGCGCGCCCGGCTCGTCGTAACCGTGGTCCGGCTGCCCAGGTCGCAGCCTGGCGCGGCGTGAGCCTGGCGCAGCCCGACGACGCAGCGCACCGACCGACGGCAGGCGAGGCGCACGACCACGCAACGCACGCCGACGCAGCGCAGCCCGACGCACACACCCACCCCCCGTCACGGTACGCCATAGGGTGTATACGCCACGTTGCTTATTTGTTTTTATTTCGTTTCTTAGTGTTCCTTACGCGCTCAAATTTTCCCCCTGCGCAGCCCGCAGACTCCCCGTCCCGTCCCGCTTAGAGTTTCGTACCGCCCTACGTCGCCGCGTCGTCGAACGCCCGCCTCGCTACGTGCGGGGCGGTGCGCCGTCTACGGGGGAGCGGGGCGCGGGGCGAAGCGGAGGCGATTCTTAGTCTATATATGTGGATATGCGAATATATGGCAAGCCCCCCGGAGGAGTCGGGGGGCTGCGGACGGGATGAGGAGGGCATCTCGTCGGGGTAGATTTAATATAACACAGAAGTGTTATAATTGCAAGTGTTGTATTCGTAAACAGCAGTAGTTGAAAGGAGCAATATGCAAAGGATGAGCGGTCAAATTACCGTAGCGATTGCCGGAACGGCGGTCGCCGGGCCGGACGTAGGCCCTGGGGAGTTTGTTCTTCGACCCGGCAGGGGTAACGGAGGCGTCGCGGTTTACGTTGGCAACGATGGGACGAACGACGTTTCCAGCACGACCGGTATTTCGCTTGCTGCCGGAGAGCAGGTCGTGATAGCTGTGCGTACCCTGGCATCGGTATATTTCGATGTCGCTAAGGATGGTGACAAAATCGAATGGTTGTTCCGGTCCCGATTCGCCGGTAGCAACTATGGTCTTGTAGTCGATTTCGGATAGAAAGGATTTCCCATGTCTATTTTCTCAAATCTCCAACCGTATCAACTTATTGTCCTGGTGTTCGCCCTGGCGTGGCTCGTCGAAGCCGCCGTCGAATACCTCGTCGGCTATCTGGTGTCGGAAGTGTTCCCGGCACTAGAACCTTACAAGGTGGCGCTCCCTTACGTAGCGCTGGCCGTCGCGATCCCTCTGGCGTTTTACTACCAGACCGACTTGATCACCCTCATCACGGAAGTAGAACCAACCTGGGTCGGGATCGCCTTGACCGGTTTCTTGATCAGCCGGGGCGCGGGGTTTGTCAATGATTTCCTGTCCTTCCTGGGCGGAAAGATGAAATTGCCTAAAGAGGCATGATGAACCTGCTAACCCTTCTGACGATCTTGATCTCCCTGTGCTTGCGCGCTGATGCCGCATGGCAACCCTACGCGGGTAATTTCTACTCTGCTGAAAAGAAGGACGTCGCTCCTTACGTTCAAGAGATAAGCCAAGCCTATTACGACATCGGCGCGTTTGCACCTGGGGGACACCCTATCACCGTCGTTTTCTCGTACCGGATCGCCCCTTCTGCCCGTATCCTGGGGATGACCATGGTGCAGCCGGGCGGAATGTGTATGCGAGTCATCGCCCTCAATGGCCCTATTCGCTACCCGTCTAATCCGTTCTACGGTACTCCCATCTGGTACGGGACTCTCGCCCATGAGATCGGCCACGTCTACCAGGGCGCTGGGTGTAGGAATAATATCTATAAAGTGGAAAACGGTGCAGAAGTGGCTATGTTTATCATAATGGCCCGCCTCGCCGAATCCGATGACGTCGCTAAAGCCGGGTTGGTGTTCGAGTTCCGCCGGGAAATTATCCTGGCTACCATGGACTTGCTGAATAAGGCCAAGGAAACCGGACTCACTCCGCCAATCACCCCCCAGGAATTGTTAGACAAATTGCAGTTGACCGATAAGGAAAAAGCGTATTTCGGCTACTTTATCCGCAATCCCGCCTCCTTGCGCTCCACCGGTGCGGTCTACTGGACGGCTGCCGTACAGAAGATCCTTGCTGAATACTACGACGAAGACGGTGATAACTTCTGCAAGCTGTCTTTCGGGGGCGACCCCTGCTTTGACGGATCGGCGTTGATCCGGTTCTTGGATTCGTTGCTTGAGTAGGTGCGAAATGGAAGAAACTCCCAATGGGCGCGTCACAATAAGAGAAGTCTATAACTTGTTGCGCGAGATGGAGGAACGATTGACGGAGCGCCTTGACCGGCTCGACGAAAAGGTCGAAAAGCGTTGCGATAAGAACGATAACGAAATCCACCTGGTCGAGGCGCGTATCAACCGGCAAGACTGGTTTGTCACCGGTGTTGCCGCAATAGCCGCCGCAATAGCCGCGGCGATAGGATGGCAAAAATGACAGAACAAGAATATTTCATGGGTTCGCTCTTGGTTCAGGAAATGGGCGCACCCCCAAAACCGAATACGTTTTTCGAGGCCGTCAAGGCCCTTCAACTCAACCCGGATTTTAAGCCCCTCCTGTCTTCCCTGGGACTCACAACCCTCTCCAATGGCGTTGATGTGTCCAAGTGGCAGGTTTTTATGAACTGGCTCACCACAAAGGCCGCAGGAGCGCGTTTCTCCTATATGAAGATGACCCAGGGGACGTCTATCAAGGATTCCGACGCTATCGAGAATATGCGGAACAGTAAGGGCGTCATTCCCCTGAGGGGTGGGTATCACTTCCTGACTAGCTCCCCCGGAGGCGCAGCCCAGGCCGATTTTATGATTAATTTCATGCGCGATGAGGTCGGGGACTTCGGAGAACTTCCGTTGTGCCTGGACGTGGAAATAACCTGTATTGCCTCTCTCGTCAAGTCGTTCTGCTATCGAGTCCTTGAGCGGATGGGGTATTTCCCCATTATCTATACCTCGGTCGGTGCGTGGAGTCGGGTCACGGGCGTCAAGTCCTGGGCTGTCAATTGCCCCTTGTGGGCCGCTCATTGGTACGTGACCAGTCCGGCCATTCCCGCCCCCTGGACAACCTGGGCAGTTCACCAGTATTCTAATAAGGGAGTCGGCAGCCTATGGGGCGCAGAAAGCACCTACATCGACCTCGATCGAGGGAAAGATGATTGGTTGAACAGGTATCTCCCCGCTCCCCCGCCCCCGGCCATTGTCCCCTTGAAACTTGCCCGTGTAACTGCTACGGAAGCCCCCCTGGCGTCACAGCCCGGTTCGCCCGAAGTGGTAAAAATCGGGGCGGTCAAACTGGGCGACATCTTGCCGGTTGTGGAAATCTATGGTGATTGGTACAGGATCGAGGCATGGATACTGAAGGAAGACACGATCTAGACGCTATCCTTGCCAATGCGTCCAAGGCCGCCCTTGACTTCTTGGAACAGCTAATAGAAGACAAGGTTGTCCGCGCGTCGGATACCGCGGACACCATAGAACAAAAAATACTCGCATTGACCGCCGTTGCCTCCGATAGCCCGGAGTCTTATGCTGCGTTTTATAAGATCATCACAACCACGGATTGCCCCAGGCATATCTTAGACGAAGTAAGGGAAATGTACGATGCCAAGGCCAAAGACCGGGGGATCGTGATATGGGGGCATCGTGGATCGTGGAAAACTACCAGTTTATCGGTAATGTGGCCCGCTTATCGGATCGGCAAAGAACCCCAACGGGCAAACTTGATCATCCAGAATAACGATAAGACGGCCCAGGATACGACAGCCGCAATCGCCAAGATAATCGAACATCATCCCGGCTGGAAACTTGTTTTTCCTAATGTCGTCCCCGACAAAGTGAAGGGTTGGGGCGCTTTAGGGTATGAAGTGATGAGGAATGACCTCGACTATGGCGATTGGGTAAAAATGAACGCCGCCCGTAAAGATCCGACTCTCCTCGGCTTAGGGGTTGCATCGGGATCTGTTATTGGTAAACACCCGGACGGCGTTCTTGTCCTGGATGACATCCACGATGAAAGTAACACGGTTTCCGCCGCGGAGCGCGCTAAAGTCGTCCAAACCCTGAAATCTACGATCCTGCCCCTGGCTATTCAGGACGTGACGAAAGCACCAGGTCAGCGCATGGTAACTTGGATTTTGGCGGTCGGCACTCCCTGGACGGAAGACGACGCTTATCACTATCTCAAGGAAACCGGGGAATTTGCTTTCTTCTCCGTTCCCATCATGCGCCCGGCCTCCGAAAACGAACCGGGGGCGGTCGAGTTCACCCACAAAGATTTGATCGGGTGGTTTTTACCGAATTGGCCGGAGCGATTCCCGGCTAAAGTCATCACTTCGCTTTATAACCAGGTTGGTAAACGCGAGTTTTACCGGATGTTCCTCCTGTCCCTGGAAGGGTCTGAGGAAGTCGGTATCAAGTACCAGTTGTACCCGTCCCACGTCATCGACCGGCGCTGGCCCACGTCCGGCGGCGTTGACTACGCCTCGACGATCGAGATCCGGGGCAAGATACTCGACGTCCGCAACCGATCGAAATTCGCCCTGTGCTTTGGGATGAAACTCCCCACCGGTGGGGCGGTGGTGTACGATGGCATCGTCGGTTTTGTTTCCCAGTTGGAAGCCGAGGGCCACATGGAAAAAGTACAGATGGCGTTTCCCAACTACGGTCAAACCGCCGTCGAAATGGACGGTGTGGGAGCGCAATTCTACGAGGTTCTAATGCGGAAGCCTCAACTTTCGCTGCTGCCGTTCTGGACACAAGGCGCATCGAAGCGCAACCGGCACGAGCGGGAGCTTTCGCCCTGGATGGAAATGGGGATGATCAAGATCTCCGACGCCGACACCGATTTCCTGAACAGACTCCGCAAGGCGCTCCGGGAGTGGCCGAACGGCAGCCTCGACGAGATCGACGCCCTGTATGCTTTCGCTAAGACGATCCCCGACGCCCTGGTCGTCCCCGATGCGTCGGAGTCCCTGCCCGACCTCACCCGTAGGAAGAACAAGAAAACGAGCAATCCGTTTGCTCGTATAAACGATGGGAGGCAGCGATGACCCCCCATAAAATGCGGATAATTGACCACACAGAAAACGGCAGGGTATATCGATGCGATGATTGCTCGAGGGAGGTCGTCGTCCTAACCGATGGCCCCGAGGTCATTTTGGATAAGGGCGATGTGGGCTACCACGAGTCGGTCGAACCAACCGAATTGCCAGTTGAATTTGCGGAATTTTTTGCACAAAAAGGATGGGCATAATGTCCCTAAGCGAGATCCAAAACATCGTTGAGAATATGATTTATGAGGATGCCGAGCGGGATGTAGCGTTTGAGTTCTACGAGCGGATGTATCACAACTTTTGGGAATTACCCAGCGCGATCCGAGACATCCCTTGGTTGGCTAAGATTATCGACTCCAGCCCCTATGACGCTATCAATACCGGGGTGCGACTCCTGGCCGCGCTGCCGTTTTCAACCCATTATCAGCCCCTTTCCCCCGGTACGGCTGGACGGAAACGGGCTAATATGATAGAGCGGACACTAGATTGGCAGATGAAATCAGCCGATCGAAGGCGGTCGAAGGCGATTGCTTCTGATACAGTCCTTTCCGCCCTTGTGTACGACGCCGTAGCAGTTGAAGTCATTGATTTGCCCTACGCAATCCAGCAAAAACAGGCAGTAAACGCCAGTACAAGGCGCGAAAAGGCCGCCCTTGCCTATGGCCGGTTCATGGTGAACACCCATTCCCCCCGGAAAGTCCACGTCCGGGCGTCTGGACTCATGACGGAAGCCCTGGTTTGTATCGAGCAGAGACACGCCCAGGAGGTGATCGACGAGTGGGGAAGTCAGGCGACCAAGATAGACGGGTTGGTTGAGCTTTCCGGTAAGCCCAGGGGGGAGGACTGGCTTACGGTTTTTGATTATTGGGACATCGATCGGCGCGCTGTGTGGTGCGCCGAGGGCCGGATGGGCAATATTCCCGAAGCGACACACACCGAAACCATGGTGATCCTGCCCGAGAGCAAATTAGCGACCAATTTTATCCCCTGGGTCGCCAATATGGGCGGATCTACCCTGGAATCCGACCCGGTTCACAGGTATAAGCCCATTTTGTACCCCCTCTACACGACCGGGCTATGGGAGATGATCAATTTGGTCGAATCTTTGCTCGTTTCTGAGGTGATTGCCCACACAGGCAGCCCCAGGTTTGCGGAATCAGGCCCAAATTCGCAGGAAGCGGAAGTAAACTACCTCGATCCGGCCCGTAAGGCCAAATTGCCGCCCGGAAACGAGATGATCCAGCTCGCGCCCCCAGGAATCGACGCTGCGATGACCCAAATTGACGCACTTCTGGCCGCCAAGATCGACAGGACGACCGTGAGCCGGATCTTGCAGGGCGGGGAAGTCCCGTCCGGGATCGCCTTCGCTACCCTGAATCTTGCCACTCAAACCGCCGTGGGTGTCCTCAAAAATGCTAAAGACCTGGCCGAGAAGTCGATAGCGGAAATAGAAACCAAGATGCTGCTATGGACCAAACACACCGGCGAACCTCTTTACGGCATTTCAACCCAAAAAGAAACCGATGGGGAGCAAATGATCATCAGGCCGGAAGAAATCGCAACTGACGCGATCTATATTGAGGCCGAATTGCACCCCGACGACGTTCTCGACCGGCAGCAACGCGTAGCGACCGCCTCCCTGGCGGTGCAACAGTTGGGTTTGTCGTATGAGACAGCCTTGCAACAGGCCGGATTCCGTGACCCACAAAACATCATGAAAGCGCGCCGGAAAGAGCAAATCTTGGATCATGTTCTCAATTTGCGGATGCTGAAAGACCGGATGGAGATGGAAGCCAAGGTGCAGATGGAGATCCAGGCCGCCCAAATGCAGATGCAAGAGGCTATGCAAATGCGACAGTTGCAAATGCAGGCCCAGTTACAAGCCCAGGGACAAGAGGGCCAGGCGCAAGGGCCGGACCTGTCCACTATGCCGATGCCAAGAGGCCCGTCAGCCGGGCAGGGTTTCCAGCAATCGCCCGCCGGGATGGCGATGACGCCGGAGGGGAGCGTGAGAGGGCCGGGGGTGAACCCGGCGGCAGGTGGATTGCCTCCCGCTCAATTCAACCCAGGACAAACCAGGGAAGCGATGACCGGGCAAGACATCTTGGGTAACAGTACGGAGATCTTATAATGCTAACTCAGCGGGAAATCGACCGGATCACTTTAGAGGCAGAGATGGAGGTTGATGCCCTGTTCTACGAGTTTTACGCCGAACTCCTGGGCGATCGGGCTGACATAATGGCCCTTATGCAGCAAAAGGAAATGGCCGACGCTCAAGGGCAAATGGAATTGGATGACGAGATGCTTATGGGTGGTTCGCTATTTGGCGAAACGGAAGGTGTGTGATGCCAGTATTCAAACAGCCAGGGCGAAAAAGCCCGTATTCCAGGCAAGTTACCCCGTCGCCCGTTGCAGCCGCAGCCAGTCGGCGGATAAGTAAACGAGCGACGAAGACGTATAAGCCGGACACCGGTCCTTATTACCAACCAAAACCACCGACACCACGCGATTACGGCCCTTACTACAAACCACCGACCAGAATAGCCGCAAAAGCGGGGGTGACAAGAAAGCACACCGTCACCGAGGGGGAAACCCCTTTCACGATTGCTCGAAAGTACGGTATTACTGAAGAGGCACTAGCGCGGGCTAATCAAGCGGTTTACCACTACACCCCCGGCGCGGTCTTGAGCGTCCCCCAGTCCGAACAAAATTTCTTCTGGAACTTACTTGAAGGATTGGGTAATAAAGCCGATGCCTTCTTGAGGGACGCCTTCGGGGAGGATGTCCTCGGGATGCAGGGGGAATTTTTGAAAGCACAATCAGCCCAGGCCCAAACCGTTGCTAGAGGGATGCGCCTTCCCGCTGCCTATGCCTGGGGAACCGCGGGCGACACCACTCCCGCCCCATCCGCCTATGAAACACCAGAGGGGTACGTCGAACCCGGTGAGGGCGGGCAAAGGAATGTCAAGTTCTATATGAATCGCTCCCGAATTATCCGGAGCCTGATTAGGGGTGATTGGCCGGATCTAATGAGCGTGGCGATGGCTAAATCCCTGGGATTTGACAGCGCCGCCATGGTGGCGAGTGGTTATATACTGGACGGTCAATACTGGGTGATGACCGCACCAGACGAGGATTACGGCTTCGACACCGAAGCCGCGGGCGGCCTGGGCGGCGCAGGCGGTGGAGGTGGCGGTTACGGCGGGGGCGGTGGTGGATACCGTCGCCGTGGTGGCGGTGGCGGTGGCGGCGGAGGCGGCGGAGGCGGTGGGGGCGGTTACGGCGAGTACGCGCCGGGCGAACGGATCGCCTATTCGATCGAATCCGGCGGAGTGTGGCCGCGCGCTGCGGGCGAAGGGGCATACTTACCGACACCTATTCCTTATGTTCATTGGAGAATCGCATAATGCCACACGGAAATCAACCCCCCATTAAGAAGAAAGACTACCGTTCTGGAACGGTAATTTCTCCTATCAAGGACTCCTACGAGAGAAGGGTCGCAAAAGTCACGGAACAACGCCAGAAATATAAGATCTGGCGGCCTGTCCAAAAGGTTAGCCCAAAAAGCACCGGTTGGCGCGTGCTGCCGAATGGATTCTGGACGAAAAGCACCCCCACAAAACAAGAGGAGTTAATGGGCCGGATAGAAGAGGAAAAAGAGTTACCCCCCGGAGCGGTCGGGTGGACTCCCCAGGGGCGGCCATATTACGGCGGGAATAGCGGCCTGTCAGAATGGGGCAGGAGAGTTTCCGCCGAATGGAAAAACCAAAAACCGATCTCCTGGAAACCCTCGGCGGAAACGCAGACTCCGCTTTCCTGGTTGGGCGGCACGATCGGCAAGATGCTTTCGGGCCTTCTGGAAGCCGCTCAAATACCTTTTCAGGCGGTCGAGCAAGGCATTGGCGTTGCAAAGGGAATGTCAGAGGCCGGGGAGGAGATGGCAAAAGAAGAGGGATACACCTTTGGCGGCGATATATGGGCCAAAGAAGTACAAAGGATGAGGGATCGGCGATCGTCTAATCGCATTTTGAATTATGTCGGCAACCTGGTCAATGTGCTTGGGGATACCAATCTCGGGTTTATCGGTCGCTTTTTAACCTCCCCTAAGTCCTGGGATGAAAAGAAAAAGGTCATGAGCGACTCGTGGGAGGCCGGGCGCGTCCTGTATACGTCCTATTGGGACGAATTGGTCAAAAAGGAGTTTGAGCGGGAATACCTGGAAGGGGGAAACCCCTATCTCTTGCAATTGGAGTATGAGAACCCCTGGGCTGAATTGCCTTTCGCGATAGTCTACGATCCGTTGAATGTCGTCGGCGGGATGATGGGCAAGGCGTTCAAAGGGGCAAAAATGACGGCGGCAGCGGAGAAGTTCTCGACAATCCCTCAGTTTATGGATGATTATGTACGCGTCCTGGGGAGAACTGACGACGGTGTGAAGATCGCTGAAAATATCGTCGATGTAACTAAGAAGATGGGGGAATGGGTCGATGAGGTTGGGAAGGGCGCTACTGAACTGGCTAACAGCTACCACATCGCCCAGTACACCGCCGCCGGTAAACGGTGGTACGCTGCTCAAGAAACCATGGCGGTTTTCAATCACATTATCGGTGGGACGGCTAATAACGCGGATGAAGTCATGGAGTTTACCGGAGCATTGTTCAAGCTGTCATCGAAAAACCCTGACGAGGTCTCTGAAGCGATTGTCACCCTTTTACGCTTTCCGGGAAACCAGCGCCCCTTTTTCTCCGAAACCGGGGTGCGGGCGAGTATATTCATGCGTAAACTCTTTACGGGTGCGGATGACGTCATGGATGCCGAAAAATTCCTGGATGAATTGGCGAAGGCGTCCACGGCAGGCGTTAAAGAAACCACCCTGTTCTTTACCAATAAACTTGATAACGCACTTGAGGGATTTTTCCCGACGGCGTTGGATAACCCCACGTCCCCCCGGCTTATTCGTACTATGGCCTGGGTGCATGACAAATTGTACAATAAAGGCCCGTGGCGCTTGTTCAATAGCATTTTCGCCGCGATATACATGGGATACAACCCCGGCTTTGCAGCCCGCAACTTGTGGAGCAACCTTTTCCACATCGGAGTCGATACAGGCTTGAAAGGCGTCACGGATGCCGGTCGGGCTGTCTTTGGGTCAACTAAGGAATGGGACATCGCCCGCGCCTGGATGGGCGGGATCGACCCTCGCGGCGCTTATGGCTATGGTATGGCCCAGTCCGAAAATATTGCAAAAATGATCCTGGAAAAAAGCCCCATGATCAAACTTTCGGGTGAGCTGGAAAAAAGATCGGCCATGGGGATCGTGTCTAAAACCATCAATGAGGAAATGCCTCGACTGGTGGAAGCTAAACTAAATTCGATCACCAATATTCTTACCGATGCCGGTTGGAGTCCGGGCCACGCCGATACTTTCAAGCAGATGATCATTTCCAACCATGGGGATACCCAATTGGTACGAAAAGAACTCATGGACGAAATAAACAAGGGTATCCTCAGGGTGTACAAGGCCGGGATGAAAAGCCTCGAC
>Ga0316626_10000913_pt1 | contig 12472 bp, 15 predicted proteins | sample OWC_Aug_T1_C1_D5_FD_207656 | JGI IMG/M metagenome (GOLD analysis project Ga0316626, IMG submission 207656) | Wetland soil microbial communities from Old Woman Creek delta, Ohio, United States - OWC_Aug_T1_C1_D5_A | ecosystem: Environmental > Terrestrial > Soil > Wetlands | place: USA: Ohio...
GCTACCCCCCTGCTTTTGTACTTTGTACATTGTAGCCGGCGGCAACCGCGGCCCCGGCATCGATACGATGACTGCTGCCTGCACTTTAAAGAATAACAGACCCCGCCCGGGACCGGTTTGCCGGCGGGCTCGCCGAGCCCGGGCACGGGGAAGAATCACCCCCGGCCGACCCCCGGGCTCTACCGGGGGTCGGCGAGGCGGGATGACACTATTTCTTCGTGAAAATCTCGTTGAAGAATGCCTGCATCGCCGCCCACGACTTCTGGTCGGCCTCGGCGTTGTAGGCGAGCGGCAGATTGAACTTGCGGCCATTCTCGTCCGCCTCCTTGCTGGTAAAGCCGTGCTTGGCGCCCGGGTAGGCGATGAACTGGTAGTTCACCCTGGCCGCGTCCATCTCCTTCTTGAAGGCCTCGACCTGGGCGGCCGGCACAAACGGGTCGTCGGCGCCATGCGCCACCAGCACCCGCGCCTTGACCTTGCCGGCCCTGGCCGGGTTGTCGGTGTTGAGGCTGCCGTGGAAGCTCACCACACCCTTAAGGTCTTCGCCCTGGCGCGCCATCTCGAGCACGATCGCGCCGCCGAAGCAGTAGCCGATGGCGGCGATGTTCTTGTGATCCACGGTCGGGTGCTTCTTCAGCTCGCGCACCGCGGCATCGAAGCGCTGCTTGGCCAGAGCCAGGTTCTTGCGCACCTCCCCCGAGAACTTGCCGGCCTCGTCCGGGTGATGGGCCTGGTGGCCGTCGCCGTACATGTCGAGCGCCAGCGCGGTGTAGCCGAGCGCGGCCAGCATGCGGGCGCGCTCGCGCGCGTACTCGTTGTGGCCCCACCACTCGTGCACCACCAGCACACCCGGGCGCTTGCCCTGCACGGCGTCGTCGTACGCGAGATAGCCCTTGAGGGTGGTATTGCCGGCCTTGTACGACACCTCTTCGCCCTTGACCGCGGCCTGCGCGAGCGGGGCAACCAGCGACAGCAACAGCGCCATCAGCATCATGCGTTTCATGACAGTCTCCTTGTTATGGTGATTCAGCGGGGCGATCAATCTACCAAAAGAAAATCCCGGGCGCGAAGCCGACCGTCGCCCGGTCAGCCGCCCGCCTTGCCGTGGTGCGGATGCCCGACCGCGCGTACCGAACCGATGGCATCGCGCACCAACTCCTTCAGCTCCTTCGCCTCCGGATAGCGGCCGGCGGCCTTGCGCGAAAACAGCTCACGGCCGTCGACCCGCACGATGAAGTGCCCGCCGCTGCCGGGCTTGAGCGCGACCTCGCCCAGCTCCTCCTCGAAGGTCTTGAGCAGTTCCTGCGCCATCCAGGTCGCGCGCAGCATGAAGCCGCACTGGCGGCAGTACTCGATCTCGACTCGTGGCTTCGTGATTTCGGTCATTGGGTGCCTCCGTCGTGGTGTGTTTCGCCGCCGGGATTACTCTAGCTGTTAGCTGTTAGCTGTTAGCTGTTAGCTGTTAGCTGTTAGCTGTTAGCTGTTAGCCAACTGCTAATCGCTAACAGCTAATCGCGATTGGCAATCGGCCAGCGGGGCACAGCAACGGTCACCGCTTCTACGCTCAGTTGCTCAGTTCCAGCTCGCCGCTGAGGTTGCGGTCGTAGATCAGCGTCGCTGACTCGCGCCGCGCCTCCGGGCTCAAGGCGTGCTCGCGGCGCTCGCCGGGCGCGATCAGGTGCACGACCCGCACACCCTGCAGCGCCAGGTAGTCGGCGATCAGCGCCCGATGACAGTCGCGCGGCTCGCGCTCGGCGCACAGGATCGCACTCGGCGCGCGCGCCGCCATGTTGCGCAGCTGGGCGGCACCCTTCTGGAAGGCGTCGGTGTCCATGTGGTCGGCGAAGCCGCGCCGCTTTTCATCGAGCGCGCGGTGCGGCGAATCGGCGCGCGGCGCGCGCATGCCGCCAAGCTGGCGGCCGGCCCAGTGATAAGCGATGCCGGCGTGCTCGCAGGCGGCGCGCAGCGAGTCGTCGTTGAACTGCGGATGGCGCTGCGAGCGCGGCTGGGCGCGCACGTCGACCAGGGTTGAAATGCCCGCGTCCTTAAGCAGCGCGATCAGCTCCGCGAGCGGGCGGTTGCTGTGCCCGACCGTGTACAGCGTGACCGGCGCGCGGCTCATAGCGGGCAGGTCACGCCGGTGCCACCGTGGCCGCAGTAGCCGCGCGGGTTCCTGGCCAGGTACTGCTGGTGATAGTCCTCGGCGAAGTAGAACTCGGGGGCATCGACGATCTCGGTGCTGATCGCCGGAAAGCCGGCCCTGGCCAGCTCGGCCTGGTAACGCTCGCGCGCGGCGAACGCCGCGGCACGCTGGGCGTCGTCGTAAACGTAGATGCCGGAGCGGTACTGGGTACCGACGTCGTTGCCCTGGCGCATCCCCTGGGTCGGATCGTGGGCTTCGAAGAATTCCTTGAGCAACTGCGCGTAACTCACCCGCTGCGGATCGAACACCACCCGTACCACCTCGTTGTGGCCAGTCAGACCGCTGCACACTTCCTCATATGTAGGGTTGGGCGTGTAGCCGCCGGCGTAGCCGACCGCGGTGACGTACACGCCCGGCAGCTGCCAGAAGCGCTTCTCCGCGCCCCAGAAACAGCCGAGCCCGAACAGTGCCTGCTGCGTGCTGTCCGGGTACGGGCCCTTGAGGGTATGGCCATTGACGAAGTGCGCAGCCGGCACCGGCAGCGGCGTGCTGCGGCCCGGCAGCGCCTCGTGCGGTTGCGGAAGCTTGAGTTTCTTCATGTAGCCGAGCATGCGGTATTCCTCGGTCGATGGCTCAGTCTGCCCGATCCGGCCGGCGGCGGCTACCGGAGCCTCCACGCACAAGCATTGCTGAACAAGTTCTGTACATCCTAACGCCACCACTCTCGAATTTCATAATACGATGTTTTGTATAACTATTATTATATTTAACAATCTTTTCTTGACTGCCACGCTAGAGTTCTTGTATATGTTTTGTACAAGTCTTGTATAGGAGCTCGCCATGTCTGCCCTGACCCTGTCCCTGATCCTGCTGACCGCGGCCGGCGCGGTGCTGGCGCTCGGTTCGCTGCAGCGCGCGCCGCGCGCCGTCCCGGTCCGCACCTCGCCCCGTGCCACCCGTCGCTAGCGCACCTGCCCCATGGCCACCGAAACCCGCACCGCGCCGCGCCCGACCGACGAATCGGAGCTGTTCCCGATCCGCACCGTCGCCAGCCTCACCGGCGTCAACGCCATCACCCTGCGCGCCTGGGAGCGCCGCTACGGGCTGATCAAGCCGGTGCGCACCGACAGCGGCCATCGCCTCTACACCCAGGTCGACATCGACACTATCCACCAGGTGGTGGCGCTGCTCGACAAGGGCGTCGCCATCAGCCAGGTGCGGCACGCGCTGGCCGGCCCGGCCGCCAGCCGGTCGCGGATCGCCGAGGACGGTCCCTGGGCCGGGTTCCGCGAACGGATGATCGCGGCCATTTCCCAGTTCGACGAGAACCGGCTCGAGGACGTCTACAACGAACTGCTGTCGCTCTACCCCACCGACCTCGCCACCCGCAAGGTGCTGCTGCCGCTGCTGGTCGAGCTCGGCACCCGCTGGGAGACCGCCGAGGGCAGCGTCGCCGAGGAGCACTTCTTCGGCGTGTACCTGCGCAACAAGCTCGGCGCCCGCTTCCATCACCGCCCGCGCCACAACACCGGTCCGAAGCTGCTGGCCGCCTGCCTGCCGGGCGAACAGCACGAGGTCGGGCTGCTGCTGTTCGCGCTCGCCGCCCACGACCACGGCTTCCGCCTGGTGCTGCTCGGCGCCGACACGCCGCTCGCCGAGCTGCCGTATGCCGCGCGCCGCGCCCAGGCCGAGGCGATCGTGCTGTCCGGCTCGATCGACCCGCGCCCCGGACTGCTGGATACCGAACTGCCGAAACTGGCCACCGATGCCGGCCTGCCGGTGTTCATCGGCGGCCTGACCGCGGTGCGCCACCGCGACGCCATCGTCGCCGCCGGCGCCGAGCCGCTCGGCAGCGACATCACCGCCGGCCTCAAGCGCATCGGCGAAGCCCTGGCGCCGGCCGCGCCCTGATCCCATTCATCGATTTCTTTCCGAGGAACACACCATGAGTGTCACCAATCTTGCGATCAGCTGGACCGAACAGGGCCTGGTCCCCGACAGCGTGATCCGCGCCGGCATCCGCCGGCTGCTGCGGAGCCGACTGGCCGAGATCCATGCCGACGACGCCGAGGCGGCATCCGGGCAACTCGAGGAGTTCGTGGCCGGCATGGCACAGGCACCGATCGCGCTGCTGCCGGAAAAGGCCAACGAGCAGCACTACGAGGTGCCGGCCGGTTTCTACGCGTTCGCGCTCGGCCGGCATCGCAAGTACAGCTCCTGCTACTGGCCGCAGCATGTTGCCAGCCTCGACGATGCCGAGGCGGCGGCACTCGCCATCACCTGCGAGCGCGCCGGCCTGCGCGACGGCCTGGACATCCTCGAGCTCGGCTGCGGCTGGGGTTCGCTGACGCTGTGGATGGCGGCGCACTACCCGGGGAGCCGCATCACCGCGGTGTCGAACTCGGCCTCGCAGCGCGAGCACATCCTGGCCGAGGCCGGGCGCCGCGGACTCGACAACGTGACGGTCATCACCCGCGACATGAACCGGTTCGACATCGATGCGCGCTTTGACCGCATCGTGTCGGTGGAGATGTTCGAGCACATGCGCAACTGGCGCGAGCTGTTCGCCCGCGTGCACGGCTGGCTCAAGCCCGGCGGGCGGTTCTTCATGCACGTGTTCGTGCACCGCGCGGTGCCGTACGCCTTCGAGGTGCGCGATGCCAGCGACTGGATGAGCGCGCACTTCTTCTCCGGCGGCATGATGCCGAGTGATGACCTGGCACTGCGCTTCCAGGAACGGCTGCGACTGGTGCAGCGCTGGCGCTGGGACGGCACGCACTATGAAAAGACCGCGAACGCCTGGCTGGCCAATGTCGACGCGCACCGCGAGGAAGTCATGCCCATCCTCGCCGCGACCTACGGCACCGAGGCGGCCATGCAATGGCTGCAGCGCTGGCGCCTGTTCTTCATGGCCTGCGCCGAGCTGTTCGGCTACAACCGCGGCCAGGAGTGGTGGGTGAGCCATTACCTGTTCGAGCGTCCGGCCGCCTGATGCCCGGGGAGATCGTCATGCCGAAACTCGTCAACTTCGTCGCCTTCCAGTTCGGCTGGTTCGCCTGCGTGCTGGGTGCAGCCTGGGGACTGCCGTGGGCCGGCACCGCGATTGCGCTCGCGATCGTCGGCTGGCACCTGACCCGCGCCGTGCAGCCGCGAGTAGAACTCGTCCTGGTGCTGATCGCCGCCGCCATCGGCGTGTTGTGGGACAGCCTGCTGCCGGCGCTCGGCTGGATCGAATACCCGAACGGCATGCTGATCAACGGCACCGCCCCGCACTGGATGGTGGCGCTGTGGATGCTGTTCGCCACCACGCTCAACGTGAGCCTCGCCTGGCTCAAGCGCAACCTGTGGCTCGCGGCCGGCTTCGGCGCGATCGGCGGCCCGCTCGCCTATCTCGGCGGCGCCAAGCTCGGCGCACTGGTGTTCGTGGAGCAGGCCGCGGCACTGGTGGCACTGGCGATCGGCTGGGCGCTGCTGACCCCGCTGCTGATCCTGGTCGCACGCCGCCACGACGGCTTCGTGTCCCTGCCCGATACACGCCTGCAGCCGGAGGCGAGCCATGTTTGACCTGCACGCCGCACTGCTGGCGCTGGCCGCGATCGCGGTTCTCGCAATCGCCGGCTGGCTGCTCAGTGTCGCCATACGCGACGTCAGCATCGTTGACAGCCTGTGGTCGCTGTTCTTCCTGCTCGGCGCACTGGTATACGCCGCCAATACCAACGTCGGCGAGCCGCGTGCCGCGGTGCTGCTGGTGCTGGTGACGCTGTGGGCGCTGCGCCTGGCCGGCTATCTCACCTGGCGCAACTGGGGCGAACCGGAGGACCGGCGCTACCAGGCGATCCGCGCCCGCAATGAGCCGGGCTACACCTGGAAGAGTCTGTACCTGGTGTTCGGCCTGCAGGGCCTGCTGGCCTGGATCATTATCATGCCGATGCTGGCCGGCATCAGCGGCGGCGGCACACTCAACGCCCTCGACTATGCCGGCATCGCGCTGTGGCTGCTCGGCTTCGGCTTCGAGACCATTGGCGACTGGCAACTGGCACGCTTCAAGGCCGATCCGGCCAACCGCGGGCGCGTGCTGGACACCGGCCTGTGGCGCTACACCCGCCATCCCAACTATTTCGGCGAGGCCACTCTGTGGTGGGGCTATTACCTGATCGCCGCGGCCGCCGGCGGCTGGTGGACGGTATTCGCACCGCTGCTCATGACGCTGCTGCTGCTCAAGGTCTCGGGCGTGAGCCTGCTGGAACAGGACATCCACGAACGCCGGCCGGCCTATCGCGACTACATCGCGCGCACCAACGCCTTCCTGCCGTGGCGTCCGCGGGGGACGGCATGATGCGCACCCTGCTGGTGCTGGCCGTGCTCGTGCCCGCGACCGCCGTTGCGAGCACCGGCCAGGAGTGGCACTTCCGGGTACTGCTCGACGAGCGCGAGGTCGGCAGCCACGTGTTTCGCATCACAGAGCACGACGGCCAGCGGCGCGTCGAGAGTGACGCCCGGTTCACGGTGACATTCCTGTTCATCGACGCCTACACCTATACCCACCAGGCGCGCGAGCGCTGGCAGGGCGACTGCCTCACCGCCTTCGAGTCGCGCACCGACGACAACGGCCGGCAGCTCGCGGTGCGCGGCACGCGCACCGCCGGCCGCTTCGACGTGGCCGCCGGCAAGGTGCAGGCGGAGCTGCCGGCCTGCGTGATGAGCTTCGCCTACTGGAATCCGGCCATGCTCCGCCAGGCGCGGCTGCTCAATGCCCAGACCGGCGAGTTCGTCGCGGTGCGCGTCGAACCCCTCGGCAAGGAGACGCTGACGGTCCGCGGCCAGGCGGTCGCCGCGCAACGCTATGCGCTGCACGCCCCCGACTTCCGCATCGACGTCTGGTACGCCGCCGACCGCGACTGGGTGCAGCTCGAATCGAGCACCGCCAACGGCCGGCGGCTGCGCTACCTGATCCGGTAACAGAGAGGGACCACCATGAAATTCATCAAGACCACGCTCGCGGCCTCGCTGCTCACCCTGGCCGGCTGCACCACCGCCTCCCACCCGCCGATCGCACTCGCCCAAAAAGTCGAGCTCGAGCGCTTCATGGGCGACTGGTACGTGATCGCCAACATCCCGACCTTCATCGAGAAGGGGGCGCACAACGCCGTCGAGTCGTACCGGCTGGCCGAGGACGGCAGCATCGCCACCACCTTCACGTTCCGCGCCGACGGCTTCGACGGTCCGGAGAAGAAGTACACCCCGCGCGGCTTCGTGGCCGATCGCGAGTCGAATGCGGTCTGGGGCATGCAGTTCCTGTGGCCGATCAAGTCCGACTTCCGCATCGTGTACCTGACGCCCGATTACGCGCAGACGGTGATCGGGCGCGAGGCGCGCGACTACGTGTGGATCATGGCGCGCACCCCGCAGATCCCGGAGGCCGACTACCAGCGCATCGTCGCGTTCCTCAAGGAGCAGGGCTACGACGTCGACAAGATCCGGAAGGTGCCGCAGCGCTGGGCGCCGCGCGGCGCGCTGCCGGCCAGCTACCGCTACGCGCAGCGCGGCAGCACCGAGGGCTGACCGATGGCGCCGCCGAATTCCGCCCCGGTCGCGGCCGGGGCCCCGCCCTCGCGGTTGCGTGCTGCGCTCCGCGCCTGGTTCGACAGCGCCGCCGCGCCGGTCGATCCGGCCGACGGCAAGCGCATCGACTGGCTGCGGGTGCTGCCGTTCGTCGCCCTGCACCTCGGCTGCCTGGCGGTGCTGTGGGTCGGCTGGAGCGCGACCGCCGTGGCCGTGGCCGCGGGTCTGTACGCGCTGCGCATGTTCGCCATCACCGCCTTCTACCACCGCTACTTCTCGCACAAGGCGTTCCGCACCTCGCGCGCCATGCAGTTCCTGTTCGCCGTGCTCGGCGCCAGCGCCGTGCAGCGCGGACCGCTGTGGTGGGCCTCGCAGCACCGCCACCACCACGCCCATGCCGACGATGAGCACGATGCCCACTCGCCGCACCGCCACGGCTTCCTGTGGGCGCACACCGGCTGGTTCATGGCGCGCGAAAACTTCGCCACCCGCACCGGGATGGTCAAGGACCTGGCCAGGTACCCGGAGCTGCGCTTCCTCGACCGCTTCGATGCACTGGTGCCGGTGCTGCTGGCGGCGCTGCTGTACGGATTCGGCGAGTGGCTGGCCGGCGCCTACCCGGCGCTGGGCACCACCGGACCGCAGTTGCTGGTGTGGGGCTTCTGCATCTCGACCGTGGTGCTGTACCACGCCACCTTCACCGTCAACTCGCTGGCCCACACCCTCGGACAGCGCCGCTACGCGACCCGCGACTCGTCGCGCAACAACTGGTGGCTGGCGCTGCTGACCTTCGGCGAGGGCTGGCACAACAACCACCACCACTTCCCGGGCTCGGCGCGCCAGGGCTTCTACTGGTGGGAGATCGACTTGACCTGGTACGGGCTGCGCCTGCTTTCCGCGCTCGGGCTGATCTGGGACCTGCGGCCGGTACCGGCCGCCATCCGCAACGCACGGAGGATCGCATGAAGATCGCTGTCATCGGCACCGGCATCGCCGGCAACGTCGCCGCTTACCATCTGAGCCGCGAGCACGACATCACCGTGTTCGAGGCCGGCGCGCACATCGGCGGCCACACCCATACCCACGCGGTCGAGCAGGCCGGGCGGGTCTATAACGTCGACACCGGCTTCATCGTGTTCAACGACTGGACCTACCCGAACTTCATCCGCCTGCTGGACGAGCTCGGCGTGGCCTCGCAGCCGAGCGCCATGAGCTTCTCGGTGCGCGACGAGCAGTCCGGCCTGGAATACAACGGCACCTCGCTCAACTCGCTGTTCGCGCAGCGCCGCAACCTGCTGCGGCCGTCGTTCTGGCGCATGATCCGCGACATCCTGCGCTTCAACCGCGAGGCGCCACAGTTGTTGCAACAGCCCGGCAACGAGATCAGCCTCGGCGACTATCTCGCCGGGGGCCGCTACTCGCGCCAGTTCATCGAACACTACGTCGTGCCGATGGGCGCCGCCATCTGGTCGACCGACCCGGAGAACATGCAGCGCTTCCCGGCGCGCTTCTTCGTGCGCTTCTTCCACAACCACGGCATGCTGTCGGTCGATGCGCGCCCGCAGTGGCGGGTGATCCGCGGCGGCTCGGCGCGCTACGTCGAGAAGCTCACTGCCCGGTTCCGCGACCGCATCCGGCTCAATACCCCGGTGGAGTGGGTGCGACGCCTTCCCGGTCAGGTGCTGATCAAGGCGCGCGGGCTCGAGACCGAGCGCTTCGACGCGGTGTTCATCGCCTGTCACAGCGACCAGGCACTGAAGATCCTGGCCGACGCCAGGCCGCAGGAACGCGAAGTGCTGGGCGCCATCCCCTATCAGCGCAACGAAGCGGTGCTGCACACCGACACCCGGCTGCTGCCGAAGGAGCGGCTCGCCTGGGCGGCGTGGAACTACCATGTGCTGCCGGAGCGCAGTGCACCGGTGGCGCTGACCTACAACATGAACATCCTGCAGTCGCTCGATGCACCGACCCCGTTCCTGGTGACGCTCAACCACAGCGACGCCATCGACCCGGCGAAGGTGATCACGCGCATCGACTACGACCACCCGCTGTTCACCCCGCGCGGGGTGGCGGCGCAGGCGCGCCAGCGCGACATCAACGGCCCGCTCGACACCTATTTCTGCGGCGCCTGGTGGCGCAACGGCTTCCATGAGGACGGGGTGGTAAGCGCACTCAACGCCCTCGAACACTTCGGCGAACGCATCCATGCACAGCGCACTCTATCTCGGACGGGTTAGGCACCGGCGGTTCGCGCCGCGCGGCCATGCCTTCGAGTACCGGCTGTTCATGGCCTGGATCGACCTGGCCGAGCTCGACACGGTCTTTCGCGGCCGCTGGCTGTGGTCGGCGCGGCGCCCGGCGCTGGCGTGGCTGAAGCGCGCCGACTACCTCGGCGACGCACGCGTGCCGCTCGACCAGGCGGTGCGCGACCGGGTCGAGCAGGAGACCGGTATTCGTCCGGCCGGGCCGATCCGCATGCTCACGCACCTGCGCACCTTCGGGATGTGCTTCAACCCGGTGACCTTCTACTACTGCTTCGATGCCGCCGATACCCGGGTCGAGACCATCGTCGCCGAGATCACCAACACCCCGTGGAACGAGCGCCATGCCTATGTGCTGACCGACAAGCTGAACGAAGGCCACGGGGACGCCAGGCGCTACCGCTTCGGCAAACGCTTCCATGTCTCACCGTTCATGGACATGGCGATCGACTATGACTGGCGCTTCACCGCCCCGGCGGCGGCGCTCAACGTGCACATGGAAGACCACCAGGACGGCCGCAAGGTATTCGATGCCACGCTGACACTGGAACGGCGCGAGATCAGCGCCGCCAGCCTCGCGCACGCGCTGCTGGCCTTCCCGCTCATGACCGCGAAGGTCATTGGCGGCATCTACTGGCAGGCGCTGCGGCTGTGGCTCAAGCGCGTGCCGTTCCACACCCACCCCAAGAAACTTGCCGACACCGGAGGCGCCGACCCGGCGAAGATTCCATGAACACGACCACCCTGCCCCGCCCCGTACCCGCCATCACCCCGAAGCCGCACTTCCTGGACGGCCTGGCGGAACGCGCCGTGCGCGCGCGCCTGGCCGGCATCGAGCACGGCCAGATCACGCTGGTCGACGGCAATGAACACCACCACTATGGCCGGCGCACCGGGCGCTGCCCGCTCAGCGTCACGGTGCGGGTGCACGACCCGCGCTTCTGGAGCGAGCTCGCGTTCGGCGGGTCGATCGGCGCCGGCGAGGCCTGGATGCAGGGCTACTGGAGCGTCAACGACCTGACCGCACTGGTGCGCATCCTGCTGCAGAACCGCGCGGTGCTGGACGGCATGGAGACCGGGCTGGCGCGCCTCACCGGCCCCTTGCAGAAGGCGCTGCACTGGCTCAACCGCAACACCCGCGAGGGTTCGCGGCGCAACATCGCCGCCCACTACGACCTCGGCAACGACTTCTTCCAGCTGTTCCTCGATCCGACCATGATGTATTCGAGCGCGATCTTCGAACATCCGACGATGACCCTCGAACAGGCGCAGCGCACCCGCCTCGAGCGCATCTGCCGCAAGCTCGATCTCAAGCCGACCGATCACCTGCTCGAGATCGGCACCGGCTGGGGCGGGATGGCGATCCACGCCGCGCAGCACTACGGCTGCCGCGTCACGACCACCACGATCTCGCGCCAGCAGTACGAGCTGGCGCGCGAGCGCATCGCGGCCGCCGGGCTCGAAGACCGCATCACCGTACTGCTCGAGGATTATCGCGATCTGACCGGCCAGTACGACAAGCTGGTGTCGATCGAGATGATCGAAGCGGTCGGCCACCAGTTTTACGACACCTACTTCCGCCAGTGCGGGCGGCTGCTCAAGCACGACGGCCTGATGCTGCTGCAGGCGATCACCATCGCCGACCAACGCTACGAGCAGGCGCGCAAGTCGGTGGACTTCATCCAGCGCCACATCTTCCCGGGCAGCACCATCCCGTCGGTCACGGCGATGCTCGACGCCACCACCCGCGCCAGCGACCTGAAGCTCGCCCACCTCGAGGACATCGGCCCGCACTACGCCACCACGCTGCGAGTCTGGCGCGAGAACTTCCTGCGCAACCTCGACGCGGTGCGCGCCCTCGGCTACCCGGAGGAGTTCATCCGCATGTGGGAGTTCTACCTCAGCTACTGCGAGGGCGGATTCGCGGAGCGGGCGCTTGGCGACGTGCACATGCTGCTGGCCAAACCCGGCAACCGGCGCGCGGCGCTGGTGCCGGGGCCGGGCTGAGCTGCCGGTCACCGAAAACAGGTTCAAAGATTCCTGAAACGCAGATGAACGCAGGTATGACGCAAATGAACGCGGATTTGGCGATGGTAGTCCCGGGCATTCGCATTGATCCTCAAATCGGGCAAATCGGATCTGCGTTCATCTGCGATAAGAAGCTTTCTTGGTTCATTCAACTGTCAGCGGGAAACATGTCATGACTGAAATCGTCGAACTCGTCTATGCAAGCCGTGCCGCCTTCACCCCGGTCGGGGGCGGCGGGGTCGAACCCGAGGTGTCGCGCATCCTGTCGCAATCGCGGCGCAACAATCCGCGCCACAACGTCGGCGGTGTGCTGTGCTACAGCGATGGCCATTTCTTCCAGTGCCTGGAAGGGGCGGCGAACGACGTGGAGGCTGTGTACCGGCGCATCGCCACCGACCCGCGCCACCAGGACATCAAGGTGCTGTCGCGCCGCCCGGTCGGCGAGCGCCGCTTCAAGAGCTGGTCGATGAAGTACCTG
>Ga0316626_10000914_pt1 | contig 12471 bp, 11 predicted proteins | sample OWC_Aug_T1_C1_D5_FD_207656 | JGI IMG/M metagenome (GOLD analysis project Ga0316626, IMG submission 207656) | Wetland soil microbial communities from Old Woman Creek delta, Ohio, United States - OWC_Aug_T1_C1_D5_A | ecosystem: Environmental > Terrestrial > Soil > Wetlands | place: USA: Ohio...
CCCGATCTCGGTCTTGGTCACGCGGAATTCACTGCCGGCCGTGAGTTCGGGGGTCTCGATGCCGGGCGTGAGGACGGTCTTGCGATGGACGTTCAGGATCTCTCCTCGGGGACCGATGAGAACGGACGAGTTGTGCAAGCGACCCTGTTCTCCCTCTTCCAGGAGCGCGAACACGACGTGCATACCGTGCTGTCTCGCCTTTGTTCCGATGCGGTCGGTTACCGGTCCAGGCACCGGCTCGGCTAGGGATCTCGCATACGCCATGCGTTCACCGTATTGGGCCGGCTGCGCCTTCGCTGCCAGCAGCGGCTGGTAGCCCGGATAGTAGATCTCCGGGAAGACTGCGAGTCTCACGTCACGGGCTGCAGCCCGGTCCAGCCAGTCCAAAGCACGCTGGACGGTCTTCTCGGGATCGCCTTCGACGGGGCCGCTCTGGATTGCTGCGACGTTCATCTTCATGGCACGGTCATCCTCCTGTGTCGCTTCCATCTCTCACGGTTGAGAATTCAAGGGGGCAACCATCTGGCCGTAGCCCGGCTGCCCGACGACCTCTCCCTGCTCCGCAATGACCTTCCCCCTGACGATGGTCGTTTCGGGATAGACGGCGCTCATACCCTCGAATAGGGTCCAGACGGTACCCACGAGATCCTTAGCCCTGATCGTTCTTTCGTTGCCAAGACGAAAGAGGGCGAAGTCGGCATCGGCGCCGATTGTCGCACACCCCTTCTTCGGATAGAGCCCGAAGGCCCTTGCAGGCCCTTCGCTCATCACTCTCACGAGCCGGGGCAGTGTGATTCGGCCCCGGTTGACACCTTCGGCAAGCAGGACAGGGAACATCGTCTGGATGACCGGAGCGCCCGCAGCAGCCTCCCAGATCGTCTTGCCCTCCTTGAAATCGGGCGGAAAGGGTACATGGTCCGAGCTGACGTTGTCGATCTGTCCCTGGGCAAGCAGTTGCCACATCTCTTCCACGTTCTGACGGTCCCGGATGGGCGGCGCCACCTTTGCGAAGTTGCCCATCTTGCCGAAGATGGACGCGTCCAGGACGAGGTACTGGGGGCAGGTTTCCACCGTGACCGCCTGTCCTGCCCTCTTGGCTGCCTGAACCAGGGCCACCCCGTGGGCCGTGCTGCAGTGAACGACGTGGAGTCTTGCACCAAGTTCCCTGGCCATGAACAGCGCGCGGTTGACGGCCTCGGCCTCGGCGAAAACCGGATGCGCTTCCACGAAGGCCAGGAGATCGTTCCGTCCCTGACTTTTTAGCTTCTTTTCCAGATGAGCGATGATGTGCTGGTTTTCGCAGTGCATCCCCGCGGGCAGGCCGGTCTTCGCGACCTCCCGAAGAGCCTCGGAGATTACCCCGTCGTCGTGATAGGGCGTGAACCCTCCCACGCTTGCATGCATGTAGAACTTGAACCCTACCGCACCCTTGTCCTTCAGGGCGGAAATGTGCTGGAGCGTCTCGGATGTGCTTGTGGCCCACAGGGCGAAGTCCACGCAAGCCTTCGGCCGGATCGAGGCCAGTTTCTGGTCGAAGGACTCCGGGTCTGCAGTCAGAGGTATCTGGACGGGCATGTCAATGATGGTCGTGACTCCGCCGAGTGCAGCTGCCCTGGAAGCCAGACTGAAGTCGACGCCATAGGCCTCGAAACCCGGATCTCCTGCATGGCAATGGCTGTCGATGCCGCCCGGAAGCAAGACCCTTCCTTCCGCATCCAGCACCTTGGATGCCGGGGGCAGGCTTCCCCAGGCACCGATGGCAGCGATCTTTCCGTCCCGGATGCCAATGTCCGCATCGAAAACTCCGGTGGCCGTGGCCAGCTTGCCGCCTGCGATCTTGAGATCCAGCTCTGCCATCTCATGCCTCCCTGTGCGTCTTGTTTCGCCCCTTCATGTCGAGAGCTTCAAGAGGACTTCGAGCAGCACCTGGGCGCCGTTGACCATGTCGTGCCACTCGGTTTTCTCCTCAGGGCTGTGGCTCAAACCGCCCACGCTCGGCACGAAGATCATGCCTGTCGGGCAGATGAGGGCCATGAGCTGGGCGTCATGACCGGCCCCGCTGACGATGCGGCGGCAGGAGATACCCTGTTCGCAGGAGGTCTGCTCGATGAGAGTAATGATCTCCCCAGTCAAGGGGACCGGCATGATCTTGCCGAGTTCATCCAGCTCGATTTGGACGTCCCGCGCAGCACAGATCCTTCGCGCGGCTTCCCGGATCGCCGCGTAAGCCCGGGCCCCGGCCTCCTGGTTTAGGTCCCGTATGTCGAAGGACATCTCCACCGCAGCGGGTACGATGTTGATTCCTCCGGGTCTCACTGCCAGCTGGCCCACGGTCGCCACGGTCCGCGGGCTGGATTCGTAGCGCGCAATTCTCTCCACCTCCAGCACGATCTCAGCGGCCGCTGCTAAGGCGTCCCTCCTCAGGTTCATGGGAGTGGCTCCTGCGTGGTCGGCCCTTCCCTTGAGTCTTGCCTTCATCCAGACCGTCCCCACAATCCCCTCCACGGCACCGATTGCCACTCCTTCCGTTTCCAGCACGTGGCTCTGTTCCGGGTGGAGTTCGATGAAAGCCTTGTACCTCTTGGGGTCGATCCTGGCCTCCTGGATCCTAGCTGGGTCAAAACCCGAAGCCCGCATCGCCTCTGCCAGCGTGACACCGTTCAGATCTTTGCAGCGAAGGGTTTCCTCTTCCTGGACGATTCCCAGCAGGGCTCTGCTGCCCCACAGGGCGTTGCTGAACCGCGCTCCCTCCTCGTTGGCGAAGACGATGACCTCCAGCGGGTACCGTGTCCGGACACCGTTCTCGTGGATGACGTGGACTGCTTCGATGGCGGCCATGGTTCCGGCGATGCCATCGAACATTCCGCCGTTAGCCACACTGTCGATGTGGGAACCGGAGGCGACCGCCGGGACCTCACGCTCCAGCCCCTCCCTTCGGCCGAAGACGTTCCCGGCAGGGTCCGTGCGCACGCTCATCCCGGCCTGATGGAGCAGCTCGGCGACGAATTCGCGGGCCTTCCTCTCCTCCTCCGTAAACACGAACCGGCTCCAGCCTCCGGCAGGATCCCGCCCGAAGCGGGCAATCCCCTCGATGTTCTGCCTGAGCCTCTCTCGGTTGACCTTGAGGGCCATGGTAGCCACCTCGAACGCGAATGCCTCGTTTCACTCGCAGAAGATCGGCGGAAAGCCGGAGATCGGCTTCTTCTCCGGCCTTGCATAGGTCCTGACCTTACTCGTTCTCTTGTTGAGATCCACAAGGCCTTCTGCGATCTTGACCGCCGCGACGACTCCGTCGATCACGGGGACTCCAACCTCCTCTTCCATTTCACCATCGAGCCGGGCCATGCCGGCGCATCCGAGCAGCAGCACCTCTGCGCCATCCTCCTCGACGGCGAGTCTCCCTGCCCTCATCAAGGCTCTGTTGCCACCCTCCAGGTCTTGCACAAACTCCAGGACCGAAAGCTTCGTGGCTCGCACCGAAGCGAGCCGTTGCGAGACGCCGTATTTTCTGACGATCTGCTCCACGGGCGCGACGACCCGAGGGATCACCGTGATGACGGAGAATTTCGGCGCGAGGAAGCAGGAGAGAAAGATCGCAGCCTCGGCGATGCCCACCACAGGGATGTCGGTGAGCTCCCGCAGCGCCTCGAGAACGGGGCATCGAAGCAGGCCAGGATTAAAGCATCGACCCTTTCCACCTTTGCACTCCTCAGGACTTCCTCCATCACGCCGATGACGGCAAGCTGTCCGTCGAAGTGACCTTCGATCCATGGGGGCAGGGTCACAGTCAATTCCGCCCTTGTCGCCCCCGCACGGGATCTCCATGGCCATGAACTTGGCTGTCATCAACCGGGCCAGGTTTTCAGCCTCTCCTGCACCCAGTCCTGGGCGCATGCGGATGCCACCGGAGGGATAGGACGACAGCCCGCATTAGAGCCTGTTAACATAACGCCGAATGTCAGACACAGTCCGGCCCTTCCAATACAGCGTTGGTGGCAGGCTGCGCTGTGCGATGGCCCGCCGTCAATGGCGGGCCCTACGAACGGCTGGAGGCGTGTGTTAATACCGGCTCTGCGAACTGGCGCAAGATCGATCGAGTTTCCGAACACTACGTCGTCGAGGAACAAGCCATGTATGAAGTCATTCAGTGGGCTACCGGGTCCATCGGGCGCACAGCGTTGCGCCGCATTATCGACCACCCGGACCTGGAATTGGTCGGCCTCTATGTTTACGACCCGCACAAGGTCGGCCGCGATGCGGGCGAGATCGCCAAGCGCCCGCCCACGGGTGTCATCGCCACCAACGACATCGAAACAATCGTGGCGCTGGATGCGGACGTGGTTATTCATACACCGCGCATCAGCGTGCCCTATGCCGAGCAGAATGCGGAAATCGAGCGCCTGCTCGCGGCGGGAAAGAACGTCATCTCCGTGAACGGCTTTTATGTTCCGCAGGTACACGGCGAAAGTTACACCACACCGCTGCGCGCCGCCTGTGCGCGCGGCAACAGCACGCTGGCCGGGATGGGTCTCAACCCCGGCTTTATCGCCGAACGTCTCGCGCTGGCGTTGACCGGCCTGTGTGCGCAGCTCGATTTCATTGGCGCTTACGAAACCGTCGATTGCTCCTACATTCCCGCACCCGATTTCGTGTTCAAGACCATGGGTTTTGGCGCGGACCCGGCTGCCGGCGACATCACCCAGGGCGAGCTGGCGCAACTGTACACGGATCTGTATGCCGAGACCTTTGCCTATGTCGCCGCGACACTGGGCACGCAGGTGCAGACGCTGACCTCGGATCACCAGCTCACGCTTGCGCCCTACGATATCAAAATAGCCGCGGGCACTGTGACAAAAGGCGCGGTGGCGGCGACCGAGTGGCGCTGGCATGCGCAATTCGCCGACGGTCGCCGCATGACGCACTCGGTGTTGTGGACGTCGTCGCTCAAATTGCATAGCGATGATGAAGCGGTGCATTGGCGTATCGAGATCAAGGGGCGGCCTAATGTCAGTCTGCAGTTCGCCTTGCACGATCCCGATCCCGCTGTGCCGCCCTCGCGCGCCGGCGCAGATGCGACTGCGGCGCTGCTGATTCGCGGCATTCCCGATGTGTGCGCGGCGCCCCAGGGCTTTTTCAGTTATTCACCGCCGGTGGCTTTCAAACCGCGCTTCTAACGGAAGGGGGCGCGCTTCAATTCGAGTGCGCTACCACCAGGCGGCACAAGCGCTCCACCTCCGATGGCCGGCGACCCTGCGCTCGTGGTCTAATCGTAATCGATTACATCTGCTGCGCGGCGCGCGCCATCCGGCGCCCCGTTTCGTGTCCAGCTCTGTCCGGGGAGATTCGAATGCATCTAATGCAGCTGGGCTAGAGCCAGCCGTCTTCCTCGTCGAACATATCCACCATCATCCTCCTGGCTCTCTCGTCACTGCCTAGGGTAGCGTAGGTGGTCCGAGGGGCACGATACTTCTTTACCAGGGCCCGTATCACCCTCCGGAATGACTCTTCCTCGTCGGCCGAGACAGTGACTATGTGCTGCGTGATCTCCTCTATGGCCTTACCCCTGGTGTCTTCTCCCACTGGGCTCCGGATCTCCTCGAGGGAAATGCTGACCCGGTGATCCTTGGCCATGTCGTCGAGATCTTCTTTCTTGATGGGTTGCAAAGGGCCCTCGATGGGGCCGAGAGGAAACCATCTTATCTTTGCTGAGATGTCTGTCATTGTCCTTACCCCTCCACAGGAGAGTTGGTAGGCTCGCGCTCGATGTGCAGGTAGTTCCGATACCTCTCGCTTCCTTCCTTGAGCAGTGGCTTCAACTTGCGGAAGTAGTCCTTCGAAGGCACTATCTCGTACGCCGCATGGGCAGACCTGCCCGAGCGGATCCAATCGATCTGCTCTTGGGAAAAGTGCACCCTTATCTCGCCGTTCTCGATGCTTAGCCTGCCAGTTATCCCACAGGTGCCGCACTCCACGGTCTCATTATCCTTGTGGATGCGGATGACGCGGTCATGGCAGACGGGGCACACCCCTTCCTCACCTTTATAGATGGCTTCACCCGTCCTGACCGCGGTCGCCACTGCTTTTCCCATGCCGCGTACCCTCTCCAATGCCTCCGGGTGGGCTATTGCCTCGCTGATGCCCTGGGTGTGGACGAGCGCCCTGTCGATGACGTTCATTCCCAGAAGAGAGAGGAGAAGATTCGGCTGCAAGAAAGCGTACTGCGTCCATCCCCGGGTGGCATAGGGCATGATGACTACCGCTGGCTTCCCCCGTGCCCGAGAAGGGTGGCTGGCCAGGATGAACAAACGGTCGATGAACTGCTTAACATTTGCGGTGGCCTCCTTTATGTAACACGGGGATCCGAAGACCAGGCCGTCGCAATCGTATATCCTTTGCAATAGGTAGTCGTGATCGTCGTCTTCCTTGAGCTTGCACCCCGTCGCGCTGAAGAGACACGTTGCCAGCCCTTCGCAGGGAAGTATATGGTAGTCAGTCCATCTCATTATTTCGACCTCGGCACCCCCTTCCTCAGCGCCCATCAATGCTTCCTTAACCAAAATCTCCGTGTTTCCCAGCCGTCTGTGGCTCGTCACGACCCCCAGGATCTTCATTGCTTCCGATCTCCGTCTATTAGAACGCGTATGTCCCCTCAAATATGCTGTCCTTAGTGAAAAATCCATCCCGGCTGTGTCGAAGGCATTCGGGAGAGGGATAACCAGCGGGCATGGAAATAGAGGAAAGGCCGTGTAGCCTTCCGGGTGACGAAACCCCTCCGGGCGAACCGGCAGGCATCCACCAGCTTCTTCTCATCCCGCACCAACTGCAAAAGCAGCTCCACTTTTCGCTTCGCCGTCCACCGCTGAATCTCTCGTTCCATCGCCACTGGACAAGGATCTCACAGCAGGGCAGGCGGCCCGACCGTCCCGCGGTCGGGGCAGAGATCCGTGACCTCATTCGCCAGATGGTCCGAGAGAACCATTGGGGCGCCCCTCGAATCTTGAGCGAACTCCAGAAGCCCAGCTTCGCGGTATCCGAGACCACGGTATCTCGCTACGTTCGATGTTTCCGCGGTTCGGCCTTTGGCCTACCTTGACACGCTTCTGGCCTGCTGCCGTTCCGTTCGTGCTTGTCTAAGTCGCCGTCGGGATCATCGTGGAGGTGATCTTCGGAATCCGGGCGTCACGCACCGAGAAGTCTGACGGGACTGAGCCCCCCAGACGGGGTTTTGGGGAGGGACAGCTCCTTAAGCCGATGATCATAGACGCGGCGGCGACGTGTCGTTGTCATAACGACCGCAGAGGTAGGTCGAGTCGGTGCCTCGCGCAAGGCCGGAATCGGCCAAAAAGCTCTGCGATCCTGGTAATGTCGCACCTGCGCGCGAATTCTGCATAAGGCTCAGCGACGTAGCTGCGCAGGAACGCTGGGATTTCAATGAGTGTTGCATTTGCACAGACCCAGCTCTCGAATGTCCTCGAACAGAGCTGGGCTGGTTCTCTTCAGCTACTTGACATTTTATCAAGTCGAGGCTAGCATCTCTGCGAACGGACGATCGGCCTCTTTCTCCACGGCTGGCGATGGAGACGATTCGGCGGCTGTGGGGGGAGGGCGCGGTCACCTGGACGCACCACGCGCAGGTGCGGCTCGTGGACCAGAACCTTGGCATGCTCGACGTGGCGCATTGCCTGCGCTACGGACGGGTCACCACCACGAGCCATCCGGGCCGGGCGTGGCGCTACGCAGTCGACGGGACGACTGTGGACCGGCGGCGCATGCGGTGAGTGGTCGAGATCGTCGGGAATCTCGTGATCGTGACGGTGATCGCGTGACAAGGAGGGTTCGAGAAACCCTACAGTACATTGGAGGAATGTTATGGATTGTGAAGCGTGCGGCGGCACGGTACGGGAGCGGGTCACGACGGCGGCGCGCCCCTACGCTTATAGCCTGAGCGGGCTCGATAACGTGCGGCTAGTGGGTATCCGGGTGCGGCGGTGCGCGAAATGCGGGATCGATCTCCCAATCATCCCGCGTATCGCTGAACTCCACCGCGTTATTGCGCAGATGCTTGTCGAACTTCCCCGGCCGTTACGGGGGCAGGAGATCCGGTTCCTGCGGAAGTATGCGGGTCTGGCGGCGCAGAGCTTCGCGGCCATGTTGGGGGTCCGGCCCGAGCACCTCTCCCGGGTGGAGAACGGGCACACGGCGACGTTTGGAGCGCCAGCGGATAGGCTCACCCGCGCGATCGCTGCGATGACCATGGAGGATCCGGACGCTACCCGACAGGTCTTGCTCAAGGCCGCCGCGTTGGCACCCCCAACCGACCGTGCCCCCCGTCCCGTCACCCTTATCGCTGGGCGGCGGTGGAAGCGGGCGGCCTAGGCGGACAAAGCAACGATGATGCAACCCGCCAAGGGGGGCGGGGTGAAGCGGACCAGGGAGGTTTCCGGTACCGGAGGAGTTGTCCCCGAGGGACAAAGTGGCGGTAAGCCAGCGTAGGTTGCGGTACATCTGGAGCGCATAAGTCCTCGTAGTATCTACTTCTTTCTCCTTTGCCGTACTCGGCGGGCCGGTTCGATTCCCCTCGCCTCCACTTTTTTGGCCCTTGAAATCATTGGGCTTTTTCGAAATTGGCCCCGGTCACGCGCGAACCGGGGCCAACTTACCGCGTCTGCGAACAGCTCTGGATAGTTCTCGGAGAACCTGAGTAGCCCGCTTCGGCCTTCATCGGGCCACCAACGGGCATAGTGCTTCTTCAGCGTCTGGTACTGGACGCCGGTCTGTCGCTCCAGCCACGGGATATCGATCTGGCTGCCCTCGCACATGCGGTAGAGGGCGGTTGTGACGAAGGTGTCCTTCGGAGCATACGTAGCATTAGAGCCCGAAAGGCCCGAAAGTTTACACAGTCACCAATATCAGACACAAGGCCCAACCCTTCGAATAGACGGCAAAGTCCAATCTCCCGCTTGACGGATTGACGAAAGTGGGGATTGCCTTTCTCCAGGACTTCTGCGTGAACTATACCGAAAAATCTCGATTTTTTTAGGCAATCCGTGGGCCAGACCAGGGAGCTGGAGGAGCAGCGGAAAGACATGTTTGCTAGGCTCACCTCTGACATCAAGGATGTGGCCGTCGGCATCAGTACGCGACTGGGCAAACAGTTCATCTCCAGTTCGTCGCCCGAGCTGATCGCCGTGTGCATGGTGGGCATCTACGAGCGCATCGCCTGCCATCATCTTGTTTGGCGCAATGAATCTACGGACATCATTGATGTGGCCGAAGAAACGGCGGCGTTCATGCGGGGAGGCATAGAGCATCTTTTTGCCCGGGATTAATAACAACTGTATTAAAGGAGGTACCTAAAAAAGCAATGACGACACATAACTTCGAATCAATTCTCTATGAAAAGGACACTGCCACGGGAATCGTCACGGCCACCATCAACAGGCCGGACATCAGGAATGCCCTCACCCTTCGGGTACTTCTGGAATTGCGCTGGGTCGCTGATTCGGTGAAGGATGATGAGACGGCAACGGCCCTCATTCTCACCGGCGCCAAACCGAAGGGTGTGACGGATCCTTCAAAAGAGGCCTTTTCCAGCGGCGGCTATTTCAATCCGGCAGAACTGTCGTCTATGAGCGAAGAGATGAGACGGGAAATCGACCTCACGGATATCGCCCAGAAGCATATCTGCTTGCGCCTGTGGACGCTCTACAAGCCCGTCATCGTGGCGATGAACGGGCTCGCTATCGGCGGCGGCCTCACGATTCCATTGGCCTGCGCAGACCTCATCTTCGCTTCGGAATATGCCTGGGGGAGGCTTCCCTTCGTCAGTCTGGGTATCGTCCCGGAACTGGCCTCGAGCTATCTGCTGCCGCGCCTCATGGGATTCCAGCGGGCCAAGGAGGTCATCTTCTTCAACCAGAAACTGACGGCGCAGCAGATGTTTGAAATGGGAATGGTTAACAAGGTGCTCCCCCATGACGAACTGCTGCCCTATTCTAGAGAAACGGCATTGAAGCTCATACCACCAGAAAGTCCTGGGGCGGCAGTGCGGATGACCAAAGAATTGCTTCATGCGCCACTTGTAGAGGCGGTAACGCGTGCATTAGATATGGAAAATGTCGCCCTGAATAAACTTTTTGCCTCCAGCGATTTCAGTGAAGCAATCGCCGCACGTGTAGAAAAACGGGAGCCCGTTTTCAAGGGAAAGTGATAATCCCGAAAACTGAGGCAGGCGGACAGTCCTCTATCCAATAGAATAGAAGGCGTCTTTTCCCTGTCCTTGATGAAAAGTCGGGTTCAGCCTTTCGATCAGTGTTCGGCACCGCCGATTTGGCCGGTCAGCGCGACCATGGAAGGTGGCGACCCAAGGATGGCTGCGTAGGAACGTCCCGTGACGGGCGCAACACGAAGAGAAGAGTGGCCTTCCTGGGCGCACTCAGCTCCGTCCGTCCTGGCGGAAGCGCAGCAGGCAGAGTCGGGTCAATAAGGCTGTTCAGGCCGCGAGACGCACGTACTCATGATGCAGCCCGCCCAGGTGGGGCAGGGCGGTGACCCTACCCGCAGCGGGCGCCTGAACTCGGCGCCCCTCGGGGGCATCCTTCTCCAAAGACAGTTGAGTCCGCACGGAGTGATAATAGCGCAGGTAAGAAGCGATGATCCGGCGCAGATGCCACTCGTTTAGCACGATCATGTGGTCAAGGCACTCACGCCGGATCGATCCGATCACCCGCTCCGCGTAAGGATTTTGCCAAGGCGGCCGCCGGGCGATCAGCACCTCATCAATATCCATCCCGTCGACCCGTCGCTGGAAGTAATCACCATAGATACCGTCACGATCACGGAGGAGGTAGCTGGGTGCCGAGTCCCACGGAAACTGTGCTGGCTACCTCGCTGATCCGTCTCAAGCCGCAAGCCGGTAGTCGTGGTGAAGCCCGCCCAGCACGGGAAACCCGACAACCCGACCATGCGCGGTGGAGGGATGCGCAACGCCGGATGGGATCCGCTGCCCGAGGCCCTGATGAGGACGCGCATGGTTGACGTAGTTCACGTACTCCGTGAGCAAAGCATGGAAGTGTCGCTCACCGAGGATCAGCAGGTGGTCCAGGCATTCACGCCGCACGCTTCCCACAAACCGTTCACACATAGCGTTCGCTCTGGGTGCTTGCACGGGTGTGTGCAGAACTGTGATTCCAGTGGCGTCCGCGATTTGGTCGAACATGGGCCCGAACTTGTCGTCATTGTCCCGTATCAGGAAGCGAGGGCCCACGCCCCACGGCGTGGCATTCCGCAGCTGCTGTGCCACCCACGCGGCGCAGGGTGACCGGGTAACGTTGAACCAGACGACCTCTCGGGATCCCAGCGCCACGATGAAGAAGGCAAAGATGGGGCGGAAGAGGACATCGTAAGTCTGCAGGAAATCGCACGTCCAGATCTGCTTACTGTGATTGTGCAGGAACGCCGCCCACCGCTGGCCGGTAGGTCGTGGGCCACGTGCACGGCGCATATAATTCTGCACCGTGCGCTTGCTGACATGGATCGCGAGTTTGAGCAGCTCGCCCCGGATGCGCTCGGCTCCCCAGAGGCGATTCTCTCGAACCAGCCGTGTGATCAGGTTCACCACGTCAGGGGCCAGCCTCGGGACGTTGGATGGTGCTCTCGTCTTGCGCCGCCACAACAGGCGGAACCCTGAGCGATGCCACCGGAGAACAGTCTCCGGCTTGATCAGCAGTATCGTCTCCCGCCAGTACTTGGTGAGGCGAGCTAGAAGGAGCAGACCGAGGCGCTCGCGTGGCCTCAGCTTCGGTCGCTTGAACTGACGGCGAGCTACGCTCAGCTGCTGCCGGAGCAGGGCGTTTTCAGCCAGCAGCTCCCGTTTGCTCCGGGTGAGGTCAGCCATCAGCCCGAGCAGAAGCGGGGCCGCCCTCTCGGGGCGTGTCCAGTCGCTAACCTTGCGCACGACGAACCGAACCGCCCGGGTCACGCTCCGTGCAAATGCCTTCCATATAGTATGCCCTACAACGACGCCCGTACTGTTCCCCGTGCGAGGTCTTATTCGGCAGGATGCTCTCAGTCGTCAACCGAGCCGCCACAAGGCTTTGTGAGGACCCGATTTCTCAGCAGTTTCGCGCCGGACCGATCAAGTAGCCACGACACAGCCCACGATAACAGGTGACCGGGGGTTGGAAAGCGGCTCATGTCGAGGCCGATCTCGGCCACCAGGACCCGGGCCACAATGTGGCTGACTCCCGGCATCGTGATGAGCAGATCAACCTGGGAGCGAAAGGGCTCGATGAGGGCCACGATGCGCGCGTCCAACGCGGCTATGTTGCGCTGGATCGCCTCGATCTGCTCGAGATGGACGTGCAGCAGGAAGCGGTGATGCTCGGTGACCATACCCTGGAGTCCTTCGAGCAATCGCCCTCGCGGCGTACGGAGCCGGCCGGTGGTGCGTGCTAGTAACCGCGCTGGATC